>Ga0307510_10008607_pt1 | contig 12162 bp, 17 predicted proteins | sample 12_EM_MG_FD_207224 | JGI IMG/M metagenome (GOLD analysis project Ga0307510, IMG submission 207224) | Populus trichocarpa ectomycorrhiza microbial communities from riparian zone in the Pacific Northwest, United States - 12_EM | ecosystem: Host-associated > Plants > Roots > Unclassified | place...
TGAATATCCAAAAAGGTATAAAATGAAGTGGTCATCCTGAATGGTGCACAGGATAAAATATTTGACACCGTGATACTGCCACGCCCCCTACTCTTTTTCCGCACCGTGCTCTAACAACAACTGCGCGATTTCGACATGTTGATTCTCGGTAGCTTTCTTGAATGCGGTCTCCCCGGATGTGTCCCGGATGTGTACGTCGGCGCCATTACTAAGCAGCAGCCGCACGACCTCGAGATGTCCATTTTCTGATGCAAACCTCAAGGGCGTCCTGTTAACGTTGGATAGTGCGTCGATTTTGGCGCCATGCTCCAGGAGGAGCAGGGCGATTTTCGCATGTCCACTAGTTGATGCAAAGTGCAATGAGGTCCAGTCACAGCAACTTGTCACTTTGGCATGTACATCGACATTGTGTTGAAGCAGCAAACTTACGACTTCAACGTGTCCAATGTTCGATGCTGCATGTAGCGGATAGCCCGAACGACGAAATTCGGCGTCGACATCATCTGCGTGGGTGATGAGGTAATCGGCCACCCCGCTGAACCCACACACTGCCGCATAGTACAATGCAGCTGCCTGCGACGGCCGGCAGCAAGTGCGAGAGGTGCCGTACTGGGGGAAATCAACATCCACATCGTGTAGCCGAACCCATGCTGCAAGCTGTGGTTTCGTTGGGTCGAACAACGATTCCATGGCATCTTGAACCCGTGGTGCCACGCCCTCATATTTCGCATGAGAGACCCAGTTCTGAGCAGCATACAATGCCAGAGGGAACGGCTCGAGGTGATTCTCGTCCACATTCTCGTCAAACTGTAACAGCGTTGCGAGGCAAGCTCACGCAAGAATAGTGTGGGCAGAATCCAGGGGAACGTGGTACTGGAAAATGTCTCCAACTTCGGAACACCGAAGGCGATCAGAAGTCAAGAATTCTTTAACAGAAAAGTGAGAGAATTGGACTATTCTTGTACCCTTGTCCTCGATGACAGAGATCAAAGTCGAACATGTGGAAAGCACAGCCTCTTCAGCATTTTCGGGCCGCCAGTCTTCCATGAGGTTACATATCGCATCTGAGTCAAAATCGATCGCGAATATCTCTGCCAGTTCTTCGGTACCAAGCGGTCGAATCGCCCCAACCGGGCAATGGAAAAGCCGATGCGCATGCTGACGCTTCTCTTTCGGGATTCCTTGCAGCGCTCGTTCATATGTGTCATCTAGCGTCGTAGGGAGTTCATTCAGAGCCCTGCGAATGCTTGAGGGCATACATCGACGAAGTGTGTCCAGTTGGCAAAACACCCAACGAAACCTGTTGAAACTGTCAGTATCAATAACTCAATATATGTACCATAACAGAGGCCTTACATTCCGCCAGCTCGCTCAGAGAGCGTCTTGATAACAAGTTCCCTGTCCTCTTCTTTCCATCTCCGCATTGCTCTGTCGGTCTGAACGAAGGAGCGAAGGTAGTTATTGATATCTTCTCTTTGACCACCTTCCTCGTGAAGGGAGACGCGACGTGATGGCGATGTCAGGGGGTCAAGGATGGATTGTATGTCTTGCTCGGGGCGACTTGTGATACAAAGGAATAGATTCGAATGCCCCGACCCAACAAGATCTTCAACGAAATCTAGCACCTTTTCACGCGCTGACGGTGTTTCGGTGGTAATTGGACATTCATCCAGAGCGTCCAAAATGACGAAAGTCGGAAGTTGTCCTGGAAGTTTGAGTATGTCCTGGAGACATTTTACGAGGGAGGCATTGCTGGGCTGCTCGGAGCCATCATTACATGCAGTATGCAAATGATAAAGAATGTCCCAGCAAGCATTAGAGCTGCAACCGAGTTGGAAGAGAAGTGACGCCAACAAGCCGCGGATGTCGCGCTTCGAGGTGTCCTTGTAGTCGAAGTAATAATATCCGATCAACGCCGACCTGGACTCTCGCATGCTCTTGATCTCCTCAATAATCGCCGAGCTTATCAGGTATATGAATTCTCTATCACAGAAGCAGACGAGAAATCGCATACCAAAGGATACTCTTCCCTGCGCCCGCTGAGAATTCGCGAAAGAATTAGCAGGCATACACATTGAGAGCGCAGGTCAAGCTTACGATTGCCACGAATCCACAACAGAGAACTATTCTGATTCCATTCCCGAAATGTGTTCCCTTGGATAAACCAGGTTGCAGTGCCACGATGCTGAATTTCGCATGCGGTGTTATGATTGATGGAAGGGTTTGGAGGAGAGAGCCATGAGCGGAGTTTCTCTTTCAACTGGTTTCCTGCAGACGTATGTTAGCTTTGATTTTCAACGATGGCAACGCTGGGAATGACGAACGTTTGACCTCGTCTGTGACTATGTTGGCGTACAATGGGAAGTCAGCATGTACAAAGACGGTCAGATCAGGTTGCGTACTATCTTTGGTTGTCTTCAGGTCATGATCAATCACCTTTACATTGTCACCGATATCCTCGGCGAGGGCCTTGGCCGCATTTACATTGTCGCCGATATCCTCAGTAAGGGCCCTGGTCGCATTTATATTGTCGCCGACATTCTCAGTAAGGGCCTTGGTCGCTTTTACATTGTCATCAATATCTTCGGTGAGAACCTTTGTGGCTTCAACGTTCCCATCCATACGGTGCGTAACCTCCAAGTTCCGAACCACCGCCATCAAAGACTCTTCTTTCGTAAGCGTGTCCAGCTGCAAAACCGCGTCTTCAACGTCTGTCCTTCCAGCTAGCTTCTTCAAAATCTTCTCTGCGCCATAGTTAGTCATGGAAGAACGGCACACTGGACAATCCAACTCACTTATTCGCCTGTTCATCATTTCCTTGGTCGAAAGTGCGAGAATTGAAAGCACTTGCGACATGATCTTCCCTAGTAACACCGTCATATCTCCCGTCAATGGCATTCCGGTGTAACGGTTCAGACGTTGGAGGAACAAGTGGATACGTTCGAAAAGGTGTATGAGTGCCTCATGGCTCGCCGCAACATCCTTTACAGCCTGAGAATTGGGTGTCACACAGATCCACGATAAGGAACATCAGGAGAGACTTACCCCGAGAAGAACGCCGATGCCAGTAAAGATCGTTTTGGCAGGCGAGAACGGCTGTAAATGTGAGGTTGGAGAGTAGCCATACCAAATGAAACGAGGAGACTTACCAGACCGATACCTTCTCCGAGCGTCGCAGAAAATGTGAATAAGATATGGACCGTTGGATCCAATACGGCCATCAATTTCTCATCGCCGTTGCGAAATTTACTGAAAGTCTGGGCTTGTGTTCGAAGTAGGTCCGCGACGGCTTTTGGGCCATCGCAGGCGTCGAGCTGGGCAGCAAAAGGATGTGTCTAGATGTTTTCCTGTGACCCTTGCGTACCCGGTTGACGCGGCATTAAATATGGCACTAAAGTTGTCGGTCGAATTCGAAGGACCGGCTGATTTACTGCTTGTAGACATCGGGATAACACGAGAAAAGGCGCAAGTCTGTGATGAAAGTTGCTTGAGAGAAAGCGTCAACGAGTAAGCTTACGGCAAATGGGCATAGGGCTTTCCAGTCTATGCTCGATATGGACAATTCACACGGGCGCCGACGCGCACAAGGCGGGCAACACGACGCCCAAATATCGACCCATGCTCTGCGCCCTTCCCCAGGCTCCTACAGCAAACCCTCTGCCTGATGTTTTTCTGGCACCCTCACACGACGTTCGACTTTTGGCACCACCACTCGTGACACAAACATCATGGCCCGCTACCGCCACCACCACCACCACCCTCATCCGAGTCGGCAACCACCTCCGACGCTGCAAGTGCCTACGAAGTCTCCCTCGACGCCGAAGATAATTACAAACCGTTCTGCGGGAACGCTAGGTCTCTTGACAAGCCCTGCAGTCACATGTGCTACAGGTCTTGTACTTCTCGACTATATGGCGTTGCTCTTGAATCTATGGTACCCAGAAACAACAGCCTGAGGTAGGTATCTCACCACGCCGCTGACACGCTAGTAGGGATTCGTTGGTCCTCGGCATCCTCTAATTGGCATTCCAAGCGTTTCATATTCCAAGAGAATCACGGATTCAACTTGCGGGGTACAGGCCTGACATTCCTCGGGATCGCAATCGGAGTGCTCCTTGGGTTGTGCACGATGCCCTATTGGAACCGGTGTGACTCACATATCTTCCCTTCACCTCTTCCTCTTCCTCTGTCTGGCAAAGAACTGACGCAGACTCCGCTATTATCTAAAGAAAGTATCGAATGTACAACGGTGGAGATCCGCCAGCAGAGTTCCGTCTCTTGATGGTACAAGTAGACGGCATCCTCGTACCGCTTGCGCTCTTCGCGTTCGCTTTCTCGACGTACCACAGCGCGCCCTGGGTCGTACCAGTTCTCGCGTCGGGAACGTACTTCATCTCCACGTCTTCGTTCACGTACATCGTCGTCGCGTACCGGCCGCTCGCTGCGAGCGCGCTGGCGTGCAACACGACGATGCGGACGGCGTTCGCGGCGGCGTTTCCGCTGTTTGCCGGGCAGATGTACCGCGCTTTCGGCACCGTAGGCGCGACGCTGCTCTTGGTTTGCCTGACGACCGTGATGGCACCACTTCCGCATGTGCATCTGTATCATCATCTTCTACTCTTCCCTTCTGCCACTTCCACTTGTATTTCCACCTACCTCCACCACGATCATGACCCCCACCGCCGTCATCTCCGCCACTATCACGTGATCACGTGGGCGGAGAGCAGAATTCTTGACTTCCTCTCTTCTGCAGCTTCGTCCTGTATCATGTGGGTCATCGAATCTGGGAAGGGGAAATCCCGTAAGAGAGCGGGGCGCCATGCAGCCTTGGTGTCCGTATCCGCAAAGCTTCGCCTTGTCTGGAAGAGACAAACTTCGTGGCTAGGGGCTACACAGAACACCGAGATACGGACGGTGGATCGGGGAATCCGAAGTCCTGGCGGGACCGTGGCAGCATAGGATAGGGTCAATATCACACATTCTATAGATTTGTGATGTTTAGAGGAATTTTCACATCGTTAGGCCCTGTATTAGCTGAGCCGCTGCGTCGTCGCGTGGAATGGGATGACTGTCAATTGCAGCGTGGCTGACGATAAGAACGGTGGGAAAAAAGGAAAGAAAACAAACGACGAAAACAAACATCTCGGTGCGCCGCGCGACTATCACAGCTTCGATAAGAAGAATACGTTCCGGAAGTCCGTAACTGTATATATATATGATACGTCACGCAGAGAGGGAGATAAAAGCCATGGGTGAAATCGCAAACCATAACTTCACCGGATGCGTGTTGGTGTGTATGGGACTTTTACAGGGATATTGCCACGTTGGTGTTGCAAGTACCGCCACCGTCAACGAGCAGGGCTGATGCAACTGATGGCAGGTTCCAGGACGTCTGGGGTTTGACGGATAGAACATGTCGCGGAAAATAACAAAACAGACAAAAACAGAATGATCTGCCCCGCTTCTGGCTGTCAGCGCATGTCAGCGCTCGCATTGGCACCTCCAACTTGGCGCCTCACCACATGTCAGAACTGTCGGCGTCAGTGTGCCGTACCAGTACTGCCTAGGCATGTGGTCGTGAGGGCATGTCCGGTCCAGTAAAGTACAGTTGGACACTTTGACGCAGCTGCCAGCGCCTAATCCAACGCACCCGCCTTAACTGCAATAACCCCGGAACTGCGGAGTTTCCCCGGGCCCTCCCCTCCTCCAACTAGGGGAAGGGTATTTTCCAGGTTCATAAAATGGGATAAGCATCCGAACCGGGAGCTTCACAGTGCATTGTGTGCAAATTCGATAATAGGGAGGAGCGTGGTCCAATTGTCTTGTTGGAAGTTTCCACAGATACGAAGGTATTGCTTGATAACTTGGTTAACTTGTTCTGACTTGCTATCAGTTTGAGGGTGAAATGCAGTGGACAATTTCTGCTTGATTCCAAGCTTTCTCCATAGTTCTTGTATTACTTGTGCAGCAAATTGTGGTCCTCAATCAGAGATAATCACCTTGGGAATGCCTGTTCTTTTCCAGACATTGTCTCAGGAGAGAAAAAAAAAATTGTGGGAGTTTTGCGAATTTGTAATAACGCAACGTTACCGTGTTGAGCCACAAAAATACCAAAAATCAAATGATCCGCATCCCGCTTAGAATATTAATAAGTTAGAGGAACTCGCCCCGGAATTTGCCGATTTCCTGGGCATCCTGCGCAATGACCTACATACAGTATGGTCATTTCTTGCCTTATCTCACTAAAGATATTAGCTAGAAACCCTAGTCGTAAAGGTTACTCATTTTTGGTAATTTAAGGATTCATTTTTTGCTCGCTTCGCTTCAATTTTGACCACATGGACTGAGGTGGGTATTTTTAAAAAAGGGAGCATAACAGCGAGAAAGGGATGTACAACGCGGGCGCTCCGATGCATCTCATTCCGTGCACAGCCTGGACGCCCACCTTACATTCCCACGTCCTGTTCTTTCTCCGCGCCATGCCCTAACAATAACTGCACAATGTCAGCACTTCCACACATCATAGCCCTCTGTAATACTGTCAAACCATCTTTGCTTTGCATGTGAACGTCGGCGCCGTGCCGAAGCAGCAGCTGCACAACCTCTATATGTCCATTTTCTGATGCAAACCTCAAGGGCGTGCTCTGGGTCGTGGATTGTGCGTTGACGTCAGCGCCATATTCCAGCAGGAGCTCTACGACTTTCGTATGTCCATGAAAGGATGCGAAGTGCAACGGCGTCCAGTCGACCCAGTCCCTGAGTTTGGCATTGACTTCGGCGTTATGTTGAAGTAACAGATACACAGATTCGGCGTGCCCACTATCTGACGCGACATGCAACGGTGCTCCGTGTTCACCACTCTGGGTATTGACGTCCTCCGCGTGAGTGGTAATGAGGTAGTTGATTACACCGTTGAACCCGCACAACGCTGCATAGTACAACACAGTTCGTTGGAGTGGTAACGGGCATTCTGTCAGATCATCGATGGACCGTCGAATCCAATCATGGTCAACATCGTGTAACCAACTCCATGCCGCCAAATACGGTTTCCTTGGGTTGAAAAACTGTTCCATAGCCTCTTGAACTCGCGAAGCCACGTTCCCGTACTTCGCATGTTTGACCCAGTGTTGAGCAGCATAGAACGCCAGAGGGAATGTCGCTAGCCGCCTCTTGTCCACCCTTTCGTCCAACTGCAACAGTGTTGTAAGGCAAGCTCGCGCGAGAATAGTGTGCGCGGCATCCAGAGGAATGTAGTAGTGGCAGATATTTCCGACCTCGGACACCCGAAGGCGATCAGAGGTCAAGAATTCTTTAACCGAAAAGTGGGAAAATTGCACTATTTTTGAACCCTTATCGTCAATTATAGAGATCAGGGTGGAGCATGTGGAAATCACAGCCTCCTCAGCACTTTCGGGCCGCCAGTCCTCCATCAGGTTAGATATCGCATCCGAGTCAAAATCGATCGCGAATATCTCTGCGAGTTCTTCAGCACGAAGCGGTCGAATCGCCCCAACCAGGCAGTGGAAAAGGCGACGCGCGTGCTGACGTTTCTCTTTCGGGATTGCCTGCAACGCCCGCTCATATGTACCATCTAGGGTGGCAGGAAGTTCGTTCAGAGCCTTGCGAATGGTCGAGGGCATACATCGACGAAGTGTGTCCAGTTGGCAAAACACCCAACGAAACCTGTTCAGACTGTCAGTATCAATAACTCGGAATGGGTACAGTAACAGAGGCCCCACATTCCACCAGCACGCTCAGAGAGCGTGTTGATAACGAGTCCTTTGTCCTCTTCTTTCCATCTTCGCATTTCTCTGTCGGTATGAACGAAGGAGCGAAGGTAGTTATTGATATCCTCTCTTTGACCACCTTCCTCGTGAAGGGAGATGCGACGTGATCCCGATGTCAGGGGGTTAAGGACATATTGTATGTCTTGCTCAGGGCGACTTGTGATACAAAGGAATAGATTCGAATGCCCCGCCCCAACAAGGTCTTCAACGAAATCTAACACCTTTTCGCGGGCTGACGGTGTTTCAGTGGTGCTCGGACATTCATCCAGAGCGTCCAAAATGACGAAAATCGGAAGTTGTCCTGGAAGTTTGAGTATGTCCCCAAGACATTGCACGAGGGAGGCATTGCTGGGCTGCTCGGAGCCATTATTGCAGACAGAGTATAATCGATAAAGAACTTCCCAGCAAGTATGAGAGCTGCAACCGAGTTGGAAAAGAACTGACGCCAACATGCCACGAATGTCGCGCTTCGAGGTGTCCTTGTAGTCGAAGTAATAATATCCGATCAACGCCGACCTGGACACACGCAGGTACTTGATTTCCTCGATAATAGACGAGCTTATCAAGTATATGAATTCCCCATCACAGAAACAGACGAGAAATCGCGTACCAAAGGATACTCTTCCCAGCACCCGCTGAGAATTCGGAAAATAATTAGCAGGCATACAGATTAAGAGCGCGGGACAAGCATACGATTACCACGAATCCACAAGAGAGAACCTTCCTTCTTCCATTCCCGGAATGTGTTCCCTTGGATAAACCACAATGCGGTGCCACGATGCTGAATTTCGCATGCAATATTATGGTTGATGGAAGGATTTGGAGGAGAGAGCCATGATCGGAGTTTCTCTTGCGACTGGTTTCCTGTGGACGAATGTTAGCTTTGACGTTCAACGATGACACCATTGGGAAGTGACGAACGTTTGACCTCGTCTGTGGCTATTTTGGCGTACAATGAGAAGTCAGTATGTACGAAGACGGACTCGGACAGAAGACGCTGCGTACCATCTTTGGTCGTCTTTAGGTCATGGCCAATCACCTTTACATTGTCATCAATATCCTCGGTGAGTAGCTTGGTGGCTTCAACGTTCCCATCCATACGGTGCGTAACCTCCAAGTTCCGAACCACCGCCATTAATGACTCTTCCTTCGTAAGCGTGTCCAACTGCAAAACTGCGTCTTCAACGTCTGTCCTTCCAGCTAGCTTCTTCAGAACCTTCTCTGCGCATTAGTTAGACATGGAAGAACGGCAAAACGCACAATCCAACTCACTCATTCGCCCATCCATCATTTTCTTCGTCGAAAGTGCAAGAATTGAAAGCACCTGCGACATGATCTTCCCGAGTAACCCCGTCATATCTCCCGTCAATGGCATTCCAGTGTAACGGTTCAGACGTTGGAGGAACCAGTGAATACGCTCGAAAAGGTGTATAAGTGCCTCATGGCTCGCCGCAACATCCTTCACGGCCTGAGAATTGGGTGTCACACAGATCCACGATAAGGAACTTTAGGCGAGACTTACCCTGAGGAGAACGCCGATGCCAGTAAAGATCGTTTTCGCAGGTGAGAACGGCTGAAAATGTGATGTTGGAGAGTAGCCCTACCAAATAAAACGAGGGGACTCACCAAACAGATCCCTTCTCCGAGCGTCGCAGAAAAGGTGTATAAGATATGGACCGTTGGATCCAATACGGCCATCAATTTCTCATTGCCCTTACGAAATTGACCGAAAGATTGCGCCTGTGTTTGAAGTAGGTCCGAGACGGCTTTTGGACCATTGCAGGCTTCGATTTGTGTGGCAAAGGGGTGTGTTTCTAGACGTTTTCCTGTGATCCTTGCGTACTGGGTTGAGGCGGCATTGAATATGGCGGTAAAGTTGTCGATCGAGGTCGAAGGGCCGGCTGATTGATTGCTTGTAGACATCGAGATACCGGGCAGAATTCGAGAAGTAGAACAAGCCTGGGATGGTAGTGGGTGGAGGGAAAGTGTCGACGAATGCGGCAAATGGGCATAGGGCTTTCCCAGTCCTCTTTCAGTTTAGCTCGATATGGACAATTCGCCAAGGTGCACTCCAACTAGACTGGCCGATGTCCGGTCCGGTTCGGGTTCGGCAGCCTCAGGCCTGAACCTGGACCAGACCTGGAGGTCCGGTCCAGGCAGAACAGCGAACCTGGACCTGGACCTGGGTTCGGGTCCGGTTCAGGTCCGAACAAGGTTCGACCAATCAAAAAAGCATAGCATCAATTTTGTTTTCTTTTACCTACATGCTTATCAATGCTCTTGGACTCGGAGGAGAGTTCGAATACATGCAATCACAGGTCCATGCTTCCTCAAATGAGCCTGGATTCTTGGCGAACACTGTTGTCGCCTGCATCCTGCAGGAGAACGACCTCACGGCGCCTTTGACAGGAAGACAGCATATACTAGTAGAACACAGGGCATCCCGAGATGCGTGCCACATGCAGAGCAAGATGATTGAGTCTGAGAAGCCTGGTTCACTTGCTTGGGTGTGCTGCAAGGGTGATGTTGGTGGACCTATGGGTCGTGGGCGGGCTGGGGGGTGGCAAACGTTTGGGTTACCATGCCACCTGGGTGATGTTTTAGAGACTGGGCGGGTATGGACGGGTTTATTCATTTCGAAAAGCGTCTTACCTGGAATGGAATGTCACATACCATCCCATTCGATGCCAGTGATCCAGAATCCGTGGAGTCAAGTTGCCCACATGAAATCCCGCCTTCCGCGCGGCATAAATCCGATGTTCATACTCACGTAGATGATCCACCTCGCTGTCAGAATCGATGTCGGCTTGTTGCATTCCAGCCGTGAAAGTTTCAAAAGTATACATCTACTTGAAGACCACGGAATTGTGTTCATAGCAACCCTTGACAGCTAGGAAGGTTTTGCGACCCCCAAATGCATCCAATGCGCACTAGTATGACAACCTGAGATGTGGTAAAGGGCACCTCTGCATCAGCGACCCACATCTCAGAAACACGTGTTCCGAGAATGGGCCTTGGCAGCATCTCTCACCACGCGCTTCATATCCTCCCTCTGACTCGTGCGCAGAAAAAACGCCAGGTCAACAAGACATGCAACTCACGCACATCTGCCACCGTTCCTGCGCCGCCTGCTCCAGAACCCTCGGCGCCAAGCACATGCAAGCTCGTGCTTGTCGAGGTTGCCATCTCTTTGCTTGCAATGTCCATGGTGCACGCAACGATGCGCCTGAGCACACCATGCAGCGCGAGAGGGACATAGACGTAAGCAGCCCATTGTCCATCAACGTGTGGCATCGTACCTGTGCGCCCTTGGTGTTTCGATGGGTCGTCGAGGGGGACCGCAGGGGCAAGGTAAGCTGGGAGCACTGGGTACTGGGAGCTTCTGCTCCTTGGGAGGCGGCGGGGCTACTAGTAGCGAGGGCAATTTTGGTCTTTCGTTAGGAGGATGTCATTCATTCTCTGAGTCGGAAAATTCGCCGTATGAAACAAGGATGGTGGTGCACGTTCGTTTCATCTACTGAGAAGTCCACATCCGCCAGTGGCACAAGTGAGAGATTGAGCGGGCCAAGTTACATTGGCGAGCGCGCGCTCCAACAACAGACACACGCGGTACCCAAATGCGAAAAAGGGCGCACTGAGTTTGCTGTGGTCGACATTTCACAATGATGGATCACGCAGCAACCTCATGAACGGGTTGACAGCTTTGAGCAGCTCGATGCGCTTGTGCAGCAACTTCAAGCGGAAGAGGACCTCTGCGTATGCAAGGACGTAATTTGTGGTGTATGGGGAGTTCACAACATGCGGGTTCAGGGGGAAAGTCTGACGGCAAAGGGGGGTCCGCAGTCTGACTCGGTACATGGGGTGTGGATGCATGGGTTCGGGGCGATTGTCTGAAAGCAAAGGGGCGTCTGCGATCCCATGGAAAGCGAAGGTGCATGCACGTGCATGGGGTGTGAATGTGTGGGTTCAGGGGGATTGTCTGAGAGCAAAGGGGCGTCCGCAATTCCGATGGAAAACGAAGGCGCATGGGGTGTGGATGCACACAGGTGTAAGGTGGCCCCAGCTGAGCCACATGAATGATATTGAATGGGACAGAACAAGGCAATACTGTGGGGCATTTTCTGGCCCTCTCTTTACAAGGCTGCAGGGTTTATAAAGAATAATCGGTGGCTACTTACAGTCTAGATTACTGTCCTTAGTAACAACAAGAAAAGGGGGCCCATCTCGGAAATGAGTGCACAATAACAATAGGGGGGTAATGTAGGGAATGGGGGGGCGGTAGCTGCTTGTGCGGCATGGAACATGATTGCTGTCCTGAAGGAGTGAGAGGAAAAATGAGGGGCCGATGTTCCATGCCCAGTGCATGTAACTGACT
>Ga0307510_10008608_pt1 | contig 12160 bp, 12 predicted proteins | sample 12_EM_MG_FD_207224 | JGI IMG/M metagenome (GOLD analysis project Ga0307510, IMG submission 207224) | Populus trichocarpa ectomycorrhiza microbial communities from riparian zone in the Pacific Northwest, United States - 12_EM | ecosystem: Host-associated > Plants > Roots > Unclassified | place...
ATTTTCCTATCTGACGATGCTCAACATACTCTAGCCTCCCGTGCTCTGGGACGTCCTGGGCTTCCCGTGAGTCATCGTCTGATCGCGGTTCAACCCGAAGGGTTTTCGCGCTGAACTCATGCGTCTTAGTGGCACATTTCCCCAAATACAGGTCAACCCGGTGTATTTCAACCGGCCGGACGTGAAAGCTGCAATTCATGCACCGCCGAACGTTGATTGGACTGAGTGCCAACCAGGGAGCTCGCCCGTTTTTGTCCCTCCAGGTGACACGAGTCCGCCTTCGGCATGGGAAGTCTTGCCGCGTGTGATCGCACGCAGCGCCCGCACAGTCATCGCCACAGGCCTGGCTGACTTTGTGCTCATCTCCGAAGGGTGAGTGGGCGTGCAACCTAATCTTTGACCATGCTCATACCCGTCCGCGTCACCCTACAGAGTGCGAATTGGGATTCAAAAGTGAGTGTTGTGACGTGCTCCACCCTTTTTTCTGGCATTTGTTTCCGAACTGAGGCTATGCGAACATTAGCATGACTTGTGCGTGCCGTCGTATTTACGCTCCCTCGATTCGCTTTGACCTTTTGTTTGTTTATTTTGAAAAGGGAACGGTGGACAGGGCTTCCAGAATGCGCCCGTACCAGACTCGTTTATCCTTGATGGCGTTGGGGCATTGGGGACCGTGCAGTCTGAGCGTGGATTGACACTCTACGAACTGCCCATCACAGGACACATGTCAGTCGCCTTCATTCTTGCCTGATAGAGTAGCTTTTTCTGAAGGCAAATATTTCTTTTGCATCGGCTCCTCTTTGCGGACAGGATACCGCAATTCAACCCACCAGCTGCTTTCCAATCGATGGAGTTTATGCTCGGTGTTCGAGCCTCACCCTAATACCATTCTGATTTTGTCTTTCTCTCGTTTGTGGTTTGTGCTTCACTTCTCCGCTTCCATTTCCAGTGATAGTAATACGTTTACCTCCGTTTTCGTTTGGACGGACTCCGATCTGGTGTGATATACCATTATGACCCCTATGACGGCCTTTGTTTCACCTATTTTCTTTTTGATCCCCACGAAACCTCGATTCACATAGTGTGCCATATCTGGACTTCATGTGCAAGCTTGGGGGTACGTCGAACCCGGGGCGTGCAAATAAGATTCATTGATAAAGGGTATGCTGTACCCTGTTTATCGGAATAATGATATAGCTAGCGAACACCAAACGTAGGTCCGAGTTTCATCTCTGTGATCGGCAGACGATGCAGGGACCAGTAACAATGCACGCTCTCTCAAGAAAAGGTACTACTGTCTCTGAATCTGCTGCAGGTGGCTGGTTTCGTCGCAAGCTGAGAATTAATGGTATAGATATGACAGCAGTCGGGCGAAGGGCGCTCTGGTGCCTGACTGACTTGAGATGGCATTGTTTGTAACTTATCAAGCTATACTGTATATCAAGCCTCGCACCGATTCGCTCGCTCACGTGAACAGAGTCTCCGCGGCGGCGGATACGGACAGCTCCGGGTCACGTTTTCCTTCTCATATGTATCACTTACGCCACGCACTATTAGGAAGAAACGTGTTGAATGGTGCTCTGGTACTAGGTAGGGCAACAAGCAAGAACGATCTCGGGCTGAGGAGGCGAGACCATCATCGTCCGAGTTGTCCGCGTGTTCGCCAGCACTGCATACTATCACACGCCGAATACGACTCCCAGGCATAGTAGCAGTCACTCCCGACTAGGCACTACTAGCGTTTGCTTCCAGTCGAGTGGTGATGGGGGCGAGGAACAGGGCCTCAGGATAGAGGAGGCGGCAGGTTATGGATGTGCGTTTGCAGGAGCAAGACGAACACAGGGGGGAGTAGGACGCCCTCAGGGCCGAGAAATCTACCCAACGGGACAGAGGCGATCCAACGGAATCATCCTCGCTACAAGGACGCAGCGCCAGCGCCAACCCAGGTGCTGCTTCCGAGGCGAAACAAGGCGGCGATTTGACTGCCGCGCTTGGTAGACGAGCCGCGACGACGGCTGCTGCCGCTGTTGCAGCGACCCACAAGGCGTCCGCCCAGGCCGGCTCCACGACGCAGGCGAAGACCGGAAACCCATCCGCTACTCCAAGCCATCTCCGTCCTCTCCGAGCAATGGCAAGTCTGGGCGAGGGAGCAAGCATCAACCCAAACCACCGCCCACGTGACGGTCACCAGGTCAAATCGCTTCGACGGCCCCTTCATCTTCGGGTCCTCCCACAGACTCTGGTACCTCGATTACGCGTGCACCTGCACCTTCCCTTGCGCCTGAAAGCTCTGACGGTTCTGGAAGGTGCTCGTGGCCCGTGCTTGGACTCGCGTCAAGGCAGTTCGAGGTGGCTCTGAGTGGCGCTGTCGTCACGAAAGGCGGGGACAGGCGGGAGCGCGCAGCCGAAAAGGAGAAAGAGAAAAAAGGGGGGCTCCCGAACGATATGCCTCTAGCTCGAAGAGGGAGGGTGGGGGTATGAAGAAGGAGGACGACGTACAGGCGCGGGGCGTGCCTGCTGCAGCCGTGAAGCATGGTGTGATTAGTATAAAACTAGTCGAGGACGATGCTAAATGTTTGCGGGAGGATGTCACCCTTTCCCATTTGTGTTAGGCGATGTGTTACTTGTCTCAGGCATTCTATTTCTAACACCCCTATCAAGATTCCCGCTTGGATGGTGGTTCTGTCCACCACCGGGCAATCCATCCCTGCTGCTGTAACACCTTGGCAGTTCCTAGTTGAGACAGGGCTCAGATCTTTGCGCAAGCTAGTCTTTCGGGGGAAGGGGCTACAAACCAGAAGCTATTCGTGTATAGGAATATAAAATACAACAAAATGGGATGGGATTGTTTTGGTACTCTACATAAGACCTGTACTGCTGTAAATGTCACATCTTCTGCTCACTCTGCAAATGCTCCGACAACAGCCGTGTGATCGCCTCGCGACCGTGCGTCGACGCAACTTGGGAGGGGGTCTGACCCTGCTTGTTCTGGAGATGGACACTTGCGCCACACTCGAGCAGTAGCCGTGTAGCTTTGGCGCTGCCATATTCTGATGCCACATGGAGCGGAGTCGACTGGGCGTCATCCAATGCATCGACGTCCGCGCCATGCTCAAGTAAGAGCTGTATCGTATCAAAGAAATTAGCCCCAGAGTCATCATCGAGTCCGGCCAATACTCGGTGAAGTGGTGTATGTCCCACTTTGTTCCGCGCATTGATATTTGCACCACGTTCGAGAAGCAGCTGTGCAAACTTGACCCTTCCGTTGTATGATGCCCAATGTAGCAGAGTCGAGTGGTTGTTATCAACTGCGTCGACATCTGCACCGGGCTCTAGGAAGAACCGTATGGTAACAATGTCATCGTCATCCGGCGGTTTGTTGCTACACATGGCCAATAGTAGGTGTTGCGGTGTCTGATCTGTCTTGTTCCGCACATGGATATCCGCACCATGTTCGAGCAGTAGGCGTGCAACGTTGGCGCTGCCACATTGTGATGCAACATGCAGCGGGGTTGAGTCTTCGTTATTCCGTGCGTCAACGACGGCACCATGCTCGAGCAGTACGAGTGCAGCCCCAATACCTCCATGTTGTGATATAAAATGCAGTGGGGTCGAATGATTATTATCCAATGCGTGAACGTCCGCACCACGCTCGAGCAGTAGACGTGCTGCCTCTGCGTTGCCACCTTCTGACGCAAAATGTAGCGGGGTCGAGTGGTTACCATCCGGTGCGTGAACGTCCGCACCACGCTCGAGTAGGAGGTGTGCAACCTTGGCGTTGCCACGTTGCGATGCAACATGCAGCGGAGTTGAGTCTTTGTTATCCCGTGCGTCAACAACGGCACCATGCTCGAGCAGTTCACGCGCGGCCCCAGCGTCGCAATCCCGTGAAATAAAATGCAGCGGGGTCGAATGGTTATTATCCAATGCGTGAACGTCCGCACCACGCTCGAGCAGTAGACGTGCAGCCTCGGCACTGCCACTTTTTGACGCAAAGTGCAGCGGGGTCGAGTGGTTGTCATCCAGTGCGTGAACGTCTGCACCATGCTCGAGGAGTAGCCGGGTGGCTTTCATACCGCCACACTGTGACACCACATGAAGCGGTGTCGCATGGCCATTATCCAGCGCATGGATGTCCGCGCCATGCTCCAGCAAGAATCGTACGGTATCAAAATAAAAATCGTCGAGATCGTCAGTCATCTCGACTAGCGTCCCATGTAATGGTGTCCAACCATCCTTGTCCTGCACATTGATATCTGCACCATGGTCGAGCAGTAGCTGTGCGACCTTGAAGCCTCCGAAGAACGACGCCAGATGGAGGGGAGTCGGGAACTCAGTGTCAGCCTGGGCGTCCACGTCTGCACCATGATCTAGTAAATATCGCACCACGTCGAAATATTGATCATCAAATGTCCTAGATTGCGCATGGAAGGTTGGGTGCAGTGGTGTTCGGCCGTCCGAATCTCGCGCATTGATACTCGCATCCCGCCCGATGAGTGTGCGAGTAACCTCGAGCAGTCCGCTGTCCACTGCCATGTGTAGCGGAGTCTGGTCATCAAGTCCTCGAACATCCACGTCCATACAGTGCCCGAGTAGCAACAGTGCAACATCGGCGTGACCATTATACAGCGCTACGTGCAATGGAATGCCATAGTGGCCTCTGACGCTGAGATCCTCTGGTCGCTTTGAAATCAGGTAATCCACCATGGCGCGGAATCCAAATCCCGCAACGTGATACAGCGGAGATGCTTCTGGTCGTTTCGGAGGCTCCTTGAATTCACCTTTGCGCACCCACAACCAGGCCGCAAAATGGGGCTTGTCTGCGTCAAGGAGGTCGTCAATCCCGTTCCGTAGGTGTGCAAAACCGTTTCCAAACTCGGCATGGTCTCCAAAGTGTCGGGAAGCATACCGAACTAGAGGGAAATCCCAGATGCTGTCTTTGTTGATGTGAGAGTCCAAACGAAGTAGGACACTGAGACAAGCTTGCGCCATGATCGTATGTGATGGCCCGAGAAGGATGTGATGATAATGGGAGGCCTCAATTGTCGAAGTGGCAAGGCGATCCGAAGTCAAGAATTCTTTGACCGAGAAATGCGAAAATTGGACCACTCGGGAACCACCATCCATGACAACGGCGATCAAACTGGAACATGCGGACAGCACAGCTTGCTCTTGATCTTCCCACCGCAAATCTTCGTTTAGCTTCGGAATCCCTCCCGTTGTGCCAAAGTCAACTGCGAGGACCTCCGCAAGCTCCTCCACACGTAGAGGGCGGACAGCAATGGTGAGGCACTGGAGGAGCCGATGGGCATGGACTCGGTTGGATTTTGGAATCTCCTGCAGTATCCGCTCGTATGTCTCGTCCAACGTTTGGGGCAATTCGTTGAGAATGGGTCGCACACTCGGTGGGAGACAGGGTCTTAATGTTTCCAGTTGGCAAAAGACCCAACGAAACCTGAGTGAGAATGTGAGAAACCATTCTTGAGCACAAAATTATGCCCTTACATCCCATCAGCCTGCTTTGTGAGCGTCTCAACGACCAACTTTTTGTCCTCGTCTCGCCATCTCCTCATGTTTCTGTCTGAGTAAACCACCGACCTCACGTAGTCTTCGATATCTTTCTTTTGACCAATTTGGTCGTGAAGAGATATACACTTGGTTGCCAAAGGTTCGAGGGACGCCCGGATATCAACCTCAGGACGACTGGTTACGCATAGACGCAAATTCGGATGATTCAAATCGAGGAGCTTCTCGATGAGCTCCAACACCTTTTCACGTGGCGGTGGAAGCTTGGTTGTGTTGGGACATTCGTCCAGGGCATCAATGATGAGATAGATTGGGGCGCGTCCTGATGCTTTGAGCATGCTTTCGAGGGATTGTATGAGTGTTCGGTCACTGGGTTGTTGTGAGCCAGATTGGTGGGATGAATGGCAGCGAAAGAGAATGTCGCAGAAAGATGCGGACTGATGGCTGAGTTGAACGAGGAAAGAGGAAAGTAGGGCATGGGCATCCTGCTTTCCCTTGTCCTTGAAGTCGAAGAAAAAGAATGCTATATGAGCGGATCCTGCATCACAGATGGACTTGATATCCTGGATGATCGACGAGCTGTTAGGTGGTCAATAATAAGCGTCATAATGAATTCGGGATGGAAGAGACGAGCCTGAGTACACTCTTGCCGGAACCGGCTATGGAGGTAGAAGTCTGTTAGCAAAGACGAAGCCGCTGAAGGAGAGAGAAGTACGTTTTCCGTAGAGCCACAATAATGATCCAGATGCCTTCCAATCTTCGAAGGCATCACCTTCAATGAACCACAGGGCGGTACCTTCGTGATGGGCATCGCTTGCAATGTTGTAATTTACAGACGGATCTGGGGGAGAGAGCCAATTCCGAAGGTCTTGACGGATCTGATTGCCTGTGAGAGCGATTTAGCCGTCATAGTCCACGAAGTGAAATTGCGCGATCACGAACGCTTCTGATCGCCTATGTCGTCTGCAACTTGTTGTAATCCTTCTCTTATCTTCTCACCACCTAGTTGGATGGAAATGAGTGCTGTGGAGGTGACTAGTTGAAAAGAAACTGCACACCGTCAATGATGAAGTCTATTTTGTCGTCAACGTCCCTCATCCTATCGTCGACGCCCTGTACCCTCTCGTCGACGCCCTGTACATTCTCGTCTACGACTTGCACTTTATCCTCGACGGCCTGCACTTTGTTGTCGACGGCGTGTACTGTGTCATCGACAGCCTGCACTTTATTGTCGATGGACTGCGCTTTGTCGTCGATAGCTCGCACTTTCTCATCGACCTCGTGAGTAGCCTTCAGACCCTGCGCAGCAGCCATCCGAACTTCGTCTTGTGTCAGTCGATCCAGTCGACCCAACGCATCCTCGATGTCGGCCCTCCCAGCAAGCTTCTTCATGTATTTCCCTAAGCAACCGTAAGTCAACATGATAAATTCATAACCCCAGTAATCAACTCACTCGCTCTGCTCTGTTTGATTTCCTTTGTCGCGATTGAAAGAATGGATAGCACCTCGACCATAATTTTGACTATTATGTCTGTCATCCCCGTGGTTGGTGGCACTTCGACATAGGTCTCCAATCGTCTGAAGAAGTTTTCTATGCGCTCGAAGACTGTACTGAGTGCGCCCTGATCATCGGAAACGGCCTTAGCTGCCTGGGAGCGTTTGGCGTCATGATGAGCCCCAGAATGGATTAAATGAACAAATACTCACTGAGAGAAGGACACCGATTCCAGTGAAGATCACCGCCGCTGGTTGGGATACCTATATGACGATCAAATATCAGAACAGAACGACTTTACCCTGAGCTCAGTGGGACTTACCAGGCTAATACCACCCCCAATGACTCCGGAAAACGTGTAGAGGACATTGACGGTGGGATTCAACCACTTGGTCAGTTTATCATCGGTACCGCGAGATTGGTCGAACCCAGGAATTTGTTGATAAAGTACTCTGAGGACGGAATCTGGAGAATGACAGTCCTGGAGTTTGTCGAGTAGTGGATGGGAGCGGAGGTCTTTCTTGGTCTTCTTCTTGTAAGCTTCGATGGCATCGTCGAAGATGGATTGGTAGTTTGAGGTTGAGGTGGTTGCAGTGGGGGTCTGGGACATGTTGCTCGGGATTGAGGGTTGATAGGAAGCGTCTTCAGGACGGCGGATGGGGACGAGAGTGGCAGTACTGATGGGACCGATACAGAAACACGTTGGTGACCTATTCCGATATGGGTTGATAGACGCTCAACATAACCTTCAGGGCGATATACTATGTGTCGAGTTGTTTTGAGAGTATTTTCTATTTCGGCACATCTGGGGCTCCGAAGACGAAGAGAGAGTACCTCAACAGCAGTTCTAATCTCGGATGGAACGACAAACATGATAGAATACATTAATTGTAAGTGCTTCTCAGTACCAACGACAAGTAAATGCCAAATGTGACACCATGAGTTTATCTCACTAGCATATTCCTGGTCCGAAAATTGAACAAGAAACAAAACAGTTGTTTCGAAAGCCTCTTCCGGTCAAACGATGTATCATGCATATATCATGATCTGTGCACGGCAAGTGAAGCGCAAGGTTGAATCTGGTCCACGTGATCTGTGAGAAGAAGTATATTTGCCAGTGGGGATTGCCGGTTGTATTAATGAAGGTTGACATGGCTGAAATGTTGACAAGTGATACGCGGCATCTGGTCTTGCAAATTTAAGCTAGCCCACTTGACCACAATTACCCCGTGGCTCACTGTGTAACCGACTTTTCAACTGCCTCTCGATGCCAGTGCAACCACCGAACCTGCCGGGTCCCAAGAAATCTCAAACCCGGTCCAAAGCAAGGGAAAAGTGTCAGGGACAGTCCAATGCCTACTGGCTCAGAACGCCTCAAGACCGTCGTGCGCAGGTTCCCCTCGAACCTTCCTGAGCAGATGTTTTGGCAGGCCGTGCAGACCTGGGTCACCGATGACGCTGTAATCTGGGAGGGAGTTTTATCCTGACAAAGTAAAGAAGTGAGTGCTACAGACAAATTGTTGCGATTCCGTGGGCACTTACGGACATCATCAATAGGGCGATTCAGATCTGAAGGCTGAACAAGGAGAACGTCCACTCCTGCGCGTACATCGCGTTCAGGACAGAGGAATTAGTCGTCAAGTTCAGCCAGACTACATATTCAAAGATAAAGTAGGTCTGTCTTTTCGTCATCCTTTTTCAGTCCTTGAGCTCAAACTGACGCCATCTGGATTGATGCCCAAAGGGAACGAATCGTAGGCCTTGTTGGAGTTGCTCCATATCAGAAGCGACCACTGGAGGGAAAAGAGTGGGACAGTAGTAGGAACGATCAAGGTACGTCGTGATCTTTTCGGAGCCTTCTCTCACCTAATCAGATGAATCAGATGAGGAGTACATCGCCTTTCTGCAGTCTCTGGAGGCTCCTTCAACTAAGCCTCACAACGCTGACCAGCTCCTGGAGATGTTAGGTGCGTCCCTTCGCACATATATAAAGACATCATTTCGCTCACATAATTCAAGTCGCCTCTACTGAACGTCCCGCTATGCCGACTTCCACGCCCTTGTTGGACGCCCTCAAGGTCGAGAAATCTGCCCCACGGGACAAAGAGGCGATCGAAAGGAATCATCCTCACTACAAGGACGCCGCTCAGGCATCCAAGAAGGTTGATTCCAAAAAGAACGCCGCCGCCACCTCCGGTGCTGCTTCCGAGGCGAACCAAGGTGGCAATTCGAGCGCACCGCTTGGCAAAGGTGCTGCAAAGAGGGCTGCGGCCGCCCCAGGCTGGCTCCACGACGCAGCCGAAGACCGGAAACCCATCCGCTGCTCCACCTGCTGTGGCCAAGCCATCTCCGTCCTCTCCGAGCAAGGGCAAGTCCGGGCCGGGCGGCAAGCATCGACTCGACCCAAACCACCGTCCACGTCACCAGGTCAAGCCACATCGACCGCACCTTCATCTTCAAGTCCCCCCTCAGACTCCGGTACCCCGATTACACCCGCACCTGCACCTTCCCGAGGGCCTGCGAGCTCTGACGGTTCTGAACTGAAAGATGGTCACAGCCCGTGCTTGGACCCGCCCCGAGGCCGTTCGAGGTGGCCCTCATTGGTGCTGCCGTCACGAAAGGCGACAACAGGCGGGAGTGCGCACCCGAAATGGAGAAAGGGAAAGGAGAAAGAAAGGGTGCGTGTGAAGGATGGTGCCTCTAGCTCGGAGAGGGTGGGCGGGGGTCGGAGGAAGGAGGAAGGAGGACGACGCACAGGCGCAGGGTGGGCCTGCTACAGCCCCGTAGCCTGGCGTCTGATTGCTCCTACGGTCCTTCAGTGCGAGTCTAAGCAGCCCCAGCCACACCCATCGCAGCAAGGCCCGCCAGCAGACGCTACAGCTCGACAGTGTCTGTCGTTGTTAACCTGCCCACCTCCACAAGTCATGGCCATGGGAGACGAGGCAGAGGAATAGGCAAAGGCGGAAACAGGAGGAGCACTGTCGCCTGCGTATCTGTGAGGCAAGCGCACCACCTTCATTAAGGTGTGCTTTTAAAAATACCTCATTTCTCAAAGTCGAGGACGATGCTAAATGTTTGCACCAGGATGTCACCCTTTCCCGTCTGTCTTAGACGATGTATTACTTCCCAGTCATTCTATTTCTAACACCCCTATCAAGATTCCCGCTTGGATGGTGGTTCTATCCTCCACCGGGCAATCCATCGCTGCTGCTGTAACACCTTGGCAGTTCCCAGTTGAGACAGGGCTCAGATCTTCGCAAGCTAGTCTCTCTGGGAAAGGGGCTACAAACCAGAAGCTCTTCGTGTGTAGGACTATAACATACAACAAAATGGGGTGGTATTGTTTTGGTACTCTACATGAGACTTGTACTGCTATAAATGTCATACCTTCTGCTTACTCTGAAAATGCTCCGACGACAGCCATGTGATCACCTCGTGACCCTGCGCCGACGCTAGTTGGGAGGGGGTCTGACCCTGCTTGTTCTGGATGGACACTTGCGCCATACTTGAGCAGTAGCCTTGTAGCTCTGGTGTAGCCAAAGTCTGATGCCACATGGAGTGGAGTTAACTGGGCGTCATCCAATGCATCAACGTCCGCGCCATGCTCAAGTAAGAGCTGTAGCGTATCAAAGAATTTAGCCCCAGAGTTATCATAGAGTCCGATCAATACTCGGTGCAGTGGTGTATGTCCCTCTTTGTTCCGCGCATTGATATTTGCACCACGTTCGAGAAGCAGCCGTGCAAACTTGACGTTTCCGCGCCATGATGCCCTATGTAGCAGAGTCGAGTGGCTGTTATCAACTGCGTCGACGTCTGCACCGGGGTCTACGAAGAACCGTATGGTATCGATATTATCATCCGGGGATTTGTTGCTACACATGGCCAATAGTAGGTGTTGCGGTGTCTGATCTGCCTTGTTCCGCACGTGGATATCCGCACCATGGTCGAGCAGTAGGTGTGCAACCTCGGCGTTGCCACATTGTGATGCAGCATGCAGCGGGGTTGAGTCTTCGTTATCCCGTGCGTCAACAACGGCACCATGCTCGAGCAGTTCACGCATGACCCCAGCGTCGCCATGTCGTGTTATAAAATGCAGCGGCGTCGAACGGTTGTTATCCAATGCGTGAACGTCCGCACCATGCTCGAGCAGTAGGCGTGCAACCTCGGCGTTGCCACATTGTGATGCAGCATGCAGCGGGGTTGAGTCTTTGTTATCCAATGCGTGAACGTCCGCACCATGCTCGAGCAGTTCACGCGTGACCCCAGCGTCGCCATGTCGTGTTATAAAATGCAGCAGGGTCGAACGGTTGTTATCCAATGCGTGAACGTCCGCACCATGCTCGAGCAGTAGACGTGCAACCCAGGCATTGCCTATTTTTGACGCAAAGTGCAGCGGGGTCGAGTGGTTGTCATCCAGTGCGTCAACGTCTGCACCATGCTCGAGTAGTAGGTGTGCAACTGCGACGTTTCCTCGTCGTGACGCGAAATGCAACGGGGTCGAGTGAATGTGATCCAGTGCGTGAACGTCAGCACCATGCTCGAGGAGTAGCCGGGTGGCTTTCATACCGCCAGATTCTGACACCACATGAAGCGGAGTCGCATGGCCGTGATCCAGCGCATGGATGTCCGCGCCATGCTCCAGCAAGAATCGTACAGTATCAAAAAAGGAGTCGGCGACACCGTCGGTCAAATCGACTAATGTCCCATGTAATGGTGTCCGACCATTCTTGTCCTGCACATTGATATCTGCACCATGGTCGAGCAGTAGCTGTGCGACCTTGAAGCCTCCGAAGTACGACGCCAGATGGAGGGGAGTCGGGTACTTAGTGTTGGCCTCGGTGTTCACGTCCGCACCATGCTCCAGTAAATACCGCACCACGTCGAAATATTGATCATCAAATGTCTTAGACGAACGATGAAGGGTTGGGTGCAGTGGTGTTCGGCCATCCGAATCTCGCGCATTGATACTCGCATCCCGCCCGATGAGTGTGCGAGTAACCTCGAGCAGTCCGCTGTCCACTGCCATGTGTAGCGGAGTCTGGTCATCAATTCCTCGAACATCCACGTCCATACAGTGCCCGAGGAGCAACAATGCAACATCGGCGTGACCATTATACAACGCTACGTGCAATGGAATGC
>Ga0307510_10008609_pt1 | contig 12160 bp, 15 predicted proteins | sample 12_EM_MG_FD_207224 | JGI IMG/M metagenome (GOLD analysis project Ga0307510, IMG submission 207224) | Populus trichocarpa ectomycorrhiza microbial communities from riparian zone in the Pacific Northwest, United States - 12_EM | ecosystem: Host-associated > Plants > Roots > Unclassified | place...
TACGATGGCAAAGCTGACCGCCAGGAATTTTTTCATTACAGTCGCTATCCTTTGGAAGCGCATTTCATAATTCCGCGCCGTAGTTGTACCTCGACGTCGGCGCGTCCGGTCTTGATCGGGGCAGGAAGCGGGGCGACGCCCCTGTCGTGCGATATCGCTGCCGCGGCTACGATGGCGTCAGGTTGGCGTGGGCGTCGGTGCGGGAGTTGGGCAAGCGGCAGGCGTTGACGTTGTGACATCATAGCGCACGCGGTTGCCGGCTGAATCGAAGCAGGTGCCCATGATGACCCCATTGTTCGGCCCGCCACTGCGAGCGGTGGTCACCAGTCGCCCGAGCGCGTCATAGCTATAGGTGGTCGTTTCCGACGCGAATGACGCGGATTCGATAAGCGTCGCTATGGCCACGCCCGATAACAACAAAGCACGACGCCGCCAGATCATTCTTTGCTCCCGCTTCGCCGCCCGATTCAATAATGCTCGGATCGGGACGATGGCGGACAAGCGCAGTCCGGTCAACATGAACATTGGATCCATTTCGGTTGCAATTACATGATGCTGCGAGTGATCCGACGTAGGCGCTGGCCCGCCTCCTGCCTGAAAATTCGAAGCTCTGCGTTGTCCTCCGAAAAGGTCACTTACGGTTGCCGATCAAACCGGCGCCTCTGTTCCGAGCGGAGACCGCTGCGACGCTCCGTCTTACGCAAACCGCGCCCGACCGATGGCACCGAAGGAAGCGAAACCGGCCGTTTCGCACTCCCCGCTTGATCCGCGCCCTCGGGCAGCCCACATGGCATCCATGCTGATCGAGACCGAAACCACGCCCAACCCGGCGACCCTGAAGTTCCTGCCCGGCCGGGCAGTGATGCCGTCAGGGACGCGCGACTTCGCCACCCCGGAAGAGGCGGAGGCTTCGCCGCTGGCCGAGGCGATCTATAATCTCGGCGATGTGACGGGCGTGTTCTTCGGCAGCGACTTCGTGTCGGTCACCGCGGCGCCTGGCGTCGAATGGGCCGGGCTGAAGCCAGATGTGCTGGCGATCCTGCTCGATCATTTCTCGGCCGACATGCCGTTGTTCAAGCCGGCCAGCGCGGGCTTTGCGGTCGGGGCGCCCGAGGAAAGCTTCACCGACGACCCGGCCGATGCCGATATCGTCGCGCAGATCCGCGAACTGATCGAGACGCGCGTGCGGCCGGCGGTGGCCAATGACGGTGGCGATATCGTCTATCGCGGATTCGACAAGGGCAAGGTCTACCTCCAGCTGCAGGGCGCGTGTTCGGGCTGCCCTTCGTCGAGCGCGACGCTGAAGAACGGCATCGAGTCGCTGCTCAAACATTATGTCCCCGAAGTCACCGAGGTGCGTGCGGTCTGACGATCGCCACCTCGTTTCGTCTCCCTCACCGTTAGAAGGTTATCGCCATGGGCAAGCCGCTCGATGACGCCGCACTCGACACGATCTTCCGCACTGCGCGCACCTATAATGGCTATACCGACCAAGCGGTGAGCACAGCGGAGCTGCACGCCATCTGGGAGCTGATGAAATGGGGTCCGACCTCTGCCAACCAGCTGCCGGCACGGCTGGTGTGGTGCGTCAGCGACGAGGCCAAGGCGAAGCTCGCCGCCTGCGCCAGCGCGCAGAACGCGCCGAAGATCCTCAAGGCGCCGGTCAGCGTGATCATCGGCATGGACAATGAGTTCCACGAGCATCTTCCCGAACTGTTTCCGCATGTCGATGCGCGGCCATGGTTCGCCGAACCGGTGGGTCGCGCCACGTCCGCCTTTCGCAACGCGACGTTGCAGGGCGCCTATTTCATCATCGCGGCGCGCGCGTTGGGGCTCGACACCGGGCCGATGTCGGGATTCGACAATGCCAAGGTCGATGCGGCGTTCTTTGCCGATACGCCCAATGTGACGTCGAACTTCATCTCGACGCTTGGCCATGGCGACCCGGCGACGATCTTCGGCCGGCTGCCGCGCCCGGGGTTCGAGAAGTTCAATATTGTTGTCTGAGGAACATGTGCTTTGCATCGCTGGCGTAAAGTAACGTAGCGCGCACACGATGCAGTTTTTGCCAGATTCGGACGCTACTTCCTTCTTAGCCCCTCCCCTTCAGGGGAGGGGTTGGGGTGGGGGCTATCCGCGAGCACGGCGTTTGAGGCACTCCCCCACCCCCAACCCCTCCCCTGAAGGGGAGGGGCTTATATTATGCTGACGCTCGTCATTGAGACGGCGACGGCGGCTTGTTCGGTCGCGCTGATCGACGAGGGCCGGGTCGTCGCCGCGCGGCACGAGGTGGTCGGGCGCGGGCACGCGGAGCGGTTGCTGCCGATGATCGCCGAACTGCCGGACGGCGGGCGCGCGGCGCATATTCTGGTCGATGTCGGGCCGGGAAGCTTCACCGGCATCCGCGTCGGGATCGCCGCCGCGCGCGGGCTGGCGCTGGGGTGGAATGCGAGCGCGTCGGGCTATTCGTCGCTCACGCTGCTTGCCGCGGCGGGATTCGCTGAGCATCCGGACCGGGAGTCGCTTGCGGTGGTGATGGAAGGTGGGCATGGCGAGGTCTTCATGCAGCCCTTCGCCGCCCATCCGCTCGCGCCGATCGCCGGCCTGGTGTCATGCCGGCCCGAGGTCGCGCTGGCCGACCTTGCCGGCCGCACCGCGATCGGCAACGGCGTGCGTTTCCTGACCGCGCTGGAGCCCGATATCGCCGTGAACGACACCCTGCCCCGCGCGGTCGACGCCTTGTTGCTGCCCGCCGCCTTTACCGCGCTTGCGCCCACGCCGATCTATGGCCGCGCGCCCGACGCCAAACCGCTCGCGGTGGCATGAGCACGATGCTCAACCTGATCGAGTTGCGCGCCGGCGGGGTTGGCGATCTCGCGTTGGTCGAGACGATCATGGGCGAGGCGTTCGACCCGCGTTTCGGCGAGGCGTGGACGCGCGGCCAGTGCCTCGGCATCCTTGCCATGCCCGGCGTATGGCTGACCGTCGCCACGCTCGACGGCAAGCCGGCCGGCTTCGCGCTGTCGCGCGCCGTGGCGGATGAGGCGGAGCTGTTATTGCTGGCGACGCGGCCTTCTTCGCGGCGGCGTGGCGTCGCGGCGGCGCTGTTACGTGCGATGATCGCCCAGGCTCAAGCAGGCGGCGCGGCACGCGTCCATCTGGAGGTCCGCGAAGGCAATGACGCGGTCAAGCTTTACGTGGCTTCAGGTTTCTCCAAGGTCGGAGAGCGACGTAATTACTATCGCGGCGTGTCGGGGCAAACATATCATGCGCTGACCTATCACCGTGATATTGCGTAAAAACTATAGTAATCCACATTTTGACTTGTCAGAGGTCGCGATAAGCGCGATACCTCCATTATGGCTGTAATTTGAGCCAGCCGACCAGGGGGTCGAAAGGAAAAAAATGGATAATAGTGACGAAATGCAGGAAACCCTGATCACGCTGACTGCCGATATTGTCGCGGCGCATGTCAGTAACAACAGCGTGGCGGTGTCCGACCTGCCCCTGCTGATCAACAACGTCCACGGCGCGCTGGCCGGCCTCGGTGGCCCGGCCCCGGTGGTCGAAGTGAAGCAGGAGCCTGCCGTTTCGATCCGTTCGTCAATCAAGCCCGATTACATTGTGTGTCTTGAAGACGGCAAGAAGCTCAAGATGCTCAAGCGCCACCTGATGACGCATTATCAGATGACGCCCGACCAGTATCGCGCCAAGTGGAACCTCGCCGCCGACTATCCGATGGTCGCGCCGAACTACGCCGAACAGCGCCGCACGCTGGCCAAGAAGATCGGCCTGGGGACGAAGCGCCGCAAGCGCTGAGCCGATCCGCAACAGGGTTTTGAAACGCCGCTGGCGACCTCGCGTCGCCGGCGGCGTTTTCGTGTTTGGAAGCTACTTCTTTTCCTCCCCATCGCAGATGGGGAGGAAAGAGAGAAGTGCCCCTCCACCACGGTTGGCATCCGTTATTGCGAGTCACTCTACCCTTTATCAATAAGCCGCAAAGGCCTACATCGGGCCCATGGCACGCAAGATCGATCTCGAAGCCCTGTGTAACGAAAAGGGCCTGCGCATTACCGACCAGCGTCGCGTGATCGCGCGTGTGCTGTCGGAAGCCGAGGACCATCCCGATGTCGAGAAGGTCTATGAACGCGCCTCGGCGATCGACCCGGGCATTTCGATCGCGACAGTGTATCGCACCGTACGCCTGTTCGAGGAGGCGGGCATTCTCGACCGCCATGATTTCGGCGATGGCCGCTCGCGCTACGAGCCCGCGCCCGAATCGCATCACGACCATCTGATCGACGTCGAGACCGGCAAGGTGATCGAGTTCGTCGACCCTGAACTCGAGCAGTTACAGAAGGCGATCGCCGAGAAGCTCGGTTTCCGCCTGGTCGACCACCGTATGGAACTCTACGGCGTCTCGCTCGACCGCAAGGCGTGACGCACTGACGGCGATCGATCCCAAGGTCCGCGCCGACGCGGCAGCGGGCATTGCCGCACCGATCGACGCTCTGGGCTGGCTGCGCATCGTGTTACGGGCCAGCGGCCTGGTCCTCGCGCTGATCTTGCTGGTGCCGCTGCACTATCTGTGGCGGCTGTTCCGCATCGGATCGCCCTGGCCGAAGATCTTCCTCGCCTGGGCAGCGCGCATGGCGGGCGCGCGGGTGACGCGGATCGGCGTGCCGCTGCGCCGCGACGTGTTCTATATCGCCAACCATCTCAGCTGGATCGATATCCTGGCGATCGCCGGGCAGAGCGGCACCGCCTTCGTCGCCAAGGAGGAGTTGCGCGCCGCGCCGGTGGTCGGCTGGCTGTCGACGCTCAACCGCACGGTGTTCGTCAAGCGCGAGAACCGCATGGGCGTGGCCGAGCAGATCAACCAGCTGCGCGACGCGCTGGAAGAGAATTGGTCGGTCACGGTATTCCCCGAAGGCACGACGACCGACGGCCTGTCGCTGCTGCCGTTCAAGACATCGATGCTGCGCGTGCTCGAGCCCGCGCCGCCGGGGGTGATGGTCCAGCCCGTACTGCTCGAATATGGCGCGGTGAGCGAGGAGATCGGCTGGGTCGGCACCGAGAGCGGAGTCGACAATGCCAAACGCATGTTGTCGCGACCCGGCAGCTTCCCCTTGCGCGTGCATTTCCTCGAGCCGTTCCAGCCGGGCGACTTTCCCGGGCGCAAGGCGATCGCGGCGGAGAGCCGGCGGCGGATCGAGGAGGCGCTGGTCGCGGTGCTTGGTCACCCGCTCAGGCCGTTCGCCTATGATGTCGCGCCGGTGGCCTATGCCGCGCCTGATCGGGGCGCTATAGCGCCGCCGCCATGAAACCCGCTCCCAAGACCTTCCACGTCAAATCCTTCGGCTGCCAGATGAACGTCTATGACGGCGAGCGCATGGCCGAATTGATGGGCGCGCAAGGCATGACCGCGACCGACGATGCCAATGCCGCCGACCTGGTCATCCTCAATACCTGCCACATTCGCGAGAAGGCGACCGAGAAGGTCTATTCCGACATCGGACGGCTGCGGAAGCACGGCAGCGACCCGATGATCGCGATCGCCGGCTGCGTCGCGCAGGCCGAAGGGGCGGAGATCATCAAGCGCGCCAAGGTCGATGTCGTGGTCGGGCCGCAAGCCTATCACAATCTCGCCGATCTGGTCGCCAAGGCCGCGCGGGGCGAGGCGGCACTCGACACCGACATGCCGCTGGCGAGCAAGTTCGGTGCGCTGCCGGCGCGGCGCAAGGTCGGGCCGACGGCGTTCCTGACGGTGCAGGAAGGGTGCGACAAGTTCTGCACCTATTGCGTGGTGCCCTATACCCGCGGCGCCGAGGTCAGCCGGCCGTTCGCGGCGATCGTCGACGAGGCCAAGGCGCTGGTCGATGCCGGCGCGCGCGAGATCACGCTGCTCGGGCAGAACGTCAATGCCTGGGCCGACGAGGACGGGCGCGGGCTCGACCATCTGATCCGCGCGCTCGACCGGGTCGAGGGGTTGAGGCGCATCCGCTATACCACCAGCCATCCCAACGACATGACGCAGGGCCTGATCGACGCGCATGGCGATGTCGAGAGCCTGATGCCGTTCCTCCATCTGCCCGTGCAGTCAGGCAGCGACCGTGTGCTCAAGGCGATGAACCGCAGCCACAGCACCGATTCCTATCTGCGCGTGCTCGACCGGGTGCGTGCGGTACGGTCGGATATCGCACTGTCGGGCGACTTCATCGTCGGTTTCCCCGGCGAGAGCGAGGCCGAGTTCGCCGACACGCTGAAGCTGGTCGATGCGGTCGGCTATTCGCAGGCGTTCAGCTTCAAATACTCGCCGCGCCCGGGGACGCCGGCCGCCGAGATGGACGAGCAGATCGCGCCCGAGGTGATGGACGAGCGGCTGCAGCGCCTGCAGGCATCGCTCAACCGCGACCAGGCGGCGTTCAATGCCGCGACGGTCGGGCGGGTGTGCGACGTGCTGATCGAGCGCAAGGGCAAGCTGCCGGGGCAGATGCTCGGCAAGTCGCCCTGGCTCAACTCGGTGCATCTTGTCACCGATGCGACGATCGGCGACATACTCTCGATCGAGATCGTCAGCGCGGGGCCGAATTCGGTCGCCGGTGCGGCCAGGGTAAGGGCCGCCGCATAGGACGCCGTTGGGGGGATGCCATGTCGGATACGACCAAGCAGCTGATCCGTGCCGCGCTGGTCGCCGGCCTCGCCGCATCGGTGATCGAGATGGTCTTCGTCCTGCCGATCCAGGCCATGCTCGGCCATTCGCCGATGATCGTGTTCCAGTCGATCGCCAGCGGCGTGAGCGGCACGGCAGCCTATGGCGGTGGCATGGGATCGGCGCTGGCCGGGGTCGGCTGGCATGTGCTGATCTCGCTGGTCTCGGCCGGATGTTATGTCGCTGCGGCGACGCGACTGCCCTTCCTCTATGCACGGCCGTTGATCGGCGGCGTGCTGTGCGGCGTGGTCGCCTATGCGGTGATGAGCTGGATCGTGCTGCCCTTGTCGGCGCTGGGTTATGCGCCGACCACCAAGCCGTTGATGATGCTGCTCAGCTTCGCGATCCATCTGTTCGGCTTCGGCATCCCGATCGCCTATGTCGCACGGTGGCAGATGCGGGCGCTGTGACTTCTGGCGCACAGTCGGGAATAACCTGACGCCCACCGCAACTTCGCGCTGTTAACCGTCGCGCCGCTCTGCCACAGTCGGTGGCGGATGCATTGTGCCCTTCCCGCCGAGACGCCGCCGCGGAACCTGCCGCAGCCGCTGTCATTGGCCAGGACCGGCAAGCAGACATCCGATCCCGAGCAACCGCGCCAGCCCATGAAGGAGCCGCATGAGCCGTAAACCCGTCCCCGCCCAGATCGGTGATCGCAGCCGCGTCGAGCTGTTGTTCGATAAGCCGCAACTCCTCGCGCAACTGTTCGGTCAGTATGATCAGCATCTCGTCGCGCTGGAGAATCGGCTCGGGGTGTACATCACGGCACGCGGCAACAAGGTCGGGCTGGAAGGGTCGGCCGAGCAGGTGGCGATGGCGCGCGACGTGCTCAACGATCTCTACAAACGCATCCAGCGCGGCGAGGATGTCGATACCGGGCTGGTCGACGCCTCGATCGCGATGGCGGCGGAGCCGATGCTGACCGGGCTGATCCGTGCCGATGGATCGTCCGCACCCGGCATTATGATCCGCACGCGCAAGAAGACGATCGTGCCGCGCACCCCGGCCCAGGCGCATTATATGCAGCAGCTGGTGTCGAACGACATGATCTTCGCGCTCGGGCCGGCGGGCACCGGCAAGACCTATATCGCGGTGGCGCAGGCGGTGGCGCAGCTGATCACCGGCAGCGTGCAGCGGCTGATCCTGTCGCGCCCGGCGGTCGAGGCGGGCGAGAAGCTCGGCTTCCTGCCCGGCGACATGAAGGAGAAGGTCGATCCCTATCTCCGCCCGCTGTACGACGCGCTGTACGATTGCCTGCCGGCCGAGCAGGTCGAGCGGCGCATCGCCTCGGGCGAGATCGAGATCGCGCCGATCGCTTTCATGCGCGGCCGCACCCTGGCCGACGCCTTCATCATCCTCGACGAGGCGCAGAACACCACGCCGGGGCAGATGAAGATGTTCCTGACCCGCTTCGGCGAGAACAGCCGGATGGTGATCTGCGGCGACCCCAACCAGACCGACCTGCCCGGCGGCGTCGGCTCGTCGGGCCTGGCCGATGCGACGATGCGACTGGAAGGGATCGAGAGCATCGCCATGGCGCGCTTCACCGCCAAGGACGTCGTGCGCCATCCGATCGTCGGGCGGATCGTCATGGCCTATGAGGGGCAGGAAGCTTGAAGGCAGGGATATCCTTTAATATATAAAGGATATCCCGGAGGACGCGATGGCATCCCTTTTTATCAAGGACAGCGAGACGGCGGCACTGGCGACAGAGCTGGCAGCGAGACTTGGTACCACGAAAACTGAACTGGTCCGTGATCTGCTTAGGCAGCGTAAGGCTCAGTTGAAGGTGCCGGAGGCCAAGCAGGATTCTGCCGCGTGGGTCGAAGAATATCGCCGCAAGCACCCTTTGCCGCCACCAACCGGGCTGAAAGCCGACAAGGCATTTTTTGATGAATTATGGGGCGAGCCTTGACGCTGTTCATCGATGCGTCAGCGTTGGTTGCGATCATCGCCGGCGAAGTGGAACAAGAGCGATTTATGACTGCGGCGCGCGCCGATGGCGATCCGCTCTGGTCGCCCATGTCGTGTTGGGAGACCGTGTCGGGCCTGCGGCATTCCCATAATCTGTCAGTTGATGCGGCCCGGCGCGAAACAACCGATTTTGCGGCTGAATTGAACTTGCGGCTGGTGCCGGTCGGGGCTCACGAGCTGACCCTCGCGCTCGATGCTTACCAAACCTACGGCAAAGGCCGGCACCCGGCAAAACTCAACATGGGTGATTGTTTCGCCTATGCCTGCGCCAAGGCCAATGGAGCGCAGTTGCTCTACAAGGGCGATGATTTCGCCAGGACGGATCTCGCCTGATGCTCGAAATCGCCCTTTCGCGTGAAGATCCCTGGCCCGACCATGACTGGGAAGCGCTCGCCGATCGCGCCGCGCGGGCGGCGATGGAACGCACGCCGCAGGGCGAATTGCTGACCGTCGATGCGATGATCGAGATTTCGATCCGGCTCGCCGATGATGCGGAGGTCCAGCACCTCAACGCGCAATATCGCCAGAAGGACAAGCCGACCAACGTGCTGTCCTTCCCGATGATCCAGTCCGATCTGCTCGATACCGTCACGACCAATTCGGACGATGGCGAGGTGCTGCTCGGCGATATCGTGCTCGCCCACGGCGTGTGTGCGCGGGAAGCAGAAGAGCGTGGGATCAGCATCACCGATCATGCGACGCATTTGATCGTGCACGGCACGCTGCATCTGCTAGGTTATGATCACCTGGGGGATGACGAGGCCGAGGCGATGGAAGCGATCGAGATCGATGCGCTGGCCTCGCTGGGCCTGGCTGACCCCTATCTGATTCAAGAGGACTGACACGCCGCGATGGCCGAAGACCGAAGTAGCACCACGCCCGTCGACCATGGCGGGGACAGTATATGGCGCGGCCTGAAGAGCCTGATCTTCGGCAATCAGGACGAGTCGCTGCGCACCCAGCTCGAGGATGCGATCGACGCGCATGAGGACGACCCGGCGCCCGACGCCAAGGGCGACCTGTCGCAGCTCGAGCGCCAGATGGTGCGCAACCTGCTGCATTTCGGCGAGCGCGACGCCGGCGATGTCGGGGTGCCGCGCGCCGACATCATCGCGGTCGAGGAAGGTATCTCCTTCGCCGACCTGGTCGCCCGCTTCGCCGAGGCGGGGCACAGCCGGCTGCCGGTCTATCGCGAGAAGCTCGATACGATCATCGGCATGGTGCACATCAAGGACGTGTTCGCGATCCTCGCCACCGGGGCGCCGCACCCGGCCGACATTTCGGGCTTCATCCGCGAGCCGCTGTTCGTACCGATGTCGCGCGGCACGCTCGATCTGCTCGCCGACATGCGCCAGAAGCGCGTCCATCTCGCCATCGTGCTCGACGAATATTTCGGCACCGAAGGCCTCGTCACGATCGAGGACCTGATCGAGGAGATCGTCGGCGATATCGAGGACGAGCATGACGACGCGCCCGAGGCGTTGCTCGTGCCGCTCGATGGTGGCGCCTGGGACGCCGATGGCCGCGCCGAGCTGGAAGATGTCGGCGAGACGATCGACCCGCGGCTCGCCGAGGTCGATGGCGATGTCGACACGCTGGCGGGACTGGCCGGGGTGCTGGCGGGCCATGTGCCGGAGATCGGCACCTGCCTCGATCATGCCAGCGGCTGGCGGCTCGAGATCATCGATGCCGATGCGCGGCGGGTCAACAAACTGCGCCTGCATCCGCCGCGGCCGGCGCCGGAGGGCGAGGACTGAAGACGCCCGCGATCGCGGTGCGAACCCCTTCGCCGCCGTCCAACATTTTCACCTGCTCCACCTGCTCCAGCAGGCGGAAGGTTTTTTGCAGGCACTTCTCAGCGCGGATTCCAGCGATAATCGCCTTGTGTCAGGCAGTTGTCGCCGTCACCCTGTCCAACAAAGCAGGTGCCAAGCAGGTGCGCGAGCAGGTCGCGGAGCAGGTCGGAGCAGGTCGCCGAGCAGGTGCTCGATTTTCCTACATATCAACGATGAGAAAGAGCGTCGCCTTAGGCGCAGAGACGCGGCTTCGGCGCGAATATCATGCCGAATTGAGCGGGGGGTTTGAATCACGGTGGCGTTACGCGCGGCGTCGATTGCTCCGCCCGCCGCATGTGATAAAATAACCTTCCCCTCGCCCGCCCGCGCGCCTATTTCACCCCAATGCGCAACAAGATCCTGATCGCCCTCGGCGTGCTTGCCGTGATTCTCTTCGGCTTCTGGTTCTGGCTCAGCAGGCCCGACGAGGCGCAGCTCAGCGTCGAAGCGGTGATGGGCAAGCGGCCGAAGATCACCGCGCCGCGCGACCAGACCTATCCGACGATCCAGATCGCCGATGCGGTGGGCTGGGCGGCGGGTGCGGCGCCGACACCGGCGGCGGGGCTGGCGGTGCAGGCGTTCGCGCGCGGGCTCGATCATCCGCGCTGGCTCTATCGCCTGCCCAATGGTGACGTGCTGGTCGCCGAGGCCAATTCGCCTCCACGTGAGGGCGGCGGGCTGACCGGTGCGGTCATGGGCCGCATGATGTCCAGGGCCGGCGCGGGGGTGCCCTCGGCCAATCGTATCACGCTGCTGCGCGACGCCGATGGCGACGGCGTGGCGGAGAGCCGCACGGTGCTGATCTCGGGCCTCAACTCGCCCTGCGGCATGGCGCTGCTGGGCGGCTATCTTTATATCGGCAACACCGATGCGCTGGTCCGCGTGCCGTTCACGCCCGGCCAGACGAAGATCACCGCCAAGCCCGAACTGGTCGCGAAGCTGTCCGGCGGCGGCAATCACTGGGCGCGCAACGTCGTCGCCGATCCCGACGGCAAGAGCCTGTATGTCAGCGTCGGCTCGTCGACCAATATCGCCGAGAACGGCCTTGCAGCGGAGAAGAATCGCGCCGTCATCCTGCAGGTGTTTCCCGATACCAAGGCCGTGCGCATCTATGCCGCCGGTCTGCGCAACCCCAATGGCATGGCGTTCGAGCCGCATTCGAAGCTGCTGTGGGTCGCGGTCAACGAGCGCGACATGCTCGGATCGGACCTCGCGCCCGATTATATGAGCCAGATCGAACTGGGCGATCACTTCGGCTGGCCATGGTATTATTGGGGTGGCTATCCCGACCGGCGCGTCCAGCCGCCGAACCCGCAGCTGCAGGAATATTCCAAGCGCCCCGATTATGCGCTGGGGCCGCACACCGCCTCGCTCGGCATCGCCTTTGCAGGCGATGCGAAGCTCGGCGCGACCTTCGCCAATGGCGCGTTTGTCGGCCAGCATGGCTCGTGGAACCGCGTGCCGGTGTCGGGCTACAAGGTGATCTATGTGCCGTTCGGCGACAATGGCTTCCCGGCGCCGAACGCCAAGCCGGTCGATGTGCTGACCGGTTTCCTCGATGCCAAGGGCCAGGCGCAAGGCCGGCCGGTCGACGTGCTGACCGATCGCACGGGCGCTCTGCTGGTCTCGGACGATGTCG
>Ga0307510_10008610_pt1 | contig 12159 bp, 11 predicted proteins | sample 12_EM_MG_FD_207224 | JGI IMG/M metagenome (GOLD analysis project Ga0307510, IMG submission 207224) | Populus trichocarpa ectomycorrhiza microbial communities from riparian zone in the Pacific Northwest, United States - 12_EM | ecosystem: Host-associated > Plants > Roots > Unclassified | place...
GCTTCCTTATCACAGGAGGACGACTTTGGCGACAGCAACACAGTGGACGGCATCAGCTCTACACTCGTCCTGCCGTACAGTACGCTCTCGTTTCCGACGCACATGACAAGTTAGGCCACAAGGGCTTCTACTCCACATGCCACGCCCTCCTCGACCGCTTCTGGTGGCCAGCCCTCAAGTCTGATGTCAAGTGGTACGTTCAAACTTGTCACCAGTGCCAGATCCGCCAAACCACCAAAGTCCGCCTCCCACCCACTGTCGACTCTCCTGCACCGCTTTTCCACAAAGTCTATATCGACACCATGTATATGCCGCATGCTGGAGGCTTTAGGTATATCGTTCAGGCGCGTTGCTCACTCACAGCCTGGCCCGAGTGGCGTGCACTTTGCACAGAGACTGGATGCACAATTGGCACCTTTATTTTCGAGGAGATCCTCTGCAGATGGGGAGCAGTTGGAAAGATAGTCACTGACAATGGCATGGCTTACATCGCAGCACTCAATTGGCTTGCGGACAGGTATGGCATCCACCACATCCGCATCTTGGCATATAACTCCCAGGCAAATGGCGTTGTTGAGTGGCAGCACCGCACGGTGCGTGACTCCATCTTCAAGGCATGCAACAGTGACTCCTCGCATTGGCCCGCAGTTGCGCCCTTCGCCTTCTGGGCTGACCACGCCACAATTTGCAAGTCGACTGGCTTTTCCCCCTTTTACATGGCACATGGTGTGGAGCCCACCCTTCCATTTGACATCACACAGGCCACCTTCCTTGTACCTGACCTCACCCACCCTCTCTCAACGGAAGATCTCATTGCCACACACACCCGCCAACTCCAGAAGCGCCCTGCCGACCTCGCTGCCATCCATGATCGCATCCGCGCCAGCCACCACGCCTCTGTCCGCCAGTTCAAGAAGCAGTACGCGAATACCATACGCGACTACAACTTCACCCCAGGCTCGCTTGTCCTTGTCCGCAACACGCACCCAAACATGGACAAGATGAAGCCACGTTACTTGGGCCCGATGGTTGTCCTCCGACACACGCGCAATGGCACATACCGACTTGGCAAGCTGGATGGCGCTGTCTCATGCTTACGCTACGCCGCCTTTTGACTTATCCCTTACCATGCACACTCACCAAGTTTTATCCCAGTCACACATGTCTTGGATGCGGAAGCCCTCACATCTATCGAAAGCGACAACACCTTGATCACAGGTGCGGTCTCACTCCATGAAGAGCTGGTGACCCAGGAGGGTCAGTTTTTAAACCCCCCGGGAGATGTAACGCTGGGATATGCGGTGGGCTCAGAAACGAGCACTGTCCGGCCTGGGTCCCACCATACTGAGAGTGAACCGCCCTTTGCGTTGTGTGTGACCGTTTTGTGTGTGACCTGACACAACGCATGTGAGGACGTTACCATGCCACCACCTCAACTGTCAACCATCGATGCCATCGATGTCCCTGCCTTGCCTCCCTTGCACCCCGCCTTTGTCATTCCCTGTTCCTCGTCCATCTCATCCTTTCTCCTTGTTTGCTGCCTCTCAAGTCCCCACTCGCCTCACCTCAAGCCACTGCCAACGTCAACACACCGTCTTGTTCGTTGGCGGACGCCACAAAAGTGTGCCACTTCGACTAGTGCTATGCACGTCGAGCTCGACATTGCCTCTTCGGCCCTTGCTCGGGTCCGCGCCTTGTTGGATTCGGGCCTACCTGGTTTTGGCCATATTCGTTCCGTCTTCATATGTCTCCTTATTCCCCTCATTGTCTTAGATCCTTCGTTTGTCTTGCTAGCTCCTACTCGACACCTTTGCCATCAGACACTGACCCCTGCCACTCCCTTTCGACTCTGCACCCGCTGTCACATATTGAGATACCATACATTTTCACCTCTCCTTTGATCACTGGACTCCCCTTTCGCATACGACGCTGCGCGGTCTGTTGCTGGCAGCATTGGACTTCAAACCTTTTCTTTTTCTTTTTCTCCCTCTCACTCCTTCTCTGCGTAGCGTATACTGTTGCCCCTCGTCTCAGACTCGCCGTATAAATACCCCAGCCCAGCCCCAGTGAAAGCCAGGCAACTGCGGCCCACTCTCTCTCCCTCTTCTGTCCGCGTCCGATTTCCGTGTGTTTTCATGACCTCTATCCAACCTCCCGTGACGTTCCGATATCCGACTTGTACGTCCCCACCCTCTTCCGAAATCCTTGACCGTTTCAGACATCGCGCTGTGTTATCGTGCCGATTCATACCCGACCACGAACGCGCGACTTCACCTCGCGCTTCGTTTCAACTCAAGCTCCGGCTTGCGTTCTCGGCCATCTTGGGAGCGCGGTTCGTATTCCCCTTATCTCCGAACTCTCACGCAGACTTTCCATCTGCGATATACAGGTATGCATCATGGCATGCTTCCTCTGATTGTCCGTAACTCACATTCAATTCCTAGCCCTCCGACGGACGAACAATTTGAAATATCTGGGCGCCGCCCATATTCATACTTTCTTCTTACTTCAGACGTCATTTGTCGAGGCGCCGGACTTGCACGAGGTGACGAGGCAGCCGCCTCTCGGCAGCATGCTTGGTTGTTTTTGTTTCCCAGGCATTCGCTATTTTTCTTGTCCCTCGTCTGTCAGTACCTCGAAGTGGCTTCCACACTGTTTTACATACACCGCTCTCTGCCAAGTATCTGAACTTGTTGGACCGAATTTCAATGTCCAATATCAGTAGCGAGGACTCGTCGGCCTCAATGAATGACTTGGTCAGAGGCTTAACAGCTTTGCGGCTCTTCTCGGTGCGTACTACCCTACAGGAAAATGCGCTGGGACCAGGCCTTGATCACCACTATTAAATATGTTTACATTCCATCACTCTCGCTACCACTGCCTGCTAGTATGTATCAGGTATGTTTTTTTCGCTGCACCTTAGCTGCCTACCATTATGAAATTCTGACTGAGCACGTCCTGGCGATTAGTAGCAAGCTCGGCATTAATCGTAAGTGGCACATCGCCTGACATGCACCAGTGAGATAGCTAACAGCTCCGTCCTCTGGTCGTCACGTGTTCAGCTTCACGACTGGGTCCTGACCAGTTGCGAAGAGGTGGCGACTTCTGTGCCCTCTTCATCCACCCTCGGCTTACTGAGTGTTCTCCCTGGGACCAGTTGATGTTTGTCTGGCGCCGTGGCGGAAACCTGTTTCCCCGAATACTATTCTTGGGTGCAAGATATTCAGCACTTACGTGTTCCATTATGTATCTGTTTCCGGTGCGCCCAATGAAGTTATCTTGGGCCATCTGCAGGCCCACGGGAAAACAAGGCTCATGATTCAGGACAGCCTGGACTGTTGGATACTAAGTTAGACTCGAAAAACGTTACGACGTGGCTGAATATCATCACTATCGTATGTTCAGAATGTGAGCATGTCCTATTTCGTATCCGACCTTTTTGTCAACCTACTTGCAGGCATCTTTGTATTGAGAACGTGGGCCGTATGGGAAGGAGCCGGCAGATACTTTTATTCCCCATCGGGCTGACTACCGTACAGTAGCGGTTCTTCACATGAGTGACGTCTTACTGACCTGGGTGATTGGAGGCCTTAGCAGCATTAGCAATTGCATTCATCATGCTTTCCACTACTAATCCTTTTGGCACGTTGTTTCACTTCCCTTCCCAGGTAGCGAACCAGCGATTTGACGTCAATCTACGTAGTGTCACCGACTTTTACTTTGGTCGTTGAAGGCGTCGACCAATATCAAGTCCCAACAAGCACCGTCAAGTATGCGTGGGTTTTATCTGCCCCGTTTCTTCTCATACTGGTTTTAGAATCCGGTTTGTCGAGTTCAATTTGTATGGTGCTCAGGCTATTATTGTGGCTGACACCAAGTAGTCGTGTTGGCGTTAACTCTGTACAGAGTATTGCGATATCATAGATGCATTGAAACACGGTCGAGATCGACGGTGGTAGACGTGCTTTGGAGGGATGGTCGGTACTTTGGGGTGCCTCATAAACTCAGGTTGCTCTGGCTGACTTCCGTTCTGTTCAGGAGTCAATCAAGTCATGTATTACATTTTCATGTTCCGTGGGTCTTTCTCTTCGTTCTCTCTGTATCTCCTGAATAGGACACGTTGTAGTTGTTGGTGTTCTAAACGTTGGTCTGACGCTGCAAGCTTCGGTAAGCCACATGATCACCAAAATATGGGTGTCCTCACCGATGACTTCATGCCCAAAGCACCCACAATTACAGCTTGGACTCTCACAGTAAGCGCCAGCCTGGAGTGCCCTGCGGCCGGGCTGATATACGTTACTTTCAAAGGCTCCAGACTGTTCTACACAGTGTCCTTTCGACGCGGATTTTGCTCCATACTGCCAAGGTGCTGAGGCAAGACGTTGTTGGTTCACACGCTACTGTAGCACAGAATCGGTGGTCAAAGAGCATGAGGTTCGCAGAAGTCACTGTGGATCCTGCGCCAGAGGAAGTAGAGTTACAGGAGACTTGGAGATAAATACCGTTACCATCATGGCAGTGTTAGAAACATAATGCCCTAGTGTTCCACATCCGACCCGGTCTGAGGGACTTAAGGGCTTCGCACAATGGAACCAGCTCAAACTGCGGGTTTATTGCAAAAGTCTCGTAAAGAAGTGATGTGCTGCTCCAGAACGGAGGCGCAAGGATTATATGTGTGTGGGGCGTGCTACAGTATCTATCGATATCGGTCCTTGTCCAACAAACTCTCGATTGTATGTGCAACCGATCATACAATTTTCTGGGGCGTTCTCTCTTGATTGATTGCCCGATCGTGCGCAATATCGGCATGTGCGCCCTTTTTGAGGGGCGGAATATGCATGATCGAGTAACGTCGATCGTGCTCACATGAGATTGCGCAAGCATCACTAGCATCACTGATTCCATGGACTCGGACGCCTGGACGAGCCTGAGCGGGATGGCGTGCGTGTTGTGAGTGTCAAGATGACGCCCGGTGGCTGGCCACCTTACACATGGCGAACACCGCCTAAAGGTGTATGTTCTCGTTCGGTAAACCAGCTACCTTTTCAAGCCGCCGGACTCGACGACTCGACTTTGTAGGCTAGAAGAAGACCACGATCTGGTGTCCTGCAGCTGCAAAATTAAATCCACTCATCACCCCAAATCACTACGTACAGCGTTCACTTTGAATACGGACTGGGTATCTTTACATTTCGCAACTAATATATCCCATACAACCAAGAGAACTATGGATCTCTGAGTGGCAAGCAGTTTACACCGAGGAGCCCGTTTCCATGTTACTCCCCACATCTCCTGGAAGGCCCAGTTCACGTAGCTTGTCGCACGGCTGGCCCTCTGTGATGACGAAGGACACATTCAGGCGCTTTGGTGATCCCAGGTGGTGTTCGTAGGTCGTATGCACAGCCACTTCTACCCGGTCACTCGTATCGAAGGCAAAGTTGCCATGCGATGTTGTACGAGTGCTTCTTCGACGACTTACAGAACTCATTATGCTAATGTGACATGGACCACAGTGAGCGAAGAGGACGATAGAAGGGAAGAGTGTCGCACATGTCAGCGTGGGAGCCAAAATTTATGAGAGCGCGATACATCCGTGTCGTGGCGATTGACATCGTGGCTAACGCGGGCATCAAGAACATCTATGTTATACCGGCGCATAAGAATATCCTCCACCGCATGCAGCAGACAAATACGTACCATATTGAACGCATCTAATATGGGCAGCAGAGGAATCAAGATTTTACGTTGTTACACGGCCAGTGGGAGAAACTGAATACCATTAAGATTCAAACAAAGGAATACCTGAGACAATGAAGGGTGATGGGCGGAGGTGTAAAACAAGAACTGTTGAACATACTACTGGCATGAGCTTAGCAACTATTGCAAGCAAGAGCCAAATGATGCCCTCTCGGACGGAATCACATCAGCGGAACAATAACACTGCAGTTCATAAAATGTGCTGCCAACTTACCTGTTTCCAAAGCAAGCGTCCCATATCAAACCAGCCTCCACCGCGACGGCGGAGGCGAAACAAGCCAACAAGCATGATGACGATCAGGGTGAAGTCCGTAGCAAGCATAGATATGATGGCTAGTTTAATATCCCGAATGTTGGGTAGGCTACAAGATTGTTTTTCAGGTACCCACGTAGAGTGGACCTAGGAACGCATAAGCCCAGAAGAGCCAAATATTTGAGGTTGGTTCCTCACCCGCGCAGCAGCTGGTACCAAAGCCACATTTGTCAGGGGTTCAGTTCGTCCTGTGGAGGAGCGGAAAACGATTTACCCAACATGAGCAATGAAAAATTGGCCACCCATATGCCAGTCGCAAGTGTCACAACAACCTTATCCACATTCCAAATGGCGGCACTGGGTAGGCCCTATGAGCACGGAGGACCTCTGGGAGGCTGGAAGGTAACAAAAGCATGGAAGCGTAGAAAACTTACATGCGGACTAAAATCAATAGCGACGCGAATGCAAGAGCAAGGTTAGAAAACATCTAGAAAAATGTAGAACAAGAGTGTGCAAAGTGTTGAATTTGGACCGAAGCTCGTCAAAGGGCATGCTCACGAAGTTGGACGTGGTCAGGGCCTTGTAGTTGTGATAGGCGAGGGCTAGGATTTGAACGTAAGGAGACGAACACAGGCTACGGTGCATACCTGTCAGTTGCCTGGGGTAGACATGTCATTGGTAATCAGGTTAAGGATCACGGCCAAAAGTGTGGAGAGACGAGTCATTGAATAAACCTAGGCAAGGAGCACATCAGTTAGGGAGCCATGGAAGGGGATGGAACCCCCCAAAAGATAATGTGATCACAGACCCATATAGTCCACCGGTAGGGTTGACGCCCACGGATGACAGTCCACTCGTAGTCAAGAGAACTGAAAAACTCCCAACTGGACGCTTACAGTCAGTCACGTGACATATGTCTCATGGTCGGGTGCGGTCGACGTACATGTACAGACCGTCCAAGGTGGCTGCTACCTTTACGACGATGGCTGTCAAAAGATGAGCACAGTGGGATTTTAGCCGCAGGGTTTGACTAGGAAAATATGCGTACAAAAATCTCGCGCAACTTCAGCAGAATCATGGAAGTTGACCATCCCCAACTTGAAAGACCCCGACTCCAAGTCGAAGGACTGGCGGCGATGATGATGAAGAGTGGGTATTGGATTGAGAAAAGGAGTCGCATTTCACAAAGACCTGGTGTGGTGACAGACTTATGAATGGCCTGGGATGAGGGTATAGTCATCTCATGACGTGTCTAGCCCACTGTAAAGTAAATTTGAACCGATGACCGGACACCGTGACTCGGGACCCCTCACGCCTCCATATCCAATTGTCTAAGCGAGATTCTCAAATTTCTCAAATTTCTGACCAATCCAATCGCGAGACAGTGAATCGGGTCACGGTTACGTTGTCAAAATCCCCACCATCGATCTTCAGAATTGCATTCCCATCCAGCAAGTTGGATTCACGTCCGGAGTCCCGGTGGCACACTGGCATTTCGCATATATTCCGCTTCATTTCGGGCCATTTGCGCCCCGCTCGTCCTCGGACGACAATTCCTAACGCCTGACAACCCAATATGTGCGCCGCTGAGAGCTCAGCTTTCGGGGCTACAGTGTACCCACTACCGTGACTACCCACACTTTCCCCTCCCTGCTCTCGCCCCGCACTTCCTCGAATGGCAGCGCGGAGCTCTCAACGTGATGCGCAGCATGCGCTTCGACATACCAGTACCCCGAAGCCTCATCTGCATTTCGTTGGGGTGTCAGTGTTGGGATATGCGGCCATACTATACCGCGCCCCTCGCCCAAGCGCTTGCGAGTTCGGCATTGGGTCAAACCTCCTGACATGGTTGGTTTCCGAACATCCACGCAAGGAGGCTCACAGCGGCCATGAACAGAAATCGAGACCTGGTCGCATGTTGAATACAAATTGACTGCGCCACGACCGTTGAGGGGGAGTCCTGGCGCTATATGACTCTTGTCATTCCCCTTCATGTTGCGAAGTTCCGCCTCTAATTCTTCGCCAGATTCATTGAGAGAACATGCGTGAACCAGGCACTTCTCATTCGGGAGTTCCAATCAACCGAGTCATAGATCAATTGAGAGAATACCCGCTCGCGCTCCCTTCTGTCCCTGGTGCGAGAAAGGGGCAAGTCGACAAAATCAGGAAGCTTTGCCGGTTCCTATGAGTAAACGTTGTGTTCTTGACGTGAGATGACGCAGTGTGTTACCGGGCTTGATGACTTAGTCCAAGGGCGATGTTATGGTATGCTCCATGCACAGCCATGTCTTGGCCGTTATCGAGATGAGAGGATAATGTGGACAGGCAGTAATTTGCGAGCAAAGTGCGATTAGGGTCTAGAGTGGTTTAGCAACGACTGTGGGGCCCCGGGATATCAAGTGACGTGACATCAGAAAGAGCATTCGGTGGCATTACCACATCCGATCAGTCGCAAAATCGAACTGTAGAAGGCAGCACTGAGGGCAAGGCAATAATTTCCGACCTCTCAGGTGCACAAATTTGTTCCGGCCCCTCCTCCCTCCAAACTCGGCCGACTCTCATGAAATAAAGTGTAAGGTATGGGATCGCTGCAACCTCGGAATCGGCCACTTTCGACCACGTGACAACCTTTCCGCGCCAACGCAACACGTCAGCGCTTCGCCACTGCCGCACGCCCACACCTCACCTCAAAAACAACGACGCATGCCTTTTCCGCCAGTAGCACATCGCCGAACACGCCGCCTGTCCCCCTTTCCATTGGCCAAAGCACCCCTTTCAACCTCCCTTTGCCTACCTAGCCGACGGACAAAGCACGAACGCCGCATACACTTGGACCTCGCGCCCGCGGTTGCGCCTTCGATACAACACTCGTTTCCCCTTCAAATCTGACCACCGAACGTTCCTTACTTACATCTCTGAGCAGGATTGTCGCCGGCCGGACTAATTTCATTCCTTTTCACTATTTTTCTTCCTTCTTTACTCACATTCTTTGGTAGCGTACTAGTCCTTATAACACTAGCCCCGCCGTATAAAAATCTCGCGCCTAGCCTCGCCGCCAGGCAGGCAATCGAAGCCGAGTTTCCCCCCCCCCCTCTCTTGTGTGCTTTTCTCACTCCCTTTCGGCATCTGATCGACCCCAAACCGGCATCGCACGTCGCCCAACGCAGCTATTCGCGCATTCCGTACACGTCGGGGTTCGAGCGGTTAACACTCGCCAATCCGCCTCCCTTTCTCGCTCCATCGCGCGTCCTTGTCTCGGGACGCGACCCTGGTTCTATCTTCCTAAATCCTTCCTACTGAACTCATGAGCGTGGACCGTATGTCCGCGCTACAAAAGTGTATTCGGATCGCATTCAACTGTAATCTAAAGCTTACTGATTAAAAGAATTAAAATTAAAATTAAGCACTCGTTATTTTGACCACATTTGAAACACAATCATCTTGTGCTCAAAACCCTTGTGTGAGCATGATGTATGAAGTGTCTTGGAAATTGGTGGTCAGCCCCAACTTTGCATAGATTGAATTAATGTAGAATTTAGATACAATCGCTACCCGAAGACATAGACTACAGCCGTTATTAGTCAGGGACAATAAACGCTAAGCATCAGCTGTCTCAGTTAACGACCATTGACGTTCACTGTACGGTTTGATACTACGATAGTCTCTTCCTCGTGCCAGTGACAAGAATTCCAACAGACGCAAGGCTCAACTCGAACTTGACAGTTGGAAACGTGACTTATTTCGCACGGTGGACCGGGCTTCTGGTACCTCCGAGTGCCTGGAGTGTGCCAAGGAACGTCGCAAATTGTACGGCAATATGGTACTTGTACTGTAGGTGTCGATGGCTGAGGGTTTGTCACCTGCTTGGTTTTGCCCTCTTCGGACTGAGATATGTAGCGCTCCGCCGTCTATGTCGGTGGCACGAGCATGGGCCTGGCCCTGGTTCGATCCAGCCCTCCTCCGGATCCCCCCATCCGTCTAACACTTTCCCCCGCTATCTCCCCATTTCAATTTCGGCGTTGGGGGTCTTATTGACTAAAAATACCTCCAAACCGTGTTCCCTACTTCCGACTTCCTGCTGTCCGCATCCACTATCAACGTCCTTGTCAAGGAAGGCCTCCATCCCTTCATAACGGACCGACTCGGACAACTATCCGGCGTGTGTCCGTCCTCCTCACATTGGGATCGGTCGCTCCCTGTGGAGGTAACCGGAAGAACTCGGATTTCGTTCCCTGGACCAACCTCACACACCGGGTGCCGTTGGATCGTAATTCGATGTCAAGCGCAATCGTTGACGAGGGAGAGCCTGTCCCGCTGGGACGCCTGATTCAATGCCTATCAAATGGGCGAGTCGCTTCAGTATGTCCTACAGTACACGCCGATCGATTAAAACTGATTATTTGCCGTTTATGCGTTCATCGTCGCCTCCAGGGAATAGCAAGTAAGGCTGTCGTGCCTCTGATTTGTGCCTGAATCGAATGAGGTGCTGACTTTCAATTACTGGGTCGATTAGTTGCAAGCGCAGCGTTGATAGTAAGTGCTCCTTTGCATGGCGTGCGCCTGCAAAAACGCTTAAGACCTACCCGCCTTGATATTCCGGTACAGTTCTATGACTGGTTCTTGACAAGCAGCGATGAGGTGCGCATTTGTGTAGCTCACTCACAAAGAGGGTGCCTGACGTTCTCCTTGAGGCAGTTCGATTTCCTTTGGCAACGGAATAGAAGCACCTTCGCTCGTATGCTGTTCGTACTTGCGCGGTACCCCGCACTTGCATGTGCTATCGTGGGCATACTTCCGGTACGCTCCACGAACGTGATTCGGTTCAGGCCCAAAATCAGGCTGATGACAAAATAGTCAACTATTAAGTTGAACAACGTCACGACGTGTCTGACTGTTGTCACTATCGCATCTTCGGAGTGTAGGTGTCGTTATCATGTCGTTCCTGGTGATGCAACTCACCTCCTTCAAGTCATCCTTGCAATGAGGACGTGGGCCATTTGGGAAAGGCGTCGACCTATACTTGTATTCCTAGTTCTTTTGTTTGTCGTACGTCCCAGGCTCTTCACATCTTCTATATCCGGACTGACATAGATGGTTGGAGATCTGTGCAACGCCGGGGATCGTGGTAGCTGAGCGTGACATAAACACGAGTGTTGGTACGTGGTTCAGTATCACCTCGCGATTTGCAAGTTAACGCTCTGGTTTGCGTAAAGTCATACCGTCCGCTACCTATGGCGGTGTACAACCATGTCGTGTATTGACGAGTGTCATCAAGCGTGCGTGGGTTGTGCCGTATATCGGCATCATTGTGTTTGAAGTTGGTTCGTCCTACCCTCCGTGTCTTTGTCTGTGTTGGCTTACATCAAGCAGTTATATTATCCTTGACTCTGTACAGAGTTCTGCAGTGCTATAGGGTCGCTCCGAGAACGAGATCAAGATTGTTGGACGCACTTTGGATCGATGGTCCGTGTTTTCCCCATCATTTTTCCTGATTTGTCTAGTTAACGTCGTACTTGGTCTTGATCAGGGGTCATCTATTTTGGTTTCATGCTTCGTAGGCATTCTCTACTATTCCCACTACCTGATCACTGAAAAATCCGCACACAGTCATTGGTGTCCTAAACGTTGGATTGGCGCTCAATGTCTCAGTAAGTTGCATACTACAGTATTGCTACCACAGGTGTCGCTGATGAGTATATCCTCGAAGGATCCGCAACTACGGGTCTCGTGTACACAGTAAGCCCTGATACGAATCCATTGAGGCTGTGTTGAACCAGGAACCTCCCCCCCCAGGTTGCAGACGGTTGTGCACAGCATGCTTTCCACACGAATTGTGCTCCATACTGGCAGGGTATTGAGGCGAGGACCCGTTGATCCACGGCCCCCTTTACGGGAACTGCCCGCCAAGTTGATTTTAGCTAGCGCGTCTGATATCGCGATGGGGCGAAAGGCTGCGAGTGGTCACGGGATGGACTCAGAGGTAGAATTAGAGTGGTTAATAAATAATGACATATGATAACACAATAGGGTCTTTCAAAGTTACCATTAATCAGACCATTATCATGTTCATTATTAGTTTCATTATTTTTCAGTGGTGATCAAAAATGCGACAATTAATAGCTATTTTTCGATTAAGGCTGTCGATGGCT
>Ga0307510_10008611_pt1 | contig 12159 bp, 9 predicted proteins | sample 12_EM_MG_FD_207224 | JGI IMG/M metagenome (GOLD analysis project Ga0307510, IMG submission 207224) | Populus trichocarpa ectomycorrhiza microbial communities from riparian zone in the Pacific Northwest, United States - 12_EM | ecosystem: Host-associated > Plants > Roots > Unclassified | place...
AGACTCTAGGCACCGTCTAACCTTAAGTTAGCCCGGTCTCGGCGAGAAAAACCGAATAACACCAATTTTCTGACGTTTGTGAACACGACTGCTATTGCATACGGGCAAAAGAAAATTGTGCGGCGGATTGTCTGTGCACATCTGTGGCCCCATACTAGATTCAGACTCAAATGTTTGGGTTCAATATGCTTGGGACATGTGTGGTTCAAGACGTCTATTGTTCACCAAATAGTTTGTAACGGGGGGCGCCTTGGCATTTTCAGAAACATACCAGACCACAATTATAAAATCTATGATTTGGGTAGGGATTGAACCTGAGCACATGTTTTTTATGCCAAGGCGTCCCCCGTTACAAACTATTTGGTGAACACTATGGACGTCTTGAACCATATGATAGCTTGAGCGTCAGCGGCAACCACACAACAACCCCACTACGATACAACCCCACTACAACTCCACCACTACCTACCACCCCATTACTACCCTACCCCTCGAGTCCCTGATTGCGCAATACCGCAATTAAAACATGTCTCAATCACGAGGACTCCTGCCTAGTGGCTGCAAACCCGGAATTGTATACTCCAAAATGGGCGAATTCGATATCCTCGGTCACTACTCTCGTCTCCTCGAGGAAGACCCTTCCAAGAGCATGCCGATCGCGGCAATCGAGTCTCTCTGTGCCCTCTGCGACGGCATCGAGGCCAATACCATCCACGAGCTCCTATCAACCATCCAGGTCGGCTCGGACACTCTCAAAGAGGCAGTACCAAACGCAATCTCCCTAACAGCTGGATGCGATCTATTCACCAAGTTCATTACCCGCCATTCCTATGACGACCCCCGGGATTTCGACACATTCAAGAAAAAACTTCAGTCGAATGGGCATTTGTTTGCCCAGCGTGCTCGCAAGGCTCGCTCCATAGTCGCTGAGAACGGGCTCAAGGTAGTTACGAATAACTCGGTCATATTTGTCCATGGATACAGTCGGTGTGTTATGGCTATTCTTCTCAACGCTAGAGATAAAGGACGGAAGTTTAGAGTTATCTGTACCGAGACTCGTCCCAGCTGTCAGGGTCTGCGAACTGCGAAGGAACTCAGGGCCGCTGGTATTTCGGTTGCTGTTATCGACGATAACGCGGTCACATACGCCATGAACAAAGCCAATTTTGTCCTTGTTGGTGCTGAAGGAACCCTCACTGACGCGAGTATTATCAACGTGGTAAATATCAACCTCCTATCTGGCTACGCTTATACATGTACTAGGAATAGATTGCGATCTAATGCGGATTTTTTCATATATCTATGACAGATGGGGACTCAAAACGTCGCACTCGCAGCAAGGAACATCGACCGTCCGTTCTACGTGGCTACGGAAACCCATAAATTTGTCGACATGTTCCCTGTGGACCAGTATATGATCCCGGTCAAGCAAAACGTGATTGTTTTCAACCCTGAGGGAGTTGAAGGTGCCATGTCCCAGGAGGAGTTGACTTTTGTCGACTACGTTGATCCGAAATACATCACCAACTTCGTCACCGAGATGGGGTTAATGTCTCCCACAATGGTCGGGGATAAAATCATCACCACTAGGTTAGAAGGGTAGTGAGCTCTTTCTAAGCGTTTGTACTGGGGGGTTGCATGAAAGTTTTTTTTTTTTGCATTTTGTGGCGCAGGGTGGCGCAAAGTGATAAGACAAGTCTGGCATGGCCTACACCTAATCCGGCCTGTCACTTTGTGCCGAACTGCGCCACAAAATGTAAGAGACTTTCATGCACCCCCCGACTACAACACCCTCAATCGTTCACTTAGTTCCATAGATCTCTCATTGTCAATAATGTCTTTCTTTCTCTGCGAGGTGTTCTAGGGGCAAATGAAAGGTCCCTCGGCGTTTTTAAAAACCTACGTGAAATAATGTTTACCGGGCAAGATAATTTTAGTAACTTTTCTTGGGAAAAGGAATAAGTTTAAAGAGTTGATTACTGGGGGATGGTGAGATCCCGCAGGTGATTAAAATTTTCTACTTCACAACTATGTCCACCCCTTTTTGATACCACTTAAACACCTAATTTAAAACGAGAAGTCTTTTTTGGGGATTTGTTCTCGAGCAGACTGTGACAAGTGTATTAAAAGTATGGAGATATCATTGAGAAGAGAGAAAAAAGAGGCATAAGAAACACCAGCCCCCAAACAATCATCTAGCTATAGCAAAACTAGTCGAACTCATCGTCGCTGGCGTTGTCACCGGCCTTGTCAGGTGGGTCGAGTTGGAGGTAGAATGAGCATTGGACGGCCTGTTGAACCATTAATCAATGTCAAATGAGATAAAAGTGAGGGGGCATCATACAGTAACACTATCAATCCAGAAAATGCCAGAGCTAAGTCTATGAACCTTGGCTTCGATATGCATTCCAGTGAAGCAGAATTGGAGCACCTCCAACTCAAGCCAGATGTCAAACTCAACGAGGTCGGTCTCGGGCTCCATTTCGTCATCTGGAGTCCACGGCTTGACGAGTAGTCTACCAAGAGCTTTGAGCCCAGTTGCTTCGTACGGCTTCGGGGCAGGGTTATTATCCTCGTTGGCGTTGGTCTTGCTTCCCTCTGGCTCCTCTGCTTTCGCTTCATCTTTGCCCCTCTTCCTCTCAAGGTTTGGGAAGACGATGCCGATGACCTCCATACCCATGTACTCTGCTTTGGTAATTTTTACGTTGAGACCCGCCTCTTTCTGCTCAGGAGTTCCACGGGCTTGGACACAGGCATTGAAGATATCGGTGGCTTCCTTAGTAGTTAAGCCAATAGGGGGGGTGAGAGTATCCCAAGTCATGGTCTCATCCTTCATACCAGCGTAGTGACCACCGAAAAGAGTCGAACAAGCCATGTTGAAATTTCCTGGAAGGCGATGGGAGGTATGGCGGCAAAGAGCCAGTTCCTTCTCAGCCATGTCGCAGATCTGAATAGCCTCGTTGATGCCGTCCGCATGCTCGGGCGCCACGTTGTGGTATATAATCTGTTGCATGTTAGAACTTTTTGCAGGTGTGGAGAGGGGAGAAAGGGAAAAACTAGACTCACATAGTTGAGGAAATTGCGAACAACTTGCGCAGCAAGTTCTAAGTGTGCAATTTCGATATACCCGAGAACGTAGGGGACTCTATGGGACAAGAACCCGCGGACAACAAATGGAAAATCAACCTCCCACTCGTCGTCTTCATCCAGGTTAGTCGAGACAAAGTCTGTCGCTGCCATGGTTTCTAGCTGCTCTTTGTCCAAGTGGTCATTTTGTTTGTAGTCCAGGCCCCCAGAAAATTGCTTGGGGCCTGTAGAGATACCACCAAGAGTCAAGTAGGTAGTGAATATCTGGGAACGGAGAGCGTCGAATTTACGCTTGGACTTGTAGCGTTGAATGCATATCTCAATACGTCTAGAGTGGGAAGTTAGTAACAATTCATGTGCTAGGGCGGACCATGGAAGGTATATATACTCAGAAAACGGTTTATTCCTAGGCAATGTTAGCTGTTATTTGTGAAATGAGGTGGGGATAACCTACGAATGATAGAGCGACTGCTCTTCTAGAGCTGCATCAGGAGTCAACGGGCCTTCGACATGGTGCTCTAGACCATTAATTAGTTAAAGTTCTAACACTAGAGCTATATCTTACCTTCAAATCCCGAAGGTCTGGGCTGTTTGATCCGATATCCTTGTCAGTCAAAATTCACCAAAAGAAAGATAGTGGGGAAAAAAAAGAAATAAAAAAGAAGGCTGGATAGGAAATTATACATTCTTTGGCTTATTTCTTCTCTTCTTTTTCTTCTTAGGCGCTTGCTTCTCTTCAAGTTTAGTTATCTTTACATCTTCAAGCCTAACCGCATCTTCGTCCTCATGTTCCTCGCCGGCACTATTAATCTCGAGTTTCTCAACAGCCTCAGAAAGAGAAGCCTCAGCAGGTTCGGTCATTTTTTTATTGTCTCACTGTTGCCTGTCTTGTCGGTGGTGTTGTGTGGTTTCAGGTTGTATTCAGTTGGATGGAGTGGTTCGTTGCTGGTGCTGACGACCCCACCAAGGCTTTTCTCTAAAGTTTGATGCTTGGTTGGGGGGAGTGAAAAATTAAGGGAAACGAAGGTCGGAAATTCACCAAACACGCATCGCTCCGAATCGTTGCTGAGCGGGGAGATGGTTGTCACGACGGGAGGCCTAACGTTTTTTCTAGCATGCCCTCACACTGTCCATGCGGCTCCGGACTGGCTGGCTGCCCGTTGGCTGGATCGTGAATTCCTCTAATATCCTGTGCATTTTGGCTCAACTCACTGCATCATATCACAAACAATCAGGGAGGCCTACACCATCGTGGGCTAATTATCATTAACATAATATTGTAGCAGTCTTACTATATATAGCAGCACAATAGGGATGGTTTACCCAGAGTCTCGTTTCGTGTTATTACTACCGGTAGCCGGTACTGGTATCATATGGTATTACTGCACACGTCCTCTATCTCTACTACTTTAGGTTACATCTTACTGTAAGACCTCACTCACCCACCTCATGCTAAATGCAGCCACGCTGATGACCGGAGTCACCCGTCCGGAAGACCAAATGTCTCTCCCAGGTGAATGATGTCGAGCACAGGAACTTCCAAATCCGGGGTCCCTGGATCAAATAATGACCGGAACTGCTGACATCCTAAACCCGAATGATCTTACAATAAGCCCCCCACTTCCGTACCTTTTGCGAGACATAGGGGGAAACCACATTTGAAGTGCCAAGGGTCTTTTTCAGCTCCCTTATCTTGCCCTCAGGTAGCGGCTTGACTCACCGTACAGCTTCTATCCTCTACGGAATTTTTAGCGAGGGTTCTTTTTGGATTTTTCTTCTTCTGGCACTGAAGCTAGGGGTGTAGAGGCGTTAGGTCTATTAAGGGATTAGAGTTCGAGGCTGGCGTGACGATGTTATCAAGTCAAATGAGTTATTCGTTTGGGAAACTCCAGAAATCACATTGACATCCAGCTCCAAATCCCCTGTTTCTTGGCACTCAGGGTGTCTTGATCTGACACATCCGCCAGGACCGCCACAGAGTCTCACCGGTATTATCCCGCGATTGTGAGACACCATATGAACCCTGCTGCCTCCTTGAACAGCATAGGGCTGTGGTCCCCCCCTCCTGCTGAACGCGAATATAAAGTCATATTTGTCCCCACTGTTCTTCAACCTCAATACCAAAGAAAAACGCGCACTACCTGTATATAGTCTACCTCGGACACTCAAAAATCGCAAAAATGACATCCAAGCTTAAAGCGTCGGACCTCCACGCGTTCGATCTCGCGGCTGCCGGACAGTAAGTCTGATCCTCCCCCTATTGATCTTTTTCTCTCTTTTAACCACCTCCACCCGCCCACTACCCATCCAAACAAACTACAAGCTTGGGCCTGTCAAGCTGACAATGGCCAGCGATGGCGTCCTCTCAGATGAATCTGGAGCACTGGTCATAAAACCCTGCACGGCCCGCGAAGTAGCCTTCTACACCTCTGCCGCCGGACACCCCAGGTTCCAGAAATGGATGCCAACCTTCTTCGGAACTCTCGAGCTCTCCGGTCCCGAGCCGACTGCGGGGCCCGCCACGAATGGCCGTAATACCTCCATCGTATTGCAAAACCTTAACTACGGCTTCGACAAAGCATGCGTCTTGGACATCAAGCTGGGAGCCCAGCTCTGGGACGACGAGGCACCGCAGGAAAAGCGCGATCGTCTAGACGCTGTTTCCGACGCCACCACCTCCCGCTCGCTCGGCCTGCGCGTTGCCGGGATGAAGGTATGGAAAGGCGAGGCTGCGGGCGGGTATAAAGTCTTCGACAAACACTACGGGCGCACTTTCACCGCCGATAATTGCCTGGAGGCTGTCAGGGAGTACTTTTCTGCGGATATCAGCGAGGAGCAGAAGAAGTTGATTTCTGGGAGGTTCTTGAAAAAGGTTACAGAAGTCCGCGAGGTGCTTGAGGGACAAGAGAGTAGGATGTATTCTGCTTCTCTCCTCTTTTCGTATGAGGGTGATGGAAAGGCTCTTGAGACAGCATTGAAAGAGGAGGAGGAGAATGCCAAGAAGCCGCCAAAAGATGAGGACGATGACAGCGAAGAAGATGAGAAGGTTAAGAAGGTTGAGGAGCTCAAATTAATTGACTTTGCTCATGCCAATTGGACTCCGGGCAAGGGGCCCGATGAGAACGCTCTACAGGGGGTTCGGAGTACCGAGAGGTTGCTTGCAGAGTTGGTTAAATGATTACTAGGCCGCATCAGTTTATAGGCTATAGACAAATCCACTATTTGATTGTTCGGGTTACGATCCTATGTTTGCTTGACCTTTTCTAACACGCCACGTACTATCGCCCAGAGAGAACATCGGAGTAGCTCATGTGATAGGTCTTAAACTCTGCCCAAGTTCGCCCCGGGAGCTACAAGGAACTTTATAGAGATGGCTCCCACAATCCGCAAGAGCTCGCACCTTGTTTTCACTCGTCTCATTTTCTGCTCTTGTACTGGTGAAGCTGCTTATTGCATTCGAGCTAGGATATCACTAGTTACATAATCCATCACTCGACTCTGAATATCAAATATCTGTATCCATCTACGGCTCTGAGATGGGATATCTGTCTCAAATCTTTATAACCAATTTCCCGGTAGTAGTGCGGGACTCAAGGTCCTAGGTAGTGCCCCCCCTGTTAGCCAAGCTCCACCATAAAGCGAACAAGTGGATTATGATACCTTTTGCGCCTGCACGGTCTCTTCAAGTGGATATGTTTTGTGGATGTTCACCTTAACCTTGCCTTCAATGATCCAATCGAAAACCTCCTTGGCATAAGCGTCGAATTCCTCTCTCTCGGCTGTGCAGTATTAACAATCATCCATTACCCCAAACTCCAGAATGGCTACCAACCGATATAGGCAAACAATTGTGGTCTCACGAGTTTAATATTCTTGGACCCTAGCCTTGTAATTGCGAATGGCGGAACAGCTCCACTAGCGTTCCCCAGAGAAACTACCGTTCCCTTCCTCCTCACAGCTTCTAGGTCACCATCAAAAGTATCCTTTCCGACACCATCAAACACAGCAGCAACCCCACCACCAGCATCCTTTGTGATCTTCTTGACCTCGGCAACCCAATCCTGGGTTGAGTAGTTGATCAAAAACTCCGCACCATGCTCTTGGGCCAGTGCAAGCTTTGAGTCACTGGAAGCAGTTGCAATAACGCGTGCGCCAATCGCCTTTGCAACCTGAACAAGCCACAACCCGAAGCCACCAGCCGCAGCGTGAATGAGGATATAGTCTCCCTTCTTAATTTCGTAGCTCTCACGGGCGAACGTCAGAGCCGTAAGGCCTTGAAGAATACCGGCCGCCGCAATACCTTCCGGGACAGCTGAGGGGACATGTGCAACATGGAGCGTATCAAGAGCGGTATATTCCTGCAGTGCGCCAACTCCTAAATATGCTACCTTGTCGCCAACCTTGAAGTCCTGAACGGACTTTCCAACAGCAGCAATTACGCCCTCCCCTTCACGTCCAAGGGTAAATGGGAATGACGGCGCTGGATAGAGGCCTGTGCGGGCGTACTGCTCTACTAATAAGCCTGTAACCTTACCTCTTAAAAAAGTAGAGGTAGGGAAGGGGAAGGGGAAGGGACAAACAGTATCGATAAAATTCAACCCTGCAAAGGCATTCTTGACCAAAATTTGATCATCGCCGGGGATCGGCACGGGTGCATCCGTGACAATCTTGATAACATCTAATCCTCCATGTTCATTAATTTGAACTGACCGTTGGGTTTTCGGAAGTGAAGACATTTTTAGCAATTGGGGTGCGAAAGACTGGTGGGAAAGGTGCAATTGCAGTGGACAGAGGTGAATGCAGGAGGCACTTCGACGGGGCAGGTATCGTAGCTTATCAACGAACAACGGCGGTGGTCTAATGGCGAATTTGTAATCTTCATTCCGCAACCAACCCTAAGCTGACACCCGCAAGTTACGCGCGGCCGGCTGTGGGATAACGGCACAGAGAACGGACATAGCAGATAAGGGGTCGGTGTTGGAAAAGGCCCGATTACTTAGCAGAATTCCGGTGAATCCTGTGGTACATACAGTGCTGTGTCGTATCTATGCTGTCATTTCATTAGCCAAACAGCCGCGACAATACGGTACTCGTAGACAGCACCAGGTTAATTTAGGTATAATAAGTCACATGAAAATTGGCTACTGGCATCGAGTATATGAGTTTGCTGTGCTCAACTTGGCCCTAGAGTGGAAGAGTAGTTGGATGGGTATTATCAGACAGTGCTGTGCCGTAAGAATTAAGCCTCCCGCTAAAAGACGTTGAGTTGCCCTTGCCAGGATCTGCCACTTTTTTGTTTTTTTGTCTTAGATTTCAATAGTTTATTCCTACCTAAGGAGAGGACCACCACCAATCCAGATATACGTGCCCTACTGTACTATAGACATCGGAAGTCCTCCGCATGCTTCCACCACCAGGCCAGCCCAGAAGCACCCCTCTCTTGCTACCCACACACTTCACATGCGGCGGGACGGCATTCCCTAACATCTCGACCCCGTAGGCACACACCGCCATCGTCCCACCCCGCGCACCGGGTGTCCGGGGACACCGGTGCGGGGGTGGCATGTTGAACCCCCTAGTCCAGAATGATCCCCAAAGATGAGCCCCATCATTTTGAGCTGGGATTGAGGCGGTCAGCTTTCGCAGTGTTTTCGCCCCCCCCTCTCCAAGTGTGGGGATTTCGGACATCTTAGCGCGAGGTCCGGTTGCCGATATTCAAGTGCTTATGGTATGATACTACCGTAGTATTATTAATATTGGAGCCGTGCTGCGCTCAATGAAATGCGAGGAATTAGGTTCAATCGATTGCTGGGATACGGTACTGCCCGTTTGGTGGGGGTAAAGGAATACACAGTCAGATCCTAAGCAAGACATCGTGCCTTCTCGATTTCTGGGATCTCCTTGGCGGGCGGGTATACCCCCAGCATCCATGCCTGTGGAAGATGATTTATAATAGAAATAACGGTACCATTTTGACTTCATATGCTGCCAATACACCTACTGTGAGAGGCACATGGCAATTAGGCTGGGGGTTGGAGCTTGTCGCATTTGACATGGCATCACGTAGGCCATTTTTGGGGTTTTTCTACTCTGGTATCATACTGGAAATGTTTTGACGTTTCTAAGGTGGACTGCTATTGCATACTACTAACATTCTGAGGTCCGGCCAACTTTTAGCTGTAAGCAATAGCAGTCGGTCTTACAAACATCACGACATTGCGAGTAGAGAGATTGCGGGGCGGGACTCAGTCCACGGTAGTGTGCACCTTATGCCTTGCGACACGGTGATTTCTCGTGTCATGGTTGCCCTCTTGGCTTTATGTTGGGGGCAGCGGGCGCGCGAGTGGTACTTTCTAGAAGCGAAGCACTGCAGGACTGGTGTACGGTAGGCACCTCGAGATCTCTGGGGCGTTGGAACTAGTTACTCCTTTTGTGGCTGGCCTGGGACCTTTAGTCCAATAACACTCTGCTCCCGGCAACCTGGAGATCTGGTAGGAGGCTTTGTTCCGTACGAGTACCCTCGGCCAAGCCAGAAGTAACTTATATGTCAACCCTGCTCTTGCTCCTTTCCCTCTCTCTTCCTCCCTCCCATTCCGCGCCGCTTGCTAGGGATGCCTCTTGGTTCTCCAGGGTGAGGACCTCGTTAAGTTATGCCAGACGCCCTACCACGTTTAGCTTACGTAATCGCCCATCTAACAGAACCTTAAATACAAGTGCAAATGTCAGGAACCTCTTTGCCAAGAGAGCTTATTTTTGTGGCTGATTCGTGTATTGCAGCAGGGTCAGAATGGTATATCTTCGTTCTTTTCTACATTACTATTATAGTGCTACTGCTACTGCTGCATAGAAATTCGGTACGACAAATTGCGAGTAAACAAAAGTGCTTGTATAGACAAAGGCCTGTTGCGGCCGCCCTATTTAGGAAATGTTCTTAGGACTACCGTAAAAACTCGAATAAACGGACCATGTGCTAGGACGTTGGACTTGCTTCTCCTAGTAAGGTCTGTGTTTTTTTACTTTTCTTCTGTCTCGGGGGACGTATTTTTTGGTGTCTCTTTCCCCCCTTTTCCCGAGGAGGAAATTTCGGACTATCATACATAGCACATGGTCCATTTATTCGAGTTTTTACGGTATGCGAAGTCGAGCTACAAGGTAGATGCACACTCACATAGTACTGTTGAAAGAAGTTAGCATCGTTGCTCTAGTTATAAGAGTGAGGTTCAGCCAATCATATTGCCTAAACTTGCAGATGGTTCTCTATGACGTGAAATACGTTAGTTCAAGTTGTGACATGGCTGCCACAACAAAACTTCCTTACAATGTTGCCTTAGGATATGAGCCCAGGGCGTAGCGCGTATTATGCCCACCATTTATTATATTTCCTTCTCTTTCTGTGGGTTGTATAGTTTTAACCCGTAATTCAGGGCATTTTGCAAGCTCGTGTTCGTTGTGCTGAGCGCTAGGAAGGCTGGGGCTATGAACTATAGCTTCACAAGTTCTCTCCTTCGGACTCCATGGCGCTTATTTCCCACCTCAAGTCTTATAATGCCTTCTGGTTAAACCTCAATCCATCTCTATGTTCACCGCCTAAGAATTAGGTGACCGGGTGATACCCACCGTGCATTTGCCCTGGGCGTATTCTTAACAATTGTCTCCACAAGTGATGCTTCCCCGTGATCGCTGATGGTTGCCCATATATTCCCTAGATTTCTCCTAGTCTTTTTTCTCCCTTCTAGCTATCCTCCGTCACTTTCTACATCTTTAGTGATTGGAATTCCTTTCCTCCCTAGGAGGCACTCAGCGCCGCGACAACTACCACTTTTCTGTCAGGAAGAAAAAGACCCACCTCGCACCCAATTCATCCGGATAGTCAGTCCTGAGTGCAACTTGAACACACTCAGTATGTCTTGAGACAGATGTTACCAAGAGTTTGGTGGCTTAGTTTCAGGCTATTTGCCCCAAACCCCATTGCGATCAGAACGACTTGGATATCTTGGCCAGGTGTGGGGATTCAAAGTCAGCCAGCCAGCCAGATTTCGACGGGTACGATTAGCATTGGCAAAATGGGCCACAACAAGAAGATATCAATCTTGACTCAAAATTTAACTATGGCTAAGTAGTAGTGTAATGATAATAAGGTGTCCTGATTTTTCTCAAATCGTGTTTCCGGACCTTGTTGGAAAATCATATCTTCTCAAGTGCTCTCGATGCACAAGACACAGCTGATGCAAACTGAACCTTTTGCTGATAACCCTCCTACACTCCTCCATCTAGATGACCCAGGGCGGTGTAGGGCACTTCCTATGCTCTTCTCTTGCCTTCGGGCACATCCCCTTCCCCTCTTGAGGTCTACCCTCTTGAGGTCCCACACCTCCTCCTACCAACATCCCGCGATGTCAGTTACTATTCTCGGAGTTGGCTACAGCCTAATATTATTCTTAGAATTCATACTTGACGTGGCTTAGACACTACAACTACTGATATAAGTTGGATATATGGCTATCAATGTCCCATTAGCGGGGCAGCGTTCCTGTACGTCAGCGTGGGGGTATATGTAGGGGCAGAACCTCCCTTTGTTTAAGAAAAATTAGCGCAAGCTTAGAACATGATCTTCAAGTCTTAACTGCACCTGTTCAACTCTTGCTGCAGGCTCCCTCACAAGAGCAGGTGTCTGAACCCAAATGCTTTCAAAATCTCCATACGCGGGGCACTAGCACGGGTGCTGTAGGAAATGAGAAGTACCGTGTTCCAGATGCAGGGACTTCAAGGTGCTGTACCGGCAATATAAAAGATTAGCCGCAATAGGCATTGGCGGGAGGGTAAACACAACACGATATCCCGGGTCGTGGAGGACGTGACCTCTCAACGAAGGACTCTCCCAGGAGAGTCAGCCTGTCACTACTTGTCATTGTCTGTCAAATTATCCGCAAAGCTAGTGGCGATCATCTCTGGGAGAGGACCGACTCCGAGTACAGTACTGCGCTACTGATGCACAAGGTCTTGGACCGGCAGCCTATGGTTGCGTCATCCCTCCGATAACTCAACCCAAGCCGCAGGTTGGTGTTGCTAACT
>Ga0307510_10008613_pt1 | contig 12157 bp, 15 predicted proteins | sample 12_EM_MG_FD_207224 | JGI IMG/M metagenome (GOLD analysis project Ga0307510, IMG submission 207224) | Populus trichocarpa ectomycorrhiza microbial communities from riparian zone in the Pacific Northwest, United States - 12_EM | ecosystem: Host-associated > Plants > Roots > Unclassified | place...
CCCCTTGGCCGAGGCCAGGCGAAGGGGATTCTATGCAAGTATGCTACACGCGAGGCGAGTAAAAGGGAGAAAAGGCGCTAAGGCAAAAACGGAAAGTATAACATGGACAGCGAGAAGTAGAGACATGATCCCGACTGAGAGCCCGCCATGTGAGGGGCCGTATGCCACGCGTCCGACGTGGGACGTTTTGATCTTTTCGAGGTGGCGCGCCGCGGTATTAGTGGCGTCAGCCAACGATGTTTGAGTGATCCATGTGTCAGGGCATAAGTAAAAACTGGTTGTGAGGGGAGAAAATATTGATCACAAGGAGAACGAGGGTGGGGTGACGAAGGGCGAGGCGCGAAGATGAGGAGAAAGGAGGGTGAGACGTGGCTGAATGGACGCACAGAGGGCGTCATGTGGTCGGCGGTAGAAAGTGCCCGTTCGCTCGATTCCGCCGGTTGCACTGGCATACCGTTCTCGCGTCTCGCGTCCGCTTGTAACGCCACCCTCCCCTCGATAGGTCAGACAGCTGGCAGGATACTTTGGTAGACTACAGTGGATAGCTCTCTATACAGATAAGTTTCTCGAAACAATGCCCAACCCGGCACACTTCATTCGCTTGACTGCTGTCAGTTGAGCCTCCTTTCGTCCTCTCCCGCCGAGACCCGACTTCTCGACGTCAAACTGAGCTAGTGCTCCGTCGCTCCTCTTGGAGTCTGCGCATGGAGCCTTTTTCGCATCTGCTCGCCAAAAGTTCCTTCCTCTCGACGCACCTTGGGTCTCGCTCACCTATGTGCTCGTGTTACTCTCCCTTCTCTGTGCTTCTCTGCTTCCTTCCCTTTCTCTGTCGAACTCACGGTGCAACGCACGTCGTACTTACAATGTAGATAACATACCTTCAGCCTGTAACCAGCGACATCCTATCGTACAGAATACCTGTAAGATGCCAGTAAAAAGTATCGTTGGACCTCCGCCCAATACCAATTGGCCGTGCGTCCGTCCACCCCAACAAACCGAATTTGAAGCGCGCTCGCTCAACTTTCAGGCATCAAACTAAAGTCAATGCAGCCGACAGCGATGTCCTCCCGTGGATCTGGAAGCCGGGGCGGAAACAAAAATGAATTTGTGAGCAGGGAACACATCGCGGGCAAAGGCAACATGAGAGAGTGAAATGCCCACCAGGTTCAGGCCATACTTCATGGAATGATTCGGTCATAGACTGGATCCCTGGAAATGAAGGCTCTAGAGCGCTTTCTCTGTCTTCGTACAACGGGACGTCCGGCCGACGTACTGTGCCGTCCCACGTGAAGTAGATGCGACGATCGGTGAGCTGCACGCAGCTGAGCTCGTGATACGATCCGTAAGGTCGCACGCGTACGACTTTGATCGAGTCAATGGAAGGGCCCCTTTCGACGTTGACGACGTAAAGCCCATAAAACTACAAAAGAAAAGCGAGGGACAAAGGAAAGTAAAGGGGGCGAGGCATGAGTATGTGCAACGTGAAACTGTATAGGGAAAAACACGGACGGTGGCAACGCAAATACGCCCGTGCTCGAATGCTATATAGAAACAATGATCACTCGGCAAGAGGCCCAGGACCTGCCCAGCATCGAGGAGGCTGGTTTCACCACGACAGATGCGTTCAAAGTCCCGGATGAAAACAATGCGGTAGCTGGTAGCCATGATTACGAGATCGCGACCGTCCCTGGATACGTGTGCTATCGAAGAAAATTGAGTCGCCATCCGATTGTCGTGTTGAACATGTTAATGAATAATGGAAGCGGTGGGAAGAAAGGGAGAGGGGGGGAGGCAACGCACCTGCTAGGAAGTTTGGGTGATGGACATCACTCCCAGGGCGCAACGGGAGAACTGCGACAAACGGGTTTCCGGGTACGGTCTCCGCCACTACGACCTTGGGCATGGACGCGTCGCTCGATATCCTTAACACCTCGGCACCTCCATCCCGCGCAAACACATGTAGCGCGCGGGGCTGGCACACGAACGCATGTCGCTCGTTCACGTCGACATAGCAGACTCCGCCGATATGCACCCCCTCCTCTTGCAGGTCCTCTTCGATATTGAGCTCGATCGTCTGCACAAGCGCGCCCGTGCGCACGTCGTGCAGGAACGCGTGCTTGTTGTTCGCGCAGAGCAGCGTCGGGTACGCGAATCGGTACGCGAGCGTAAATTCGGGGAAGGACAGCTTGGCCCACGGACGGAAGTGCCCACGTGGCGCGTATCGGTGGTGCATCGCCGCGGCGAATGTCGACGCACGTCGCTGTTCCCCGTCCGGCGGCGAATGGCTCGCTCCCTCGTCGTCGACTGCAAAGTCGCTTGCGAGGCGCCAGACTTCAATGTAGCCGTCGAGGCGGTCAAAGATGAGATAGCCATTTTCATACTCGCAGTGGGCCCAGGTACGAACGTAATACTGGGATCTCGTTGAGTACAGTATCCTAAGGTTAGAGGGCTGGCTCTCTTACCGGAGGAAGACTCCAAAAGAGAACGCCGGAGAAGAGATGGGTCACGGCGAGACCACCCAATAAGCGAGTCGTGATGCATATGCCTTCCTTTTCATCAACTTTGATGCGATGGATGTCGCCGCCTGGTGGTGTCACTAAACGGGCAACGACGCGCCCTTTACCTTCCCAGTTTTTGTGAAGTTGAAAACATCTACGGCCTAACGAAGATCAGAACCATGGTCCCCGGCGATGAGAACAGGCGCTCAGGCTGGGGCCCCGGTTCACGGGAAAAGCCAGCAGATGGACTGCAGGACTGTGGACTCACAGAAGTCTTTCCAATCTGTTGCTCCATCCCAAGGGCTGCCCTTGTATACCGTCAGGGCATCATCGAGCAGTGTAGTGTCGGGTTGTATGTAACCGTGAAAGATGGCAGCGTTGTGAAAGATGGTTGACTGATGTGTGGAGAAGAGATCGAACCATTGACGAGACAAGGTGGGCAAAGAACAGAGTGTCGGGAATTGGAGATAGGAAAGCACCGAAAGCGATAACTCGATGGGTAGAATATGCAACATAGCCGTAGTTCCCGGGCCGCACACAAGAAGGGCGTCTTCAATTAGATGACGACAAACGGTCATGTGGCACTCTCCAAAATCATATTTGCCATATTTTATACATCCACTACTTGTAGTATGGCTATTGCGTCACACCCTTCAAACCCGGCGTATCTTCGATCACATTCCGTATACCCTGACCCCAAGCAGCCAACTCGCGCTCAACGCGCACCACTATCTCACGCACTTCGCGTCCAACCTCTCCGCCATCGTTGCGTTCCCCAAAACTGATCAAGAGCTCGTCACGAGCGCGGATGAGCGTCTCGCAAGCAAGACGCAGTCGGGCCGGGCCAGAAGGCGGGAATGATACGGATGCCCCCGCGACCGCCGTTGCGGCTCGCGGTGCAGGCTCGTCTACTGCGAGGAGCTTGCCGAGCTCTGCAAGCGAGAGTGCACGGGCTGGGTGGCCGGCTGGAAGCACCGCGCTCAGCGCTGTCATGGATGCGGAACTCGCACGGATGAGCCCATCTAAGGCTCCCTGTGTAAGTTTGGAGGGGAATACAGCAAGGAGAAGCGATTGGTGGAGGCGAGTGAGGGCGAGGAGAGGGTGTGATGAAGGAAGGACCTTGGCCGACGTGAGAATGGGGATCATGTTGGTCGTCAATTGTTGCGCTTTGGGCAAGTCTGAGCAGATCGAAAATGAGATGCGATAACCATGATTGATCGCAAGAGTCCCGTCTACCTGAAAATTGGAGATAAGTCGCTTTTTCCAATGCTTCTTGACCTATTCGTAACGCGTCCAGCACCGCGTCGGTGGAGGCCACAGCCGACTTGCAATTTACACAACGGGTAAGAGGGTCCTCTAGGAAAGTTTGTTAAATCCCTGAGCTCTACGGTCTGGTACCACATAATACCTTCTGATGGGAATGGACAGGCACCACCGCAGTTTTGGGGGCATACTAGGGCTTCTCTTGGGTCCAGTTCAGGGGCGTGTGAACAGAGTTCACACAGACAGGAAAAGTTGTATGTGGCAGAAAGGGTAGCCTGCCTCTGTTCCCGGGGCAGAGTAGTATCTATGTACGACGTGAAAATCTATCTGCTTTGTCATAAAACAATGCGGAGAAAAACACGAAAGTCGATATACTCACCTCTTCCCCCGGCGAAATATCACGTATCGCGATGACTTGTGTCTCCGGTTCTTGGCTCGCAGGATCTCTGGTGGATCGCGGGAACACGACGACAGCGTTCGGGTCGCACGAGTGGTTGATCAGCGCAACCAGCGGAGAGACGCAGACACCCAGCGGAGCCAACGACGGTGAGGTGAGCGTGATGGAATTCGTCGCAAACTAAGCGAGTAAAATGTCGTCTCTCGTAAATTGGTTCGAAGAACGGATATAGATCAAACATGGTGCGCACCCGGGATATCAGATCTACGATGCCCGCCGCGTTGTTGATGCCGAATGGGACAAGTTCTTCGGGGGCGGTGAGGCCCAGATAGCGGATCACGGCATGGGCAAGATGAGTGTGCGACTCGGCGGCCTCGGGGGGCAAAGACATTCTATCTATCTGCGGGCATCAGAGTCACACAACGCGGGGCCCTGCACAGCCAAGAAGACAACGTACGAGATTGCATCGCGTCGATCTCGCGCGTCCACACGCTATCCAACCCCCGTTTTTGTTTCCCCCACAGCACGCGACCAAGACATCGTATCGGCTCTGCGGGAATAGCGACATCCAGCGACGGAGCTCCTGCAGCCCACCGTTGCATCGCCGCACATTCTTTCTTGTGCATCGGCCAATCGTTGTTTTGACAGGTCTAACAAGCCCGCGCGTCTCGATAAGTACAGCTGTGATATGGTGCGGGGTGGCATTCAAGGCAAGGAACGCACCGCATTACAATACCATACGGTCTTGCATTTTGTGCAGCGCTTGAGACCGGTGGCCGGAGAAGGGGAGACGCAAGACGAACAGAAATGTCCTAAATTTTTAGTAGAAAGGACGTAGATGGGCGGCTTAGTGCTGAGTATGGTCCCGCCTATGCGTGAAGATGAACGTAAGACCTGGCAGGGCAAATGCTCTATTCACTTCTCTTGAAGTGTTCCTTGGCATTTATGCCACGTCCCTTTTCCGGACTGGTTCGAATCTCGGTCGAGGAAGGTAGAGCGTCGAACAGATTTTCAGGAGGATGCTCTACAGGCGGAGAGGAACTGTTTTGCTTGGATGCAGATGAAGAAGGAACATGGGACCTTGCTTCCTTTACTTGTCTCCTGGCACGAATGTCTGCAAAAGACATCCTCTTCACAGTTGACGGGACAGCACTGTACTGATGAACATGTAGTATCTGTCTTTGCTGACTACTGTACTGTAGTCCGACGGACGGAACATCCCGGAATCAGCCGATATACTTCACACTCAGCACCGACGAACTCCGACAACAAAATTCCAATATCTGCTATCGCACCCTATTTCTTCGTGGTCAACAAGTCCACTTCCTAACGATCGGACGTATTCTCTTTTATCATCAGCTCTTTCTCCTTTGCCCACCACCTCCACCACGTCGTCTCGTAGGATGAACGTACCACCATAGGTTTCATGCACGTAGCATCACTCAACAATTTACACACTTGCCCGCAGACTCGGACGGTATGCGTACCCCCGCCTTGGTGTCCCTATCTGCGCCTACCATTGTGGGCCCAGATGTCACCTTAATCCCGACTGGTAGTACGACGGGGATTTTCTCCAGGTTCTTAAAGAGTAGTCTGTGTCCGTGCATTCAGCCCGAGATCGGAATGGTCCTCTCGGTCCGACCATGAGGATGACGCGGCAACCATGCGCCAACAACTTTTTATTTACTCCCTGTGCACGGCCTCCTAAACCGCATTCCTATCATTTCTTGGTCCATATGATCGGCATTCGTAGTTTGCTATTGAAACTGCGTATCTCTTCGCCTCGAAAATTCGATTAGTCTCGAGACTAATTCCCTTCTCTAATCTGAATGGATGCCTTTTATTTCCTTGCGTTCGTCCCTGTGTTGTGCTTAGAGCGCAACTCTAGTAATTGAATTACTGACCTTTTCTTAACTCACCTTTCTCTCGTTTCCTTTTTTCCCCCTTTCCGCGTGCGGCTTTTCCTGCGACACGACTTTCGGGCATCAAGCTAAAGTCAATGCAACCTACAGAGACACCGCACCCTGGATCTGGAAACCGAGACAAAAAAGGATTTTGTGAGTCGGGAATCGCCAGAAACCGCAATATCAGAGAAAGGCATACTACCCACCAAATTCGGGGTCCACCCATGGCCATGCTTCAGGAGATGGTTCGGCTGTGGACGGGGTCCCGGGCGACGAGGGCTCTGGCTTATTTTCTCCGTCTTTGAACAGCGGAATGTCCCGACGTCTCGCGTCTTCCCACGAAAAGTAAATGCGACGATCGGTGAGCTGCATGCAGCTGGGCAGTTGATAGGGCCCAAACGTAGGTGTGTGGTAGGGTCGCACGAGCACAACTTTTGCTGAGTCAATGGAAGTGCCTCTGTCGAGGTTGACGATGTAAAGCCCATGAAGCTGCAAAAAAAGGAAAGGAAAGCAAGGGAGGAAGGGCATGAGTGAGTACAGGTAGTGTGGAGGCGTGTATAATAAACGGACTGTGGCTACGCAGACACGCCCATGCTCGAACGCCAGATGAAAACACAGTGACCGATAACTTGGCAAGAGGTGCAGAGCCTGCCCGGCAGCCTCAAGGCTGATTTCTCTGCGACAAACGCGTTCAAATTCCCGGACGAGGAGGAGGCGGTCTCTGCAAGCCAAGATCGCGAGATCGCGGCCATCCCTGGATACATGTACTATCCGGAAAAAAGTTGAGCCTCACATAGATTATACGAGCGCGAGCGAAGGGGAGGGGGGAAGGCAACGCACCTGCTAAGAAGTCTGGACGAAAGCTATCACGCTCAGGGCGCACCGGGAGAACTTCGACAAACGGATTTCCTGGTACGCCCGGTACGGACTCGGAGACCACTTCTGCGCTCTGCGGTACGGACACGTTATGCGGTATCCGCAAAACCTCAACGCCACTGTCCCGCGCCAAAACATGCAATGCGCGCGACTCGCATACAAACGCGTATCGCTCATTCACGTCGACTTGGCAGAGGCCGAGCCCCTGGGCACCCGGATCGACGTCGATCGTCTGCACCAGCGCGCCCGTGCGCACGTCGTGCAGGAACGCGCGCCGAGCGTTTGCGGAGAGGAGCGTCGGATACACGAGTCGGGTCCCGAACGTGACTTCGGGGAAGGACAAACTCGCCCATGGCCGGAAGTGACCACGCGGCGCGTATCGGTTGTGCATCGCCGTCACTAATGCGGACACGTGCCGCTGTCCCTCGTCCGGCGGAGAACGGGTGGCCCCTCCTCACCTTCGGCAAAGTCACTGGCAAGGCGCCACACTTCCTTGTTTCTGACTGGATCGTAGGCGCGAAAAAGACAAGATATCCATTGTCATACTCGCAGTCGGTGCTGAGCGCAACATGATCCTGGGGATCATTGACTCGGATTAGCAACGAACTGTGGCAAGGGAGGTGGACGGTTAGAGGGTCCTCTCACCGGGGGGAGACTCCAGAGGAGGACACCAGAGAATAGATGGGTCACAGCAAGGCCGCCAAATCTACGAGTCGTGATGCATATGCCAGCCTTTTCATCGACTTTGATACGACAGACGTCAATGTCTGGCGGTGTCACCAAACGGGCAACGACGCGCCCAGTACCCGCCCAGTTTTTGCGAAGCTGACAGAACCTACGGCCTACGAAGATCAGATCCGTGTTCTCAGGGGCTGAGATCTGAGATCCGGCGGTAGCCTGAGAGTTTCATGGTTCATGGAAAAGGCCCGCTAGACCGTTGCTGGGTGTGGACTTACAGAAGTCTTTCCAATCGGCTACTCCGTCCCAAGGGCTGCCCTCGTACGCGGAGAGGGCATCCTCGAGTTGTGTAGTTCCTGGTTGAATATATCCATGAAGGATTGCAGCGTTGTGAAAAATCGCAGACTGATTTTCGAAACAGAAATCGAGCCATTGACGAGACAGAGTGGGTAGAGAACAGAGCGTTGGAAGCGGAAGATAAGAAAGCACTGAAAGCGATATCTCGGTGGGTAGAATACGCAACATCACGTTCGAGGGTCCAGTCAACGCCGCAGGAAATAACTTTCGAGTTGGGAGTAAAGGAAAAGAGATCAGTCAGTTATATATGGTACTCACTGTGCTCCCTAGGATACATGATGACAATCAATCATCGATCATCGAGCATGTGCTAATGTGCTATGCTGCGGACTACAGAGTCTATCTGCTTTCGTTCGCAATTAATCCCACGACCGCCACGCTCCAAACCGCGCACTACATCGCCACGTACCCGGGACAACTTGAACGCGGCAACATCCCAGGCAGCAACAGTACTAGTGCAACGTGCAACACCCACAGCCATCGTCATCGTCAGACTTGCTCTCACGACTCACATCTCCGGCTCGAAGGAAAGTGGCGAAGAGCTGGCAGCACTTTTGAGCTGCAACCTAAGCATGCATGCGGCCCCACCCTTGAGACTCGATCCGTCGTCGGGATAGTCATGGGTGAAGGAGTATATAACGCGGACGTGTTGTCCACGCGCGAGTTCGATAACAAAAATATGGAATAAAACCAGCGTCGCGTTCCGGAAAATCTGAGAACACGCGGTGGAGTAAGAAGGGGTCGCCGTCCCGAAAGGCCGGGAACGCGCGAGGGGTTGGAACGCAAGGTGAAGGGCGCGCGAGCAGACTGGGGAGAAACGATGGTCTAGGATTCCTTTTTTTTTCTGGCTGAGGCCGGGGGAGGGGGTTATATACAAGAGAATCTCGTACGCTACCAGTGACAAGGGAGAGAAAGAGAGAAAATCTAAATGGGGATGTGGCGTTGTTCGTCGCGTGGCGACGTTTGGCAGTCGCTCAATACTAGTAATACTGACAGCAGGCTAGACAGAAAGAGACATAAAGGAATGTACGAAGACAGTCAGATTCAAGTTGTCCTACTGTAGGACAAATGAACGGCTCGGTATCCTGTAGTATGTATCTGCTATCGCACCCTTTCTATCCCTATTTCTTCGCCTTCCTTCCTAACGATCGGACGTGTTCAAGTTCTCTTTTCCTATCATCAGCTCTTTCTCCCCTGCCCGCCACCTCCGCCACGTCGTCTCGTAGGATGAACATACCACCATAGGTTTCGTGCACATAGCATCAATCTCACTCAACAATTTACACACTTGACTGCAGGCTCCGACGGTATGCGTACCCCCGCCTCGGTGTCCCTATCTGCGCCTACCATTGTGGGCCCAGATGTCGACCTAATCCCGACTGGTGGTATGACGGGGATTCTCCGAGTCTCTAGGTTCTTAAAGAGTAGTCTGCGTCCATGCATTCAGCCCGAGATTCGAATGGCCCTCCCGGTCCGACCATAAGTATGGCAACCATCCGCCGACCTGTGCACGGCCTCCTAACCCGCATTCCTATCATTTCTTGGTCTGTATGATCAACATTCGTGGTTTGCTACTGAAACTGCGTATCACTTCGCCTCGAAAATTCGATTGGTCTCGAGAACGGATCCCTTCTCCTCTGGTCTGAATGGATCCCATTTATTTCCTTGCGCTCGTTCCTGTGTTGTGTTGAGAGCGCAACTCTCAATTACTGACCTTATCTTAACTCACCTTTCCTTCGTTTCTTTTTTTTCCCCTTTCCGTGTCCGGCTTTTCCTGCGACACGACTTTCGGGCATCAAGCTAAAGTCAATGCAACCTACAGAGACGCTGTCTCGTGGATCTGGAAACCGAGATATAAAAAAAAGTGATTTTGTGAGTCGGGAACACATCGCCAGCAACCGCAATATCAGAGAAAGGCATACTGTACTACCCACCAAATTCGGGGTCCACCCATGGCCATGCTTCAGGAGATGGTTCGGCTGTGGTCGGGCTCCCGGGCGACGAGGGCTCTGGCTTATTTTCTCCGTCTTTGAACAGCGGAATGTCCTGACGTCTCGCGTCTTCCCACGAAAAGTAAATGCGACGATCGGTGAGCTGCATGGAGCTGATCGATCGAAGTGACCCAGACGTAGATGTGTGGTAGGGTCGCACGAGCACGACCTTTGCTGAGTCAATGGAAGGGCCTCTGTCGAGGTTGACGATGTAAAGCCCATTGAGCTGCAGAAAAATGGAAAGAAGAGGAAGGGAGGAAGGGCATGAGTGAGTACAAGCAGTGTGAAGACGTGTACGAAAAGCGGACCGTGGCCATGCAAACACGCCCATGCTCGAACGCCAGATAAAAACACCAATCTCTTGGCAAGAGGCGCAGAACCTGCCCGGCAGCGACAAGGCTGGTTTCTCCGCGACAAACGCGTTCAAAGTCCCGAACGAGAAGGAGGCGGTCTCTGGAAGCCAAGATCGCGAGATCGCGCCCATCCCTGGATACATGTGCTATCCAGAGAAAAAATTAAGCCATCAACTGTCTGATTTCCGTGCAGAAAACGTATGGATTATACGAGCGCGGGCGAAGGGGGGAAGGCCGCAACGCACCTGCAGAGAAGTCTGGACGAAAGTCATCACGCCCAGGGCGCAACGAGAGAACTTCGGCAAACGGTTTTCCTGGTACGCCTGGTACGGAGTCGGAGACTACTGCTGCGGCCTTCGGTATGAACACGTTACTCGGTATCCGCAAAACCTCGGCGCCGCCGTCCCGCGCCAACACATGCAATGCGCGCGACCCGCATACAAAGGCGTATCGCTCATTTACGTCGATGTAGCAGAGGTCGATTTCTTGGGCACCCGGGTCGACGTCGATCGTCTGCACCAGCTCGCACGTGCGCACGTCGTGCAGGAACGCGCGCCGAGGGTTTGCGGAGAGGAGCGTCGGATACACGAGTCGGGTCCCGTACGTGGGTTCAGGGCAGGACAAATGCGCCCATGGCCGGAAGTGGCCGCGTGGCGCGTATCGGTGGTGCATCGCCGCTGCGAGTGCGGACACGCGACGTTGTCCCTCGTCCGGCGAAGAATGGGCGGCCCCCTCCTCACCTTCGGCAAAGTCACTGGCAAGGCGCCACACTTCCTTGTTCCCGACGAACGCATCGAAGGCGTTAAAGACAAGATATCCATTGTCATACTCGCAGTGGGTCATGCCCGCAACATAATCCTGGGGGTCGTTGAGTACACAACGAAATGTGGAGATGGACGGTCAAAGGGCCCTCTCACCGGGGGGAGACTCCAGAGGAGGACTCCGGAGAAGAGATGGGTCACAGCGAGGCCGCCAAACATGCGAGTCGTGATACATATGCCAGCCTTCTCATCGACTTTGATACGATGGACGTCACTGCCTGGCGGGGTCACCAAACGGGCAACGACGCGCCCAGTGCCCGCCCAGTTCTTGCGAAGCTGACAGAACCTATGGCCTACGAAGATCAGATCCGGGCTAAGATCAGGCGGTATGGTTTCATGGAAAAGGGCCGTCAGAGCGTTGCCAGGTGTAGACTTACAGAAGTCTTTCCAGTCAGTTACTCCGTTCCAAGGGCTGCCCTCGTGCGCGGAGAGGGCATCCCCGAGTTGTGTAGTTTTTGGTTGAATATATCCATGAAGGATTGCAGCGTTGTGAAAAATCGCTGACTGATTTTCGGAACAGAAATTGAGCCATTGACGAGACAGAGTGAGTAGAGAACAGAGCGTTGGAAGCGGAAGATAAGAAAGCACGGAAAGCGATATCTCGGTGGGTAGAATACGCAACATCACGTTCGAGGGCTCAGTCAACGCCGCAGCAAAAGAGATCAGTCAGTTATATATGATACTCACCGTGCTACTCCCTATGATACATGATGACAATCAATCATCGATCATCGAGCATGTGCTATGCTGCGGACTACGACGCCGCAGTATGTCTGCTTTCGTTCGCAATTAATCCCACGACCGCCACGCTCCAAACCGCGCACTACATCGCCAGGTACCTGGGACAACTTGAACGTGGCAATAATAGGGGCTTTCAAAGTTCCATTATTTCGGCCCATTATCAAGTACATTAATATTACCATTAAGTGTTTTTTAAGGGCCAGATCCAGAATAATGGACAGAATAATGAAACAAATAATGGTCAAATAATGGTCAACTTTGAAACCCCCCTCATGTGA
>Ga0307510_10008614_pt1 | contig 12157 bp, 13 predicted proteins | sample 12_EM_MG_FD_207224 | JGI IMG/M metagenome (GOLD analysis project Ga0307510, IMG submission 207224) | Populus trichocarpa ectomycorrhiza microbial communities from riparian zone in the Pacific Northwest, United States - 12_EM | ecosystem: Host-associated > Plants > Roots > Unclassified | place...
TTCTTTACTAGAGAAGTCAAAGTAGCGTGAACATTAGTATAAATAGTAGGGCTCTCCCCGATGGTTGAGAACATCATCAAGCAATGGAGAAGAGACCTTAACAATATTATAAGTTATTACGATATTCTTCTATTACTTTATCGAACAATTCTTTTTGAGCCTTCCTGACCTATAATCTGTTATCTCGAATATCCTCGGCCTAGTTAGCCCGGAATCCTACCGTGTTAGCTACCCCGTAACAGCCTCAGGTGTGTTGTATAGTAGTGTGGGTGCGTCCTGATTCGCGATTTGCATTTTAGCGTCAGGTGCGTCAGATGCACAGAACCCACAGAACACACAGAACCCACAGAATCCAATGTATTATTTTTGCTGATACACAAAGAGATCAAACACTGTCTACCAGAGGAGTGGGGACACCCTTAGGTGAAATAGCAGTTCTAGAGATTATGTGAGTTGAGCTGGGCAATATTTCAGAGTCAAACTGTTGTTCGAACTTTGTTCTGACAAACTGAATTGTTAAGAAGATTCTTCTTAACTAATGAAGTTGAAGTAGCATGAACATTAGTATAAATGAGAGGTCTCTCCCCCAGTGGTTAAAGAATTATCAAGCAACGGAGAAGACACTTTAACAATATAACAAGTTAGCAAGTATATTCTAATTCTTCGATATTTGACTATGCTTTATTACTTTACTTTTACCAAATGATTACCTACAAGCCTTTCTGACTATTAATCCGTTGTATCAAATATCCTCAGCCTAGATATGGTTCCACACGTCTTAACCGTGCACCTCATAATTTGGAACAGGGGACGGCTTGGCAATCACAAATATGTACCTATGTTCAATTCTTATCTCTGTTATAATTTTTCAGTAATTGTAAAGCCGCAGGAGTTTGAGGGAGGGTAATCTAATGCAAATAATACGAGCATATATTGAAAGAAAGTGTATATATACAGCCCCCGGTAGACAAAATCAGGAAACGGTGATCGGGCCTTTGGTGCTTTAATTGGAGGGTTCGGTGTGCTCGCGCCAATCGAGCAACCGTGTTTCTGACTTTTAATTTCCACAATTCCCTATCTTTTTGACCAGAGGCTGTACATTCAAGAAATTCATCCTCATCCTATCATACTTCTTATCAATTATACTTTACATTCTATAATATTATATTATAATAATATCAGAGTTAAAACTTTGTGGCTTGACTGTATTAAAAATAACTCTGAGAGGTCCTGGAATTGAACTCATTTACACTATTCAAATATGTGACTAAGCGCCAAGGTGTCCCCCGTTCCAAAGAATGAGGTGCACAGTTAAGACGTCCGGAACCATAGCTCAGAATCCTACCGTGTTAACTACCCTGTAACAGAGAGTAAACCAGAAATATTATTAGAGTTAGTGATTTTTTTAACTTTTGAAAAGCATTATTTAAGTCGCTTATCTCACTCAAAATTCATTGGCAAAATCACCATCAGAGGAGCCTAACAGGGCTTAGCCTGCCAAGAACACCCTCAAGAAATGGACATTTGCACAAATTGCATTTTTCTGTGCCTAACCTTCCTCCAATATTTTTTTAAAAATCTTAATAAATCCACCTATTTCTGTTCTTTTTTTAATGTAATATTTTCATATCTTTGTGATTTTTTATGCAATTCCCTTGGCAATGGGAGAAACATTACTGTTGGCTGACATTAAAAAACCTTGATGGTATTTTGTAGGGAGGGCCCGGGATTTGCTGGTATTCTGTAGGTTTTCTCAAATAACTTACCGGTCTTTTGTTAATAAATTTCCGTCTGCCTACGTTCGTTTGATTTGGAATGAAGTTCTCAATTGCTTCCCCGGTATTTTTTACTTTTTTCACTTATCACCGCCGCCTCCGCGAGCGCCGTTTCCGTCCCGGCGTTACAGTCGGGAGAGAGGGGTGGGGAGACAGGGGACGGAGGTGACGGGTGTGGCGGTTGTGGTGGGGGTGGAGGAGCCCACCGCTTTTATGCCTTTATTCACACTCAACCGTAGTTTCCAGCGGTGGCCTTTCGATGGGTGCATCCCTCCCCCCTAAGGGTTGGTCGGGTCCAACCGATTGGCTGGATGGGAGCTGGTCGAGGCTGTCAACAGGCTGTGTGCTGCTGCAGCAATTAACTTACTGAACTATCGTACCCTACACTATTATCATGACCTGTTATCTGGTTTTTCACCAGCTGAATGGTGTTATCGCGGAAACGCTCAAGAACCTGCGAGCCGAGTCGTTGCCCCCCCTAGTAAGGCTCTGCCTATTTTCTCATTTATAAATTTTTTGTCCTAGCTGAGGGCTAAAGTTGCCATGACCCCCCCACCCCTACCTATACCAGGAGGGGGACTTCAACGACTCATGATACATACCGGTATGTAGCACTCACGGCCCTGAATGATGGGAAAGTGGGCCCGGTACGGTATACTCTGGCCAAGGTGGAAATACGATATGACCGAGTCAATTTTCGAGACCGGTTGGAGTGTCCCAATTAATTTGTGGCCTGCGCGTTCTTTCCTCCTAGCAGGCTTGTATCCATAGATGCACCAATAGCGATGGAAAATCAAGTGTGTGGAGGATATTCTGAATGGATCCCACTGGCCTCTATAGTGATTCGACTGCCCTGTATGAGCAGGCGGCCATCGTTGCCCCGCCGCCTACCCTTACGACCACCTTAACGTATCGTTTTCTAGAGCATTTGCACCAGACTTCAGTAAACAGCTATCTAGACTAGCTTGCCGCAAAGCCACCGCTGCCGTTCGGTGCATATGCCCGTTTTCTTATTGTCACACAAAACTCATCATAGCGAGATTTCCAACTGCGCTTCACAAACGAAATCCCATGCAATCCATCCAGAATATCCCGGTTCCCCCACCCCAAGCTTCCGCTCATAGTTCATCACTCGACAAAATCTACCCCCTCTTGACGTCGGCGGAAGCGTTAACCGGGCAAAAAAGGGCATTCGTGCCCAATCACAAACCAACAACCAAAGCACCAGGAAGAAGGAAGGGAAAAAAAGGAAAAGGCCAGAGCACAAGCTTTGTCCGAGCCGTATCTACCATTTTACGGAAACATTGGCAACACACCACCACTATCCACCCTTAGAAAATGGCAACAAAACATCACAAGAGATAAAACCTTGACCGGCCGCACATGAGCTGGCTCAAGCCGTCGCCCAGCATCGCTAGAGCTGAGTCTCGAGATTGAGCCAGCTCATATACCGCTTAGCATCTATATGCAAGATGCGAAAGTCCAAATAAAAAGTTGGCACTTACAATCTTAGAAACCCCAACCTGTCGTCCCGTCCCGCAATTGTGGACCCCTCCGGTACAGCCCAGAGAATGAACGGGCCGTTGTTCCCCCTAAAATTCTCTGGGCTGTTGAGTGTCCCCGGGCGTCTCCAATGCCCCAAGATCATGTTATTCCCCGGCAACATTACACCCTCGTATGTCCATTGGTGGCTGTGATAAGATTTCTGGAACTCGATGTGTTTCCAGACGCCGTTGTATCTAAGCGTCGGATCTGGCTTCGTCGGTGATATTTTTCCGTGGGCTATTGTGAAGGTTTGAATGTCACAGCCCGAGCCCTGGAATTCATTGTGATTGATCATGGAGAGGGTCATGTCTACCAGCGGGCCATCTGAAAGGTCGTGGAGCCGGGGGCGGATGTTTCGTTGCGCATATGCTTGAGTTTTGGTAAGTACCCAGTATCATGTCTCGAAAAGAGGATACAAACCATAGGCTCCATACCATTTCGATGGTATTATATGGTGGGGTCCCACATAGTCACCAAGTTTTCCTTCCCACCAAGAGGGATACTCGTGCGGTTGCATCAAACGCTTCTGATAAAGCATATTCGACCCCGAATCCTTGTGTATGTGATAGATGAAGTACTTGGCAAGTGCCTCGATGACTTGGAATTGAGGATATCCATCGAAGCTCACCGCAGGGGTGCTGTAAACCATGGTGTGCAGATTATAGAGATCTTTCTCTTCTGGGAGCTGAAGCAATGGCGTCATCAAGACATTGACAGCGGCAGCCAATGCGTAGTTGTTGCCCCGCCCCTCAAGTAATCCCAATGTGCGATCTGGGCGCTTTAAATTGTTTAGAATCTTGAAATTCTTCCCAGTGATCTCTTTTGTCTCGGACTTATATCCTCGGGCATCTGACCAATCCAGAAGGAACATTAGCAATTATGCCAAAATAGAGCCACCAGAGTCCAATCTTATGAATAAGTCAATGGATAGAGATGCGACGTCTAAGGTGCGATTGGAGAAGAGAGAATAAAGAAGTAGACATTAATATGACGCAGGGGAAAATCAAGCTAGGCTGCAAAGAACTAAGGTAGATTGTGCTCACCGTGCAATACATCCCAGATAATTTCCAGGGCCTCCGCTTCCTCCGATACATTTTCACTTCCGAACTCCATGCGTGGTACGCCCCGTAGGATTAGTTTTTGTCTCAGTTGGTAGGCGCGTTTCCAGTCGTAGGGTTTGCCAGGAAGCTTGGAAGAGGGTTCATCATAGATGCTTAGAAGCTTTGCCCGCCAAACTACCTGGTCATCCCGAACGACGCTATTGAAGATATGGCAAACAAGACAAAAGCTACAGAGGTCTATGTCCGAGAGCTCGCCTGCGATGAGCTTTAGTATCTAGTCAAGTTTCAGTAAAACACTGTAGGTACAGCTCGTCTAAGACGGTTAAGAGGAGAAGGTGGTTGTGGGGCTTACCTCTGGAGGAAAGGACAGTAAGGTCATGGGGGCGGAAAAAGTCTTATCACCGGCGATAATGGGTATGGAAGAAAGCCAGTCGATGAAGAATTATAGGCCTGGATCAATTGACGGGTTGCCGAAAGATAGGGGAAAGGTGGAGGTGGAGGTGGAGGTGGGTAGATCAACGAATTACTGGCACAAGCGGTTTATGAGAGGGAAATCTGAGTCTCTACTCACCACCAGAGGAGCGTATCATACTCCTCCAGTAACGATCCAGGTATGATATGATACTCGGTTATGTACCAATATACACGAATCGTGGGACGGGCCTTTTGTGCGGGCGAAGTTAGGGCTGTAGCCGATCTCGGTTAGTATGGGATGATAATAATAATAATATGATACCTTAAAACACACTGTGATCAGCCTTTGCAGCCAAGAGGCAGTTGCCGTGCGCCAACGCAGAGGGGAAGTTGATATCTGTTTCTCCACCTTTAATTCCCTGAATTCCGGAGGAAGAGAGGAAGGGGGAAAAAGTCTTTCTATCGAAATGAAAAATCGAGCACAGATGAAAGCCAGATTTTGGGATGGGGGGGGGGTTCCCCTTGTTATAGGAAGAGAGGGGCAGCAAGAGGTGGGGAAATATACATGATATCGAAGGCGAGATCTGAGAGCTGCTGTTTCGGGGGCGCACTGTGTGATTCGCCTGCTCGAGACACAGTAGGTGCCATAGATGTCCTTAGACCTCTAGCCAGCTCCACTAGAAATCTCCTCGAGCCTCACATGTACTCTATACATACTAGGGCGATACCATAGCTCGAACTGTGCTTGTGGACCATGCACTGTAGGAACAGCTCACGAGAGCTTATCACCTTCCAAGAATGCCAGCCCCCCCACTTGGTGCATCCCTGACTGCGGTACCAACCATCGTGAGTATTTGACCTGTCGCTCTCTGAGGGGTGATGCATGGTTCCGTTAGATTGAGTTCCCCTTTTGACATGTATTATTTCTTTCGGCGGTTTGCGATATCATGACTGGAGAATCCCAAAGGCATTCGAGCCCTGCCCGATCTTCACTAAGAAATGAACAGAATGAAAAGTTCAGCATATTGTGAGGGTGTCAACACGGAACTTTAGTTTGCATAAGAGGGTCCGTTCATTCCTGCGCAACTTGTGAGAATTCATGTCAGAATCGAGCAACGTCGAAACACGCACAATCTAGAACACGGCCTGGCCAACGCGATTGATGGTGCATTGTTCCAAGAGCCTCACCATCGTGAAGTTTTAACATGCGGACGGAAGATCCGTCACAGTGGTTCATCCCCCCCACATCTCCAAATTTATTGCCGGCAATCTCCATCCACGACAGCGGAAAGAAAGGTACTTGTAACACCCGTCGTCACTTTTAAGCTATTGCCTGGCCATTTGCCTATTCTAAGGGTATCCCATGTCTTGGGCGCCAAGACATCAGGATACTTTTAGAATGGGCACCTTGATCATCACACCCCACCTGATAATCCGCACTCCATCTCCCTCCACTCCCTGTTTTTTTGGCCTAAACTCCGATGCCCCCAAGACCTTGGGCTACTCACCAACCACAAAGCTCCAAAATGCGGCTTCCATTCTGGAAAGCAATTTTTGGCGTGAGAGATAGGTGGTATAGCGGTTTTTGACATGGTTTTTTTATTGGTGCTCGTTAATGTTGAGGTGTTGGGATGACCATCTTGTGGAATTGGTTAATAGGGAGGTTGCCGCTATGTGTGTATTTTCGAGGGGCCAAGGGCTAAGGGGAGTCATTTTGCGAGTGATAACACTTGGAATTGTGGATGGGGATTGGTTGGATTCGCCTCGGGAAGAAATTTGACGAGTGATAATGTGTGATGGAGGGTGAGCTACGATACTGTACTCGAGTAAATGTGTGAAGAACAGGATCTGATCATAGAAGGCTCATAATTAAAGTTGTTCCTTTCCTTTTCCTTTTTGCTCCATTCCCGCTTCAGGTACAACAGCAGATAATGTAAACACTTGGACCGAACATTATAGTTTCAGAGGTAAGGATATTGGGGAGAAAGCTCTTGGAGCGGCGCTGCAATCGCGCGGATATTACTTGCAGTAGGGAAACCGGAATCTGTGATTGCTGGATTTTGTGTCATTGTTGCCCAGACTACCGGAAGGGCATCTGGTGTGGCTTAAATGTGCTCGTACTGGTAGACTGAGGGGCAGTGGTGAGGGATAACTCTGAACAATTAATGAGATCAGGGTTGGTGTGTCGTTATGGGAGGATAAGGAGAGCAGAATCTTGGTACTCGAGCACACCATAACTTTACAGCCAAGTGATGGTTATTCCTAAACATGTGCTTGAGTCACGGGTCAAAGCCATTCTGGGGGCAGTGAGCAGCCCCAGAGAAGGCGAGTCTGGAGGCCACCCTCTTCAGCACCTAACTTCGGGTCGACTACCGGCAAAATTGGTCCATGAACCAAGTGAAGCACACATTAATGCTAAAATGCATATCTGTTGGGCCAGACGAGGACGAATAAATGATAGCAAAGCGAAACAAAGTAGTAGATTAGTCCGTCCCGTCTAAAGACGAGACGTTTTCCTGTTTCGTCCGTCCTCACCCAATCTTGGGCGGACTGGGGCGACAGAAAGCACTGCCAGTACCCTCCCCCTCTGACAGCCATCGCCCCAAGCACCTTGCCGCAGAACCTCATCTGCTCACAACTTGGCATTTCTCGCTTGTGATGATCAGATAAGACAACGGACGCATAACTCGGGACGAAGCAACCAAACACTTGCACAGGCCGAGGCCAGACGCGGCTGGCCCAAGTTACGAATGGCATACTTTACGGTACCGTACTATAGTTCACCCTTCCTGCTGACATTCCTCTCTCTCTCCTTCAACAACGGACACCAAACACCTCTTTTCCATGGCATCTGAACCTCCTTCTTCAACTGCATTGTCAACCACAGCCGCCAATGCCCCGTCGCTGGCAACAGCATCATCATCAAAAGGATTACCTCCTTCGCCACCAGCCCCATCATCGTCAACAACTTCGTCCTCCGGCTTCAACTATCCGTTTGCTGCTGCACCCGACATAAGTAATACCTCGCTCGATCCAATCAACCCATTCCATGAGCCTAGTAAAATGCTGACGGGGAATTCCCAGTCCGATCAAACCAAAAAGATGCCTACTACCAAGGCGTTCTCCTAGAACAACTGTCGACTATTCTTCGCAAGATATATGGTAGCTGCCCAGTTGTTTCCCCTCCCCTAATTCGTTTTCCACCGAATTGAATCCGAACAGCACGGCTAACCCTCGCCAACAAATAGGAGCTCGCTTCCTACACAAGTACAGTCTCGAGACAAAGACATTTACTGACCTACTCTATCTCTCCCTCACCACCCTCCGTAATGCTCGTACCCTCGGCGAGGAGTACTGCGACATTCTACACGTCGAGTCCTCGACCTCAAAATTGCCAGCGCTACGGTGTCGTCTAGGATTTATCCTGACAACTATTCTGGTCCCCTACTTCATAACAAAGTCCCTTCCTCGCTTCCGCTCGCGATTACGCCAGAAGCTTCAATCTTCACTCTCTGCCCAACAGTCGGACCTAAAGCCAGCCACCTACACCGCCCGTATCAAAACTTACTTCCTTGAAAACCTCGATACCCTAACTTCCAGTGAGAACCTCCTAGCCGTGCACTTGGGACTCTTTTACTTCACGGGCGCCTACTACCACCTATCGAAGCGCATCTGGGGCCTCCGTTATATTTTCACGAAGCGGCTCCTCCCGCACGAGCAGCGGGTCGGATATGAAGTACTCGGACTCCTTCTATTGGCGCAGTTAGTCACGCAGGGCTATTTTCACGTCTCTTCCACATTTTCCCGCTCCTCCATTGTCACCCAAGAGGAGGAAGGTGCGAACCTAGTCACAAGTGGATTGTCTGGGGGGGTTGTGACGGATCCTGATACACATGCTCCCGATCCGGGTCGGAGTGGGCCGAAATATGACCTCGAGGACGAGAAGGTTATGAGATTTATGAGTGGGGATTCGGGCAGGAAGTGTACGCTTTGTCTGGAGAGTATGAAGGATCCTACAGCAACGGGTTGCGGGCATGTGTTTTGTTGGAGTTGCATTAGTGAGTGGTGTCGTAGTAAGGTATTTATACTACCCCAATGATAACTGGTGGGATTGTGCTGATCGCTTGTGTAGCCTGAGTGTCCTCTGTGCAGACAGTCTGCGTTTGTACAGCATTTGCTCCCGCTGAGGTGCTGATGTGCTATGTGGAGATTTTTTCTTCTTCCTTTTTTCCATGGAGTAATTATACAGCAGTGAGTTTAATTGGCGGGAACGTCGTTTTGGGGGAAGAAAAAAAGAAATGCTCTGGATACACTTTTCTTGAGATTCCTGTTTTATGATAGTTTCTATTTCATTTGGTGCTCTTACAGCCGTCGTCATCACCATACCATCCTCAAACTCGGGTTTGGAGCTTTTCTTTTTCCGCTTGCGTGATTCCCTTTGACACGGAGGAGATTATGGAATGCATAATGGATACCAAACGCAGTTAGTAATCTACGCGCGGTAACTAGCTACAATAAAAATATAGAAGCCAACTCGTAGACCACCCGCCCACTGTGCTCTACCGTCCTCAAATGCCAACACGATCAACTAACTCCGTTAATAACTTGTGAAATTATAGAAACGCTTTCCCATCCGCTAGATCTATCACAAACCAACCCGAAAGAGGACCTCCTTCTGCTTCCCCTTCTTCTTCCTCCCCCCACCCCCACTTCCATTCCCAGCATCACCGCCATTTCCCTCTAGATCGCTAACCTCCGCAGATCCAACTCCACTCCAGGTCCCAGCACTCCTCCCCCAAGGATCAACCGCGGGCGCTGGTGCGCCGTGTTCCCGCCGCCTAATAGGTCCCCAACCGGGTGGTGGTGGGGGTTTGGTTGGCAGAGAGGGGAAGTCCTCCCTGGGTGCGGATGTGATGCTCAGGAGAGCGGAGGAGGCAACCGGGGGACCGGAAGGAGCAACCCATGGTGTTGGCGCGTGTGCACCTGGGCCGGAGCGGTTCACCGAATGGGGTGGGGCACGGGAGGCAAATTGGGATTGTAATGGAGGGGGAGGAGTTGCGGCTGCGGAGCCCCAGGCGCCTTGGCGGGCGGTGGTGCTGCGGGCTGAATGGGAAGTCGACGACTTCAGCTTTAAGACGCGGGAGGAGGAGGCTTGGCTTAGGGGGGAGGAAGAGGGACCGGAGGAGGAGGAGGCATCGGCGAAGGGGTAGTCTTCGTCCTATTTGGCGTTAGCTTTAGGAAAGAGGTAGGGTCGCAGGGTTTATACAATTGCCTTCCAGTTGTTCCATTCCTTCAGTAGGCCTTGCTTCTTTTCTTCGTCTTCGTAGAGGTCTGCTAGTTCTTTGATCAATTTTCCTAGGTCCGGGGCTTTGGCGTCAAAGAGAGACCAGAGCTGTTTCTGTTTAGTTATTGGTACAAACGGGGGCCAAAGAAGGGTAGATACCAATTCGACGAGTTCTCCTGCTGAGATTTTTCCCCGGCGGTACGAACTCACATGCTCCTTGAAGGAGTCGAGCTTGGACTGGTTGTAGCGGAGCATGGTGTTTGCGCGCTCTATTACGGCACTATGGTGACTGAATGTATTTCATTAGCTGTAAATTTAGGAATGAAGGAAGGAGTTATCTTACGCTCTCCGGTTATCGTTAGCTACCGGCCCGCTCCTTCTGGAGGGGGGTTCCGACTGCACTCTAGGAGTAGCCAATGGCGGGAACGCAACTCCCGCGGTGGAGGTGTCAGCCGGCCGAGGCGGCGGTCTAGGTGGTGGTGTGGGTACATTCACTCCAACAGCCTGGGCAGAAGCTCGAGTAATGCTTACAGGTGGCTGTGTCGCGGCCCTCGTAGTTGCTTGTGCAGAAGGCCTAATTACGGGTGGGGGTTCGGTTAACCGTCCGCCGAATGTTCTCGGAGTGGTTGATTGAGCGCTCTGGACCGCAAGAGTCCTATGGAATGCTAATTCTGCTCGGCTCATTTGCTGCTCTGTCCGGATTGGTTCCTCGATTTCCATCCTACCGCGACCACGGCCGCCGCCACCGCCTCGGCGGTTTTGGCCATGGTATGGCCTGTCTTCAAGCGTCCTCATGTCTATTCTCCTTGCGTCTCGTAGTGCGCCTTTTGAAAATAGATTTGGGTGGGCTTCGAGTTGATGAGCTTTTAAGTCCATCTCACTGTCAAACACGACGAACTTTTTGTCCAGGCACTCTTGCTCCCCGCACATAAAATGGTCGTCACTGAAGTGGACTAGTAACGAATCGTAGTCGACGTAGTATTGCTGCTGGGCGCTAGGATTTGTACGATCACAGAGAAAGCAGCGTTCGTGCTTCTCCCTGCAATGCACATAGAGTTCGTCCGAAGAGTAGAAACGCTGGCGACAAAAGGCGCACTCCGGATGGCCTTTGAAACCGCTTTGGTTCTCACTGCCGGGCTGGTCGTCCCCTACACGTTCGTGCTTGCGGAGCTCTTGTGCGGTAAAAAGTGTGTGTTCGTGGGTAAAAACTTTCTTGTTCCAGGAGCAGAGGTCACTGTGATTCGTTAGTATTTGTGTAATGGGGAACTGAGGGTTTAACATACCATAGGACACGGCCATGCGCCGTCCTAATGTGATAGTAGAGGTCTGTCCATCCTCGACAGGCACGGTCACAGTCGGGATCGGGGCAATTGTAACGTAATAGCAATCTTGTCTCGTCTAGGATAGTCTGGTTCTCGAATTTCACTCCCAAAGTATCGTCCCGATTTATGATTTCCTCATCTTTGAATTCCTGGAACCTTTTGCTCTCTGTGTTGGAGAAGATGACCCATTCCGATTCTGTCTGGAGAGATATTAGACCAAGGCCGGTCTAGCAGAATACAAAGATTAGACACTTACTCTGCAATGAGCACACGCTTTGTTCTTATACAACGCCCGCATACGAAGTGCACATATGTGGCATGTAACATGGTTACAAGGTGCAATGGAAGAATACTGCACTGGGTCCGCACAGATAAAGCAAACAGAGGAATCTGGGTCTGAAGCAGCATCATCTGCATCCGGCCTAACCTCCCTTCTAGCCGTCATTGAAGCTCGAATAAGATCCGCTTGAGTTTGTCTGTCAATTGGTTGGTCTGATTCTCCGGGAGACGGGCGTCCAACCCTTCCACTCCTCCCTCCCCTTCTATCCCCGCGAGGTTCACGGTCTGGCGTATTGTCGACCCTATCCCCATTGTTGCGATTGCCCCTACCCCCTCTATTTCCTCGTCCTCGGCCCCTGCTGCCTCCGCGGGCGGTGTCCGTCAAAGTTTGGTTTTGGGTGGGTACTAGGGTGTCCGTTCCTGATGACATTTTTCGCTGATTTCTCTGAGGGCAACAATGGAGATGAAGTATATAGG
>Ga0307510_10008615_pt1 | contig 12153 bp, 14 predicted proteins | sample 12_EM_MG_FD_207224 | JGI IMG/M metagenome (GOLD analysis project Ga0307510, IMG submission 207224) | Populus trichocarpa ectomycorrhiza microbial communities from riparian zone in the Pacific Northwest, United States - 12_EM | ecosystem: Host-associated > Plants > Roots > Unclassified | place...
TCTTTATCACGTACGATGACTTGTAACCGGCGAGCTCGAGGAGTTCCATCTTGACCTCCCCAGTCGAATCTATTGTGAAGATTCTCGAACTTGGAACGTCAACACTGCGGTAGGACAGAGCATCTGTGATGCGGTTTCCAAAGCCGGCATAGAATGGATTCGTGGAGGTCTTTCCAAAAAGCCTACGAATGTCCCTTAAGCAAGCCATCTTGAATACCTCAGGTTTGCGCATGATCACTTCCCTGATGTCCCAGAAAACGGGGGGTGAATACGCCTAACTCAGGGAGAGCGGATCACAATTCAGCCTCACCGATGAAGAGATGCCATCAATCGATCGGGACTCATGATCACGGGGCCCTCAGGCAGCTGGTAGTCGTTCTGTTTAATTCCTTTGAGATAGTACCTCGTCGAATCAGCCTGGCCAATGGCTCTCGAGGTGAGATACATTATCTTGTAACCGTTACGGCATATGTCAGTGTAGAGTTTCGCGACCCCAAGGTGTGTCCAATCTCGACCGATCATTGTAAAAACATGTCCGAGGGCGTCAGACCTTGCAATGACAGTGAGCCCTTATCGTAACCAATGAAGAACTATGTCTTACTTAGTGATGGTCCCGTCGATATCAGAAACGACAATCATATCGGTATGATCCCAGAAAAACACTCTTGCTGTGCATGCCACGACGCCGGAAGCGGATAGTGAGAACGTGATTGTGTTCGCGCCGGGCTTGAGGTTGAGTTGTTTCAACTGATCTGAAGCCAACCTCAGGGTCTTCGCGTACTTCTTGGAGGGCTTCTGTTCCCGCGGCTCCGCCTCTGAGGTGGGGTCGTCCGTGGAAGTAGTGGGGGGAGCAGAAGCAGTGGAAACTGTTCGCGACAGGGCGGCGGAATCGTTTGTTGCCGAGGTCTGCGTAACAGTCAGAGGGTGTCAACGGGGATTCGCGGGGTTGTGCGGCTCTCTACCTGTTTGGTGTCAAGGGGTTCGGAACTTCGCTCGGGAATTGCTGGACGGGCTTCAGTCCCGCGTTTTTCTGACGATGCCCGGGTTCGTTGACTGCGATTCCACCACCTTATCCAAGACAGGGAAGTCGTTCTCGCGTTCTGGACTTGAGGAATATCCTTAACACCTTCGTCTCCGGATGACAATGGCTCTTCGTCGTCACTCTTTGCACTTGCGGCAGGGGATGGTGAACGTGAAATTGTCCCGTGGTTCCTATGTTTGAGCGTCGACTGTCGCCATTTTGACAAAGCGTCCATGAGGGGGGATCCATCGGAACGAGTGATATACCTGGATGCAATGTACCGTTAAACTTTGTAGATACCCTCCAACGGACAATTGATTAAACCTACCTGTCACCTGCCCATCGAATTACTAGGTCACCTTTCTGGAAAATGGACTCGTCATCCAGAAAGGCCTTGTACTCTATCCTTCGTTCATTAAAAATCTGTGCGTCGTCCACTTCATTCCTCCCAAACTTTCTTCTCAATTCATCCCTCGGGAAAAGTGCCAACTCAAAAAACGTGGTCTTTCTCTCGATTAAGAGAATGTGCCTGTATGGTTCATTGCGGTCGGGTCGTAACCGGCCACCAGTACCATACCCACTCTCTTCCCCATATAAATCGATTCCGGAGTTGCCTTCAGGTGGTAAATCGAAGCCATGTGAAGAAGTGACCGTCTTATCCCTGTCCCACCCGGAACTGAGTGCCTCCGAGATCCCCGGGGGACCAAACTTGGTGTTGAGGGGGGACTTTTGCGGAAAGCCACCCCACTCCCAGAGATATTCATCCCCAGATAACGTATGAATGCTCGAGGGACGGGATAAATGCCGGGTATGAGTGGGAACTGAGGAGGGGGACTCGTTTTCCTCTTCCATATCCGGAGGTGGCTCGGAGGTGGCGCGTATAGTAGGGAAGGGGAGACCAACGTTATGTATTGTTGGAGAAGAAGAACTGGGCCCATAGAGAGGTGGGGTACCAGACCCTGAATTATATCTAAGGTGAGAAGTGTACAAGAAGCGATAGAAAAAAACACACTGGATGGTCCCGGAGTCAAATCCGGGCTAGAAGGTGACGTGCTGCTTCCCTTTTCACTAGATGCGGTTACAGTTTGGTCGGATTGTTCCTTCTTATGACGAGAGTGGTATCCCTCCATGTCAAGAACCGCATCTTTACCTGGTGTTAGAGGTTGGTAGTGAGGTAGAAGACGGATTTTGCACACCATCACCATATATTGGTTCAGAGGGCATGTTATCGGGTTGTTGTGAAGGGGAAATATCATCGGGATCAACCTCCCTGTGATGAGCAATGTCTTGAGCAGTCCGGTAGACAGCCTTGGCTCTCTCCCTCGCCTTCAGATATTCGTCGCGTTCCTTCTCGAGAATGGCGTTGCCGATGGATGCACCGAGAGCTGTAGCACGTTCAAGTAGGGACGAGGGGCTAATTGCATCCTCCTGATCCTCTCTCTCTTCCTGTGGAATAGATGTTGGGTCCGTCTGGCCAGAGGCGGGAGGCGGGGATGGTGCGTTGAGGTCAAGGAAGTCAGGTTCGGGTTGGGACAACTGCCCCAGATTCTCTACACCCTGGTCTTTCCCTTCGCCGACCCCGAATCTACGGGTCTGCGCATCTTGTCCTTGTATTTCCGGTGAACGGGTAGCTTCAAGTAGGGGACTGGTTATGAGTTCGTCAGGAACATCCCCCGCGGTCTCAAATACGAAGAAAGCCTCTCCGGCCTCTCCGATTTTCATGTGGAATGGGATGTGGTTGCCATTGACGGTGAGGTTAACCTGAAGGGGATATCGGCGGGCCGATCCAGAGGCTTGGTGTTATTCGGAGGGTGCGTACCTTCTTATCGGCCGGCCGGAGAACTTGCCATTTGCCAAAGCGAACGTGAAAGGGCGAGCTGACGAGTTCTACATCGGTTCCGTCTCCAGTTGGACGCCTGACGACTATGACATCGATGGCGCCGGTGAGGGTGGAAGGGTTTAACGGTGCGAGTTCCTTGTAGTATTGATACGGAGCACTGATAGCGTAGACAGCACCACGGATGTAATTCATGGAAAACTGGGCGTGAGACGGTTGCCTGACGGGGGAGAGCGAACCTCTGGACGAAACCTTTTCACCACGAGTGAGTTGATCAGGCGAGGAAGCCGCGCGAATCACGCCACGGGACTTGCACTGGCATTGATGCTTCCGAACGTACAGTGCATATCATAAAATAAACAATAAACTATCCAACCCAGATACAAGCGGACAACAACGTTCACTATACAGGATGACGTTCATTCGGCCTTCACAGGGCCTAGGGGACGGACCAACCTTCCTCGACTCTCCTTTTCCACGATGAACCTGCGTGCGTTCGCGATTGCGGAGACCGGGCCGCTCCTGTGAAGCATCAGGTAACCCTGAAGCTCAGCCATGGATATGAATCGTTCCGGAACGAGGCGGGCGAATCTTCGAGCCTGATCGTCCAAACTGGCAGCTTGCCACGCCTTCAGTTGATCCGGGTCCACAATCGTGAGTTCGTGATTTGAAGATCGCGAGGAAGTCGTCCTCGACATCGGAACGTCCGTATCGACGTCGACGAGGCTAACGGTAGGCGAGTTGGGAGACCAATCCCCCGCACTGTTCTTTTCGTCCTCCTCGTCTGTGTAAGGGGGGTTTGGCTCTTCTGCCGGACAAGGTGGTAAAGTGCCGGATAGGGTGGATGCGTAGAACCGTCGGAACATCTCTGCGATCTGGTATCGGCTTGCGAGCTTGAATTCGATGTGACGGTCCATACGACCAGGTCTGCGGAGGGCAGGGTCTAGGAACCCGTAGTGATTCGTGGTCGCGAACAGGAGTCTGCCCTCGTGGGCAGCGACTCCATCGATAGCATTCAGGAGTCCGCTCAAAGTCACCCCTCGAGACCGACTACCAGTAGTCGCCCCAGGGAATGCGGCATGCGGGGGGCCCGTTGGCGACAGCTCTCTGTTGATATCGTGGCGGAAAGCGGCATCGATGTCCTCCATCAACGCGATACACTTCTCAGGAAGGTACGAAATCATCTCTTGCAAGGTGGCATCGTCCAACCCGGTCCGTGAAAGCGAGATCATGTAAACGTCGAGGCCCAGCTCTCCTGCGAGGCTGTGAATGAGTGACGTCTTTCCAGACCCTGGAACACCATACTTGGGGGTCGATCAGAAAAGGATGAGGCTGGACAGCGCTAAATGGGACTTACGAGAAGATAGCCCCTTCGGAAAGGTATACCACGCTCTGAGTACCAAGATCTGCTCCCAAGGAACGAACGAGCATCGGACAGAAGATCCTCCTTCACACCCCGATCAAGGACGATGGAATCCAGCGGTCGTTTGGGTCGAGAAGCAACCTGATGCCACTGGTTCATCGTCGTAGAGGAGTAGATTGTAATGTGTTCCGACTTGGCCTCCCTCCAGCACCGCTTGGCGTCCGCGAGAAGTTCGTCGACAATTCTAGGGTTGTGACCATATATCCTGTAGCCGTATTAGTAATGCGGATGGGACTGTGTCCTGCACTGAGCACTTACTGTATCTTAAGCGTTTGAAGTCCAACGTGCGCAGTACCCTGCGTCCTTGTCCTCGTCGCACGAAGGTAGTGGTTCTTGTACCAGAGAGAGGTAGTAACGAAGAACGATGGTTGCTTCCTGACTTTGAGGTCCTCGGAACCATTGCTTCCATCGCGATACTCTCCGAACTGTCTGGAAGCTCCGGTCTCGAGACCGAAAGATCGGGTTGTGATGGAGAGGTCTCGAGCCGTGTACCACTCTGGTTGCTGGGCCAGCCAGACATTGATCCAGGCTAAGTGACATGCAAAGGGGTAAGCGCAATCCTGTGCGAGCCTGGGGAACCTCACTCACAAAAAGTGGAGTCGAATTCATCGAATTCGATCGTCGTGTAGAAGCGGCGCATCAACACCCCCCACGCATAGCCAACGACCGACGAAAGGACGTGGGCGTTGAGGAAATTGCCGATAAAGATAAGCTTCAACCAATCTGACAGAGTATCCGTAGATAAAAACGAATCCATAGGAATAATCTGAAAGACTCGGGTGTGGCTGCAATATAGATAAATCAGAGGGTGGACGTAGAGGTTTGGAGATGGGTAAGTACCATCCACCCAACATGGTCCACATACTTTATATCCTCTATTCACGGGCGTCCCATTATCTGATCGAGAGCGTGCCGGGTGTGCCACGGCGAAGCGTCCACTGCCAAGGGTAGGTCGTTGCGCAGGCGTGAATCCCGTACGGTTACAAGATTGGACATGGCTTCCCGCCACGATTGAGGGGGAGAGAAGATCCGACAATAATGGCAAATTCGCTCAAACACTTCTATTGATCATATGTGGTTGGCGCTAGAAAGTTAACATGCATCTTTCATGTGCGATTGGCGCTTAAGCGGGATGAGGCGTGCCAATGCCCCGGACAGCCGTGAAAGGGTACGTTCGGGGAGTATGACTCAGGGATCTCCATGCTTGGTAGCGCATGTCCCATTCAAAACGGGCAACGATTGTAACGGGGTATCCCCCCACCATCGTAGATGGAAAATTATGGCGGGACGTTCTCGTCACAGAAACAGGGGAGTGGACAGGTGCCAGCGTAAGTCAAAACATGTCCAGGGACAGGCGAGATATACTGGTAACGCGTGTGCATTATTACGATAAGATTACTCAAGTCAGACAGAACATGACTTACTCCACAGAGCCAGGGTTCATCACAGGTCGCTGCCTCTCCGCAAGGCGATCGCCCCGGCGAAGGGTCGCTTAACCCTCACCATCCTTCCCTGTGCTTCTTTACCCCGGACCCGGACCTACTGACGAAAAAGGGCATCACCCGCTCAGTGAAAGAGACTCGTCATAACATTGGCAAGGTAGCCGTCGTCCGGGCTCCCGGAGAGCCCACAGAGAAGAAGGGAGATCAACACATCCATCTTAGGCGGCTCTTCGGGACGAATGGACACTGCGATCTGCCTTTCAAGTTAACAATAGCGCCTCCTCCAGTGCGCCTGGCCTGGACCCCAGACCAAGCCTCCAGAACTCCTGTAGAGAGAGAGAGCTACTGGAATAAGCCAGCTCAGCACCCTCAATATTCGGATCATGCGATTGCAGATCTTCCTATTTGATCAATTAGCACATTTCGTCCCGCTTATGAACACTCAACAGTCCTCGCACCATACGACGGTCGTTCCAGAATAGCACCTTGCTTGCTCGACGTAAAACTCCGCCAATGAATGCCCTATCGGGGAGAGGGCTTTTTTCTGATGCCCGGCGAGATCTAGAAAGGTACCAAAAATCCGGGGTGGACATCAACAGAGATGGTGAGGCGAACCGTTTGAACTGTCCACCTCGTGTCTGATCCGTGTTCCTCACCCAGATCGCTCGCCAGCTGAGATTCGATTCGTAATGATCCCGAACCCTCGACCACCACTGCGTATGCGTTTTTTCAGCGTTGAGGTTAAGAGGCTGGCCGTTTGGAAACTTACAAGAATCACAGTGAAACATGTTCCCGTCTGCACTCGTAATTGGCGTGTTTTGACTTCTAGACCCGAGTCACACTCTACCACCTCATTGAGATAAACTCTTCAACGTTGTCAACGGTCGCGGCGTAACTCCGCCCTGCGAAGACCAGTAGGATTCAGTTTATGCGTCGGTACCGCCTTCGCACATCCGGGCGCCGATGGACCTGAGTGTGGCCACCTGACAGCCTGTCGATACTCACAGTGGAACCATTGTACGAGGGTGGACAAGCGGTGAATTGAATTTGCTGTCGTGCTGATGCCGGTGACCAAAAGACGCGGTGCTGAACCGGGGAGTGATCGAGCCGTCTTGTAAAGGTACAGCGCCAGACTACGGAATGCATGTACGAGCGAGTCCACAATGCTAACATGTCACGATGTAGCCCTACAACACACGCCCACCCCACATTACCCACATAAGCCCCCTACCCCATCCGTCGAGCAAGCTCACTTAACCTTTTGTGAACCCCCGAAATGTCTTCCACAAGCCTTATGTGCCTCCTGTCCAAATGATCGAAAACATTGTCGGAGAGCGAATCTTCCTCCTGGTTTCCGATACTGCTGGCTTGTACTCGGTCAGGACTCTGTGGAACGACGGTTGGTGATGTGTGAATGGGAACTGGGAGTGTCGGTTCCGGATACAGGCTTGGTACGGTCAGATAATTTCCGCCGTTTCTCTGGTGCATCGTCCCGAATCCTGCGTTTAGTGACCCGGAAGAGGGCAGTGTACCAAAAGACCCGTAGCTCATCGTCACTGTTGGTGTCTGGCTCCGTCTCGACATCATAGACATTGCAGACCCGGGCCGGGGGCCAGGAGTAGGACTCGCGGGTATCTCTGCCTCTGTCTCCGTCTCGTCACCTTCGTCCACACCATCGAAGTAGTCCTCCGTCTCCTCTTCCTCTAACCCAGATCCAGAACTAGTCCCCGTCAAGGTGAAATTTGGTTGTGGAGGCACCCGTGACCACGTTGGTTCACTCGTTCTCGAGTTCGCATCTGCAGAAGCCATCGAACCGGTGTAAGACAGGGATGCAGACGATACTCTCCTCCGTTGCTTGACTCTCTCATCGGGAGGGACGATTCTAGGTGTCATGTCAAACCGCAGTTCCTTAACGGTTCCACTCGAGGTCCTTCGGCTGCTCCTTTCCTCGACCGAGATCCCAGTGAGTATCTTGGGCTTGCGCCCGCTCTCTATCACCCTCTTTTTTGCGCTCATTCCCACGAGATTCACGAGTTCCTTCATCGCCTCTCGATCTGATATAACTCGTCGTGGCGCCGTACTACGGCGAACGGTCGAGGGACGTGCGAAAGGGGTTGCCGTAGGATTTCCTCGTACAGGGGTCGCGAATCTCTTGTCTGTGCTTCCACGTGGCGTTGCCGGTACCATCAAGTGGTTGTGAAGAGCCTGGTTCCCCGTCGTGTCAAGCATGTTATGAAATGCAACTTTCTTCGGCGTGGGAGAATCCTTTTTGGGATCGAAGGCGTCGAGAGCAGGCCCCCAGGTGAACCCGATGAACGAAGCTGTTTTACCGGAGTTTCCAGTTACGGATTGGGCGAACTTGCTTGCTGGGGTCATTTGCATCGAGGACACGGTAAGAGAGTTTTGGGAAGAGAGTTGACGAAGAGCCGAAAGCGCGAACGGTAAGGATGTATCGGACTCGTCGAGGGGAGGTGGCCGAGCCACTGGATCAGGGGAACTTTGGGGGATGAGATGTCCGGTCAACGGAACGTCATAATTAAATTCCGGAAGATGAAGGTCCTGGGGTTTGTGTCCTGGATGCTCGAGGTGAATGAGGTGCACTCCCCGGAATGTCAAGATGATCTTACTATCGAGGACAGCATGCCACAAAATACCACGAAAAATCCCTTGGGTCTTGATTTCCTTGGAACCATGCCTCCCCAAACGGTGTTCAGCATCAACGAGAAACCTAAGACGGTATTAAACCAATCCTGGAGTCCTGACTGGTTAGCGTACCCCTTCAGTAGTGTTTGGAATCGGTCTGAGACAGCCGCATTCCTGTCAAATCGTAGGTACCGCTGTATTTGAAAGACATTTGAAACCTTCCGGTCCCGAAAGAGTGGGAACGCACCTGATGGTTCATTATTTTGGCATATGTCTGTTTGATATCATTTGCAAAGAAAGGAGCAACACCGTAAATCATCTCATAGAGCATTGCGCCTAAGCTCCACCAGTCAACCTCTACGCCATAACCGAGCTCATCGCTGCTGCTCTTTTCCGCGTACGATTCACCCTCAGAGATTTCGAGGGCGACCAACGCCTCTTCATGTGCCCTGAGAATCTCGGGTGAGATGTAATCACAAGTTCCGCATGGAACCAAACAATGACGTTTGGGGAGCAAGCGAACACCTTGCTCTGTGGGAGGTAATAGTGGAGCGGCGGATCCGAAATCGATCAGTTGGACGTGGGACAAACGTGTCAAGACAAAATTGTGTGGCTTGATGTCACTGCATTTGCGGAGTTAGGGTGGAAAGCTAAGGACGTTGAGGTGCGCTCACCGATGGACGTATCCCTGCTCATGACACCAGTCTATGGCGCATATAATCTGAGGTGCCCACCACAAGAGATCCGCTTCCGAGATTTTCCCATCAAGCGGACTGGACTCCAGCACATCCCAGAGGGTTCCACCCTCGACAAAGTCCATGACGAGGTTTAGTTCGGTAGGGGTCTGAAATGCGCACAGCAAATGAGGAGCCCAATCTGAGTTGGTCTTGCGGGCCTGCAACAGAATATCCCTTTCGAGTTGCGCGAAGCATTGCTAGTGATTGAATGAGTAATGGTGTGAAGCAGAACCTGGGGTGGCATCCTTACATCTCTATTACGCAGGGCGAAGTGCTTGTTGACGATTTTTCGAGCGTACACCAGGCCATCGAGGTTACATGAAACAACCTCGATCTGTCCAGAATCAAGTGTCACAATACAGCAGGATGAAAGGAACGAGAGGCCAGTGACATACCTCGCCGAAAGAGCCGCGCTCGAGGGTGCCGATACGATTCAGATCCTTTTCTGAGAATCTCAGTTTATCGACCTCGATGGTTTTCGCTTTGCAAGAGCGTTAGAGAAACAGGGCTGTGTCTGCGGGTGGGATTAAGGGTGGATACCTGTCTTTCCGATTACATTTTGACCGTGAAGTACGCGATCGATAGCAAGGGCCTCCTCATCCTCACCCTGCACAGAGACTGTCAAGAGTTCCTTGAGGCGTGTTCTCCGTTTGAGCCATCTGGAAGACATGCATGGGTCAAATGCAAGTGTCTATGCGTCGTTCGTAGGTAGTTTGTGGATCTTGAAGGTTGTAGTCGTTGCGATCAAGTCCAGGGTCTGGAGAACGCGCGCATGGGTTGGTCGATACTGGCGCCGGTCACGTGAATATCCCATTTCGATTGTGGTTGGTTAACCGGGTCGGTGACTGGTGTTTACCGGTTGGCGGCAGGGAGAACTTGGATTACACCTCGAATTACAAGCTCTACAAGGATACAGTGGGCTGAAAGGATACAAAAGTGGGGCGAGCGCCTTGTGAGGGAAAGGCGGAACGTCCGAGTAGGAAACGCAAGTCGGTACAATTTTAATAAAACAAACAAACAAAACAAACAGACCACGACAAGTCCATATCACCTATGCATGACGATTACAACAGATATTCGTGAAAATGGTCGTGAATAGGTCACATGGCGTAGATTGGGCGACCGTGAAGGCGATCGACCTGGTGTCCAGAGGAATCCACGAACCTGACCTTGTGAGTGCCGATGCCGAAGAACCTTTTGATGCGTTCTCCAATCGACTCCCTATGACGGGTCACGTAGTGGTGCTCATGGTGGCTGAGAGCTCCGTGGGGCCCACGGCTGGAGCTGCGGTAGTGGCGGTCGGGCACCGAGTGAGAATGACGACGGTGGCGACTGGAGGGAGTAGTCTGAAAAATCAGAATTAGATTTGCATTCTCTGGTGATGCGGTCAAAGGGGGATCGACTGACGGCATACTGGACCTCCGGAGAATAGCGAGCAGAGTGGCTCGGGGTGGCGCTGCGGCGGTGGTGACGGTGGTGACGACCGCTGCCGTGTCTGTCGGTGGAATGGGACCGCCTGTGTTTGTGACTCTTGGACGACGACCTGTGGTGCCGGGAGTGGGATGGGTCTGAAGCGGCGACGTGGTACATTTGTTGGGTAGAGGGAAGATAGGACCCCATGGATTGGCGGCGTCCGCGAGTAGCCGGTTCGTTGTAGTACGGGGCAGGGAGGGAAGTATAGACGACTGGGGTAGACTGGGGGACCAGCCTAGGAGTGACCATGCGGGGGGTACGAGTGTAGTGGGACATGTTGGGTTAGATGGTGTGCATCAGTCGGCCTATGCTCGAGCGGGGGGGACTTTATACGTTTCGCTGTGGAGTGGCTCACCACCTCATGAAATCAAATCTGGCTAGCATGAGGCTCTCCCCGACCGTTCGTCTGTGTTTTACGTCTTGCTATCACCCAGTTCTTTCGTGGTATTTCCGCCGCGGTAGGTCGGTATTTGCAGTTCACAGGCCTGAGCCGAGGGCGTACTATCCGGGTGAATTCTCCTATTCGGAGTCTTCTGCTTTGTTCGTCTCCCGCCATGGCCCCCAAAGCCAGCCGCCAATCACGACCGGTGTTCCCCTCGTTACCTAACACGAGGCTGGAGATAAGACAAAGAGGGTTTTACATTCATTCGCGTCATCCACTGGCTAAACATCGGATGATCCAATTCAAACCCGTCCTGATCCATGCCCGCCGACAGCTGGACCGGGTGCCAGCACAGCCAGCACCAGATAACCAGATATGCGCTGCCACACAACTATCCACCAACTACCACATCACATGTTGTGGCACAAGCTGTGCTCCCCACTAGCTTTGCACTTGAAGCTTGTCCTTTTTATCCCGGTCTGCTCTCTCCAGCGCGGCTACGAATCCGATGACAAAGGTGTTGAGTTGTCACTTTTCCCACAGCTTCTTCGGTCACATCAGTCACTCGCACAGGCGAAGCGAGGAATGTCACGCACACACCCTTCCGCAAAGTTTGATATATATCCGCTCTGATTCCCGCCGTGTTCACTCCGCGGGCTGATCCTTCGGAGTGAACGTAAGTCCGAGATTGTAGAAGACCCACAGAGAGCGCCGTGTGCTTCTGCCCCTCAAGTTACAATACCTTTCGCATCACCCCAACTTCTACCGGCTACCGTTCGCCGCGTCCACGCGGTCTGAGAAAACTTCCCGTTCAGTCAGGGCGGTCGAAATCGCTTTCATGCGCGACCTTTCGTGACTGGGTGCAGGGCTTGGGGAATTCATTTCCGGTAGCCCCGAATCCCCCAGGCCCGTCTAGAGCACCGTTATCTACATTCACTTCTGCGAAGCAACCACTGGGAAAAGGGTGAACCGTAACAGAAACTGTTTCCCAAACGCTCACTCACCGGACCCACTGTAGCTGCGTATGAGAAAGATCCCAAGACCAGCCAGCTGTTCATGTCCTACCGGCCTCCTGACAAATCCTTCGTTCCTGGCGATCAAACTATCCTCATACTGCAGGTCAGGATCTGTCAGGATAGCTCCATCTGACTTGGGGAGTCGTCCCAAGGAACCTCGTGCCTGAGGACATCTGACT
>Ga0307510_10008617_pt1 | contig 12152 bp, 8 predicted proteins | sample 12_EM_MG_FD_207224 | JGI IMG/M metagenome (GOLD analysis project Ga0307510, IMG submission 207224) | Populus trichocarpa ectomycorrhiza microbial communities from riparian zone in the Pacific Northwest, United States - 12_EM | ecosystem: Host-associated > Plants > Roots > Unclassified | place...
GCCACCGCGACGGTCCGTCTGCGCGGCGCGCGCTGCGTCGACGATGATCGAGCGCATCACCGTGGCCGAGTAGGCCAGGAAGTGCGAGCGGTCCGTGGGCGTCAAGGCTTTGCGCTGGATGAACTTGACGTAGCACTCGTTGACCAGTGCGGTCGTCTCGATCAGCCCATCGCGGGCGCCGCGCGCCAGGCGCCGGTGGGCGATCTGCCGAAGCTCCGGATAGAGGAGCTCGAAAATCCGATCGAAGGCCTCTCGATCTCCTTCGCGTGCACGTTCGATCAGCAGCGTCACTTCTCCCATGCCGTTGTTCCGTCCACATGAAGTCTCGGAACGGCGATGGTATCTGGAGAATCTCGCGGCCGTGATCAAGGGCCTTGCGCGAGAGCTGCAAGCGCTGCGTCATCGCGTCACTCCCACCAGCGCGATGCCGGAGCCGGCAGAGGGGCGGCTCCGACGGACACTTGGCGCGTCCGGATCGTCGACATCAGGCAGGCGCATGCACAGGCCAGCGTCAGCGCCGCGACTGCTCCGACGCGAGGAGCGAGCAACGCAAACACAGCGCCGAACGCGGCCTTACCGAAGAGCCCGCCGACATAGCCGCGCAGAAAATGCGTGGCAGCACCGTGTCCGCAGGCGGTGTGTTCGGCGATGGCCACCGATCCGGTAATCAGCGGCAGCGACGACAGAAGTCCGGTCGCGAAGCCGCCCATCGACGGACCGACGGTCGCCGCGAGCGCGGTGAATACGCCCGCGGCCACCGCGACGACGAACGTTGAGCGAGACGATCGCTGCCGCGACACAGGATCCGCACCCGGGCTGGGCATCGCGGCGAATGCGATCACGCAGCAGCCGAGGGCGAGCGCCAGCGCGTCGGCCAAGCGGGCGCTGGCGGCCTCGGCCGGAAGCGCCATCGCCAGCGCGGCGCCCAGTCCACAAATCAGCGCGACGGCAATGCCGTACCGGGCGACCCGCGCGTAGCCCAATGCGAAGACCGCCAACATCCCACAAGCGGCGACGCTGCCGATCGCGGCGTTGATGGCGAAAGCCACCCCTTCTTCATGTGCGAGCCAGGCCAGCGTCGGCGCCGTGATGGTCGGCAGCGCTGCGACCACGCCCGCCCATCGGCGGCTGCCTAGTCGTGCCGCCACCATCACGAGCAACACAACGCCTGCCGTCAGCACGGCCTTGAACAACCAATCCATCGTCCCCCCTTCGAGACGACGCGAGACATCGCGCGGCCCTGCAGAGGTGAACGAGATGCGCGGACAAGGATGGACATTCCGAATGAAGCGGGCCGACCGACCACAAAGAAGTTCGGCTCCGATGTCCATCGCGCCCCCGGCACTTCGTTCAGTGAAGTAGCGGGTGCAATCTGCACTCTGTTTGGAAACTTGTCAGGAATGCGTCGAACGGCGGCGCCATCATTGGAGTTGATAGATGAGCAAGGAAATCGAACGCCGGGGCTTCCTCAAACTTTCCGGCATGGGCGGCGTCGCCCTCGCGTCAGGCCTGGGGGGCCTCGTCACCGCCTGCGGAGGAAGCTCGGGCGACGTCACCGAGGCGCCGCCTGCACCTGCACCTGCACCTGCACCTGCACCTGCACCTGCACCTGCACCTGCACCTGCACCTGCACCTGCGCCTGCGCCTGCACCTGCGCCTGCACCTGCGCCTGCGCCTGCGCCTGCACCTGCGCCTGCACCTGCGCCTGCGCCTGCGCCTGCGCCTGCGCCTGCGCCTGCGCCCTCGTCGGCAAAGAGCATCACCGCCTTCTCGTTCCTCAAGGCCGACAACGCCATACCGGTCGACTCGACCGCCACGATCGTCGGCGCCTCCATCCAGGCGTTCCTGCCGCCCGGTACCGACCGCACCGCGCTGAAGGCCTCCTTCAGCGCCTCGCCAGGCGCCACCCTCGCGGTCGGCGCCGCGGCGCAGACGACTCAGGCGACCGCCAACGACTTCACCCAGCCCGTCAGCTATCGAGTCACGGCCGAGGATGGCTCGGTGGCGAACTACACCGTCACGCTCATCACGGACCTGGCCGCCTTCGACGACACGGTGAACGCGTTCATGGCCAAGTACGCGGTTCCGGGGGTCTCGATCGCGGTGACGCACGACGACAAGCTGATCTACCTGAAGTCGTATGGCCAAGCCGACCGGGAGGCTGGCCAGGCCGCCACCAACCAGAACCTCTACAGGCTCGCCAGCGTCTCGAAGCCGATCACCTCCGTGGCGATCATGCGTCTGCTCGAGCAGGGCAAGCTCCATCTCTCCGACACCGTCTTTGGCACCAGCGGAATCCTCGGCGCCGACTACGGCACGCTCCCGTACGGGCCGCACATCACCGAGATCACCGTCGACCAGCTCCTGCACCACATCGCCGGCGGCTGGACCAACGACGCCAACGATCCGATGTTCACCAACCCCGCCATGACGGCGGCGCAGCTGATCTCCTGGACGCTCGACAACCGGCCGCTGCAGCACGCCCCCGGCACCGCCTATGCGTATTCGAACTTCGGCTACTGCATCCTCGGCAGGGTGATCGAGAAGGTCACCGGCCAAGGCTACGAGGCGGCGGTGAAGGCGCTGGTGCTCGCGCCGATCGGCGTGAGCGACATGACCATCGCAGGCAACACGCTGGCAGACCGGCTCCCCCACGAGGTCAAGTACTACGGTCAATTCGGAGAGGATCCCTACGCGTTCAATATCCACCGGATGGATTCGCATGGCGGCTGGGTGTCGACCGCGAAGGACCTGGCGGCCTTCCTCGTCAAGGTCGACGGCTTCCCGGACAAGGCGGACATCCTGCAGGCTGCGACCCTCGCAACCATGACCACGCCTTCCACCGCGAACGCGAACTATGCCTGCGGCTGGGCGGTGAATTCCGCCAACAACTGGTCGCACATCGGCAGCCTCCCTGGTACCGAGACGGAGATCATCCGCTCGTCGACCGGCTGGAATTTCGTGATGCTGGTCAATACCCGGTCCCTGTACACGACCTACGACAGCGACCTGGACAACGTGTTCTGGAAGTCGTTCGCGCAGTTGGACGCCTATCCGACCTACGATCTCTTCTGAGCATCGCTGCCAACAGCAGCCTCGCGCCGAAATTTGCGCGACTTGGACGTCATGAGCATGGATGACAGCGGGCACTGCCACCCGACCAACTGGAGAAATCGATGAAAAACTTGAACCACAAGGTCGCGTTGCTGGTGGCCGGGCTATTGATCGCCGGGGCGGCGCAGGCAACGTTGATCGATCGCGGCGGCGGCCTGATCTACGACGATGTGTTGAACATCACCTGGCTGCAGGATGCCAACTATGCCAAGACCAGCGGCTACGACAGCGACGGCCGGATGACTTGGGCCGCCGCCAACGCCTGGGCTGCCAGCCTCAGCTATGGCGGATACAGCGACTGGCGACTGCCCACCGTGAATCCGGTCGGCGCCAGCTTCGATTCCACCCTCAGCTACGACGGCAGTACCGACTACGGCTATGGAATTACCAGTCCCCGTTCGGAACTGGCCTACATGTTCTCCGTCGACTTGGGCAACCAAGGCTATTGCGACCCGTCGGGATGCCCCCGTCAGGGCGGCTTTCGCCCGTTCAACGCTGGCCCCTTCAGCAACCTGCAGGCTTCCTTTTACTGGTCCGAAACGGCATTGGCGCTCGAGCCTGCCGTCTCCGCCTGGACCTTCGACGTCGGCACAGGCCTCCAGTTCTACGCCTTCCAGAGCATTCCCTTCTATGCCTGGGCGGTTCGCCCAGGCGATGTCATCGCCGCCGTACCCGAGCCCGCCAGCGTGATGCTGATGCTGGTCGGGCTCGGACTGGTGGGAGCTGCCGCGCCGCGGCGGCGTCGGGCCTTGGGCGCCTCGTGAGGTTTGGCCCATTCAGAGATGCGAGGGATGGTTTGAACAATGCTCTACGGAAGATGCATGTCCAGTGAGTGCGAGGTCGTGTCGGGTTCCAAAGGGTCATTTCAGCGCTCGTCGGCAGCTGAGGCCACCTCGACGCGGAGGATTTCACTGCGCGGCAGGCCAGGCGCGCGCAATTGACTGGGGTGCCGTCCGAGGTCACAAGTTGGGGGGCCCGAGTGCAAGCCATCGACCGGCAGCCCCAACAGGAGCCGACGACGCGCCAGCTCGCTGCGAGCGCCACCGTCTCGAGCAGATCAAGCCCATCGTCTGGTACAGAGCAAGCAATCACGGCAACGAGCGCGCCTCGTCAGAGCTGCATTGGGTGAGATCGAAGCGAGCGCTTTGCATAGGCGTCCCGTCCCAGCGCGGCGCGTCCAGAGGCTGTGTCTCCAAGTCGCCCCAGCATCAAAGGTTGGTCCTCCGGCGACCGCTTTGGGGTCGGTGAATGCGGTGAAGCGACCGGCCGCTTTGGATCGCCAGCAGCTGTTGACGTCGAGGAGGAGCGGTTAGTCAAGCGGGTCAATGGATCGGTCGACGCGCCTTGCCAGTTCCAGTGACTGCTGTGCCTTCAAAGCAGCCGGCGCTCCTTTGGTTTGCTAGATGCCCGGCGGTCAGGTAGATGGAAGAAAGCTGCCGTTGAACGGCTGGGATCGACCGACAGCACTCGCTGGATTCTGTTGAAAAACTCTGTTGTCGACGTTAGAGCCGTTCACACGTCGATAGTCGACCTGTCCGATCGAACCAGGATCAACGATTGCGACCGTGGCAATGGTCGAGGCACCCGCGAGCAAGTTGTCTATGCACCGCTCGGCGAGCTTTTCAACAGAATCGCTGCGAAGCTGACCGCCGCTGAGGTGTGGCAACGGTTGAACTTGAACGCCTCTACCCGCCCGGTGAGTTTCGCCGTCCGGCCAGAAGCTGCCCATCGCGAACGTCCACAATCGGGACGGCTACCAATGGCAACGCATCCCGACTCAAGGCAGCCTGCTTCCACCCGTGAAATACTCGGCCAGGTCTTCGCTTTCGCACCGTGATCGAAGCCATTTGGCGATCCCTCGAGCGAGGGCGCGGCGATCGACATGCTGACTCCGGTCTGGCCCATGCTCGCCACAGGTTCGCCGAACTCTCCCAAGCTGTCGCTTCGACACACGATTCACCCACGATCAGCGCGCCATCCCGGGGCTCACCGAGATGTCGCGCACTGCCGAGGCGAGGGCCGCCGTGTCTACTTCACGCTCAGGAAGATCGGGTTCGAATAGAACCACAGGTTGCCGTAGTTGCGGTCGTTGATCTGGTCGTGTCGCGTGGCGTTGTCGGCCGTGTTCACCGGCGCATCGGCCAGCGGCTCGCCGGCGGCGGTCAGGCCGGCCACGTCTTCGCCGAGATTGGTGCCGCGCAGCCGGAAGTACTGGTTCTTGCTGGCGACGACCGTGGTCGTGACGGCGTAGTAGCCGTCGGCGCCCAGCTTCATGTCGGCGCTGCCGAAGCGCTTCAAGACCCGCGTCGACGGATTCGAAGCGACGTCGTACGCCGACGTGCCGGGCAACGCTTTGGGGCCGACGTCGCCAACGATCAGGTCCACATGATCCACCTTCGGCACCATGTTGCCGAGGTTGCCGCTGTTGACAGGCCGCTGGTAGTTGTTGACCGCCGGGCTCTTGAAGCGGATCGTGATGTTGACGCTCTGCCCTGCCGAGACGGCGAGTTCCTGGCCCATGCGCGCCTTGTCGGCGCCCGTCGTGGCGCTGAAGTCGAGGGCATTGATCAGGTCGCCGAACACGCCGAAGCTGCGCCCGGCTCGCAGGCTGTTCAACAGTCCGGCGACACCGGTACTGTCGTTCGACTGCCAGACGTAGTTCTTGGCGTACTCGCCCGGGTAGTAGCCGCTGCTGTTGCCGGCAGCGTCGATCTCGAAGTGCGAATCGGAGTCCGCGATGTTCCAGATGTGGCGGCCCTCACCGAGCAGTGCATCCCATTGGCCGCCGAGCTGCGCGACGACGTAGTCGGTACCGCCGTATGTGCGGTTGGGTTTGTTCGCGTCGATGTAGGCCGAGGTGTAGCCGCCGCGGTTGGGCTCCATCTGATTGCCCACCATGCCCTCGATCGCGAACACGACCTTTGGCGCCAGGTCGTTCATCTGCCGGAAATCGCTGATCGTGTACTTGCCCGGGTTGCGTGACGGGTGGTTGATGAAGGCGTAGCTGGTGTCGGGAAAGTTGTCCTTCAGCCAGGCGATTCCCTTCAGCGCATCGTCGGCCGTGGTGTTGGTTCGCACGCTGTACTTCGCCTTCCAACCCGCCAGGTCTTCCGGCTTGAACAGCGACTCGTCAGCGGTCGTGAAAGCGTACTGGAACTCCTTGGCTGCACTCGCCGACGTGGTCAGCTTGGACCCACCCTCGAAGATGCCGACGCCCAAATGGTCGTGTGCGGGCGTGTCCCACTCGAAGCCCGAGAAGATCAACTTCTTGTCGTAGGCACCGCTGGCTTGAAGCGACTTGATGCGCGTCATCTCATAGGCCTCCATCCCGTAGGCGAAGGCAACCGGTGCGGAGAGCAGGTTCGCGTTGTTGTCGTACTTCGAAGAGCGCAGGTGATTGCTGACGGCCATCCAGTCCAGCCCATAGGTGGTGAAGGCCTTGCCGAGCACGAAGTCCAGCGTCTGCGTGGTGCGCGAGTCGTCGGACTGCACGGTGTGGACGTGGAGGTCGCCGGTCGTCCAGGCGCCAGATTCAGCTTCGCTGTCGCTGCCGCCGCAGCCGGGCAAGGTCAAGAGTGGCAAGGCCAGCAGCAGGCCACCGCACGCGGCCCGTCGTTTTGTACGATCAGTCATTCGAAAAGAGCGCGGACTAGCCGGCGCTGGAGGATGCAGAAGACCCGAGACTCTGCCGATACACCGTGACCTGCATATGAATCAAAAGCACGGAGCGCGGTCTCAACTCCTGCGGGCGGTGAGCCACTTGTCGGCGGTCAACGGCACACTGCAAATGCGAATCTCACCGATGTTGCCCAGAAAGCCGTTCGACGGTGCATTCGCGTAGACGCCGCCGCCGACAATCATCCGATTGGTGGCACTGCTGACGGCGATGCCATTCGTGTTCGACGCGTTGCGCAGGATGGGGGCGCCCTCGACGTACATGATGGTGTCGTTCTGTGCCGGGTCGTTGACGATCGCCACATGGATCCAACGCTCGGCAATGATCTCGCCCGAGAAGTTGGCGGCGGGCGACCGCGTGCCCACGGTGCTCGGCGTGACTTCCCACTGAACTTCGCGCAGGCTCGAGATGGCGAAGATCAGTGCGCTTTCGTCGCCATCGGTGCCCGAATCAATGCCGCTGACGTCGCCGCGACGCCCTTCGCGCTCCATGATGTTCATCCACGCGTTGTTGGCCGCCGTCCAGTTGGCGGGAATCTTCAGGAACGCTTCGACGGTGTAGCCGGCGTCGAAGGTCAGTGCATTCAGCGGTGCATTGACATCGGTGGCGAAAGAGCTCATCCGCAGAGGCGAGTTGACCGAGTTGGCAAAGCGCACGCTGCCGGGCGCTGCCGACAGATAGTGGTGGTCGCTCGACCACGTCAGGTCAGCATCCTGCGCCGTCCCGCCTTGAGCCAGCGGTTGACGCGAGATCGGGTTGGATCCCGCTTCGTCCTTGATGATCTGGCCCGTCGCTACGACGGCACCGTCCGTGCCGCCGAAGAAGCGCCAATGGGCCACCGTGGACGCGACCAGTGGATAGTCGCCCGTGTTCGCCGCCGGTGTCTTGGTGGCGGCGGCCGGCTCGGTGAAGTTGGACAGCAACGCGGCCTTGGCACGCTCGTTGATCGGCGCGTTGGCGGCAGACGGCAGCGTGAAGGTCGGATTGAAGCGTGAGAAGCGCTGTTTGAAGTTGATGTCGAACTCGAACTGGTGGTTCGAGTCGGTCAGCACGGCCACGTCGAACTCGTTGAGCGTGTCGGTGGGCTTTTGCGTCACCCACGGCGACAACGACAGCACCTTGATCTTGTTGTGGGTGAGGTCGAACTCGTACAGCCGGAGCAGGCCGTTGCCGCCCATGTAGGCCATCTGGTAGTCGACGACCATCTCCTCGACGGCGTTGCCGAAGTCATTGGTCTTGGTGAGATGCGCGCCACCGTGGTAGTGGCCGTTCAAGGTCATGAAGATCTGGTCGTTGCTGCGGATGAGCTTGTCCCAGAGCATCAGCCCGTAAGGCACCTCCAACGGGCTGACGCCGTCGGCCGCGATGTTGAGCAACTGGTGTGTCGACAGAATGGTCGGCAGCGTCGGATGTTTGGCGAGCACACCGCGCGCCCATTCGATCGCGGCATCGGAGGCGCGCCACGACATCGACAACACCATGAAGGCGTTGCCGTCCACGTTGAAGATGTGGTACTCGTGAAAGCCCGACGGATCTCGGCCGCCAAAGGTCTCCTGCTGTTGCGCCCGCGTGGTCGGGAAGGTCTGCAGGTACGGCTCTTTGGCGAGATTGCGCTGCGCATCGGTGTTGGCCGACTGGCTGCTCGCGTCGACATAGTCCACGTCGGAGATGACGTCGTGATTGCCCGCCAGGATGGAATAGGGCATCTTGGCCGACTCGAGAACCCTCATGGCCGAATCCGCGATTTGCCATTGCAGCGGCTTGCCCTGTTGATCGACCACGTCGCCGAGGTGAATCGTGAACGGAATGCGCAGCGCTGCGGCGTTGTCGGCGATCCACTTCGTCTGCGCGACGTAGGGCGTCGAGCCGTACTTGCGCTGGAACTGCAGGTTCTCGTCGGTGGTGGCGTAGCGCGAGTAGAACTGCGTATCGGGCAACACGGCCAGCGCGAAGCTCGACACCGTATTGGCTGTTGCAGCCTGGGTTCCGTCGGTGCTGTTGGCGCCGTCGGAGTCGCCGCCGCCTCCGCAGGCAGCGAGCAATGCGGAGCTGCCCATCGACAGGCCCAAGCCCGCGCGCAGCAAGAGTCTGCGCTGGCGATCGGGAAGGCCTTCCAGTTCACGCAGCGATGAGATGGGGGGCGGCGTGGCGCTCGAGTTCTTTGATGACATGGACTTTGCTTCGGGAAATGAAAAAGGCGCTAGGTTGCCGAGACACGATGTCATCCGTGTGGCAGCTGCGTGACCAGCGGTGGGCATGGCGCCCACACGACACATGAACGCGATCGCATGCCCGCATTGCGCATGCGCCATTCGGTCCGACCTCCTCGTGACTGTCGCGCGGCTTGTCTCGGGTGGCGGAACTTGGGACAGGTCGACGCGCGTCAACGGGTGACAGGTCGCGCAATGAGACCGACGGGCCAATCGATTGGCTGAACAGGCAACCTGTTCTGGCGTCGACGCTTCAGAAACGAGCGACCGCTTTATTCCGTCAGACCAAGCCGACTGTGTCGCTATTCGGCCAGGAGCGGGTGCTCCTCACCGTCCGGTTCAGGCACTCCTGTCTTCGGCCCCGCGCGCGTTGGCCGAGGAGCACGAAGGAGTACGCGCGACGCCGGGAGCACGACGCACGCGTGAGCCGCAACTCGCTGCTGGCACTGGCTCGGACTTCCCGCGCCCACGGACGATTCCGGCACGGCCGATCGCGACCGCAAGCGCATGGTCCGACTGCGGTTGGAGGACGTGACCTTGAATCGAGTGCCGCCGGCGTCGAGTCTTGATCGTGCCCGGCGCGCAGGCCAAGGCCTGTGGCCCTCGGGTCGGTCACGCAGCCACCGCCGCTTGCGGATCCGGCTCGAACATCATGCGGGCGAGTTCGACGAACATCCCGCCTTCCTGTCGATTTTCAATCCCAATCTTGTAGGGGGTTCAGGGGCAGAGAGACCTTGTACGAACTCCCTCCGGCGAGCAAGATTTGCACGCGGTCGGTCAACACCCGAGGAGATCCCCATGGTCATCCGAAACCGGATCGAGGCAATGTTGTGTGCGCTGATGCTCGGGGTCAGTGGCAGCGTTCCTGTACGCGCCGATGTAATCACCGACTGGAATCAGACGGCATGCGATGTCGTCGCGAAGGTTGGCCCGGGTGCGCCTGGGCATCGAATGATGGCCATCGTCCAGGTTGCGGTCTTCGAAGCGGTGAACTCGATCGATCCGCGCTATGTGTCCTACATGCCGCGAGGTGCGGCGGCGCCGGGTGCGTCGGTCGACGCAGCCGTCGCTGCAAGCAACCGCAAAGTCTTGGCGGCGTTGATGCCCGGGGAAATGGCCGTCATCGAAGCAGCGTATGAGGCGGCCGTGAAGAAGATCCCAGATGGACCGTCGAAGGTTGACGGCATCGTCGTTGGTGAGCGGGCGGCGGCACAGTTGTTGGTTCGAGCCGCCAGCGACGGAGCGACCGGGCCTGACAACTACCAATGGCAGACCACGCCTGGCCGGTATGTGCCAACCGTAGTGCCTGCTGTGCCTACGTGGCCGCGACGCAGCCCTTGGATCATGGAGCGCGCCAGTCAATTCCGGCCGGCTCCGCCGCCTGAACTCGCGAGTGATATGTGGGCGCGCGACCTGCAGGAAGTGCGCACACTTGGGGCCAAGAACAGCACTGTGCGCACAGCGGCTCAAACGGAAGTCGCTCGATTCTGGGAGGAGACCAGACCGCTCGTCTACTACCCAGTCTTGCGAGCAGTGGCACAACTGCCCGGTCGTTCCGTGCCGCAGAACGCGCGCTTCTACGCTGCCGCCGCGATGGCCGCGGACGATGCGCTGATTGCCGTGTTCGATGCCAAGTACGCCTACAACTTCTGGCGCCCCATCACCGCACTGAGAATCGAGCATCTGGCTGGGGGTATCAAGTCAGAGGCCGACCCGACGTGGACGCCGTTCATCACCACACCGCTGCACCCGGAGTATCCGTGCGCGCACTGCGTGAGTTCAGGCGCGATCGGAGCAGTCATCCGTGAGGAACTGAGAGGGCAGCCATCGCCACGTTTGAGTTCGACCAGTCCTACAGCGCCGGGCGTGGTTCGCGAGTGGGACACGGTCGACGCCTTCATGGACGAGGTCCGCATGGCACGCATCTACGACGGCGTCCATTTCCGGAATTCGACAGTTGTGGGGAACCAGATCGGAATGTCGGTTGGCACGCTGGTGCAGCAACGCTTCGCACGGCCGTCCGGTTCCTGAGCTTCACTCTGTGAGTTCGCGGATCAACCGCGCGAATGACGGGATCCCGCTGCAGCAGAGTTCCCGAGGAACTGTCACGCAACGAACGATCTGCGCGCTACGCCGCGGACGGTGCGAACGGCCGCTTGCGGGCGACCGATTCTCGGAATCAAAGGTCGGCAACGGGTCGGCAGTGACCCGTCGGACCGAGTCGAGGTCAACGTGGTGTTCCGAGGCACGGTGCCATCGGTGGAGCGACGGGCATTGACACCGCTCACCTCCGAGATGTTCAGCACTGCCCTTGATCTGCTGGTGTTGGCGACGGCCGAGCTGTATGGCAGCAAGCTTGTCGCTGCGATGGACAGGCAGCATCCCCGCGATCTGTTCGATGTCCGGCAGATGTTCGAGGCCGGCGGTCTCTCCGGCGACGTGGTCGAATGCTTCGTCGCCTGAGCAATAGAGGCGAACTCGGACCGGATCGGGAGCAACGCGCCTGCAACTCAAGTGCAAGGCATCAGGCCCAGCGGGCCCTTGTCGGATGCCGTCTCATGAAAGCGAGTGGCCTCTGTTTTGACTCCATTGGGGGACAATGAGCTGACTGGCGGGAAGACCTTGCCGCAGGTCGGGGCCAGGTGGGGTGGCCCGCACAGATGGCCTGGATCTCGCTACGGGAGACGGCGATGCTTGATTTCGTGATGCTTCGCTCAAGCCATGTCTGAGCATGATGGATCGACTGATGCGGCTGCAGTGCGGGGCGGGCGCCCGGCGGACAACGACCTGGCTCGGACAAGCCGAGCCTTGCGGATGTTGCGCAGCTCGAATCAGGCGCTGATCCATGCCGCTGATGAAGACGCCTTGCTGCAAGACGTCTGCCGTATCGCCGTCGACGATGGCGGCTATCGCATGGCGGTGGTCGCGTTCGCGGAGCAGGATGAGGCAAAGTCCTGGCGGCACGGGAGCTTTCGCGGCGAGGCGTTTCCCGGCAGCGCAAAGGCCAGTTGGTCAGAAGACAGCGAGTACGGTCGCGGCCCGAGCGGCACAGCGGTGCGCACCGGGCAACCCAGCATCTCTCGCGACGTGCTCAATGATCCCAACCTGGCCGTTTGGCATGACGAAGCCGCCAGGCGCGGCTATCGATCCTC
>Ga0307510_10008619_pt1 | contig 12151 bp, 13 predicted proteins | sample 12_EM_MG_FD_207224 | JGI IMG/M metagenome (GOLD analysis project Ga0307510, IMG submission 207224) | Populus trichocarpa ectomycorrhiza microbial communities from riparian zone in the Pacific Northwest, United States - 12_EM | ecosystem: Host-associated > Plants > Roots > Unclassified | place...
GGAACGCCGGGAAACCGCATTACCTGCAGTAGCACCCTTCGTTCAGAAATACCTGGAATAATAGCCCGTGCAGCACAGGCTCCGCATTGGTAAAACCCTCATTTCTAGCACGGGAATAGGTGCTTCGTACCCAAGCCCTCGAAAAAGATGTAAGATATTGGGCCCGCACCCAGGTGGCTTGTGCCCGCGGGCAGGCGCTTGCCGTCCCCTTTGGTCACACTGGGGTGGGATTTGTTCCCGCAATTGGATCAATTGTTCCTACAACCCAACCTTGACCCTGTCCCCACGATCCGCTGATTTAGTGGCCTTGTGCCACTATAGTAAAAGCCCGTTAAACCTATCACTGGGGTTGTGCGGCGGGGATCACTGTGTGATACAAAAACAACGCAAGCTTGGCAGAGCGGGTTAAGGAAGCAAGCAATACAAGCATCAGTTAATGAGAACCCATAAGCTCAACTTCCCCAAACTACATCGAGTCCGGAAGACGCTATACTTTTTCGGCACCCCTTTCTCTGCTTCCAGGGTGGGATTCCTTTAAGAGATAGTGGATCCAACGGTCTTCTAGGGCACCTGATATATCGTTTTCTGGGAAGGGAATGCCTTCAAACCCTTTCCAGACTACCTAGCGGTCTCCAAAATCAAAAACCCCTTCTGTAGCCTGTGACATATGCTATATGCTTTCCTCCCCCCGCGACCGCCGATTCCTGGTCCTGCTTTGGCAACGGTTTGCGCGGTACGTTTAAAAGCTGTGAAATTGTGAATCAGACGAAGGGATGAGAGATGCCGGCAGCGTGGACTCAAACATAGTTCATTCTAGTCCAGAGCCACCGTGGCAAGAGACTCCTCGCAAAGTACTAAAATTGTAGATATCCTAAAAGAAGTTTAAAGCTTCAAGCCCTATCATAGGCCACGGCTTGCCTGTTTAGCCCCGAGATGGCGGGACTCATAGATAGAGGCAATCATAGAAGGTGCGGGGGCAGAAATTGTCATAATGAGTGATTTTGTATGAACCGGTACCATTTCCGGGGGCCACCCCTTCTGCCTACCCCTTTAGGGTTCGTGGGGTTCGGTAGCTATAGTACGACCTGTTTGCCGCTTAGGGCCTCCGCAATCTGTCGCATAACTTGTTTGAGCAGAAATGCCCAGCTCGGACACTACTTTAGATTCACTGTCTTAACCAAACTGCCCCCCCCCCCCACATCCAGATCTCAAGATAGCCCATAGTTGCTCTCACCAACCCGAATCAGCTGCTTTCTACGATTCCGGAGAGGGGGTGACAGATCGCCTTAGCTATAAGCGGGTGGGTTGCGCTGGAGCATGTGAGATGTTATTTGCTGTCAGACACCGAGGTCCCTAGCTATTTTTACAACACTTCCCACGAAATTATGCCGATACTTTATTAGCGTCGACCATTAGAGGGGTAGCCTTTCCTGGTGTTTGAAGAACCAATCTTTTCGACTTCCCAAGATAACTTATAAACCCCCTATCCTAGCGCCTGCAATGAACAAACATAGGCTGAAATAACAGAAAGAAAATTTTCCTTGAGGACGAGCAATTATCAAACTCCATCTCTATGGGCCGGGGTGACCTGCTTCACCTCTGACATGACGATATCTTTCTCGGCGGGTGTTACAAAATCCTCCTCTGTGAGCTCCGTGTCTTTGATGCGTCTCCAGATGACAGGGATTGCCAGAATCATTCCTGCTCCGCAGAGTCCCCACGAAGATCCGAACCTGAGCCTACGTTAGTTGCATCCCCTAACTGATATTGCAAATGACTAAGTTCAAAGGCAAAAAACTTACAGAGCCTCATAGCTGTACCCAGCAGCATCCAGCCGCCAGACAACGGCGGCTCCTGCAGACTGAATACCTTTGTAGAAGCCCGCAAAGTATGCGAGTTTCCGGGGCTCGTTGGAAAGGGCTCCCATCATCCAGTACGCATATGTTTGCCACATCTAAGGAAATCGTCAGCGATGTTTATCAATGTCATAAATAGCTGCCAGACTCACAGCATCCTGAAATCCGTAGACCATATAAAGTATAAGATACCAGGTAAAATCCTTGTCTGCCAGGTTGTTAGTGGGAAGCTATCCAAGGCTGTTCTAAACTCCCAAGAGGGGGCCTACCAAAGACATCGATCGCAGGAGCATTATCTGGATACTTATCACGGGACGAAGCTAACAAAGGCTTCAAACCACCACCCCACTAAGGAAATTAGTGATATCCGATAAAATCCCGAACATGAGACTTACGATACTGTTTACAGCGATAAACAGGATAACCCAGCCATAAATTGCTCGCTTACGTCGGCCAATCCACTGGCTGTCTAAGAAGAATCCGAAAATCAGAGCACCAAAGATTTGGGCTAGCCAGTACCACAAGTTGCTGCTTATGGTTAGGTCGGCAGAGTATGAGCATTGCGTGGGAACTTACGTAAACGTGCGACCACGAAGATTGAAGTAGAAAAGCTGATAGCAGTTCTGTTGATATGTATAGAACCAGTTGCTAGCCCAGAAGAATGGGAAGAGTAGCAGGATATAGGTGTCGGTCTTTAGCGTTTCCCAAAGGCCACAGATCTCACGCCTAACCAAAATGTAAGCAATTGCAGGGACAAGAGGGGAGATATGCTTGCATCATTGAGGGGTGGCGAATACGTTGAACACGGGTCCCATCCTTTCGGATGATCTTCTCTGGGGGGACAAGGAAGAATGCAAGGACTGCACCGCAGAGCATGAGGACTAGGAAACCGACATATGTGCCATCTTTGACAGATCCGCTATCTGGAGTGTCCCAGTTGGTAGCTAAATTTAGGAGGTTAGAAAAATATGCGTATTGGTGAGATTGGGGAATCCTACCGATGGGAATGCATGACCCAATAACACCCCCCTGCCTTCGTTAGCTTGTAGCAACAATTCTAGGGAGTGGAGAATTACCATATTAAAGATGGCCCAAAAAAGTCCGATATACCGACCTTTCTCACTCTCCGTAGGATAGGACTAGTCACGTTAGCCCCCCATTGCGCCAGGTAATTCACGGGCCCTACCATCATTACAGTCCCTTGGGCACACCATAAGAGCCCGGCACACACACCGAGGAAAGCGCCGGCGAAGAGGACAAATCCCTCGTTCTTGGTGTGGTTATAACACAGAAAAGATGCCGAATACATTGCATAACCAAGGCCTCCGAAGGCTAAAGTGGCTTGCGCGCCGACTATCTCCAGGTTACCATAAATAAGGCTTTTCGGCGCGATCGGAGCGACCACCTACAATAATTGAGAATTGTTCCAGCAGTAAAGCCAACAAACGCAAATGTTGTATACAATGCCACATTTGCATTGGATTGAACTTTGCTATCAACCTGGCCACCAGCACCCAAACTTCTCTAACTTTAGCTTTCAAATCCAAAGATACCGGGCCTATGGCAGCATACCCGCTCAACGCGTTGAACATCCCAGGGCAGAGGAAACAGACGAAGCCGGTGAGCATCACTGCGAGCCATATTAGCCCTTAAAAACCCAGAACACGAGAAAAATTAGACTAAACGAACCTTGGGCCAGCGGAGAACGCCATGGCGGTAACTGAATGCCCAAGATCTTTATGCCCTTCCTTTGATACAAAAGATCCTCATGAGATGTTTCCGTAACCGCCGGTGCTAGAGGGGTAGCCGTTGCCATCGTTTCGCCTCCAGTCATTCGTAATCGTTTCGCAGTCCTTTCCAAAACCCGCTAAAGATGAGGTTAAAGGAGAGAAACAAACAAACCTCCGGGCTGGGATGTGGGGATAATATACAAATATTCTATCTGGGTGGAACTTGGCCACAATTTCCGTGTTGCATGATGGCATGTGATCCATTTGTGGAAGCTCTGGATATCCTTGCTCTTAGATAAGAATATAAAAATATCAGGCCAAAATTTCATGCGTCGTTGAGTTGCATTCCCGTCTGGGGACAACGGTTGTCGAAGCTTGGGAGCTGATCGGCAGGACGAAACCAATCTAATTGGCTGCTCAAGGTGCATAAGGCGGAGGACCCTACTAATTCGGAAAACACAGCCAGGTGCGGGGTCCGCCCCCCCAGTTTACACGATTAATCTGAACCAGTAGTTATTATCATTTTTGCTAGGAACGCTCGATGAGTAGATCATTAATACTAAGGCTCCGATTTTCGAAAAATCGGTGCCAAAAATATAGCTCAAGGCTCAATATAATTTTTATAATGTTTTAATAGGCGCCTCGGTGAATTGGGTGAGTTGTCATGGTTCCCTTTTTCACACCCAATTTTGACCTTTTAAGAGTGAAAAAAGCAACATACGTTAATTTCTTCCGCCACCGGCACTCAGGTAGCGTATCACCAACCTCCTAACAGTCGCACGGTGCTTTGGATACTACCACTCCACTTCAAGTACCCGGAATGGTGAAACATTCCCAGAGCATGCAGCAAAAGGTGGGGTAACTTATCGCACATACCAAAATATTTCGGGAGCACTTGAGTACCGCACTATAATTGGAATGCCGGTGGTCGAGCTGAGCGCCATGCACAGTCGAGAATTCCCTACTTTGGGGGAGCACAAAGCAGAAAAAGCGCCCTCACAGCCCCTCTGAGAGGCTGAAGAAACAAATGATTCTAGGTTTTATTAGAGACAACTCAACAACTTAATTCTGTCCGATTACTCTAGTTTTTGCGGTATTGGGGGGTTCTTCTGTGTGTATGGACTAAACTTGAGAGTTGCCTTGTGCGATGAAATACATGGACTAGGCCACGGATGGAGAAATATAGATTGTGAAGGCTAGAAGAAATACTCTAGCGGTCAAACTCTATCACACTGAATAAATTTATATAGCTACCTAGAATAGTGGCCATTCTTCCGTTTAAACTAAGTTATAGTACCAAACGAGCATGGCATTATAAGGTTGCAATTACCTGAAGCCTAGATTATGAAATCACCTCTTGCCGACCAAGCGCATCGCTTGCGTTGCTTACATTCTCGGGGCGACATACGGTACTGTACAATTTCACAGCTTGGGCCAAGGACCTGCTCTCCACTGGACCTTCCTGTAGCGCCCTTGATTAATGGCATTAGGAAGGTAGGAGACAGTTGCTACTGACGAGAAGCTAGGGTTCACGTTCATAGCTCCCAATAGAACCTCCCTATTTCTAACAAACTATGGACAGCCCCGGGATATGTTATTATGGTGCCGTTCATGCCAGTGTCGATATGCCGGGAAGCTATTCTTTCGGTTCTACTTCCTACTTACCATTCCAACCAGTTCCTTTACCCGTATGATAATTCACACGATGCGATGTGTAAATGCCGGGTTGCTTTATCAAACACCAGGACAGCTTACCGTACGAGTAATCAATATCATAGAATGGCCTCACCGCTAGGAGGATTACAAACGATGGGCGAGGGAAGCTACCGGTAGCTGTATCCCCACCTTCCACTTAGGTTCCATGCATAAGTGCGCAAGCGACAAACTTATCCGGTGGGAAAAGCTTTTTTTTTTTACCTTTCTAGTCAAGAGCTTGGAGGAAAGGGTACCGGTAGTCAATCTCTCATTCCCGATACGGATACAAGTACAGACGATCATTGATCTGCGTGCGGCGTGGCTCACCCGAATAATTCCTTTTTCCCTCAGTTCGAAGAGCCCGGTATGGTGATTTAAATTTACCCACACATCCTCACCTTCCCGACGCAAGCTATAAAGAGCGTTGGAACGGGGTCAGACCGCCCCAATCGCCTACAAGGATTTCGCCTGAGCCCCATCATGCTGAGGCAAGCTTTGCCCTTCCTTGGAGTGAGATTAGGCACCGCCGCCTAATCCGCCCCCGAAATTTAAGCGACCCCTCTGCCCAGCCTAAGCGAAACCGCCTCTATGAGCCCTGCTAGGGTTTTGCTACCAAAATGGGCTCTCGCCATCTCTGATTCAGAAATTAGAATAAACGCCGTAACTCGTCAGTTAAGCTCTACCGGGAGGGTGTGGTTTATTCTTTTCGATAGAAACTGGGAATTGCGGGAAGGATAGCTCCATTACATAAAGTGCGTTTTTATGAGTGGTGTAGGCAACGGAGGGCTTTAATCCTGATGAACTCTAAACTAGTGAAGAAGGATTGAGCTAAAGTTGAGCTGAAAGCCCTTTTTAATCTTGCGAGAGCTCGCTAGTTGCTGCTGGAGAATAAGCGATAGCTGTTATTATGAGTGGCTATGGGTAGCCCGGTGAGGTTCCCAGCGGCTCAAGGGAGGATATCAATCCCGAGATCCAATATTATTGCGTTCTCAGCAAGGGGGCTCATCACCTGTGCTTAGTTCGTATTTTTTGACACGGGCCGTTTTCGCAGGGCTGATTCCGGGCTCATACGGCACCGGTAGCGGTCGAACGCTGAACGGCGCTCATCCCAAGCAAGAAGTACCCGAGCACTGAGACGTGCAGTTTACCACTCCATGCATTCGGGCAGCTCTTGCCTAAGGTGGGCACTATCTAGTAGCTACTGTACCGATTCGGCGGAGCATTAAGATCTTCAACCAGGGCGCGGTAGCTCTTTAACCCAAAGCCCCTTTGGTCTCGAAATTCCTAACACTTCTACTTGAGTGACTCCTACGACCAGTGATCTTTTGTCAAGATACTATTGCCCGATTTCAATCCCCAAAGGATTTCAACCACCACCCTGATGAGAACCGCAACTCCACTAGATTATATAGTGAATTGTTCTCTACATACCAATAGAGATAAAATAGGAACATCTTGCACTTTCACCGAGAAATCGGGATTTAGAAGCATCTCAAACCCTTCGGTAGGAGTGTAAAAATGCCCGGGAATGTTAATTACTGCTAAATTCTTGGCAAAAACGGTCAATAGATATTTGGTAAGGGATTAATCCGTAATACTTGTAGCTTCACGCCTGGTAAATTAACATACCATTCTTTGCCTAGAATGCACATTTTTCAGCTCCTGTTGCGGGTGCCCTCCACTGCACAAAAGAGCGAGGATGCAAGGAGCCCCAACTTATTACCTTGAGCGAGTTAATCAGGCAGGAGAATCCCCGAAGTAAAGTATTGCAACCCTACACTTCGGAGAGCAGGGGGAACACGGCATGCTTACCGCAGCGATCATACAAGGTAATTAATGTATTTTCACTATGGACAAGTACCTACTTAAATTTTATCTATTTTATATCGGTGAGGTGGAGGTGGAAGGGAAAGGCTAATTGCTGGCATTGTGAGTTGATGGTTTCGTCCGGGTGTTCGCTTGCTTATCGTGGCTTATTACCATTGTCTTTGAAACGTTATGGAGGGAGGGAGGGAGAGAGGGGGTGGGGCACGGCATGTGCGAGTATGGTATGGCTCGCATGGCCACGCCCTCTGCCAGATCCTATGACATGCCTGGTTTTCAACCCTCCAGCGGCGTGGAGAGCGGAGAGGGTTAGGGTTTCTTCCCCTTAGTTCTTTTCTCCCACTCCCGAGACACCATCCTGTCACTCGATCCGATCCTATCACTCACTAGGGTATCCCTAATTTCGTGGCTACAAGTACCCACACTTCTCCGTAAATTAGTATACTTGTACGGTGGATTTTACCTAAATCCAGTTAATAGCTACGACTACATTTATCCATAATCTAATGTACAAACTTACTATGGCGGATCCCTCCATCCCACCCACCCCCACACGTCTATACATCCATCGTGTCATTCTCTCCCATCACCGGACCTCTAACCTCCCTGTCCCTACTCAACGCTTCAGCCGCCAGTATCCGAACCCCCCGTTTCCTGAACCTGACAGGTTTTGGACCAGAGATTCGCATTCTGGCCGTTAGAGAATCCTCAAGTCTGATACTGGTACGATGAATTCCTAGGTCGGGACCTCCCTTTTGCTTCTGCGGAGGGATAGCCGAGCAGTGGGCTGGGAGGAAGGTGCTTCCGGCGATATATCACGCTATGGACCGCTCTAGGCCTAGTTCGACTGGGAGCTTTGTTGATTACTTGAAGAGTGCTTTTAACTCTCGCTTAATCTACTCCAGACTCCAGCGTGGTCGGAAAATCTAGATGAAGCCCATGCGACTACTGTAACTCTCCTGCGGAACAGCCAGATTGGGAGTAGGAGAGTGAAGGGGGCTCCTGTGCTACCGGCTATCAGTAGTACGTCCTCGGTGCTAGAGCGCGGCACAGTGAGTTGGTCCGACCAGCAGAGTTTTGGGGATACCCTGCCTCACATGTAGTGGGCTGCCTCCCACATCTGCAGGTTTGCCCTTTGGGCAGTCTATTATAAATAGGCCCCTGTTGCCTCCGGAACCGGGCGGTAGGTAGCCTGGCATGGGGGTGGCCTTGCAGGAAGCTGAGGGTTGAGAGGTTACGAAGAAGTGCTGCCTGTTGGAAATATTACCTCAGTGTGATGATTGGTATGGATATGTTCGGCCAACGGTCAGGCAACTTGGGGCATGCGAATCTAGGAAATAGCAATGGTGGCCGGCTTGGGGCAGTTGTAACGTGTTCGTCAACTTGGTCGTCGAAGTAATGATGGCCATCAGATTGATATCCGGATATTCACACTGGTTACAACTATAAGTGCGGCAATCTCAAGCGCGTCTATAGGCAACCAAGCAAGAAAAGAAATCGTCTCTCTCTCGTTCTTTCATTGATTAGTCTCATTACTTTACGCTTCGACTCCGGCCTCTTCTGCACGACCTCCGACACTACAGATCGCAGATGCCGAGTGACGACTGGTGATTCTGGGTTACTGCTGTGGCTTCAGGGGGCTTCCGGAGGGTTAGGCTATCAGCGGCGGCGCGGGCCGATTTCTGGCGGGGTGCTAGTTGGTGGGAGAGGGGGAGAAGGGGCAATGGGGAAGGGAGAAAGGGGGAAAGGTGGGGGGAATTATATCCGTCGGGGAATTTTAATTGGGGTGGGTCAATATCACTGTGGCGGGTCTACAGCACTGGTTGAGGAACATTATCACTATACTCGCGATCCCTAATACCACCATTAATGCCACTTCCCACTCACTGAGCAGCAGTATAATACCACCCCACCCCCGAATCTCCGGTCGATGCCCAACATCCTCATAACCCCATTCCCATAATTCGCCCCCCGGGGAAAACAAAAACACATGTTCAGCAATACCAACCACCCCTTCAAACTATCCAAGCACATTCACGTGACCAGCGCCTGCGCAGCTATACCTCCCAGATAAAGTGCCGCCCCTGTAAGCCATCATTGCAGCTCCCCGGCTCCCACCGGTGCAGCCTTCTGGGGAAAACGGTTGAGCCGGCGATGTGAATGGTAGCCGGAACGAAGACAACGCGCCGGAGTGAGCAGTGCAGGAAAGTAGAGCCCCAGTATGGCATACCATATTAGCAGTTGTACGGGAGGCTGGTATCATGGGTGTTAGGCTGTGTGGTAAGGGTCGGGTGAGCCAAGAGCAAAGCTCAGTATTCATATGTTCCTTGTTATATAGTCTCGGTCGTAGCCAGGAAACATATCAAGCTAGTTCCAACGTGCTAATTTAACTTGTAACTTACACATGAGACCCTAAGTTTGCTGTAGAGGAGACAAATTTTGTTCCTGAATCCTATCGGAGTAACATATGCTTCACTCCGTCTGCAATGTTAGCGGTAGTGGCAAAGAGTTTAGAGATGCTAGTCTACTAGTAGTGAGAACCAATGCTTTTGCAAAGAAAATGGTGAGTGGATTGAGCGGAGATCATAAAGGGAATTTTCAAAAAAGTTCAACACTATCTCTGTGTTAAGCTCGGTACTTAGCTAAAGACGCACCAAGAACCCCGGGGTTTCCTACTCCACGCCATCCTAAGTCGCCAACACCCCAAGCAGCACAGAAGAGACACGATGGACTTACTTCTGATGGGGCAGTCAACTGTGATCAAAGAGTTTTCCTGGGTTGGCATATCAATACTGCCATACCTCCCTTCTCGAATTCCCTTCTTGAAATACCAGTAGTCCTTGAATGGTGTAATCGGCCAGGCGCCAAAAAACCACTCGAGATTGAGGCCCGCGCAAGGCAAACCCACCGGAATTACCCTCTGTTCGGGTAGACTAAATGTGTTTTCCGAGAGATAAGACAGGTGTGAACTTGAGCTGGTATATCTTGAAACCTCAACAACGGTATGACTACCGCGTATAATAATCATATTCCGACAATTAGGTTTGTATAATCAATCATTAAGGCTATCGTAGAAGAGTGCTACCGTAGTTTATTGGATACCCCAAGCCTTCCAGTTCTCTCTCCTTTGCTATTCCCGAGCCAGCACACCGTCTATCAAATAGCAGCACCCCAGCCTGCTAAGGGTCGGATGATCCAATACTTTTCACACAAGCCCTCCCCAAAGCCGACTAAGGAAACTCAATCCATATTCCCGCTTGATCTCTTGGTGGATCACTGCGCTTAGGAGATTTTGTTAAGAAAATAACGAGATCTGGAAAGTGCCCTTCCTTAACTAGAAATAGGTCACCAGAGATCCAAATGGGCCTTATCTACCAAGCTCCTAGGCGTGAGGACCAACTACCGTAGTAGCGTACCGGTACACGAGTAATCATCACCTGCTGACAAATAGCAGAATATCATATGAAAGAGTTTTCTTTAGAGTTATCGAGATGGCAAATTGTAAAGTAAATTTTTAAAAAAGAAACCACCGAATGTACTAACTACTGTGATTTTTATTAACAGTGGATAAAGGTGGAAGACCAAGAGTACTGTACTCGGGGGTGCATGAAAGTCTTTTACATTTTGTGGCGCAGTTCGGCACAAAGTGATAGGGCCGATTGGGTGTGGACCATGCTAGACAACTCTTATCACTTTGTGCCACCCAGCGCCACAAAATGTAACAGACTTTCATGCACCCCCGAGTACAGCGACAGAGGGTATTAATATCATATATTTATCCTAGATGCACCTAACCGGTATATATCTAGCTAAAACAATCAATCAAAACAATTAAAACAAATAAAACAAAAATAAAAACAATCAAATAAAACCACGACCTCCATCATCATTTATACCCATCGCAGCAAACACCAACAATTTATCCCCATCATCATCACCAACAGCATGACATTCTGTCAAAAACTTCGTCCACACGGCATGCCAGCATCCTGAGTTCTTAGCAACCCGTATGTGCCTGGACATCCAGGATTTCCGGTCGCAATACGTGCCAGTACATCCCGGGCAATGTACCTTACCAGTATCCGGGGAGGCCACCGGTTTCCACCACGTAGCAGCCAGCTTGATCTTCTCAGCCAGATCAAAACGCTCCCAAAGTAACTTTATGCTGTGCCAGAAATGTGTCTGACCAATCTGACGACAAAGGAGTATCGCTAAAAAATGTGTGTATCTTGCATTCTTGCTCCAAATGCCCGCCAAACACACTGGGCATGATGTACAGTCTTCAGGCACAAAGTACAACTGGTGTGCCAGGTTGACAGCAGGCAGGGCGCACAGAGTCTCCGAGTGGACCAAACCGCAGTCATCCCATTTATATGTCGGCGAAGTCACATCATAACACATGAAGTATCAACCTTTCCGGATAATACACACTATACCGTCAAATGGGTTACCGTAGGTCAGATGAATATTACTGTTTCGGGCAGTGTTTGAAGGAATACCAAGCCCAAGCATGTCATGGAGCCATATCCACCTGATCCACAACTGAACCTTCTTGTTGTCATACAGGCATCCCACATCCAGTCTGCCATCCAGGTATCGTGTGGATGATGTCCAGTGGTGTCTGTCTTCCTTGTCGACACAATCATCGTGACCTGTCATCGCAGTACAAGACCTTATGCGAATCAGGGCATAAAGGTCAAGTTTCAACATTGTACGAAGATGCTGATAGTTCAAGGGGGCTGTGCGATAGTATGAGTATCCCTCAGCCGTATGCCACAACCTCCAGGATGTCATCCTATTCTCGTGTATCTTCTCATACGAGCAGAACCCAAATTCCACGTGTGCGAATCTTCCAAGTTCCAAGGCCAAATCACATGCCAGTTGTGCAAGCTGGTCCGTGATGTCATTACCAAGTATGCTCATATGGCCAGGGATCAACCTGAGTGTAACTGAGGAGAATTGTGATATCAGTGGGGCAAACACATGCCATATCCCACTTGACTCTCCGGCACGTTGCATGTCACTCAGAGCCTTAATTGCCATCTG
>Ga0307510_10008620_pt1 | contig 12151 bp, 4 predicted proteins | sample 12_EM_MG_FD_207224 | JGI IMG/M metagenome (GOLD analysis project Ga0307510, IMG submission 207224) | Populus trichocarpa ectomycorrhiza microbial communities from riparian zone in the Pacific Northwest, United States - 12_EM | ecosystem: Host-associated > Plants > Roots > Unclassified | place...
CAGCTGCAGCGCCCGTCCGTCCGCGATGGCGCTATCCCCCCGTCCGCCAGGGCCTCGACGGCCCTCGGGTCCAACTCGTCGAGCCAGGCCTCCAGCTCGCCGGCTTCCACAACTGGCGGCAGACAGAGCAGGTCCCGCAGCACGGGATCGGCGATGGCCTCCAGGACGTTGGCCGGACCCGCGCAGGCGGCGAGCGCCAGCAGTGCGGGCAGGGCGGCGCAGGCCCGCGGAAGGTGCTGCGCGAGCAGGATCAGACCTCCAAAGCGCGTGAAGCGCCGGGTCAGGGTCTCGGCGGGCGCCGAGGCCAACCGGGCCGCAAGCGCGCGCCGCACGCCGGTCGGCGCAGCGAAAAGCGGCGCCAACCGGGCCACATCGCTGAAGGCGAGGACCCCGGGAAGCCCCGAGATGCGCCCTTCAGCCAGCAGGGCGGCGACCGCCTTGGCGACCTCAGGCTCCAGCGCCTGCAATTGCGAGAGCAACTCGGCCGCCCGGACCAGGGTCCCCACCGGAACGCTGCTCCCGGCGGCGACAGCGCCGGCGACGAGCGCCAGGCTGGCGTGGGCGCCCGACCGCTGGGGCTGGGGCGGCATCACCGTGGCGACGACCACCAGGGCGGCGGCGAGCGCCGGCGAGCCATCGGCAGGGCATGCGTCGAGGAGGCGGCGCGCATCCGACGGCTCCAAGGCCCGCAGCACCTCCATGCGATCGCCCTCGGCAAGCGCGGCGAGCGCGGCCAGGCCCTGTTCCGGATCGTCGGCGAGGGCGGTGCGCAGGGCGGCGGAGGTCGGCAGGAATTTCAGTCCGTCGAAGCGTTTGAACCACCACCGGTCCCAGGCCTCGCCCCGCGCGACGGCCCGCACGAAGGCGGCGAGGAAGGCGGCTCGGGTGGGAAAGACGACGACATGCTCGGCCGGGGCCGCCGAGAGTCGCGCTATGGCCATGGCCAGCAGGCCAGCGAGCAGGTCGGCCAGGGTCGCAGCGTCCGCCGTCCCGCCCTCGGTGAGGCCCAGGTCGACCCGGCGCAGCAGGACCAGGCGTTCATCGGCTTCGCTCGGAGAGGTCCCTAGCCGGCGGGCGATGGCCGCGCTCAGGGTGTCGCCGTTGACGGCGTCGAGCTTGGCCCTGATGCGGTCGGGCGCCGGATGGTCGCCCGCGGCCAGGGCCGTGATGCTGAACCGGTCGATGGTGATCGAGCCGGGCATCCGATCACCGCTCCAGGCGGGCGCAAAGCGTCTCGACCAACGCCCGGAGGTCGGCGATCTCGGCGGCCTGGGCGCTCAACGCTCCGGTCAGCGCCTGGACGGCCGTGGCGCCCGGCGCGCCCACCGCCACATTGATCGCCTTCACGCCGGTTTCCGGCGAGGCCTGCCAGGCCCGGCCGACGATAGCCGCGGCCTCTGCGGCGGTGACAGCGCCGGCCGCGACCGCGCGCCCGAGCCCGTCGCCACGGCCGGACGGCACGATGAAGTCCCCGGGCGCCACCGGACCTTCGACGGAGACCGGCACCTGACCGATCATCGCCACCCGCTCCCAGCCGGACATGTTCGCCGCGTCGGGGGCGTTGCCCACCACGATGGCCCGGTCCGTGGTGACTAACACGCTGTCGGCGCCCTCGGTGACCAGGGAGACGCGGCCGCCCCGGACGCCGACGATGCGTCCGGCCCCGATCGGTTCGGCGCCCTCGCGGGGCAGGCACTCGGCGAAGTCCGCATTGCCGGAGACAAAGCTCACCGATCCGCCGCCCCCGCCGCCTTCGATGCACCCCACGGCGCCCCCGGACCCGAAGAAGGTGATGAAGTTGTTGCTGGCGTCCGGATCGGCCTTGTTCACCCGCAGCGCCAGGACGTCGGCGCTGCCGCCCGCCTGGTTCTCGATGTAGGCGACGTAGGACGAGATGAAGTCGGCGTCACCGTCCTGGCTGCCGCGCACGTGCAACCTGGCGACTGGCGCCGTCTGGCCGATGCCGATGCCGAGGCTCTCGCCATCGATGCTGAGCGCGGTGACGTTCTTGTTGATGACGTAGCTGCGGGTCGAGGGCGCGTCATAGACGATCGAGGCTCCGGGCACGCCCGCGTCCATGAAGACGAGCGTCGGGTCCGCTCCGCCCGGCGCCCGGTCGATGGCGATGGTCGGAATGCCTCGCCGGACGTGGATCGCGAAGTTGGGCGCCTGTGTGCCAAGACCCAGGTTGCCGACGGCGTCGACGATCGCCTGTCGGTCCGCGGCCAGGCCGCCGCCGAACAGGACGCCGCCGCCGGCGGGCTGCAAGCCGAGCTGGCTGGGAATGCCGCCGTTGTCGGCCTGGATGCGGTCGGCGTCGAGGCGCAGGCGGTGCGAGTCCACCAGAGATTCGATGTGCAGCCGCGCGTCCGGCGACAGGACGCCAAGCCCCAGGTTGCCTTGGGAATCGAAGACCGCCCGGGTCGCCGCCGCCGTCCCGAACTCCATGCGGTTGGCCTGGTGATTGTAGCGGAGGTAGCCGCCATGCCGCTCCGCGGCGGTCGCGGTCCCATCGGCGAAGTTGATCCGTCCCGCCCGGTTCGCATCGCTGAGCAGCGTGATCCCCACATTGACGACGCTCTTGATGACAAGATCGTTGGCGTCGGGATCGAGGTCGGACGGGGTGTCCATCATCACGCCGATCTTCCCCGTATCCTCCATGTAGGTGAACAGGGTCAGGTCCTCGCCGACCCCGAACCGCAGCTTGCGGGCGTCGTCGTCGAAGGCGATGTGCGCCTGGGGCGTCAGCGTGGCGGCGGTGGCGAACTGGAGTTTCGCGGTCTTGCCGCCGGCGCTGGCGATGGCCACGCTGGTATCGGCCTCGGTTGTGGCCAGGATGGTGTGGGTCTTGACGTTCGGCGGGATCACCGGACCCACGGCCAGGCGGCCGTCGTTGCGGAATTGCAGCTTCACCGCGAAGGGCTTGCCGTCCTCCTGCACGCCCGCCACCAGCCGCGACTTGCCGTCCGCCACCTTCCCGACCGCGATCTCCAGGTCTTCGCCGCCGTCGATGTTCATGGCGTCGCCGCGTTTCATGAACAGGGGGACGTCCGTGCGCTCGGCGCCGTCGAGGTCGCGGAACTCCAGGCGCGTGCCGAACAGCCGCGCGTCGCCCGTCACCCGCAGATGACCCTCGACCCAGACGAGCTCGCGCCCGATCAGGCGGCTGGCGGGATCGGCGGGATCGGCAAGCTGCAGGTCGCCATCCTTCATGGCGGTCAGGGCGCAAAGGTCGTCGGGAATATCGCCGTCCTTGAAGGCGGTCATGCGGTCGCGCAGGCGCAGGACCCCGTCGGAGGCGTAGACGCTCTCGGCGACCTGTCCCATGTAGCGGCGGAAGACCCGACTGGCCTTGCGGGCCGCTTCGGTGCGGTCCAGCAGCGTGCCCGGCGCCCCGGCCTGCCAGGCGGCCTGGCCGACCGGCAGCAGCCAGCGGGCCTTGTCCTCAGGGAAGGTCTGGTGGGGCATGGAGCCGTCGCAGACCAGCGGCGCCTGGTTGTCGATCTGCCACAGGCCCAGCCGCGCGTCCTCGATCGCCACGCCGGCGATCTCGATCCCGCTCTGGCGATCCTTCACGTTCTTGAACGGCCCCACCTCGATGGCGAAGGATTCGCGCACGCGGGCGAAGTCGTCCTCGTCGTTGCAGGTCTCCCAACCCGGCCGAAGGCCCTTGAAGGCGGTTTCGTCATAGCGCAGCCAGACGTTCTGGTTTCCCGTGGGCAGGCTGGCGAACAGCGCTGCCGGAACCTGGACGGGCGACAGCACGACGATCGGCCGGCCATAGCCGTCCCACGCCAGCCCCGGCAGGATGAAATAGTCGAACCCGCCCCCGGCGGCGGCCACGGTCACCAAGTCGAGGCCGATGGCGATGCCCCAGGTCTGCCCCCCGAGCGCCGCCTCGCGCGCCATCTCCCGGCCGTAGTCGACCACGGCGGCGAGGTCGGCCGCGCCGATGTACTGGCCCTCGAAGAACCGCGGCCGTTCGGATCGTTGGGTCGCCATCTGGCTGTCCTCGCTATTTGTCGATGCGCGCCCGCAGCGCCTCGATCTCGGCGGACTGGCGGGCCACCGTCTCCTTCAGGGCCGCGACGTCGCGTGCGACCCCGGACGACGGCGCAGCGCCGCCCAGGATGGCGCCGGCGCCGCCGAACATGCCGCCGAGCAGTTTCAGGGGCGCGCTGTCGGCGAGGCGGCGCACCTGCTCGTCGCGCTCCTCGCCGTGCAGCTCAGGATCGACCGCCAGGATCTTGCGGGAGAAGGCGGTCTTGACGACGTCGCCCTTGGTGGGGACGGTCTTGTCCTGGACGCTGAGCCCGATCGCCTCGAAGAGGCTGAGATCCAGCTTGGCCCCGCCGAAGGGGTTCAGCGCCACGGCGTCGGCGAACATGTCATCCCCGCCCGCCCCGCCGCCGACCGGGATCGCGTCGCCGCCTTGCGGAATCGCGCCGGCCCCGGGGATCGGTTGGGCGGGGTCGTCGCCGCGGTCGAACTGGTCGGGCAGGTCGAACAGGTCGCAGCAGAGGGTGTGCATGAACGCGCGGATCATGCGCGCGATGGGGAGCCAGCCCAGCCAATAGGTCAGCGTCGGGAAGGTCAGCACGTGCTTGCGCAGCGGCGTCCAGTCGCAGACCGAGACGATGTGGCAGTCCTTGCGCCGCACCTTGACCAGGGCGAGCGGCACCCGCGGGTCGCCGGCGGGTGGGCAGGGCGGCAGGGCGGCCGAGCAGAAGCAGTTGAAGATCGCCTCGAGCACGATCAGGCCATAGGCCGCCTCGGCGGCGTCCAGCGCGGCCGTAAACGCGGCAACGGGCATTTGCGGGTCTGGGCAGACGACGCCCTTCAGCCGGCCGATCGCCTCGCAGTCCGTCCCGCCGATCACCGCCAGATAATCGCCGAGCGCTGTGCGCACCGCGCAACACCACTTGAACCAAGCCTGGCGATCGCCGGCCGGGATGGGTGCGCCGATGGTCCCCGGCGGGGCGGGCAGGATCGCCTGCAGCTGTTGCAGGCAGCAGCGGACCTTCTGAAACATGTCGCCTTCCAGCGAGCCCACGAGGCCGGCGAGGCCGGCGCCGACGCCATCTGGATCCACGACTTTGGGGGTCGGCGCGCGGTAAACGTCGTAGCGGTAGCTCTCGCAGACAACCGTCGGCTCGCAGCTTGGCGGGGCGCCGCGGTTGAGCCGCGGGCTCTTCAGCGTCGCCGGCGCGAGCCGGGACTCGGCCGAACTTGGCGAACAGGTGGGGCAACCGCAGCCGCAGGAGCCGCCGGTCTTGCCCGCGCAGCCGCCACCGCATGAGCAACCGCAGCCCTGGCCGGCGCCCGTGAGCGGCGTGATCCCGCGGCTGGGACTCTCGGCGTAGCGGATCGCCAGAATCCAGTCGTCAATGACGTCGCCGCACTCATCCTTGCCGTCGCCGCCGTGCGGACGGCAGTCAGGTTCGCTGTCGTTCCGGCAACGGGCGATGAGGGCGCAGATGTCGACCTTGTCGGGCTTGCAGACGACGATGTCCTCGCCGCAGGGCGAGAGCGCATAGCCCGCCGAGACGGTGACGAGATCGTCACAAGGCGCGCAGCGGACCTCGAGGCCGCAGACCACGCCGGTCCCCCACAGATGCCGGTTATGGAGCTTGTGCTTCTCCACGATGTAGTGATCGAGGAGATTCAGGTCCCGCTCAGTGAGCAACTGGCCGGCGAAGAAGCGCGGCCGGCACAGGCACTCCAGCCCGCCGCAGTCCGGGCAGGGCTGGCAGGAGGGGTCCGGCGGCATCGGCGCCTTGGCGTGCGGGCCTGCCTGCAGTCCCAGTCCCCATTTGATCGTCGTCGCCATCGTCATCGCTCCTTGGGCTGGCGGCGGCTGTCAGGCCACCGCCGCCGCGTCCGGTCAGCCCTGCGGGAAATCCACCGTGAACCAGCTTTCGAAGAGGCCGCCCTCGATCCCGTCGCCGCTCCTGCGCAGCGGCAGCCAGGGCGGCAGGTGATTGCCGTCGACGCCGCGGCCGTCCTTGTCGGCGATCAGGTCGCCGTGCAGCAGCACCCGTATCCGCGTCGGCCCGAACGCTTGCGGCTGGCCGCTCGGCAGCCAGCGGACGCCATCGACCATCGCCGCATTGGTGCGGTTGGTGCGGTTTTCCAGGTTGCAGGGCTCGGTGAACTTCAGGCCGATGATCGCCTCGGCCGGCCAGTCGCACCAGCAGACCACGCCTTCGCGCTCGCGCTGCTCGATCTGCACCTCCAGGGAGCTGCGGTCGATGTCGGCCATGGTCACCGGGCGGTCGAAGCCGATGATCAGCCCCTCCTGTCGCAGCACGGTCAGCTTCAGATCGCCCCGGTGCTTCCAGCTGATCACGCAGACGTGGGTCAGGGTCGGGTCGAGGCCGTCCTTGCCGTCCACCCCATCCTTGCCGTCCACCCCATCCTTGCCGTCGACGCCATCTTTTCCGTCGATGCCATTCTTGCCGTCCTTGCCGTCCTTGCCGTCCTTGCCGTCGACCCCATTCGCACCGTCGGCGCCCGCGGCCCCGGCGATGCCTGGGCCGGCGTTCTTGAGGCAGAGCAGGGCCTTGGCGATGGCCTGGGTGCTGGGCAGCACGACCCGCCAGGTGTCGTTGTCGATACGGGCGATGCCGTTCGCCGCATCGGTCGCCGCGCCGGGAAGGTCCTCAAGCTTGCGGCCTGGCCGATAGGCCTCGACCGTCGCCAGCACCACGCAGTCGGGCACGACGCAGCCGGGGCAGTCCTTGCCCTCCAGCACGCCCCAGCAGTCGGTCTCGCTGACCTCGATGACCGCCACGCCGCCGGCCGCGACCGACGCCAGGTCGCCAACGTAGGGGGCGTAAATCTGATCGCCCGCGGCGGTGATCGCGACGCCCGCCGGCAGCTTGCCGATGGGAACGCCTGGGCCAGGCGCCACGCCGGCGCCCTCCGCCATCCGCTCCAGGTCGACGGCGACGATCGCGCCGGTTGTCCCGTCGTCCGTCGCCACGAAGGCCCAATGCGCGCCTAACGCAACGGCCAGCGCCACCGGCTTGGCAGGGAGCGGGACGGTGTCGAGCAGCAGGCCTGCGGTCAGATCGATCAGGCCCACGGCCGAGGCCGCCTGATCCAGCACCGCCAGCCGCTCGCCGCTGGCCATCGGGGCCAGCGCCACGGCGTCGATATTCACGCCAGGAATGTTGGTGAGCGTCTCCGGCAAGCCGGCGGCCGCCAGGTCGATGGCGCCTAGGTCACTGCCGCCCTGGGCCGCCACATAGGCGATGTCGCCGGCTCCCAGCGCCAGGCCGACGCGCTTGGCGCCGATGTCGCGGGTGGCGGTGGGCGCCGTCGGGTCGGCGACGCCGGCCGGGAAGACGCGGATTGCGCCTATGGCCCGGCCGAGCAGCACCAGCCGTCCGTCAGCCGCCATGGCCATATCGACGTCGCCGTTCTCGGTGCCGACAACGTCGCCGGAGTGATCGGGACCCGCGCCGATGCCGCCGCCGGCGTCCGGGGTGAAGACATCGAGCGTGACCGGGTCCGCCGGCGTGGCGGCGTCGCGGTGGGCGACAACCAGCGTGGCGCCGTCCGGCGAGACGACGAGCCCGAGCGCCTCGTCCGCCAGCGCAAAGGAGGCTTCGACAGCCTGGTTGGTCAGGCTGACCTGATAGAGCGTCGTTGCGTCGTCGCCGGTCAGCACGAACAACCGGTCGCGGGCCTCGTCCAGCACCACAAAGGCCGCGTGCGCGACGCCGACCGTGCAAAGCCATTCCATCTTCGGCGCGTGGAACGCCGGTTCGGGCAGCGGCGCATCGACCCGCACCTCGACGGCGAAGGACTCCAGGATGCGATTGGGCGCGCACTGGCTGTCGTCGCAGCCGCACTCGTCGAACAGGACCGGGATCTCCTCGGTCGGGCACTCCTTGTAGGTCAAGCAGAACTGCAGCCGGTGATCGAGGTCGTCGGGATTGTCCTTCAGCGCCTTCACCGCCGGGAAGTCGTCGAGCACCAGGGTCTCCGGCTCGATAACCAGGATGTCGTGGCCACAGCAATCGATGGCGCTGCCGGGCTCCAGGATCACCATGCGGTCGCGGCAGGCCGGGTTGGGGTGCTGTACGATGCGCAGGCCGCAGACGACGCCGACCCCATGCAGGCGTTGGTGGTGCAGCCGGATTTTCTCGCGGAAATAGTGCTGCTCGTCGTTGAAGTCGCGCTCCACGAGCAGCTTGCCCGTGAAGTAGTGGTTGCGGGTTGGCGAATGCGGCTCGCAGTCCTCGCAGCAGCCGGCGATCAGCGCCCCGTGATGTTGGTGGTCATGCACTGGCTGGCCTCCCTTGGCGGGTGAGCGCCGGCGGCTTGCCGGCGGTCAGGCGCGCGGTCTTCCCGATGCGGGCTTGCGGCCCGCCCGGGTTGCCGGATGGCAGGACGGTGGCCCGCCCAAGCCGCGCTTCGTCGAGTGTGACGCCCGAGGGCCAGCAGCCGACGACGCTGTCGAACCCGATGCTGGCCTGGACGCCGATCCGCATCCGCGGATGCACATAGATGATCTGGGCCGCCGCCTGGGCCGGCCGGTGATCCTCGATCAACCGGGCGATCCAGCCGCGCTCGCGCGAGTCGGCGCCGAGCCGGGCCGGCAGGAACACGCTGAACCGGTTGGCGTCGCGGTTAAACGGGTCGAGCAGCGGATTGGCGGTGGTGTCGAGCTTGGTCACGCCGAGCTGGGCAGTGGAATCGAGCTGGCTGCGCTTGAGTATAGTCTCACCCCAGAGCTCGGTGTCGGACCCCAGGCGGCCCTTGCCCAGCCAGAGCCAGCGGCGCAGCCGCCAGTGTTCCAGCACCAGCGGCGGCGGTTGCGGCGGGGTCCAGCCCGGCCGGCAGCGGGGGCCGCAGTCAGGCGTGCCGCTGGTCCCGGCGAAGCGATCCCAGCCGAGCCAGAGAAGCAGCGATCGCCACAGGCCCTGGGGGGTGCCGCGGCAGGCGAAGAGCTTGCCCGCCGCCTTCAGCACGGCGCGCCGGCGCGCCTCCGGCCAGCCGCGCTCCAGCACCAGCCCCAGCCAGCCGCCCAGCCAGCCGAGGACGTCGGACGCCTTGGTCGCCGGCGCGGCGCAGGGATCGAACAGGGCCGCCCCATCGTCGATGCGGGTCTCCAGATCGCGGAACCCCCGATCGAAGACGGCCAGCAGGCGATCGGTGAAGTCGGCGGCGATAGGGTCCGCCGCGAAGGCGGCCGGCAGGTAGCGAGCCAGCGAGATGCGCGGATACTCCAGCGCCAGGCCGCAGACCCGGGGGCTCTCGGCGCCGTCGCCCGAGAGCGTGAGCCGCAGCCAGAGATAGCGTCCCGGCGGACTGAGGATCAGGGCGTCGTCGCCGGGCGCCTGCAACGGGACGTCGACCCAGGGCGCGTCGGGCAGGGCGACGTGGCTCTCCGGCAGCAGGGTCTCGGCGGTGAGCGTCGCCAGGCGCACGCGGCCGTGCGCCCCGAGCGCGGAGTCAAGGATCGCGCGGTGCCAGACGCAGCCGGCGATGCCGCTGTCGAGGGCGCGACTACGCCATTCGCCCACCGCGACGAAGGCGGGGGAGGGTTCCGGCGGCAGCGGCGCGGGGAGGCCGTTCAGGTCGTGGCCGCCGGCCTCGGGGCAGAGTCCGCGCAGGTCGATGATCCCCTCGCGGCTGACCGGGAAGGGCGGCTCGGGGAAGGCCTCGGCGACGTCGGCCGGCCGCGCGAACGCCTCCCAGGCCCCGCCTGGCGGGAAGAACCGGATCACCTGCGGCAGGCCGGGCGTCACGACATAGAGCCGATGCGCGCAGTCCATGGCGAGCGCGGTCACCGCGCCCAGGCCCGGGATGGCGCCCAGCCAGCCGCCCCAGCGGGCGAACATGTGGACCAGGCCGTTGTTCGGGTCGGCCACGAACACCCGGCCGGCGTCCACCAGCACCGCCTCCGGCCGCCAGGGCTGCGGCGTCGCCCCGGCGGGCGGGGTCCAGACGGCGCGCAGGGCGAAGCTGCGGCGGTCGAACACCAGCAGCCGGCCTGGAGGCCCGGCGTCGCAGATGAAGAGGCTTGCGTCCTCCACCGCGATGCCGGCCGGCCTCACCAACTGGCGGGGGCCGGCCCCGACCCCGCCGGTGCAGGGGACGGTGACGAAGGCGCAGGCGCAGGGATCGAACCGCTTCAGCACGCCGTCCGCCGCCGCGAGCAGCCAGATGAAGCCTTCGCAGTCGACGGCGACGTTGCGCGGGGGGACGAGCCCGCCCAGGCTGCCGCTGGCTTCGGAAAGCAGGCGCGCGGCGCCCGGCGCGGGGACGAGGCGCAGTTCGCAGCCGTCCGGGGTGATCTCGACACTGGCCCCGGCCGCCGCCGGCGACCAGCTCTTGCAGCCGCCCAGGCTCATCCACAGCGGGTCGTGCGGCGGACGCTGGGGCGCGGGGAGGAAGGTGGCGGCGGTCATGCGGCGGCCTCCAGGTCCTGGGTCAGGGTGATGGAGATCGCGGTGAGCTCGACCAGGGCGTCGGGGTCGATCGGCACGTCCTGGCAGTTGCCGAACGGTTGATCGTCCCGGGTCACCTCGATGTCGTCCAGGCGGATGACCCCCGGCGCCAGGGCGGCGCGATAGAGCTCGGCGTAGCGGATGGGTTCGCCGAACGGCCAGCCGGTCCCCGCGACGCCGCCATAGATCGGGTGCAGGAAGCGCCGGACCGCCGCCTCGATGGCCGCGTGGATCTCGGCGGCGTCGACGTCCGACTGCAGGATCGCGTGAATCTCGATCGCCACGGGCGTGTAGCGGGGGCCGATCACGAAGAGCTCCGTGGTCAGCAGGCGCCGCGCGTCGAGGTAGGCGCAGACCGTCCTGAGCAAGCTCTCGCTCGGCCGCGGCGCGGCGACGAAAATCTGCTCGGCCTCGGTCTTGGCGGCGATTTCCGGGATGACCACCACGGTGACCACGCCGGGCGCCTTCAGCCCCGGGAACTCCGGGTGGCTGAGCGGCAGGGCCTTGGCGCGGGCGACGACGGCCGCCTCCATCGCCAGCAGCTCGAAGTCGCCGGTGGTCACCGCCCGGTCGCGCGCCTTCAGCACCCGCGGCGCCCGCGCCATGGCGGTCTCGATCGATTCCTCGTCGGCCCCGCCGACCGCCTCGAACGGATTGACGATGGCGGCGGCGTCCAGCCCGACGATGGCGGTGGTCAGCACGCTTAGGGCCTTGGCCGGGGCGTTGCCGCGCACCCCTCCGCCGAACCGGTAGCGGCGGGCGACGACGCTGGTCTGCGGGCGGTCGATGTTGGCGACCGGGATGCGGCCGCCCTTGCGGGCCGCGGGGTCGGGCTTGCCGGGGAAGCGCACCTCGCCGATGGCCAGGTTCGGCACGTAGACCGGATCGTCCGGCCCGTGCCCGAAGAAGTCGTCGACCGCAGTCCAGGTCTCCGGCTCGGCGGTCTCGTAGACCTGGACAACCAGCGTGCGCGGCAGCACCGGGGCATTGGCGAGCGCGAACACCTGGTCCGGCGTTCCGTCGCTGCCGCCCAGCACCTCGTCGGCGACAGTCTGGGCCTGGATCACCCGCGCGGCGTTCGCACGGATCGCCAGCACCGAGGGCGCATTCTGGTAGCTCGCCTTTTCGATGCGGGCGCGCAGCCAGTAGCGTGCCGTGTCGACCGCCTTGCCGAGCTTGGCCTTCACTGCCTGGCCCTTGGGCGGGGTGCGCAGCAGGACGACGCCCGAGCGCGTGAAGCCCAAGGTGTCGTCCGAGGTGGCGTCGAGCGGCCGCCACTCGGCCCCGGCCCAGAATTCCCAGACGAGCTTGGCGGGTGAGGCGACGAAGGCCTCACCGCCGCAGGGGCTGGGCGGCGGCTCCTTGACCGCGGTCTTGGGCCAGAAGGCGAGCGCCAGCTCGGCGCCGGGTGGAAAGTCGCCGGGGTCGCTGAAGCCCAGCAGGAGGGCGCAGTCCGGATGCGGCGCCGCCCCGAAGGGCAGCAGGCCCTGGTCGCCCGCCGCGTTCGGGGCGGTGAGGTCGGTGAAGCTGTAGCCGTCCGTAGATTGCACCGCGCTCAGCTGCGCGCGGAAGGCCGTGAGCGTTCGGTCGGTCTCGAAAATGATCGGGCGGCCGTCCTCATCCGGCTCGGCGGTGGCGACCTGGGTTAGCGCGGGGACCAGCACCGTGGTCGCGGCGAAGGCGGGTTG
>Ga0307510_10008621_pt1 | contig 12150 bp, 16 predicted proteins | sample 12_EM_MG_FD_207224 | JGI IMG/M metagenome (GOLD analysis project Ga0307510, IMG submission 207224) | Populus trichocarpa ectomycorrhiza microbial communities from riparian zone in the Pacific Northwest, United States - 12_EM | ecosystem: Host-associated > Plants > Roots > Unclassified | place...
TTAATTGTTCATTATTTTTCTCATTATTTCATCCATTAATCCAATTTTCGCGCAAAAAACGACTTAATGAACAAATTAATCGGACAAATAATGATGCGATTAATGGCATGTTTGAAAGACCCTAATATGACGGACAATAAAAATACAATAAAAATAATGACATGTGACCCATACGCGTCCATAACACGGTCACGTGGTGTTCCGTAAAGTCGAACTTGAACACGGCCTCGGACCTCTTCTTCATTCTCAAGAACCACGACGACATCCTCTTCCACCCACTTAGGGTTTCCTGGTTCACCCCTTTATATACACTACTCATGTGGGCTAAATTCAGCAACGCTCTCAAGCATCGTCCCACCGTGGAGGAGACCCAATCCCCACCTCAAGATGTTGTCTCGCCAGTCCAGGAGAAGCATCCCAACTTATTAGCACCACGCAACAATGATGATGGCGAGAACAAACCCGCAGAAGTCCCTTTCCCTGTACCTGTGACCCCGAGCTCGCCATCAAGACATCGGAACGGTGTCTTCAGACGGATGTCAAGAAGTGCCAAGCACGACACTGGCGAACCTTCGAAATCTTCCTCAGCACTCAAGCTGCCATTACGCCTACCAAAGAAGGCAAAATCTCAAGTCAGTCTGCATACGAATGGTAGGTGCATTTCTGCGTGGTCTCATTTTGCTGTTCGCTGAGCAATCACTTTGGACAGTGTCCCAAGTTTCCGTCAACACGGTTCCAGATTCCTTGACATTGTCACCGACAGATTCCACAAGTCTATCGATTGACGGCTCGATGCGCCCCGAGACGCCAATGGATGGCGGATATGGCTCTCTCCGCTCCATCCTCCGCGATCGTAACACCCCTGCTACCGGACAAAGTGTCAGATTCTTCTCTCGGGATGCCTACAGAGTCATGACCCCCGAAGGCTCAGCGACGAGCGAGCAGGATGAATCATCACTTCCGGAGAACCTGCACATCAATGACGCAAATCCTCAAGCGGAACTCTCACCATCGGGCTCCCGCATCCGTCACCGCATTCGTACGCATGTCCAGGACTTGTTCCCACCTTCGCAGGACACTTCATCCCCACCGACATCCCCAAGTGTCGTCGCATCGTCTCTGGGCTCGATGATGCCAATTCCGCCACCCGAAGTCACCAACATTTTTGATATGTCGCAAAGAGACTTACCGCCTATTACCCCCAATGCTGTGGCACCCCTGCTAGACGACGCGGTCGAGATTTTCGAAACCGATCAGTCTATGGATGATGAAACTCAACAAATTCGTCCGCGACCCTCTCCGACCATTACTCGGTCACCCAATGAGATGAACTATACCGTCTATCATTCCCTGGAGACTTCCAAGGTACCACTGCATGACCGGAGTCAGTCCTTCAGTTTCGGTCAGGCCGTTTTCCACCCCATGCCCAAAGCTAAGCCTGGGCCCCTTGGCAATGCACCTGCGATCGAGCCTTCTCCGGGTCGTAACCGCTCAATGAGCGAATCCATGTTCCACACGCTGTCCCGGAACAACAAGAACCCGGAATTGGAAATCAATGACCCTAATCCCGCGGCGGTTATGTTGTACGCGGCGCCATTTGCGGACCGTGCGCCTAACCTCTCACCTCCGCCTTCCGAACCGGATCCGTTCCGAGCGAATGCAACGACGTTCTACACGCCAGGCACATTACTCCCACCATCACCGCCGACCGTCGTCGTCGGGCATGTGCGAAAGCCATCCAAGGAAGACGATATCATCTGGTCTCTGCGGACGCAGCTCGCACTTCAACAAGAACTATGTGCGCAATATGAAGTTGATCTTGGCGCGCGGGACGCGCTGGTCTCTGCCCTCACTCAGCGATACGAGACCGTCGAGAAGGAGAACGAGAAACGGCGAGGGGTGGTCCGCGGGTGGAAGAAGAAGGTCCAGGAACTCGAGCGTCTATGCAGGAATCTCGAGGAAGAAGTAGACCGCAGCCGTGAAGAAAGCCTGGAGCGTAGCGTCATGGACGAGGCAAGTGGCGAAGCTTTGAGGCAGCTTCATGGTCAGATTGCGGGTCTCGAGCGCGAGAAGGGAGTGTTAGTCAGGAACAGTCTGGTTATCATGGACCCATCCGCAAGAGTCCAGGAAATGGAAGACGAGGTCGCCAAGTTACAGGAGGAGCTTCGTCAATGCGATGAAACCGAGCGCGAGTTGCAAGAGGACCTCCGAGCCGCGCAAGAGCAGATAGAGCTACTGAATACTGTTGGGGCAATCGACGACGAGTCTCGAATCGCGGGCATTGCAGCTGCCAGTGAGGAGCAAGAGCACCACCGACGGACAGAGCGGGAGTGGGAGAAAGAACGCAAGGCACTGCGCAGCGGTGCAGAAGAAGCGACGCAAGCCCTCGCAAAGAAAGAGGAAGAACTGGCCATCTTGCGCGAGGAACTCGAGGCACAGTGGAAAAATACCGAGCGGATGGGGGAGAGTGTGGCACAGCTCAAGGAAGAGCGCAATGTCCTGCAAAGTGAGGTTGTCGCGCTCGAGGCGAGGATTGAGAGCATGGAACTGGAGTGGAACGATGCGGATAACCGTCGCTCGGAGGCAGAGAATACCGTGCAGGAAGTATTTACCGAGAAGGAGGCCGTAGAGCAAGAGAAAGCGCAGGTAATGTGGCATTGGACATCATTCATTCCTTTGTCCGCGTGGTGACACCGTGTTTTTCAGCTCGAGGCCGAACTAGCCGAACTGCGTCAGCACGCTGACAACTTCACCTCGGTCCGGCAAGAGTTGAAACTTGCCCACGGTAGCATCGCGCGCCTTGAGCAGGACATCCGGCAGCGTGACACTGACATCGAGGGGCTCGCTCATCGCATCGTCGCTCGTGAGGATGAGGCAGAAGATGCGCGCGCGGAAGTCACGGCGCTCAAATGCGAGCACGCCCATGCAACGGATGAATACCGTCGCGTGATCGCGGATCTCACCACGCGCGCAGATGGTGCACAAGTGGAGCTAGGAGCTGCGGTTCGTGACAAGGACGACGCTGATGCTTCCGTGAACTCGCTGCGCGAGCGCATTGTCACCCTCGAAGCCGAGTCGGAGAAACTGAGGAGGCAGGTCCGTGACCTGCAGACAGAGAGTGCTAACCGGGAGGTTCAAATCGCGCAAATGGAGAAGCAACGCGTAAAGGAACGGGAAGATCTACAGGGACTCAACATCGCGCTTGATTCGAAGCAGCAGGAGCTCGAGCTGGTAAGTTTGACTTACCTACCGTATTTTGCCCGTGCTCAACAAGCAACCCATCATCACAGATGAAACGCCGGATGAGCGTCAAGGGAACAGCAGGCACGACGCCTGCGCCAAACAAGATCAGCCATATGCGACGGGAGTCGAGTACTTTCTCTCCGCCCAACACAACGCGCCCTGCCTCCCGCCTTTCCGATGCCAGCAAAGATGCACCCAAGGTCGGAAAGATTTCCGAGCCACCGTCGACGACTACGCGTGTCACTGCCCTAGGCAAGAGCGTCCGGATCAATTCGACGGTGACAACGCCTCCCAGCACAGCTAGTAACAAGGTCCCAACGCCCACGACCATAAAACCGGCACGGACAATCGAAAGCTCAATGGGGCCACCCCCTGTTCGACCACGTGCATCGCTCTCCACAACGACATCGCCGACGGGTATTTCTCATGCGCGCGTGTCGTCTACATCCTCTATGCTCGGTCGACCGGGGGCCAAGTCGCCGCCGACTACCGCGGGATCGCGACGGCCAACCTCGATGTCGGGTACTGAGCTGCTGCGCCAGGCGAAACTCGCGGCCGCAGTCACGAAGGCGTCGACATTGTCGGACGTTGACCGTTCGACGTCGAAGCAGAGTTCGTCGGATTCTGCATCAGACGAGAAGGAGAACACGATGCGACCGTCGCCCCGCTTGGCCGGTTCGATGTCTGCTGCGTCAAAACGCAGATCGATGCTTGCCGTCCCATCGTCATGATATGAAGTTCCTTTTCTTGATTTGATTTTTCTTTCTTTCTTTCCTTCGCTGTCGAGGCCCGCTGTCCACGTTCATTCACACCGACGGCTGGGCCTAAGAGGACAATCTTGACTTTGTTTCCCTACTGTAGTTTGATCTGATCTGACATCCGTCATCTCTTTGTCGTCTCGCATCTCTTTCCCAGATCTTGCCACCTATTTCTCATCCTCTATGCTTATTTTTTCGTACCGCCACCCACCATGCGATGATCCCGCGTAGTTCTTAGCTCTTCGTCTTCGCACTTTCATTCATTCACACCACTGGCATAAGTATAAACCACTGACTGTATGAAATAGCCTCCTACCCTGCTCGTGTGTAGCCGAAATGGCGTCCTTCGAGCACGTCAAATAAGTAATATTATTCCACAACTGATACCTGACTTGTTCAGCATCGACAGACTGGAAGTGACATCACTGCTTCGTTTTTCCCTTTGGTTACACATGAGAAATTGCGCGCGTGTATGTGACGGATGTTCTTTCTTGATTAAAACACTCTACTCGAGCGGCAATTCCTCCTGTTCACCAGAGACTGAGGAAAGCGAGGTACATCGATTCTCAACGCCACGTCTGCAGTCTATTACCGTCAAGTTGTACAGTGCCTGTTTCCTCACGCAATTGCGCTTGGCTACTGTTTCTTTCCTGTCACCATACAACATTATTTTCCTAAAAATATAGAAGACGCTAATGGTAGCTATGAGACGAATTCTGCTGATGATTCAGCGAGAAATGGGTGAGGAATACAATGTTCGAGAGCCCTATCCTATCTAATGTCGTGATCAGAGTTAGGGTGATGAAGCAGCCTGTCTGTGAACCATGAATGAGTAAAATGAGACAACGCGGAAAATAGTCACGAAACCTCACAGGTTCGCAAGTTGGAAGAATATTCCTGCACAAACTACGCTTTCTGCCGTTCCATGACGTGACTTGACAACAATCGCGCGATCTCTAGATGACCCCTAGAAGACGCAAGTTGGAAAGCAGTCTTGCCCTTGTTGTTCCGCATATGGACACTGGCGCCATACTCCAACAGCACCTGTGTGGCTGCGTCATGTCCACGGAATGATGTCAGATGCAGTGGAGTCCAATGCTTGTTCTCGTGTGCGTCCACGTCCGCACCGTGCTCCAGTAAGGAGCGGATGATCTCGAGATCGACGTCGAATAATATAGGGGATATGACCATTAATGATTGATATAGTGGGGTCCAACCTTTGTCGTTTCGCACATCGATATTTGCGCCATGCCCCAGCAGAAGCCGTACGGCCCCAAGATTTCTACACCGTGAGGCCAGGTGCAGCGGCGTCAAGTGATGCTTATCCCGTGCATTCACGTCTGCACCGTGCTCCAATAAAGGGGGTATGATGTCGAGAGCAGCGTCCGAGGATGCACAAATACCCCTCAATAAGTGGTGTAGTGGTGTTTCGCCTTCGTCGTTCCGCACACAGGCCTTTGCGCCATGCTCGAGCAGTAGCTGTACAAGGTTAAGGTTTCCAGAGTACGACGCAAGGTGTAGTGCCGTCCAGCGTCTGTAATCATGGGCGTCCACGTCCGCACCGTGCTCCAGTAGCGAACGTGTGATATCGAGAGAACAGTAAGGGGATGCCCCGATATTCTTCAATGATCGATGTAGTGGTGTCTCGCCATCGTTGTTCTGAATATGTACATTTGCGCCAAACTCTAGCAACATCTGTGCGGCCTTGAGGCACCCATAGGATGATGCTAAGTGTAATGGAGTTGAGAGCTCGTTGTCTTGCGCATCAACGCTCGCATTATTGTCCAGTAGAAGTCTTAATCCGTCGAAATAATTAGTACTGGTGTTGCGCATAGCAGATATTATTCGGTGTAGTGGGGTCTGACCATCCTCGTCCTGGGAATTGACGTCCGCGTCGCGTTGGATAAGTATATGAATAATGTCCAGCATTCCATTGTGTGCTGCAAAATGGAGCGGAGTGCGGTGTTTGAAGCCCCGAACATCCACGTCGACACAGTGCTGAAGCAGTAGTTGCGAAACGTCAGCATGTCCTCCTTGTAATGCGGCATGTACTGGAGTCCCGAATTTACCCTTTCCGCATAGATCTCCTGGGCGTTTCAAAATGAGGAGATGCGCTAGGTCCTGGAGTCCACGTTCTGCAACGTGATGTAACGGTACACCTTCTGGTCGTGGCGGATGCTTCGCCCTAAATAAAGAGACTTCGCGCATCCAGAGTAAGGCGCCAAAGTGTGGTTTGTCTGTGTCGAAAAGTTGGTCGATCGCATCGTCGATGTGTGACGTTACCCCCTGAAATTTTGCGTGGTGGCTGAAATTTTCGGCAGCATACCCAGCGAGGGGATAGCTTTGGATGCTAGTGTTATCGATTTGGTCGTCTAATCGGAGCAGGACACCAAGGCAGACTTGCGCCATAACCGTGTGTGCGACCTCGTGGCGAATTTGATAATAACGTGAACAGTTCGCCTTCGTAGCAAGGCGATTCGAAGTTAGAAATTCTTTGACCGAGAAATGCGAAAACTGAACGACTCGGCAACCCCGGCCAGTGTCAACAACGGAGATCAAACTGGAGCACGCGGAGAGGAGTGCATGTTCTTCGTCCTTCCAACGCAAAGCTTCATTCAGTCTCGGGACCCTTCCCACTGCTGTAAATTCAATCGCAAGAACCTCCGCCAGTTCCTTAACACGAAGTGGGCGACTGGCCACTGTAAGACATTGCAACAGTCGATGGGAGTACTCTTGATTTGCCTTGGGAATTTGCTGTAGCATCCGCTCATAAGTCTCGTCCAAAGTTTCCGGTAGTTCCACAAGAGTACTTCGCACATTCGGCGGGAGACAGTGGCGCAGAGTTTCCAGTTGACAGAAAACCCAACGAAACCTAAGCAACATCATGAGAGATTATTACGAATATATAATGGCATCCTTACATGCCATCGGCTTTGTCGGAGAGCGTTTCGATGACTAGATTTTTGTCCTCATCCCGCCATCTCCACATGGTTTTGTCCAAACGAACTACTGAGCTAACATACTCGGCAATATCCCTTTTTTGTCCCACCTGGTCGTGAAGAGAGATGTGGTTGGATGTCAAAGGCTCCAGGGAACTTCGAATGTCGATCTCAGGACGACTCGTGATCAATAAACGCAAATTTGAGAGGTCCAACTTGACTAGTTTCTCCACAAGTGCCAGGACTTCGTCGCGTGAGGATGGCACCCCGATCATATTGGGACACTCGTCGAGAGCATCGACGATGAGATGGATTGGAACTCGTCCTGGGATCCTGAGCATGTTCTCAAGGCACTGTATGAGCGCCTGGTCACATGGTTGCTGCGAGCCCCGATGGTGCGTTGAGTAGAAGGTAAGAAGAATATCAAAGAAAGGATCATATTGGTCGCTAAGCTGGACGAGGAAGGAGGAAAGTAAGGCGCGGACATCCTGCTTTCCCTTGTCCTTGAAATCAAAATAAAAGTAGGCCGTGAGAGCTTGCAGAGATGAAGTGGCTTTAATATCGTGGATAATCGCAGAGCTGGTCGATGGTCAATGAGATGCTCTAGCTAACCTTGTCGGAAGTTGACGTACGTAATGACACTCTTCCCGGAACCTGCTATGGAGCGGGTAATATATTAGTAAGGGCGTGTGTGGAGAGACGAGAGAACGTACGTTTTCCGTGGATCCACAGCAACGATCCAGACGCCTTCCAGTCCCTGAAGGTGACGCCCTGAGTGAACCACGCTGAGGTGCCCTCATGATGAGCATTGCTCGCAATGTTGAAATTTATTGACGGATCTGGTGGGAAGAGCCATCTCCTGATGTCCTGTCCCAAGTGATTCTCTGTGAGGGTACTTGAGGTTAGACGGCCAACAAGACACGAGTATAGAATACGAACGGGTTCGATCACCCAAAACGTTTGTAATTTCGTAGCGTAATCTCTCGACCCCTGATCGTATACAACGTTCAGAACATTGCGGATCGTTATTGGAGAGCAGTTTTACGCACCGTGAATGACTTTCTCACCAACTTCCCTCAGCCTGTCATCGACGCCCCGTACTTCGTCGCGTAGTTCATTCCCGACGAGGGTCACCTTCTTGTCCACGCCATGGGAGGCATTCAGGATCTGAGCCGCTGCCATCCGAGCTTCCTCCTGCGTCAGTTTATCGAGCGTCTGCAGCGCATCTCCGATGTCAGTTCTTCCCACCATCTTCTTCAAAAGCCTCTCTGAAGAACAGTAAGCTCAAACGTGAGATCTATTGCCAAGAATCCACCTACTTGCTCTACTCTGCTTGATCTCCTTTGTCGCAATAGCGAGGACGGAAAGTACTTGAACCATAATCTTCACAATTATGTCCATCATTCCTTCGGTTGGTGTAACTCCAATGTAAATCTCGAGGCGCAGGAAGAAGTTTTCGACGCGCTCAAACAGGTCGATAAGCACGCCCTGACTAGCTCTGACAGCTATCACCGCCTGAGATTTGGGCGTCACAATAACTCGGCATAGAGGAACCAGAGAAGATACACACCGAGAGAAGGACACCGAGGCCAGTGAAGACCACCCCTGCTGGTGGATAAGCCTATGACTTAGGTATTAGGGTACAAAGCATGGAGCCACCCCTTCCTGAGACTTACAAGGCCAATACTTCCGCCAATGGTTGCGGAAAATGCACTAATCACATTGACAGTCGAATGAAGTAGTTTTGCTAAACTGTCTTCGTCGGTCCCAGATAGATGGAGCGCAAGGAGCTGCTGCCGAAGCACAGTGGGTATGGCAGTGGGAAAATGGCAAGATTCAAGCTTGGCATAAAGTGGATGGGAGAGGAGGTCTTCCCCAGTCTTCTTCTTGTATTGTTCTAAGGCATTGTCGAAAATGGTTTGATAAGATGATGGGGTAGGTATGAGGGGAAACTGGGACATTAGGGCTGTTAGATGGGAGATTATGGGAAAGGTCTCTTGAAGGTGGTGGATGGAGCTCCCATACATGAACTGTGTTGTGGTGCTCGATATGGACGTGATAAGACACGTGGAGGCTTCATCGAGCTTCATCGTCCAGCGTGGTTGGCGACTGTTTCGCGGCCCGCGCATCCATCCGGTTGCTGCGCCGAACGAACACCAGGTCAGAGGTCGCGTACCCGTGTGGCACTAGTACTGTACAGTACTATACTGTAAATGAAATCGCCTCATCAGAAGGACCACTCCAGCGAGCGACGATCTTGGCCACGGGCACAATATGGGACATCATTTGACGCCTACTTCACGTGCCAGTGTCAGCGGATTCAGGAACATGACACCAACGACTCACATCGCGCAATCCTCGTGTTCTCTCAGGGAAACATACGCAGTTCTACGCGATCCGTGTTTCACAATCGCCCCTAGGGTTCCATTACCCGAGTACTTGTATCGTCCCATGGGGAATTGTTGCAGCAAACCACCTACTCCCGCTCCGAGGCCTCGGAGTCCGATTCCTCTGCAGGGAGGGATGGTGATGGTGACACACGCGCGGCCGACAACTGCCCCTCCAACAACCGCTCCTCCGACACCTGTGCACCGGGCGCGGGCACCACCCGCACGATCATCGCACTCACTACCCCAATCTGTCGCGGAGTCTTCAGCTAGAAATTCTCGATCAACTTCTGTCCTCGGGGACCGTGACCGTGCGTCAACGTTGTCTTCATATCAGCAACGTCAAAGAGCCCAGTCCGTGGCTGGTGGAGTCAGTCACAGATCCACGAGCTCAGGTGAGAGCGATAGCCTACAGTGATAACATATCGGCTCTTAATGACCGCTTAACCAGAGCGCCCAACAATGGGGGCGCAGGCTTTTGCCGATGGGTATTCTAGCCGCAGACAACTTACTTCAACTGTGCACCAAGTACTCTCTAATCACCCCAGGTATGTGGTTCGATTCTAACGAAGATCTATATCCTTCTCAGTCCCCTGTAGATTTAGAATTCTTGTGGTGGGAAAGGTATCTCCATGCAACGCTCAACCAATGCTAGGTCGAATTGATGCCGCCCTTGATTACAGACAGGCTCTGGTAAAACCTCGCTCATCAATGCCGTCTTTAACGTGGACTCGTCGGTGACTAGTATTCAGCCGTACACCAATTTCCTGTCCTAACCTGGTGATGGGGAATAAGGCTGCGCCAGAAACAGTGTCAGGGCAACCTGGTGTCAACCTCCAACTCGAGTTCCAACCAGAAGATAATCGCTATCTTATTGTCCATGAATGCTCTGGATTTGAATACGGTGACTCTCAGACCTTGCAGGCTATCCGGAAGTTCATTTCACACCGCACTGAACCGGGTCGTTCAACCTGGGAAAGATTACATGTTGTCTGGTAGAGAACCAAATTCGGAATAGCCTTGAGTTGGTTCGGCTAATCTGTTTTTACTCAGGATATGCGTTCCTGCCCACGATGCTATTAGTGGGAACATAGGAGAAGGGGTGAAGGAAATCCTGGAGATGAAAAGAGGTGAGCGCATTTTAATCCGGGAATTATCTATTCAGTTAATACGCCACCCAGTGCCCGTTATTATCGTGCTCACTAAATTTGACCTGGTTCTCTCCCAATTCTTAACTGGGTCTGAAGGTAGAAGCTCCCAACACGACGAACGTGCTCGGACTTGGGCATACACACAGTGTGAAGAGTCATGCCGTTCCCTGTTTCGTACGGAACCCAAGGATGTACCAGCAGAGATCGTTTCAGGTAGTAGATCCCTTTTTTGCGAGAGATCCCTTCACGTCCTCATCTGTTTAGTAAAAGTACAATTTGGCCATCTCATTGGCAAGTTAGTCACGACGACCGACAGATTCATTATGGGCTTGCGTACTACTTCCATTACTTCCACTCGGTCGAGTCTACAAGAAGCAAAGCCGCGGGTTGCCCCTGTCCCTCTTGTGTGGTCAGTCGCCTCGAGAGTGTCTCAGGATATTATCATTCAGGCTTGCATCGAGTACGTTAATTGTCTCCAGACTCTCACGTCATTCAGATAATTTCCAGAGTTGGGCGAAGCCGCAAGTATATTTAACTCGCAAACTCAAAACTAGAGTTGACGTATCCCACTTTCTCCTAGGATACTGGCGTAACCTCTGGTATAGCCTTGACTTCACCGATCAACCCCTTAAGAACTGCGTCGACGTTATCCACATCGATATCATTGAAATATGGAATCTGAATGACAAACCCAGAGTTAGCTCCCCCTAGTCGCCCTATGATTTTAGCTACTCATGGAGATCAAGTAGTACCTGTCGAGCATGGGATTCAAAGAGAAGATGTCTCACGTGGTCAAAGACTTGGCGGGGTCGGCTCAAGGGATGTCGTTAAGGTGAGCGTGTTATATGCGAAACAGAGATGAGGTGTCTAGAAAATCACATTGACAGCAGTTCTGACACAATTGGATCCGAAGAGGAGTTCGCCGAATGGGTACACGACATATATCGCGGCAGGTGAGTGATCACCAAGAGGTGTCATTAACCTGGACTCAGTCGCTTCCGAATGTCAGTAGAGCAAATGTTCAATGCCTAATGGGCTACATTGTAGACCTAACGGTGATCCTAGATCAGCTTTTTAGGTCAAATGCCGGCAGTGTGTCAGACCATGATATTCAGTCGTCTGTGGATAGGCATGTCCGCTTTGGCCGCAGGGACATGATTCACCAAGACATCCGTACTTTTGTTGCAGAGACATTTCCGAGTGGATTTGCTTTTCAGGGGCAGGGGAGAGACCTGGTCCTAGAAAAGATTATCGATTTAATCAGGCAAAATTGCGTCCCACTCTCTACTAGTACGCATTACTCAGCGGAGCAAGTTGTGCCTGATGCCCCAGAACTTGTTAAGCAGGGAAATACATAACGATAGGAGAGCGACTAATTGACACAGCAAATGTTTACTGTAGCTTGGGACCAATGTACTTTTATGTCGTGAGCACTCCACTAATGGACTAAATTTTTGAGGAACCTACTCAGTGTCCCTTGACGCAAGCTGGTGTTGCACCACGACGAGGGTTGCGCGCAAGGTCGTGCGTTGCCAGGGTCAGCCGCCACCTCGCACCCGCCCTATCATTTAATACTTTCACTTGGGATTACAATAATGGGTCCTCCTAAATAACTTTCCTGAAGGCTTCCTGTAATGGAGGAGACTGAAGAATGGATCCACTCTAGTGCTGC
>Ga0307510_10008622_pt1 | contig 12150 bp, 19 predicted proteins | sample 12_EM_MG_FD_207224 | JGI IMG/M metagenome (GOLD analysis project Ga0307510, IMG submission 207224) | Populus trichocarpa ectomycorrhiza microbial communities from riparian zone in the Pacific Northwest, United States - 12_EM | ecosystem: Host-associated > Plants > Roots > Unclassified | place...
GTGGAGTCCAGTGGCACTCGTATTACGGTTAAATAGAGAATCGATAATAATTGGAAAAGGTCGCCACGAACACTGAATACGCGAGCTATCGGAGACAATGCTGGAGCTGACGGAGCGTTGTGTAATAGGTCATGAGAAGGAGAAATAACCACATAAAACATGGAATAAAAATACACCTCGTAGTGTAACGTTATGTCGTCTGTAGCAAAAGGTCAGAAGAAACGTGAGAGACAACTGGTACGAGTCCGAGAGCGATCGCACAGGGAAACGAAGCAAAAGCACGTGCAGAAGCAAACAAGGCAGCACAAGAAAGGAAACCAAACACTACACTCGTAATTTCCATGGAAACACGTACCGCCTCAAACTGTGTTCACTGGGGTGGCTGCCCATCCATATGGATAAATTCCCCCACGTTCGGGCCCTGGAAGTCTTGGAACGAAAAGGGCATCTCGGGGTCTTGGATGAACGCACCTGCGTCGAACGTCTGCCACAGGCTGCTCGAAGCTGGATCTGCAGAATATCCGTCCGGAGGATAGTTCTGTATGAACTCCAATCCACTGAAGGGCAATCCCACGGCGGGGAAGGCTTCCGGTTGGATGCTCATGTCTATCATAGTATTATACGACTCTCCATAGGAAGGGTAGTTCCCGTTGTCGTATAATTGCGAAGTTGAACCGTTGTAACCACCGAGCGAGTTATCGGCAGGGAGGGTAGTCGAACCCTGACCGACAACATTCGTATTCGTGCTCCAATCCGGTGAGAACTGCGGCTGTTGTTGGACTCCGTCGAGGCCATTGTAGGCGTACATCCCCTGGCCAACCTGCAACGTCGGAGACTGGGGTTCGGCAAAAGCAGGCTGCTGCTCTTCTAAAATCGTTTCCGCGTGGGACATGGGTGGCGAAGGAAGGCTCCCGGCAGAACCTGGAGAACTGTGGTTACTAACGGCGCGTCGCACGTAGGGGCTGTAAGATGAACTATGGTGCGTGCGGACGGGAGATTGGGGAGGGTCGTCATCATCCATTACGCGTCTGCGAGATGTTGACCTTGTCCTTAGGGCTGAATGGGGACTCGTGAGTGCGAAATCACACCAAATCGAACAGAAAAGGTACCTTCGCTACCAACGACTCGTTCATGTGCGTTCCTCCTAGCATCTTGTGATCTAGGACGGACATTCCTCTTCGCGACCCTCTCCTGCCTCAACGCTTGCCTCAGCCCGGGTTGGGGAGACGGGTTCAATGGAGACGAAGGTGGGACCATATTTCCACCCACGGTACCGTTGCGATTGGTCTTCATGATCGCCTCCCTCGCAGTATTCATCAAATCCAACAACAGCTCTTTGCACTTCCTCGCACCTGGCCAAATACCCTCCCAGGACTCGACCGCCTCCAGACACGCCTTGGCTTCCTCCATCGCGACCGCCGAGGCCTTTGGGTCGTGGACATGCATTGCGTAAAGAAGAATAATTACCGCAGAACTGAATAGATTCTGGAGGTACATTGTCGAGTGCATCGAAGAAGGGACGACGTTCTTCATTGCCGGCGCGAGCCTTATGCATCCCCTTGCCGAGGAAAGGGCCTTGGCCACAGATTTGGCGATAGCCGGTTGATCTCGCTTTCCGGGAAGGAAGTTGCGGTGCAATGTGGTCAGAACGCAGTAATAGTTGCTGCACAGCACTGTACTCAGGGAGACCTGTTGTTCGTTAACGGAACCCGACTTGAAAATCGCAGGGAGATCCTCGATCCATTGCGTGAGTTCCTGATCAAGCGCCTCGACGATTTGCTGAAGCTCGGAAGTTCTGTCGAGCGTCATGAACCCCTTCCAGGTCTCCAATGCGTAGACTTTACGGAGCATGAAACCTGCAATCTTGTACAGCGTAACGAAAGCGATGAACCCTGCCATTAACGAGGGTTGTTTATCCGTCATTATTGCACCGCCGAAGTATTGCGGCAGGTACTCGTCTTCGACGTCGACGGGGAGTTCCACGTCGCAATCCGAGTCTTCAATGCCCAATGGTCGACCGAGAGTGAGGGCAAACATTCGATCGAGGGTGTAGACGCCCCACCAAATTTTGCGAAGCGTTTCCTTCTCGATTGCAGAGATATGAAGGCGGCGTGGAGAACGCTGGGTGGTAATGAACGGTGTTAGTCCACGTTCAAGAATCAGTGTGAAAGACTTCTTACGTGTAGACCGAGGTCCTGCGCAGCCCGGACGGCCTGACCTACCAATAGCCAGGCTTGGGGTAGACAATTAACAGAGCATAGGAACGCAGCCATCAGTGTGAATGCCTGGACGTGAGTGGGTTGAATAGACGCGTGAGATATGTATTGTAGGATAAGGGCGCTACAATCAGGCTAGCTTAGCCTCGTTTTCCGGATTCGGGAAATGAACGCCTTGTACGTACCGTTCGTAATAGACCATTCCCATCCCTCCTTCGTCTGCCTTTCCAGTTGCAATACGCGGGTCGTCGAGGAACCGGGAGGCGATAGCAAAGATTGAAAAAGTCAGGGCAAGGAAAGCTGTCTCAAGTCCCACTGCGTGAGGGTCATGAGTGTTTTCCATCAAGAGTTGGTACTGCTTCAGGAAAGACGGTTTATCCACGACGGGAAGCAGAAAGTGGAAGCGAGAGAAATAGGCTTGGATCTATTTCCGATTGGGAATGGTCGCATTTTATGACATCATAAAGATTGTGAGACAAGCAATGAAAGAAAAGGTGAGCTTCATGGGGGACACTCACCAGGGCGTCGGCCAGATCACGGCTTGGGTACTCGACATCCTCAACACCGGGGAGAGCGCGGACTTGGCCAAAGAAAACGGACGCAGGGAAATATAGTTTGTTGGCGGTCGGCATCGGTCCACGGGGGTCGTTATCTTCCATGGGCGATACCCGATTTAGTGGCGAGGTGGTTAACGCACGGAAGGATTGTATGAGTGACATCGTCGAAGAATTCCCAATCCACCGCAAATGACCGTGCTCGTCGAGAGCCAGCTGTTCAAAAGCCTCCGAAACTATTTCAGTCGGTTCCTCTTCGAACTTTACGGTTCGTTTGGACTCGGGTGGAGTCGGCGGAGAAACACCCCGCATCTCCTGCATCTGAGGAAGAACCTTCTGGATGACGGCGGCCGAAGATGAGGAGATCGGGGTGGGGGAGTGAGAGACGGAGGATGAGGCAACGCTATTCTCAGACTGGCCGAGTTGCTCTAGGATAGGTGTAACCTGATCGAAGAGGGTTTCCATGTGCATGAGTCTGGTTTCCAGTTCCTGAACATATCTGGGAAACGGCGGATAAGCGACGGGGGATAAACCCGAAGATCTGTGGTCGATGACATACTGCCTGCTGAGCGCAGCTCTGTCCTTTGTCTGCAGCCAGGTGCACTGGGACTTTGAACTGATACATTGTGTACACGTAGGCTCGTTGCCGTCACATTTGATTTTCTTCCGCCTGGAGGTGGATTATACATCAGGGGAGTCATTAGTAAGGGGGAGAGAACGTACCTGCAACTCTCACAAGCCCTCCAAACTCGGCGTCGTTGGACTTGAAAGGATTTGGTATCGGGGAGGGGTTGCTCGCTGATGCTGACACGTTTCTTCTTCTGAGGAGCGGGGGAGGTAGATTCGGCGGTCATGATGGTTGAGGAGAGAAGAGGTTAGTTGAGAGTGGCTAGATATGGACAAGTGTAATACACGGGTCACGTTCACCGACAACAACAGCGAAGACGACCGTCCGCTTTGTCTTTAGGTGCGTGCGAGGGACGTAAGAGAGGGTAACAAGCCGAGAGAAGTTTTGTTTCCACCACCGTGTTCCAGACGGTGAACAAGAAGGAGCCGGACCCGGTCATCGGCAGCGAGCGATTTCATTTCACAGCTCGTCGTTCACATCCATGGCTAGCTTGGTCGCCATCCTCGATCTCAAGGGGAAACCTCTCATCCAACGCTCTTACAGAGATGATGTCCCAACCACCTACGTCGAAAGATTCCTCCCACTGTGCCTCGAGATGGAGGAGGAAGGCCAACAGATCACTCCCTGTTTCTCCAACCAGGGCGTAAACTACATGCACATCCGCCATTCTAATCTCTACCGTGAGCCGTTGCTCCTCCCCCCACGCCCCATATTCCACGCTAATCTGCCGTGGCATAAAAGTGCTAGCCATGTCGAAACGAAATACCAACGCAGCCGAGGTTATCATTTTCCTGCATCGGCTCGTTCAAGTGCTCGTTGAATACTTCAAGGAGCTGGAAGAAGAGTCTATCCGAGACAACTTTGTTATCATCTACGAACTGATGGACGAGATGATGGACTTTGGATACCCTCAGACGACAGAGAGCAAAATCTTGCAAGAGTGCGTGTGCCTCACCGTGACCCTCCTCCCACGGCTGACACCCGGTCCCTATAGATACATTACGCAAGAGTCTTACAAACTCGAAGTCCAAGTCCGGCCTCCAATCGCCGTCACCAACGCAGTATCTTGGCGATCAGAGGGTATCAAATACCGCAAGAATGAGGTCTTCCTGGACGTTATCGAGAGCGTCAACCTTCTCGTACGTCCCTCGCTACCATCTAGTCCCTCATGTGTAACCCAGGCTGTGACCAGGTAAACGCCAACGGTAACGTTGTCCGGTCCGAAATCCTCGGGGCGGTGAAGATGAAATGCTACCTATCCGGAATGCCCGAGCTCCGGCTCGGTCTGAATGACAAGGTCATGTTTGAGAGCACGGGACGAAGTGAATCAAGGATTTATCGATTCGTTTCTTGTTTGTTGATGACAATTCAATCACAGCATCGAGGGGCAAGGCGATTGAAATGGAGGATGTCAAGTTCCACCAATGCGTTCGGTTGTCCCGGTTCGAAAATGACCGGACAATCTCCTTTATCCCACCAGATGGTGAATTCGAGTTGATGTCTTACCGGTTATCGACGCCGGTGAAGCCGCTTATATGGGTCGAGGCTGCGGTGGAATACCACAAAGGGAGCCGTGTGGAATACATGGTCAAGTGTAAGGCCCAATTCAAACGGCGGAGCACTGCGAACAACGTAGAAATCTATGTGCCTGTACCAGATGACGCGGACAGCCCAAAATTCCGGGTGCGTGGACATCCTCAGCTGACTCCTGATTGTTACGGTACCATCGTTGACACTGGCCTCCCTAGGCTTCAACAGGAAGTGTCCAGTACGCTCCTGATAAGTCGGCGTTTGTTTGGAAGATAAAGCAGTTGGCTGGAAGCCGAGAGTTCTTGATGCGCGCCCACTTTGGTTTACCGAGCGTTCGAGGGGGTGAGTCGACCATCATCTTATCCGCGGAAAGAAACACACTAAACAGCTAAACGCAGAGCAAGAGGTCGATAAGCGGGCACCTATAACGGTGAAGTTCGAGATTCCGTACTTTACGGTATCCGGTATCCAGGTCCGCTACCTCAAGATTGTCGAAAAAAGTGGTTACCAAGCCCTACCCTGGGTGAGGTATATCACTCAAAACGGCGACGATTATAGGTCCGTTGCGAGTTGAATCCCTATTCCCCAGTTGGCTGATGAGATTACACACAGCTTGCGCACAGCAGCGGAAAAGGGGAGTGCCCCAATTGTACCCATGTAGATCTGCGCATCGTATTCCTGGATATTTATGTTGTCGGTGTACCACGATGGCTGTTAATCATGCCAGATGTTCGAATACCCATGTGCTGGTCGTAGTCCTTCGGCGATCGTGAGCCGGGAGCGGAAGGGAAGCGGTTAATCCCGCTCACTCCGCCGTCAACGTCCAACTCGCGTCTTGCGCTTACCATGTTTCGCTCCTTACGGGCCGTGACAAAGTCGCTGACGCGCTCCACCTCAACCAAAACAAACCCCTACCCCTTCTCTAATGTCGCAATCCTCCCATCCAAGCCAACGATACCCGTGGAACCATCACTTCGCAAGGGAAAAGGCATAATGGCACACATTAACAAAACGCTCCCAACTCCCGAGAAACAAGCCCTCATCTCCACCCTTTTCTCGCGCCGACATCCTCACAGGCTTTTGCCTGGGTCTGTTTTGACAGTCACACTAGCACACGCCCCGACTTCGTTCTCCGGCGTATTGCTGTCGATCAGACGGAGGGGTCCCGACACCTCTTTTGTGTTGCGAAATGTCGTTCAGCGCACTGGTGTCGAGATGCAATTTTTCGTCAATTCACCGCACTTGAAGGAAATCAAGGTCATCCAGCGTGCTGGAGGTGGAGGCGGAAAGGAGGGCAGGAGGATGAGGAGGGCCAAGTTGTTCTACTTGAGGGATTCACCAGACAAGATGTCTGAGATTTCTGCTGGTGTTCGAGGATAGGATGTTTTACTGTCAGTATCGTTTCATGCTTTGTGGATTTCGTGCGTCGCATTGAGAATTTGTCTGCGTACAACAGGAAAACCATGCAGTTTGTGTAATTTGCGAGTACGTTTAGAGCAAAACATAACAACGACTAATACATAATTGAGGGCGCGAATCGCCTCTCCGAAACAACCGCGCCTTTTGAGAAGAGATCAATCTGAAGGTATTTCCCTGTGAAGACGAAAACAGATTGTCAGGACTTAGTGCCGATGGTTAGAGTTGAGAGGGACTTATAATATAAAGGACGTTGTTACATCTGTGAGCGAAAAGTCAGTGTCAGGCTCGGAATCACGTCGGTCGTGTGTGGCATACCGGATGAAGACCTCGCCAAGTGCACCGTTGGATACACCATCCTGGAACTCTTCTGTGTTTGCAAGCTATTGATCAAAGCCGATTAGCACAATCGCAAGGGGGAAATACGCGTCGGGGAAGATAACAAGGAGGCGTACCTGAAGATTCATGTACCCATCGGTCGAGACCAGGAAACCCTTATATTCGAGTCCCCACTTGAGCCTGACATAGACGGCCTTCCCAGTCAGCTCCTGCATGAAGGGTTTCGGGTTCACTGGAGTGGCCTAGGAGACCATTCAACCCACTGCAGTCCAAGTCAAAAACGAAAGAACAGACCATGATTGTTCGAGATCGAGGGAATCACGGCTGGCTTTGTTCTCACCTACCACGCTGCACGTGAGAGGAAGGGTATATAAAGGACTGCGAGGAAATCAATTTCGTTCTTATAATAATTGACCACCCCTCTTTTGCGAGCCACGCCCACTCCCATATTGTACCCATTGCTCACCTTCAGTCCATGTCCGATAGAGAGGGACGCAGTGGCCCAAGCGAGGACGAGCTTTCTTTGCCCAGGGCGACTGTGGCAAAAATGATTCAAGGTGCGGGTCTTCTGCTTCTGATATTTCATTTCCCCTCTCTCCCTTCCATTTTTTATGGCACGTCCTCTCCGTCCGCCACGGGTGGCGTGCTGTACGAGATCGTCTTGAACTCACACTATTGCCTCCCCTCTCCGCCTCGCGATGATCTAGAACTGTTGCCCGATGACGTTACATGCGCGAAAGACACACGGGATCTGGTGATTGAGTGTTGTGTAGGTAAAACCAAAAACCCCAATATCTCCGTCGCGTTGATATTGACCTTCTGCTTGACCATAGAATTCATCCACCTCCTCTCTTCAGAGGCGAACGAGATATGTGAAAAGGAATCTAAGAAAACCATAGCTCCGGAGCATATTATCTCGGCTCTACAGGTCTTTCTTCTTCTCAGGATCGCGTATTTTGTCACCTGACTAAGGTGGATCTCTAGAGCTTGGGCTTCCAATCCTTCATCCCCGAGGTTCAGGATGTACTCAAAGACCACAGGCAATTACAGAAGGTGCTCGAATATCAGTCAATCCTGTGATAGCACACTCCAACTAACTTCCACTCCAGGATCGAGAAAAGAAAACCTCAAAGCTCGAACAATCCGGTCTCACGGAGGAAGAACTCCTTGCCCAACAGCAGGCGCTATTCGCTCAGTCTCGGGCCAAGTTTGAGTCCACTGGTCAGCCACAATGAGTTAGACCCCTCTCTCTCCCATAGGACGCGGGAGCATGGCCGATTTTTAGGAAACGATGAGACTCGCGTCCCTGCGATCCTCCTATTGACGGGGTTGGGTCGTATCCAATACTTGAATGCTCAAGGATTGACACTTGTACATGGGATTTTCGTTTTATCGTTTCTAGTGTATGTCATCTGCAACGGAATGTATTGCTTGGCTGTTTCGCATTAGCATCAAACTCTACCATACCACTATAGTTGTTTTGTATCCTTAGTGGCCTGTCCTGTTCCGAAGGTCGAGTAACCTGCGCTGCGGGGAGTCCCCGTTCCACTGCCACGATCCTTTGTCAGATTCTGCTAGTGGAAGACCTTCCTGCTCGATAACGAAGGAGGCGGAAACGGAGGCATATAGTGCGGCTGTTAAATGCGTGAGTGAGCACAACACGCGATTAACTTTCCTGGGATCCAAGTGTACCCTCATAAACATTCTGCGTGAACTTTAGGCCTGCTCCTAGTCCACCCAGGAACGCATTCCCCGCACCTGTGGTCTAGGGTTCAGCACCGCAGTCCCCGAGGAGGTCGAGATTAACAAAGTACCTGTCACGTCAACCACACGGTGAAGGTCATCTGGACCCCAGAAAGCTTCCACCCAACGACCCTTGATAGCTCTTGACACGACATACGCACCCAATGCGCCGCTCCTGATAATGACCGAACCTGTACCGCTGCCTCCAACGCCATAATCAAGAAACTTGACTGCAGCTTCTTCAATCTTCGCCTGCGTTACGGGTAATGGCACGGAGAGGAGTCCTAGAGCTTCTTCTGCGTTCGGGCTATAGTTTTAATCAGGAGATTTCGGGCAGGGATAGGGCTCGTAGGCTGTTACCTCAGGATGGATATCGAAGGGAGGACTTCAATCAAGGAAGGCAGCTCCCCTGGCACGCATCTATCCTAGAGACGCTGTGTGAGCACATGAGAGTGTCCATGCAGAGACTCTAGTACGGGAATGGGTTCATAGATGGTTATCGGTGACCACCCTTCAACCTCTTTCACATCCGAGACAATCGCAAGGGCTCTCGTCGGAGAACAAATGAAATGGAGGGTTTGGGGCCGATGAAACGCGGTCCCGTCCAGATCTCTCGGGGTCAACCTAACCCGCGGTGTGAGGTACTTGAACCTAATCACCTTGACGAAAATCGCACGTTAGCTCACCCGGATACTATATCGAAGGCGAATACTGGGAAAGTCACGAACCCCCTATGATCTCCTCGATAGTGATTCAGGGCCGCCGTCGTCCCACGGGTGGAGTCATCGCGGAAGAGCCACATGTCAGATCCGTAGAAATCGAGCTTGGCTTGGATGTGAGAAGGAAAGTCATGGCCTCTATCGACGATCATCCCAACGTCCGCTGGGTTCAACCTGGATCATGCGATGAGGCTATGAAGGCAGCGATCCCAGAGTATCGGCGACTGACCAGATCCTAGCTCCGATAGCGGCATAGGTTCCCCCGCCCCCGATCTACGTTCAAGTCGAAGTTAGAGGGAAAGATAGGCGACAGGTCCATACGAGCATAAGAAGTGTGGTACACCGTCTCTGTCACGTCTGCGAGGACCTACCTGGGGATCAAGGCTTCTTCCGGTCGGGTTTCCGTCCTCGTCTTCGAACAGGAACTGATCCACGATGAACATTCCCAAAGAAACGAAGTGCCTCTGGGTCATCTTTGCGACGGTGACCCCAGTTAGCAGTTAACGTGAGGAATGCAGACGCCAGAGATGTGAGATGCGAGGGATCGTTAGTCAAGATGGGTATTCCACCCTGGAATCCTTCCAAGAAGGTTCGCGGTTAGTGCAGAAAACAGTCCGATCGGTGGTGCTCTGATCGACACCGGTTTCGGACTGGCACTTGGCCGTGAGCGTTTACTCTTATCTCTGGTTCGCTCGGTAGCTGACGCTGTTAACCAAAAACATATTGCGTTCTCCGGTGGTTACTAATTCAGGATTAAGGAGCGAAGTTTTCATGTACGTACGGGTATAATAGTGAGGACGGCGTAGCTATGTACGGTAACTGAACTGAATCATCAACCATGAGTTCATCCATCAAATCTAGGTCCTAGACAGACACCGCTCTTAAACAGATCCCAGATCCCCCAGGGTGATTGGCCTAGTGGAGGGAATGTAGTTCATCAGAATGCGCGCAGAAGGTGTTATGGTTCGTTACACTTACATCCTCGACGATGACATGGTCTTCAGTCAAGTGAACTAGGGTGCGAGCGATGCTATCTTTCTCTTCACGCCAAGGGACGATCATTTGGCTTTTGATATACTTCATCCTGTCAGATCCCATGATGTTCAAGCTCTGCTTTCCGGTGGCCTGTGCGAACTTGATGTAATGAGGGATGAAGTGGTACACCTCCAAGCGACGAAACCCTGGCAAGTCACAGCAGAGGGGGGGAGAAACGAAGCGGGGTCCTGCGACGAAACACTGTCGTTCATCTTCCGTCTGACTGGGGAAACACTGGAACCCAAGAGTCGCAGTCATCTCGTGCCAGTCTTCCCAGTGTACCACGCTCCCGAGCGGTGTCGTTTGGAATGCCCGAAGGATGTCTTCGATGAATACAACAATCGACGTCCCAACCGCCTCCTTCGTGAGGTCACTGTGGGTGATCGTGTTGATGACCATAATCTTTGTGGAGTCCGCGGCGAAGAAAGGCACCACGCCGTCCAGGTGTACAGGCCTCGACCCGTGATGGGATCCCGAATGCATCTTTACATCGAAGTAAATCGCATCGGGCAGACCCAAGCGGAGCGCCCGGTTGTTCATTGCCCACCCGGCCTCGGCGGCATGTGAAGTATCGTAGACATCAAGGAAGTTGTCGTCATCTTCCCAAACGAGAAGCCTGTGTTCGTCCAAGAATTGAATGGCTTTTCGACGCTCGTTCTCGAGGCGCTTGAAGAGGGGGTAGCAGCGTCAATCGGGTACAACGCATCATAGTAGGATCCACATACGAGAACAACCTTTCCCGTCGTCCAGTTCCAAACGACAACAGAGAACCTGTTGTCTTCGGGGTCTACGGGACGGAACACAACCGCGAGCCGGGACCCGTTGATATGCAACTCATCCCCCCACTCTGAACCACCAAATGTCGCGCTCAGATTGTACTTGATGACGTGTTCCTGCGCTTTAGGGTGCGGAAGGCCGTCTGTCATGGTTCGAAGATTGATCATAGCTGACATCCAGCTAAAACGGCGCAGAGTATTGTCAACACTGAGAAGACAGGAGTCGGGGGTTCCCACTCACTCGTTTACAGGTGTCAGAGTCACGAAGACATTAGAAGCAGGGTCGATCTTGAAACTCAAGAAGTGTTCTGGACATCGTACCTCCCACTCGAATCGCGGCATACCCCTCGCGCTCGAAGCGATCTGCGAGAAGCAGACGGTGCTGGATTTTTTGGGAACCTTCCGCGCCAGCATTCCCTCCACGATATCATACGAATCGCCAGGATTAAGGGGGATATCCTCAACTGAGGCAAACTCGAGCTTTAACCATCGGCTCTGGTACTCTTCAAGCTGTCCTCGACGGGTCGCGGTGAGGAGATCCCCCTCATCTCCTACCACGCGTTCCAGCCCGGAAAGGAACAGTTCAGAATTATAGCGATCCACCAGGGGACCGTCATGCGCACGACGGAACCAGTCAAGGACCTGAGTTCAGTGGTCAATTCCGACGACCACGCACAGATAATCGATCTACACACCCAATCATTTCCAACATTCTCCTGGAAGTTGGTCTGGGGAACTAGCTCAGCGACGGAAGGCATTATAAGTTGTTTGAAGTCGAGGGGGGAGGGGGAGAAAGACCGCTTGACGCGACCCTGCCTTAAGAGCTGGATATAATGAACTCGCACCGCACCGCGTTCCAACCTCATGAGCTAGTCCTGAATGGCACCCCTCCTGAGCTCAAAGGGAGGTCGGTTAAAATACCTAGGATCATCACTTGGGCGTGCTCGATTTTGAAGCCCGCTGACTAGTTCTGGTCTTCATGAAAGGGCGTCCACAGGTGAAAAACGAAACCCGAGAGATAAAACGCGATGGTTGTCCCGGATTGTCTGCCCAAACCAGACGCTGCATTGTCTCAATGCGGTTAAGGCTGCGACGTTGTGTCAAAGGCAAGCTGCGTGGCCGAAAGCTGCCGAAAGGACTTTGAAAGTGATCCAAAGAGTTGTTGAAGTAGCGAGGTAGAATTCAAAGTGTCTC
>Ga0307510_10008623_pt1 | contig 12150 bp, 12 predicted proteins | sample 12_EM_MG_FD_207224 | JGI IMG/M metagenome (GOLD analysis project Ga0307510, IMG submission 207224) | Populus trichocarpa ectomycorrhiza microbial communities from riparian zone in the Pacific Northwest, United States - 12_EM | ecosystem: Host-associated > Plants > Roots > Unclassified | place...
GACACCGGCAACTACTTCTTCAACGGCAACACCGTGTGGCTGGACCACGGCAGCGGCTTGCTGACCATGGTCTGCCACCTCTCCGCGATCACGGTCAAGGTGGGCGACGAGGTCAGCGCCGGCACCGTGATCGGTGCGGTCGGCGCGACCGGGCGGGCGACCGGGCCGCACCTGCACTGGTCGGTGAGCCTGAACCGGGTGATGGTCGATCCGGCGCTGTTTCTCGCGGCACCCTGAACCGCACAAGCATCACATCGGCGGAGCGAAGCCGTCGCGGCCGGCATTGGCACGCAGCGCGGTCGGCTTGCCGTCGCGCAGCTGCGCCGTGACCACCACCTTGGCGCCGGCGACGAGCAGCGTGCGGTCACCCGGCTTGAAGGTCACGACGGGCACGTTGTCGGGCACGACAACGGTCTTCTCGCCGTCCTTGTAGCGCAGCTTCAGGCTGCGACCTTGCGGCGTGGTCGCGAGTTCGGCGACGGTTGCGTTCGTCATCGTGCTGCCCGGTTGCAGGTCCCACGCCGAATGGCCTTCGCCGGTGCCGCGCGCCGCTTCGGGAAAGACCAGCACCTCGAGCGCACGCAGCGTGCCGTCGGCCGCGGGCAGCGCGGCCGTGCCGATGAAGCTGCCGGCGCGGATCGCCGCCAGCTCGATGGGCACGACCTCGTTGACGCTGAAGTTGTCGGCCAGCACGAGCGCGACCGTTTCGCCGCTGCGCTCGGCCAGCACCAACGTGCTGCCGTCGAAGGACTTCACGGTGCCGCGCAGGCGCTGCGTCGGCGCGGGCGCCTGAGCCAGTGCGATCGAACAGAGCAGCGCGACGCCGGCGACGAGCAGTTTCTTCATGAGAGGACTCCGGGAATCGAAGCCGGCGACGATACGCGCTCTAGCGTCCGCGTGCTTGATCCTGCATTTGTCGGTCCACCGCCACCTCGCCCGGCACCGGCGCCACGCGCAGCGAGGGCCACAGCGACGACGCTGGAGAAGACGCCGGCGCGCCCGGCGCGTCGACCGGCGCCTCGGGTGCCGACGCCGGTTCGGCGACCACCGGCGCATCGCGCTCGACCTGCGGAAACACCGCCTGCGTGTCGATCAACCCGGCCTTCTGGCCCTGCTGGAAGAAGGCCCCCACCAGCCGCAGCGCGTTGTGCCCGCCCTGGCCCCAGTAGTTGCTGCGTATCGTCACGCGCGCGTCGTTGAAGCCGACCCAGGCGCCGGCAACGAGCTTGGGGTTCATCAGCAGGAACCAGCCGTCGGTGTTGTTCTGCGTCGTGCCGGTCTTGCCGGCGAGGTCGCCGCGCACGCCGAACTCGGTGCGCACCGCGGTGCCGGTGCCGGTCTGCACGACACCGCGCATCACGTCGACGAGTTTTTCGATGAGTGGCTGGTCGAGCACGCGCTCGGGCTTGGATTCGAACGAGTCCAGCACGCGGCCGTTGCGGTCGGCGATCTGCGTGATCAGCAGCGGATCACGACGTTCGCCCAGCGAGGCCAGCGTGGCGTAGGCGTTCGCCATCTCGAGCAGCGTGACCGGGCTGGTGCCCAGCGCCAGCGACGGCACCGGGTCGAGCGTGGATTCGCGCACGCCCGCTGCCTGCGCAAAGTTGACGACGGCCTCGGCGCCGACCGCCTGCATCACCTGCGCGGTGATGGTGTTCTTCGATTGCACCAGGCCTTCGCGCAGCGTCATCGGCAGGCCGGTGGCGGTCGTGCCGTCGGTGGGCTGCCAGACGCTGCCGTCGGGCAGCGTGATGTTGACGTCGCCGTCCACGAAGGTCTGCTCGGTCGAGAGCCCGCGCTGGAACGCAGCGCCATAGACGAAGGGCTTGAAGGTCGAGCCCGGCTGGCGCTTGGCCTGCGAGACGTGGTCGAACTGCTCGCGCGCGAAGTCGGGGCTGCCGACCCAGGCGCGAACGGCGCCGCTGGTCGGGTCGATCGCGATGAAGCCGGCCGACAAGCGCGTCTTGTCCTCGCGCAGCCGGTCCATCAGCGGCGTGTCGGCCAGCACGTCAGCCAGCGCCTGCGCCTCGCTGGCGCCGGCCTGGCGGGCGGCGCGGTAGCTCGGCGTGTCGCGTGCCATCTCGGCCAGCATCTCCTTGCGATCGCGCCAGAACTGCGCGAACGGGCTGGGTGGCTCCGCGCCTTTCTTGGTCGAACGCGACCCGGCCCACTCCTTGCCGGCAATGGCTTGCAGCTTCGCGACCTGCTGCGTCACCGCGTCCTGCGCGAACTTCTGCAACCGCGAGTCGAGCGTGGTGCGGATCACCAGGCCGTCGGTGTCGAGGTCGACATCGTGCGCATCGGCCCAGTCGACGAGCTGTTCGCGAAGATGCGCGACGAAGTGCCGCGCCTGGCCGATGCCGCCGTCCTCGGGCCGCGTGAACGACAGCACGAGCGGCTGCACGCGCAACTGCTCGTAGCGCGCCGGCGTCAGCGTGCCGAGCTTGACCATCTGCTCCATCACCAGGTTGCGGCGCAGCCGCGCGCGCTCGGCGTTGCGCACCGGGTTGTAGCGCTGTGTGCCCTTGAGCATGCCGACCAGCGTCGCGCATTGCGCGGTGTCGAGCTGCGCCGCGGACTTGTCGAAGTAGGTGCGCGCGGCCATCTCGATGCCGCGCACGTTGTAGAGAAACGGCGCGCTGTTCAGGTAGCTCTCGAGGATCTGCTCCTTGGTGCTGGTGCGTTCCAGACGAATCGCGGTGATGGCCTCGCGCAGCTTGCGGTTCAGGCTGACCTCGTTGCCGATCTCCTGCGGGAACAGGTTGCGCGCAAGCTGCTGCGTGATGGTCGAGCCGCCGGCCCAGCGGCCCTGCAGAATGCCCCAGGCCGAACCGAAGATGCGCACCGGGTCGATGCCGTGGTGCTCGTAGAAGCGGCGGTCTTCGGTCGCGATCAGCGCGTTGACGAGGTCGGGCGAGACGTCTTTCAGCGTCACCGGCGCCTGGTACACGGTCGAGAAGCGGCCGATCACCTCGCCGTCGCTGGCCAGGATCACGCTCGGGCGCACCGCCTGGGCGCGCTTGAGCTGTTCGACGTCGGGCGTGGTGTGGACCAGCACGCCCAGGTACACGGCGACCGCGACGATGGCGCCGGCACTGGACCAGGCGGCCCATTTCAGGATGCGCTTGGTGCGCGTCGACGGGCGGGGGTCGGGCAAATTCACGGAAGATTCATTCATGTCACGGCTGAGATGGTGGCACAGCCGGCGAGAGGGCGTGTACCGGGGTGTAGCGGCGGTCGCGGCCAAGGGTCAACGCCGCGGCCACCCGCCGCGTTGGCTTTGTCGGAGAATGCCGGCCGCTGCTGAACTTTTCCAGCCGCCGCCGGTCTGTCGGCGGTTGTCCCGTCACCACAAGGATCCTGAACGTGAACCGTCGCGAATTTTCAGCCGCCCTCGTCGGCACCGGCGTCAGTGCCGCCGCCCTCTCCTTCTCGACCGCGGCGTCCGCGCAAGAGCCCACCGAAGGCAAACAGTTCGCGAAGATCGATCCGCCGGTGCCGCTGATGGCGCCGGGCAAGATCGAGGTGCTGGAATTCTTCTCGTACGCCTGCCCGCACTGCAACGCGTTCGAACCCACCATCGAGGCCTGGGCCAAGAAGGCGCCGGCCGACGTCAGCTTCCGCCGCGTGCCGGCGCCGTTCCTGGCGAATGCCGAGAACTTCATGAAGACCTACTACACGCTCGAGACGATGAACCAGGTCGCCACGATGCAGCGCAAGGTCTTCGCCGCGGTGCACGTCGACCACCAGTACCTCGACAAGCCGGCCGACATCGCCGCGCTCGCCGGCAAGAACGGCATCGACAGCGCGAAGTTCCTCGACACCTTCAACTCGTTCTCGGTCGCGACCAGCGTCGCCCGTGCGAAGAAGCTGGCCGCGGCCTACAAGCTCGACAGCGTGCCGACCCTGATGGTCAACGGCCACTTCACGACCTCGCCCAGCCTGGCCGGTGGCTCCGAGCAGGCCATGGCCGTCGTCGACTACCTGATCCAGCGCGCGCGCAAGGGCTGAACTCTCAGCAGCCGGCTCAGCGCCGGCTCTTCGCCTTGCGCGAATCGAACTCGGCGAGTTGCGCCTTCAGCAGCAACATCAGCACGCGCGCGTGGTCTTCGGTCAGGCTCAGCACCGTCGTCGGCACGCCTTCATCGCGCGCCGTCGCGGGCTGCACCAGCGCGTCGATCTGCGCGCGGATCAGCCCGTTGCTGTTGCTCATCGCCTTGACGCGTTGAATTTCGATGTTCCAGGTCTTCACGTCGTCATCTCCAGAAGTTCGGGGTCGTGCACCGTCGCCTGAGGCGGGGTCGCCAGCCCCAGCATCGCGGCCACGACCAGCGGGTCGTTGATCGTGCGCACAGATTGATAGGCCGTCTCGGCTTGCGGGTGGCGCCGCCGCAGGTAGTTCAGCCACTGCTTCAAGCGGCCGACCCGCGCACGCGGCTCGATCTTGGCGCAGACCAGGTTCCAGAACGCGACCAGCAGTGGTTGCAGTTCGGTCCAACCGATGTCCCTGCCCGGCAGCGCCCGATCGGCCGCGACGATCGCCAGCGCCAATCCCGGGTCGCTGACCATGCCGCGGCCCAGCATCAGCGTGTCGCAACCCGAGCGCTCGCGGGCGAGCAGCGCATCGCTGACGCTCCAGATCTCGCCGTTCGCGATCACCGGGATGCTGACCGCGGCGCGGATCGGCGCGATGCGCTCCCAGTAGGCCGGCGGCCGATAACCGTCGGCCTTGGTGCGCGCGTGCACGACCAGTTCGCTCGCGCCGGCGCCGACGATGGCCAGCGCGCACTCGAGCGTGCGGCTGTCATCGTTGAAGCCCAGCCGCATCTTGGCCGACACCGGCATGCTCGCCGGCACCGCACGCCGCACCGCGCCGACGATGGTCGCGAGCAGTTCCGGGTCTTGCAGCAGCGCGGCGCCGCCGCCGTGGCGGTTCACGATCTTGGCCGGGCAGCCGAAGTTCAGGTCGATGCCGGCCGGCCCGAGCCCGGCCAGGCGCGCCGCGTTCTCGGCCAGGCAGACCGGGTCCGAACCCATCAGCTGCGCACGCACCGGCACACCGGCCGGCGTGCGCCCGCCATGCTTCAGCTCGGGCACGACGCGCGTGAACACGCGCTCGGGCAGCAGCGTGCCGGTGACGCGGATGAACTCGGCCACGCAGCGGTCGATGCCGCCGACGCGCGTCAAGATGTCGCGCAGCGTGAAGTCGAGCAGCCCCTCCATCGGGGCGAGCAGCAGGGTCATGGTCGGGGCAGCATGGCGGTGCGGGTGTGGCCCGGTAGTGTAAGAACCCCGGCGGTGGCTTTCCGCTAGAGTCACGCGACCCGTTTTCCGGACCACCTCGATGAACCTGATCTACGTCGGCGACCCCATGTGCTCATGGTGCTATGGCTTCGCCGCCCCGCTCGACCAACTGCTCGCCGACCCGCGGGACGCCGCGCCGCTGCAGCTCGCGCTCATCATGGGCGGCCTGCGGCCGTTCACGACCGAGACCATCACGCCGGAACGCGCGAACGAACTGGCCGGCCACTGGCACCACGTCGCGCAGGCCAGCGGCCAGCCGTTCACCGAGGCACCGAACACCGCGTTGCACCTCCCCGGCTTCGTCTACGACACCGAACCCGCGAGCCGCGCCACCGTGACGGTGCGCAGCTTGTGGCCCAAGCTGGTGTGGCGCTATTTCAAGGCCGTGCAGCACGCCTTCTATGCCGAAGGCCGCAACGTCACCGAACCCGGCGTGCTGGCCGACGTCGCCGAGGCGCTGGGCATGCCGCGCGCCGACTTCGCCAAGGCCTTCGCGTCGCAGGCGATGCGCGACGCGACGTTGCAGGACTTCCAGCAGTCGCAGGCCTGGGGCATACGCGGCTTCCCGACGCTGGTGGCCGAGCACGGCGATCACCTGCACCTGGTGGGCAGCGGCTTCATGACCATCGATGCACTGCGCACCGCACTCAGCGGTGCGGGCGCGGCACACCACCACTGAACCGTTTCAACGACCGGACCTCTTCATGATTCTCAAATTGATCGCCCTGGCGACCGCCGCAGTCTCTTTCAATGCCATTGCGCAGGCCGACCTGGCCGCCATCGCCGCCAAGGAAAAGGGCGCGGTCGTCACGCCCAGCGGCCTGGTGTACCGCGCGCTGCGCGAAGGCAAGGGCGCGAGCCCGACCGCGGCCGACATCGTCAAGGTGCATTACCGTGGCACGCTGGCCAACGGCACCGAGTTCGACAGCTCCTACAAGCGCAACGAGCCGGCGCAGTTTCCGCTTGGCGGCGTGATCCCGTGCTGGACCGAAGGCGTGCAGCGCATGAAGGTCGGCGGCAAGGCGCAACTCGTGTGCCCTGCCGCCATCGCCTACGGCGCCCGCGGCGCGGGCGGGGTGATCCCGCCCAATGCCACGCTGAAGTTCGAAGTCGAACTGCTGGAGATCGCGAAGCGCTGACCGTCGTCAGACGGCCGCGCTGGCCAGACGCAGATCACTTCTTCGCGGGCTCGATGCTCAGCTGGTTGTCGACGCTGGCCACGCCCTTCACGCTGCCGGCCAGCGTCGTCGCCTGCTCCTTGGCAGCCAGGCTGGGCGCTGTGCCGCGCAGCGCCACGTTGCCGTTGCTGGTGTCGACGTTGATCTTCAACGCGCTGAGTTCCGAGTCCTTCGCGATCTCGGTTTTCACGCTGGCCGTGATCACGGCGTCGTCGACCTTGTCGCCCATCTGCCGGGCGCCGTCCTTGACGCCTGCGCCAAGTTCACGCGCCTTCTGGTCCACCTGGGCCACGGTCTGATCGGCCGAGTTCTTCGCGGCTTCCTGGTCCGGCTTGTTGCAACCGGCCAGGGCGACCGAGGCCACCACGGCCCCAATGGCCGTCATCTTCAAGAGTTGAGCGTTCACGATGAATCTCCTCTAACGCGGCCGAACGTGTCGGCCTGAACCAAGAGCCTTCTGCACACGCCTTGGCGATACAGGAGGAAAGTGATTCAACGATAGGGGGAGGTCTCAAGGCCGGCCATCGGTCATGGCGCGCTTGGCATGTCGGACGATGCCGACACGGCCGGGGCTGCAGAAAGTCAGTGCGACAGCGCCGGACGCACGGTCGGGTACGCGTACTCGCGGCCGATCACGGCGCGGGCGTAGAGGTAGTTCTCGCGGGCGCGGTCGCTGAGCGCATCCATCACGACATGCCCCTCTTCATCGCAGGGGAAGCACAAGGCCCGCCCTTCGTTGAACAAGGACTGAAACCTGATTTCGTAGCAAGCGTTCATCATGATCTGGCCTCTGCTCTGTACGCCGCGCACCCGGTCGGCGTGTGCGTCAACTATCGGCGCTGCACGAGGCTCTCGCTGTCGGGGCCTGACGGTGCAGCTTGTCAGTGAAATTCCAATCCACCTGTCATCTACAACGCTGTACGGATAATCGGGGATGACCGCGCCCCCCTACTTCCCCGATTCGAAGGATGCTTTCAGCACCCTGCCGCTGCCGAGCGCCCAGCTCGCCAACCTGACCCAGCTGGGCTACCTGGCCATGACCCCGGTGCAGGCCGCCAGCCTGCCCATCGCGCTCGCCGGGCAGGACCTGATCGTCCAGGCCAAGACCGGCAGCGGCAAGACCGCCGCGTTCGCGTTGGCCTTGCTGGCCACGCTGGACCAGACCTCCAAGGCCGTGCAGGCCCTCGTGCTGTGCCCGACCCGCGAACTCGCCGACCAGGTCGCGACCGAGGTGCGGCGCCTGGCGCGCAGCGAGGACAACATCAAGACCCTGGTGCTGTGCGGCGGTGCGCCGATGCACACACAGCGCGCCAGCCTGGAGCACGGCGCCCACATCGTGGTCGGCACGCCGGGCCGCATCATCGACCACCTGACGCGCGGCACGCTGGTGCTGGACGGCCTGAAAACGCTGGTGCTCGACGAGGCCGATCGCATGCTGGACATGGGCTTTCACGACGACATCGCGACGATCGCGAAGCAATGCCCGAAGACGCGCCAGACCTTGCTGTTCTCGGCCACCTACCCCGAGGGCATCGCGCAGCTGAGCCAGCAGTTCATGCGCACGCCGAAGGAGGTGAAGGTGCAGGCCCAGCACGCGGCGAGCAAGATCGAACAGCGCTTCTACGAGGTTCGTGACGATGAGCGGCTGCACGCCGTGTCGCTGCTGCTCGCGCACTTCAGGCCCGTCAGCACGATCGCGTTTTGCAACACGCGCCAGCAGTGCCGCGACCTCGTCGACGTGCTGGTGGCGCAAGGCTACTCGGCCGTCGCGCTGCATGGCGAGCTCGAGCAGCGCGACCGCGATCAGGTGCTGGTCCAGTTCGCGAACCGCAGCTGCTCGGTGCTGGTGGCGACCGACGTGGCCGCGCGCGGGCTGGACATCGCGCAACTCGAGGCCGTCATCAACGTCGACGTCTCGCCCGACCCGCAGGTGCACATCCACCGCATCGGCCGCACCGGGCGTGTCGACGAGCAAGGCCTGGCGCTGAGCCTGGCCAGCCTCGACGAGATGGGCAGCGTCGGCAAGATCGAGCAGGTGCAAGGCGCCGAGAGCGCGTGGCATCCGCTCGCCGAGCTGACGCCGGCGCCCGGCGGGCCGCTGCGCGCACCGATGGTCACGCTGCACATCATGGGCGGGCGCAAGGAGAAGATCCGCCCCGGCGACGTGCTGGGCGCGCTGACCGGCGAGGCCGGCTTCGACGGCAGCCAGATCGGCAAGATCAACGTGAACGAGTTCAGCACCTACGTCGCGGTCGATCGGCAGATCGCCGACCGTGCCGTGAAGGCGCTCGCGGCCGGCAAGGTCAAGGGCAAGAAGGTGAAGGTGCGGTTGCTGTAGCGGCGGCACGCGTGGGCGCGGGCCGACGGTCTCGCGCGGCCCTGGCCTACAGACGCCACCGCAGCGCGGCGCGAGAGTGCAGCGCATGACACGCGCACCGCTCGTCCCGGCCCTCCTGTTCGCCAGCATGACACTCGCCGCCTGCGGCGAGGTGGCCCAACTGCCGGTCTCGGCCGGGATCGGACCGACCCCGGCGCTGCCGGCACCGAAGAAGACGCTGCTGCCGACCTTGAACATCGCGCCGGCCCAGGGCTGGGCGGCCGGCGCCACACCGATCGCAGCCGACGGCACGACGGTGAACGCCTTCGCCGCCGGACTGGACCACCCGCGCTGGATCTATGTGCTGCCCAACGGCGACGTGCTCGTCGCCGAGTCCAATGCGCCGCCCAAGCCCGACGACGGCAAGGGCTTGCGCGGCTGGATCATGGGCTTGGTGATGAAGCGCGCGGGCGCCGGCACGCCGAGCGCCAACCGCATCATGCTGCTGCGTGACGCCGACGGCGACGGCGTGGCCGAGACCCGCAGCGTGTTCATCGAGAAGCTCGCCTCGCCGATCGGCATGGCGCTGATCGGCGACGCGCTCTACATCGCCAACACCGACGCCATCGTGCGTTACCCCTACACCACCGGCACGACGCACATCGACGCGCCCGGGTTGCACGTTGCCGAACTCCCGGGCGGTTCGATCAACCACCACTGGACCAAGAACATCCTCGCGAGTCCGGACGGCCGCAAGCTCTATGCAACGGTGGGCTCGAACAGCAACGTCGGCGAGAACGGCATGCAGGCCGAAGAAGGTCGCGCCGCGATCTGGGAGGTCGACACCGCCACCGGCGAACACCGCGTCTTCGCCGGCGGCATTCGCAACCCCAACGGCATGGCGTGGGAGCCGAACACCGGCGTGCTCTGGACCGTCGCCAACGAACGCGACGAGATCGGCAGCGACCTGGTGCCCGACTACCTGACCTCGGTGCGCGACGGCGGCTTCTACGGCTGGCCCTACAGCTACTATGGCCAGCACGTCGACGAACGCGTGCAGCCACCCCGCCCAGACCTGGTCGCCAAGGCGATCGCACCAGACTATGCGCTCGGGCCGCACACCGCGTCGCTCGGGCTGGCCGCGGCCCAGGGCAACACGCTGCCGGCACGCTTCGCCGACGGCATGTTCGTCGGCCAGCACGGCTCGTGGAACCGCCAACCGCACAGCGGCTACAAGGTGATCTTCGTGCCGTTCAGCGGCGGCAAGCCCAGCGGCGATCCGGTCGACGTGCTGACCGGCTTTCTGAGCGACGACGGCAAGGCCAACGGCCGCCCGGTGGGCGTGGCCGTCGACAAGCGCGGCGCCTTGCTGGTTGCCGATGACGTCGGCAACGCGATCTGGCGTGTCAGCGCAACCAGCGCGAAATGACCGCCGCGTAGGCGGCACTGCCACCGACCGCACTCGCGAACGTGCCCCAGGGCTTGTCGACGCACACTGTCGGCGGCCAGGAAGGCGATGAAGGTCAGGCGAAGAAGCCATGTCCAAACGAGGCGACAGCTCAGGCGGCGGCGAGGTGTGAAATCATCGCCACCCACGACCCGTCACCAGACCAAGGACTCCGCTTGAACTTCGATTCGTCACGCCGCGCGATGCAGGCCGTCGCGCTGATGGAGGCCGTCAAAGGCGTCGTCGTGCTCGGTGCCGGCTTCGGCATGCTGGCGCTGCTGCACCACGACGTGCGCCAGATCGCGCTGTCGCTGGTGACCCGGCTGCACATCGACCCGTCCGAGCACTACGCCGGCATCTTTCTCGACCTGGCCGAGCACGTCACCGACACGCGCCTGTGGGGCGCGGCGGCCTTGGCGGTGCTGTACTCGGCGATCCGCCTGGCCGAGGGTTACGGCCTGTGGTTCGGGCGGCGCTGGGGCGCCTGGCTGGGCGCGTTCAGCGGCGCGCTCTACGTGCCCATCGAGGTGTACGAGCTCTGGCACAAGCCGAGCTGGATCAAGGCCGCGACGCTGAGCTTCAACATCGGCGTGGTCGTGTACCTGGTCTGGTCGCTGTACCGCGGCCGGCGCAAGCCTTAACCGACCGCCGCTTCGACCTCGGCCTCGTCGTCGTCCTCCTCGCCGAGGAAGCCGCCGCTCTGGTGCGCCCAGAGCCGCGCGTACAGGCCGTTCTGCGCGAGCAAGCTGCGGTGGTCGCCTTGCTCGACGATGCGGCCTTTGTCGAGCACCACCAGCCGGTCCATCGCGGCGATGGTCGACAGCCGGTGCGCGATCGCGACCACGGTCTTGCCTTCCATCAGCGCGTACAGGCTGGCCTGGATCGCGGCCTCGACCTCGGAATCGAGCGCGCTCGTCGCTTCATCGAGCAGCAGGATGGGCGCGTCCTTCAGCATCACGCGCGCGATCGCGATGCGCTGGCGCTGCCCGCCCGAGAGCTTCACGCCGCGCTCGCCGACGTGCGCGTCGTAGCCTTTGCGGCCCTTCGGGTCGCTGAGCTGTTGGACGAACTCATGGGCCTCGGCGCGCCGCGCGGCCGCGATCATGGCCGCGTCGTCGGCGGCCGGGCGGCCGTAGAGGATGTTGTCGCGCACCGAGCGGTGCAGCAGCGAGGTGTCCTGCGTGACCATGCCGACCTGCGCGCGCAGGCTGTCCTGCGTGACCTGCGCGATGTCCTGCCCGTCGATCAGCACGCGGCCGTCGGCCACGTCGTAGAAGCGCAGCAGCAGGTTGGTGATGGTCGACTTGCCCGCGCCGCTGCGGCCCACGAGTCCGATCTTCTCGCCGGGGCGGATGTGCAGCGAGAGCCGGTCGATCACCGGCCGCGCGGTGGCATTCTTGCCGGTCAGGTCGGCACCGTACGCGAAGCTCACGTTCTCGAAGCGGATGTCGCCCTGCGTCACCTTCAATTCGGCAGCGTTCGGCTCGTCGACCACCGCATGCAGCTTAGACAGCGTGCCCATGCCGTCCTGCACCGTGCCGATGTGCTCGAACAGCGACGACATCTCCCACATGATCCAGTGCGAGATGCCGTTCAGGCGCAGCGCCATCGCAGTCGCCGCCGCCACCGCGCCCACCCCCAGCTGGCCCCGCGACCACAGCCACAGCGTCGTGCCGGTGGTCGCGAGAATCAGCCCCATGGCAAGCAGGTGGTTGACGATCTCGAACGCGCTGACCAGCCGCATCTGCCCGTAGGCGGTGACCATGAATTCCTGCATCGCCGCCTTCGCGAAGCCGGCCTCGCGGTGCGCGTGCGAGAACAGCTTGACGGTCGCGATGTTGGTGTACGCGTCGGTGATGCGCCCGGTCATCAGCGAGCGCGCATCGGCCTGGGCCTGCGAGATG
>Ga0307510_10008624_pt1 | contig 12150 bp, 13 predicted proteins | sample 12_EM_MG_FD_207224 | JGI IMG/M metagenome (GOLD analysis project Ga0307510, IMG submission 207224) | Populus trichocarpa ectomycorrhiza microbial communities from riparian zone in the Pacific Northwest, United States - 12_EM | ecosystem: Host-associated > Plants > Roots > Unclassified | place...
CCCCCCTCCGTGTACAATACGAGTAACGACACAACCGATTCCAAATGTCATCTACCAAGCAACGACTTATTATTGGACTGGACTACGGTACTACCTACACAGGTATGAATTGCAGTTCACAGAATCTGAGGGTTTGGCCGGAAGGGGCTTTGCTAATACTGAGTAGGAGTTGCCTTCTGTGACAGCCGTGCTGGAGGAAACATCGAGGGAATTCAGTTGATCCACAACTGGCCCGGCAAGAGCCAAAACGCCACAAATGAGAAAGTCCCGAGTCAGGTAGCTTACGGCTCGTTCGCAGAGGGCCGAACGTATGAATGGGGTAATCGCATTCCACCCAGAGCAGAACGTCAAGTATGGACGAAACTTCAACTCGACGAAGGCCAAAAGAGGGAGGAATTGAAAATGCTCCTAGCCCTCCTCTCTGGGAATCTGGAGAATATGAGTATCGGCGGCAGTGCCGAGGACGATGATAATCCACCTCTGTATCCAGGGAAACAACCTCAAGATGTCGTGGCAGATTTCCTGACCGGCGTCAACGAGCATGTCGTCCAAACATTAATCCAGCAGTTTTCGCGCGGTTTGCTCAGCACTCTACAGATCGAGATCGTCATCACTGTTCCAGCTGTCTGGTCCGATCGCGCAAAAGATTTAACCTTTCAGGCGGTTGGTAAGGCTGGTTTGGGAGAATTCAAATATAGTACTTCTATGATTGCCGAGCCTGAGGCCGCCGCTATATACACGCTGAAGTCTTTGAAGGGCGGTGCTTCCGGCGACGATATTCAAGTCGGGGATCATTTCGTACTATGCGATGCCGGTGGGGGCACCGTTGTAAGTGAACTTGGCCGAGATGAAAAACCTAAGGCTAGCACTAACTCACGTTAGGATCTTATTTCATACCGCGTATCAAGCATCTCTCCATCCTTCAAAGTCGAAGAAGCAGCAGTGGGGACCGGCGACAAGTGCGGTGCAACCTTCGTGGATCGTAACTTCAAGGAATGGTTGAAGGGAAAACTTGGAGAGGCAAACTACAAAAAGATCCCGAAGGAAAAACTCATGATTGGAAGCAAATTGATGAAGGAATTCGAGGACGCAAAGACAAGTTTCTCCGGAGATGGTCCAGAGGGTTTAATCACAGTGCCTAGCGAAGTGGGGATTACCGAAGATGCTTCGCGCGGTATTGAAGATGGAGAAATCTTGGTCACAGCGTAAGTTTGATCATTAGCCCTGAAGTGTAAGCCAGTAAGCTAACTAGGAGAAGTGCGGATTTTCAAGAAATTTTTGATCCGTGTATTAACCGAACTCTAGAATTGATTGATGGTCAGGTTGCTGCAGTGCAATCCAGAGGCTCACGGGTAAAGGTATTATCTCTCATCTTATATTTGACACAGTTACAGTTACTAAACATCCACCAAACAGTACGTCTTTTTGGTTGGTGGTTTTGGAAAATCAGAGTATATGTTCAAGAAGGTCCAAGAATACTGTGTTGCTCGAGGCCTTGAGACTCGGAGACCACCATTCCCGTAAGCACCCCAGTTCCTAAAGTAGGCTCAATAAACTCACCCACTACTACAGCTGGTCAGCAGTTGTCCGTGGAGCGGTTGCCCGTGGATTGGAAGGCGAGGGGCCGGGCCTTGTCCAACTGAGAATGTGCCGGCGACACTATGGAACGCCAGTGTCAGAGCACTATGATGAGACCAAGCATATTGCACAGGATATGTATGTCGACGATCTTACTGGCGAGAGATTCGCAAAAGGTGCACTTCCTTCATCCCCCCTTGATAACACAAGGCTAACAAAGCAGGCCAAATGCACTGGCTCCTGACAAAGGGCGAGAGCCTCTCTGCTACAACCCCCAAACGTGTCTCTATAGAATGCTGTAGAACATTCCGCCCGACAGACCCAAGGGTTTTCACCGCAAGGCTGGTGGCGTGCAATGATGATTATGCTCCCCGCAGATATTTTGAGAACAGTAATTTCCCCTCCCCTCCTAGGAACTCCTGTCACACGAAACGTGTACTGACAGCCCAACAACAGGTGTATATAATGTCTGCACCCTCCATGCCGACATAAGCACCGTCCCTGAGAGCAAGTTCCAACAGGCGAGGAGGGGCTTAGGCGGAGAGATGTTCTACATTGCAGAATTCAAGATTGAGATAATCGCACATGGAGCAAACTTGAAGTTCTTTTTGACATTTGAGGGGCAGGAGTATGGATCCGTTAGTGCGAATTACGATCCTTAGTTTTTCCTTTTCAGTCGTGTTCTCTTTCTCCTTTTCTTTTAGCTTCTTAAAATCTGTTTTTTTTTTGTTTGAGCACTGCATATAGTCTAGCAGTTTTGGATATTTGCAAGCAGGAGATCCAGAGATAACCAAGTTTCCTTTTTCTCTCTATTTGTTATTTAGGGGCGGATCTCCGGATGTGAACATAATATAAAGTGATCAGTTTGACTACCGTATTAGCTTGAATAAGCGAGTGGTGTGCTACGGAGGTACAGCGTGTAAGTTTTGTAGGTTCCACAAACGAAGACTGCCACCCTCACCCCCTGTGTAACCTACAAAACTTACACGCTGTACCTCCGTATACAGCAAAACAAGGGGGGGTAAAAAACAAAAAGATGCCAGAGGGGGCAACTCCAACTATAGTACATAATTAGCACACCGCTCTCCTCTCTTATTCGAGTTAAGTTAATAGGGTAGATAGAAGCGAGCATCTCGAATGCCCTAGTCATATATTATCACTCAAGATTATTTCTCCAGCGCAGTTCGCCCCCCCCCGGCAGATAGTAAAATAAAGTGTGACGGACGCGGCAGCCTAGATTCCCCACATTTACTCAACACTACGAACCTGGTAACATCTGATCCGGAGCTCACATATCCCGTTGACAAGGCTGATACGCAAAGCCAAGCACGTGTCCAGACTTGGGGGTGTGGGGAGGGGGGGTGCATGGTATCCCCTGTCCTAGCGTCCGCCCATCGCATATGAAACCCAATATATACACAATCCAAGCGCACCTGGTCGATCAATCGGGGGTTTTTATTTATTAATTCCTCTTCCGCCTCATGTCTGAGGCGTCGGGGGAAGAGAAATCCAGTGCTGGAGGGCTATAGTATGAATGGTTTTCGGAAAAAAGCGGTAAGGACTCTCCGGAGGCAGATGAGAGAAATCCTCCCGAATGACGGATGGTTGGTTTCTCTCTTGGCCTGGGGTTGTAGGGTGCGGGAGACAATTTAACTTGGGGGGTATAGCTTGAGGGTGCGCTGGACAAGAGTGACAGTTAGTGATGAAGGAAGGTTAGCAGAATTGAAGAGGGATGGGAGTGGGGGGGGGCTTCCGCACTCGGGAGGCGTACCACTTGTGGGGCGTATGTGGTGTTGCTGCTTGTGACAAAATTTGAAGGACGCCGAACGAAGCGGATCTTGTTGGCGGGTATTGGGTTTTGCGGGACGGATTCTGGGTCGGCCGTAGATTATAGGTATTGGGGAGGTGGTGGGAGTGTCGCCTATGGTGTTGGTATAGCTATGATACCTCATTAAATAGATAAATTTCCCCTTGGACTCGAAGATGATTCAAGATACCGAGTGACGGTGGGTGACGTTAAACTTGCGAGCGGGGAATGATATAGGGAGCGTGATGATCTAGGAAAACAACCTAGGCTGATGCTTCTACCCCTCAGAATCGATAGGGTAAGAGAATGAGACGGGCAGGCTCCCCAGATCAGACTAACGGTTTGCTGTTTCCTTATAGTAGCAGGATTCCCTCATAGAACGGCCCACCTGTCGTAGGTTGTGGGTGTTTTAGGGGCAGAGGGTGAGTATTGCTATGAGAAAAGAGTTCGGAATTCCTGACGGGCGCCTTCTGACGAATTCTATGCCCCTTAACCCTGTTTGTTTTAGCTTATTCTGAGTACGAAAGCCGCTTAAAACGGTTGGAAACCAGCGGTTGAAAACATTCACCAATTCTTACCTCCACATCCGATCTTAACTTTCTACCCTATTGCCACTCGATCTTCAATCTCGCCCTGTGCTTCGGATTCTTCTATACTTTCTACCCTAGAATCAACCTTAACGTCAGATATCGGGCGTCATCATCATCCAAACCAATAATGCATACCTTCAATCTCCTGACCGTGTTCGGGTTTTTCTTCCTTGCAGCGGTCTGCGCAAATATACCTCATCCGGCAGAACACCTCCAAGGCCTCACCACCGAACCACTTGCCTTCCTCGAAGAATCCTATCAGAACCATTCCTCTGTCTTTGGCAGTCAGGTAACCGTCACCTATAATGTTACCTTCGATTCTAACAACGAGCCAGTTCTCGGCCACACCTCTACAGCCATCAAGGAAGTCGTCACAATCTCCGCGAATGGACGGATCTGTGAAACTAGTGACGCCAGCCCTCTCACCACTCATGTTTACCTTGCACTACGAGACCTGTCCGAGCTCTTTAGGGGAAATAATAACCGTCTCTGCTGTCAGAGCAACTGGTTCGGGTCGCATTGCACCCAGCTGAAGAGCCATGGGACCGCTGCCTTGGGGATTTGTGGGATGAACGGAGCGTGTATGAGGTGTCAGGAGGCGCTCTGGTTGTTTGCGGAAGTCGCCCATGATTGCCGCTGGAAGGACAAGGTTGGGGGGATGTGGAGAATTGGAGGCTGGATTGATCTCATAGTCTATCACAATTGAGCCAGTGATTACCTGACCTGATTGCAAATATTACTTAAGGGCGTTGTTTCTTCCGGAGACTTCAGCGCTAGACACTTGTCGGTGACCCTTCAACGAGTGATATGAAGTGACGGAAGTTGCATTATTTGAAACCCTGAAGACATCCACGGTGGCATAAAACAAGAGGCCAGGTAAACCACCACCTCCGCAGCTTATAGCGGGCTCAGATTTGGGTTGAACTGGATACCTAGGTATATCAAACGGCTAATAGCGGAGAATGGGCGTGTGGAAAGTAAAGGGGGGGTATTCTGCCTATCGAACCTAGTATAAGTATATCATACCGTGAGACACGAGGCATTTCTACCATATGCTATAGAATTAAAGAGTCTCATCCTTAGGGAAAAAAACGGAACTTAATTGTTTGGGCGGTTTACTGTGAGCGGGAATGAGCGGTTCATCGCCTTTAGATAGTTACGGGTTCAGCTTTGAATACTGAAGGGACCAAGGAATTAGTACAGGGAGGGGCCCGGTCACCAGAGCAGAGGCAGTTTTAGTGCTCGAGAATAATTAGCCAGAAGTATAGAAGAAGGAGGCCATGTTGCGAAGGGCAAATCCCAAAGATGTCTTGATTGCCTCCATCAACTCAAAGGAAAACCCTCCCTAATTTACAGCCCATAAGTATTGAGGATGCTTAGTACTTTCAAGCGCCGTAATCGCTCATAGGAGGAGTGTCCACAATTACATAAACCATTACGAATACGATTACTTGCCCAGAAGTATGATACCGGGAAAAACGCAACCCCAACCCCGCAACTTGAGTGCGTATCGCACCCTTCTCCAGCTTTGTACGCTGCGTGAGAATAATTTTCATTGCAATTGTTTCTCCCCAAAGTGCTTATCACTTTCTTTGTCCCCTATTTTCCCTCTTCTCCATTTTATAGACCTAATCATTTGGGCCAGCAATCTCCTTTCTAAACGCTATGCAGCCCCGAACCACTGCTTAAGGGCAGGGTAGAAGCTCCAGCAAGACTTCCAGATCTTGCAACACCTTTATTTCCATCAATGGCTCCGGTATCGTGTCTCTCTCTCTGCCGGTATAGTGTTTGATAGCTCACCTCGCTAGTGATGGAATGCTAGAACTAAGCCTGTCAGCAACGGCGACCGCAATATGCACGCCCTAGGCCTTCCCCATGTCAAACATTCCGGGGTTCAAATGGCAGCTTTTCGTTTCGAGTATCCTCTTCTACCTTCCTCCCACTGTGAGTGCTTGGGATGACCCACATGTGGCTTCGGATTAGTTTTCGATGAGTCTTAGGACTCTTGACCCTTGAACACATGGGTGATAAGCCATGGAATACACGATTATGGTGGGGGTGAAGCAGGTTGGTAGGGATTGCTTGGTGTCTCATCGATGGAAAGGGTGCGACGGAATAAACTGATTGATTTACTCAGTAACGCTTCCCAAGGACTATGTGCTCTACAAGATCCATGGACCTTGAAACCCTAGGAATTGGTCCTTTCAACACTGCATTCCTTGCTGACTCCTTACAGTATGTGATATGCTGTCATAATACTTGCTCAGATTGGGTATCGTACGAGTATTCGAGGACGTGAGCTGAGTCGACAACAGCTGAGTGTTAGGCCAACCTGACTAGAGGCAAGCAACGATCGTGGGAAGGAAACAGGGATGAATGGAAGAGAACTCACATCCGTACTCTAACTACGTGCGAATTAATAACTGCGCTCGGCCATTCAGAATTCCCGTGAGGTATCAGCAATACCGACAGACCGGGCATAAGGTAGAAAAACAAAAAACACCGCAATACCGGCGTCCTGTGAATGGTAGTCTCGGTTACCCCTTGGGCTGTTTAATTGGTTGGGTTGGCAAGCCGCATACTGGAACCTAGCACCTGACGCGGGAGAGGCACACCCCACTTGAAACTTGCATAAGCTTGCATGGCACGTATCCACATGCATTCCACGAATGTTTGAACCAGAGCACCGGACGAGTCCCGCTGGCAGCAGCAGCACCTCACTTCGGCCAACTATTCCAGAAATTGATAATCACTTACGAGGACCGGTACGTGCACGATCCGGCTGTTTACAGAAGAGGGACATTTCATCCCACCTGTAAGACAGAAAAACTTTTCCTTTTCCTTCTTGCCCTTCTTTCTCACAGGCTACTGGGAAAAAGAAAAGAAATTTTTTCGCAGAAGAAGGCTGGCAAATCACTTCTTAACCATTTAATGCTACGTAAAAGCAAAAAACTAGATGACGAATCACAAGACTTTCTTTTTCCCCCCCTTCTTTCTCCTCCTCCAAACCAGGGTTTATCCCAAGACGTTGGCGTGCGAATCGAAACTCAGCGGAAAAGCATACGGGTACGATAGCCTTCCCGTAGTCGAGGTGACGTTTCGCAGGGTTTGTGATGGGTGGTTCCCCCGGGTGGGGATCTTGCGTGCTAGGGTTATCCCTGGTATTAATTTATTTTTTCTTCAAAACTGATGAAATGCAAGAATCACACGGTGCCCTACCTGGACCGAATTGGCTCTCAATTGGCAAGGGATTTAAATTTATCGCCAAAAAAAAACCGAAACGGGTAGTCCATAGAACAAACTTGAGCCTAACTTCCCAATCCGCAAGAGGACATCTATCATAGGTTTCGCCCGCACTATGATAGACCCTGGGGCTTGCGGAAGCTTGAAAGGGTTGGAAAAGTTGAGGAAGAGAAGAGATGAAAGGTTGAGGAAAGGGAGGTCAAAAGGAAAGGAGGACTCGCGGTCCCGGCTAAGGAGTGAAATGCGTAATAAGATGGATTCGTGGGTAGGCGGGCGAGGAGGAGAAGGGAAAAAGGCAAGACCTCGAGAGCATTCGAGGGGTTTTTATAGACTCGACTACAGGGACTGGAGTTGGGCAAATAGCAATAAATGCCATCTCTAACCTTCCCTCCACTACAGCATCATCACATCAGGCTTCCCCCGGCCTACCAACCTTACCCATTTGCCAACCCACATGCGGCGGCAAAGCGGGAGGCAAGGAATCGAAAGCAAACAATTCCTCTGGAAAAAAAGAAATAATAGACAACTTACCATACAAGGGTCTGGCATAAAAAGGTGGTACGGACCAGGGGTGCTGATGCTGATTTCGGTTGAAATCAGTGCTATGCCGCAGCCAGCTTGCCTGGAAACGCAAACCTCCTATTGCTTAACAAGAGCCTCGAAAGGATTGTTTTTTTGGTTAGCGTATGGAACTGAAAGCCAGGCACCTCATCTATTGACTCTATCTCTTCATAACTGACCAAGACAAGAGGAAATAGAGATCCTATCAGGCCCATGTTTCCCAGGTGTACCACTACTACTAACATTTTGGCTATGTACCGTACCATTATTTTATCCCTGACCCTTGTGCCGGTCAGTGACCTTTCTTGTTTTTCCCTTCTTTTCTTTTCTCTCACTTCTTTCCATTGGGAGCCGGGAATTCCTTGCCCAGGATTGTGGGGTGCTCTACCGTACGGTAGTACCTAGGGGCTGAGCTACAACAGCTTCATCCATCGGCCCATCCGCCCACCCATCCATCCATCGATCCTTACATTCCTTCCTGTTTGCTTGCCCGTTAATGCCGCCGCTCTGCATACTCGAGTACCACAGCCTCCGCATACACCAACCGTGCCCCTCTTCCCCTCGGGGGGGAAAAAACGGAAGGGGAGGGGAGGGATTAGGAAAAAAAACCATAAAACAGTAGATACGTATCCATACTTTAGTAGGATAGAGTATCTCGAGTGGAGTTAGCCAAGTGGGAGGTTGTGATATGCACGCATGCGAGCATCCGCCGATGTAGCGCCGGCAGCAGTAGGGGGGCGGGGAGTGAAGGACAGACTGCAAGTGCGAGTGGGAAATGAGAAGGAAAAAGAAAGAAGCAATACTAACCAAGAAACCCCCAAGAAAACATAAAAACCGATGCCGTACCGCCCCATTTTGCTGTACCGTATCCTTACAGCCCGTAATCCACAAAATGAATCTATCAGCACACACACTCTGCTGCTGTCTGAGAAACACTCGAGCAATGCCCCCGCTCCATATCATCGAAAACTTCTCCTAACTTGTGACGAGTTGGAGGAGAGGGGGGGAACGATGGCTAATGCTGTTACGCGGAATTATCTCAATCGCATTGTAATGCAGCCAGCAGTGGGGGGGACGGAGGCTGCGAGGGAGGGAGGGTGGAGGAAGTGGATTTGGAAGGACAGTGTTAGAAGTAGGAAGGTGGGGAGGAGGTGCGAAGAGAACAAGAGGGAATGGAAAGGGACAGCAGGCCACATGCGTAAGTCTCGAAAGGGAAATGGTGGACAAAAAAATCAATAATGATAATGCTATAACGATATTATAATGAAAAATGGATGTGGGAAAACAAGCTTCCAAGGGAACCTGGACCGGTCCGCAGTTATGTGCAGCCAATCTACCCGCTCCCATTAAAATTTTACATCCAGCATCCTAGTATGGAGCGCCTGGCAAGAGCCTTGAGAGTAAACTTATTAGAAGGAAGCAAATAATACATGGATAGTGACCCATCACAACTTTCATTCCTCACTTTGCCCTATCTATCATTTTTTTCGTTCACCCAGCCAATTCCCAACAAACATGAACCTCTATTTTATTTTTTCTCCTGCGGCAAGTTCCGGTGAATGGTACATGTGTAAAAACCATGGCTATCCTGACTTCACATGCAAAGCTTTTGGGCCCGTAATAACTGCTAAACATTTGCTGGCACCATCAGGGAGTAGAATACAGGTATCGATAAGGTCATGGCCCATCACTCGCGCGAAAATCCTGCTCAACCTCGTTGATGGACACGAATAAAACAGATCCACCTCAACCATTTTGCAAAGGAAAAGTAAGCATGCCAGCCAAGAGCCCGCGAGAAGCTCCTTAGGCAGATGCACGGCGAGTGACATGAAACATCCGAGCCCCACCAACCCATATCCAACAACGCCATTTGGCCATTTATGCACATCCCAAGTCCGCGCGATCCGGTCCCTTCAGTGGCCATCAATCAGCTCATTAACCAACCCATTGCTTGGCCCGGGCCCCCACCCCATCCCACCATCATTACCCTCTTCTCCTTCGGCCGTCCAATCAGTTACACCGCCTCTGAAATCCGCAACTCTAGCCCAGCCAATCCGGACCACCACAACTCGAACCTCCTCACCCTCCAAATAGCATTTATTTTCGCTTTGGGGGTTGTTCTCCAAGTGCACACGTTTGTAATACCCCTCATCCTCGGTACCCTGGGGGATCAAATGTGCATACCCGTTCAGAGTCGCAGAGATACTGCTCAAGGCTGCAGAATTGAGGTTGGTAAGGAATGTAGACAGCGGTGACGCAGACTGTGTTTGATGCAGGGGAGAGGTGGAGGGAGCAAAGGGGTTTGCGGATGAGAGGGATGGACGGTGGGACACCCAGTCATGCACCAATAGCGAGACCCGCGGGTTGGAAGTTAGGTTGAGAGTCTTTTTGGTCGATGGCTGGGTGGTCATGATAATGATGGGTCCGGGTGTTGAAGATGATGACGATATGGAAGTGGCGGGGAGCGGATACGGGCTAACTGGCAGATAGGTGTAATTCATGAGGGAAACCTGTTCTAATAATCAATTGCTGTAGGGCAACAAAACAGGAGCGATTATCCTCACATGAGGCCAGAGGCCATCGGAGGTCGCCAAATGGAGCTGTTGAAAATATGTAGTCAGATAGGCCTGCAGTAAGCAAGTAAATGACGGGGGTAGAAACTCACATATCTGGCGTTCTTCAGACAAGCAATAACTTCCGGTGGGAGCTCACTGGAGGTTGAGCTGGTAGACATTGTGATGATTTTGATATGAAAGAGAAAAAAAGGACAGGAGCGGATGAAGAGTATTGGAGTCGAGAGTGGTGAAGGATGACGATAAAGCCCGAGGATCGAAGGACCCCGCTAACTAATCGATGGGTAGGCTTGGCATTCACGACACCTCAACCCTACACCCTCATTAAATTGTCGTTAGAACACAGGCCTACAGAGTTTCGCACCGTGCCATACAATTCCACCGTGAGGTGCCAGTGTCTTTGTCGCGTTAGTGCATTTTGCAAATTGGTCCTTTTTCCAAAACAGATCGCGCTTCCACGGGATGGCTTCTGAGCCCAGATATTGTGTTGGTTTGGTTTTTAGCTTGGCCTACATTGCCGCGATGGGACCAGGGGCTCTGCCGAGCAAATAAACGAAGAAACGACCGCCAAAGTGCTCGAGTACCAATCAATCCACGCCCGGCGCCAGCCGGCTTAGATTTTGTGTCTGAGACGGGGGCATAACTTATAACTACTATACCTCTATCCTTCTCCCCCCCCGCAAACTTAGGAATCCTTTCACAAACGGGGGTAGTGATGCGCCATGAGCCCCCAATTTCTTGGAGCATGGCACGGTAGAGTACGATCCCAGCGGTTCAAAATGCCAGGGTGGCTACTTTTCTTTGTCGATAAGACTTCCTGTCCCCGCAAAATACATGAAGCTGACAGACAACAGGGGAAATGGTCCGTAATGGTCCAGCTTGCCCCAGGCAGTTAGCTGCGCTCGGGGGTCTCGAAAATCGCTCCGGTATTCACCTTTCAGAAGTCGACCAGCCATCCCCGCTGAACGGGAGGGGGCACCCATATCTCGCAGCACGGTGGAGTAACTTACACCGGGATCGGAAGGTTCTTCAAGAATTCTAGCCAATAATACATCTTCTGGACCGTCACGAGGTGTTTGTGGAAATCGGTGTTATCAGTGGCGTATCTTAAATTCCAGAAAAGGTACCGGTAACGGAAGCAGCGGAAGTACCGAGCGGCTCATCAAGCATAGACAACGTGCCGCACAGAGTACACGATTTTAAATCAATCTCCCATCACCACGAATCGTTGCTGCGTGAGCTAGCACTGGACGATAGCACTACTGTTGAACATTAGACACTTCACAAGGTCTCTATTAGTTAAGGACTTAAAGTTGCATCACTCATCCGGGAACTTTAGTCTAGTCCTGTTACTTTCCATCAAAATACTATTGATATTAGCGGAGGTTGGTTTGGCTCAATAGTTATTGAATTATTGACTGTGAACCTGAAATAGTTGTGCACAAAAATGGCCACGAGTATCTTTCAATGATATGTGTTACCCGAGTGAGCAGTAGTCATAATATGAGTACCGTATTTCCTTGTACTTATTGACAACTTAACTACATTTGCGAAATGCAGAGCTGACTTATGCAGGTGGCTCGACCGGATTAGATAGCCCATTAAGTGATCAGATCACACTTTCTGATAAGTCGCAGAGTATGATACCGAGTTTATAATAGAGCAGATGTAGGGTGAAAGAGAAATTATGTGGGGGGCAGGCCCGAGCAGAAACTGTTGGGACTTTTGGATGGGGTTCTGCTAATAAAGGAATATAAGCACAAGTGCAGAGCTAATAAATTTAGAATTGCCCACGTTT
>Ga0307510_10008625_pt1 | contig 12150 bp, 17 predicted proteins | sample 12_EM_MG_FD_207224 | JGI IMG/M metagenome (GOLD analysis project Ga0307510, IMG submission 207224) | Populus trichocarpa ectomycorrhiza microbial communities from riparian zone in the Pacific Northwest, United States - 12_EM | ecosystem: Host-associated > Plants > Roots > Unclassified | place...
ACCAGAAGAAACAACGTTCGGTAAGCGGGTGATGCGATCATAGGTGATCCGATCGCCCCGAAGCGCCGCTTCCATCGATCTGATGTGAAGCGCTGTAACACCAGGCAGCCGCAGGCGAGCACGACAGCCATGGCCGCGATATTGCTTTTAACCAGCTCAGTCCACATATCGGCTCCCGCCCGCCTGGGGGCTGTTCGCAGTCTACCTCTGTCCGGGAGCGGTAGCTCTTGGCCCGAGAGCAGACGATTGCGAGACCCACGCTCCAACACAACGTATTCAAGCTGCCGATCCGCGGGCGCCCGGCGCCGCCAAACCACCGCACCCCGCCCCAGAGGCACCGCCCCGCCCTCGCCGGCCGCCTATTGCAACGCCGAACATCCGTGCAACCGGACACCTCCAGGATAGCGACCGAGTGAGTACCCTTTCAACCCGTCCACCGGCGCCCCGCGCCCTCAGACTCAACATCCGCAGCCGATTCGTCGACCGGATCGCCCCAGAGGATCGAGCCTCTGACACACAGCCGGCGAGCGGTGACGTGAGAGCACCACGTTGACACGGATTCTGAACAATTACCCCACTGTCCGTTGTCAGAACAATGGTCACCTTGTAGATTGGATACATGGCGCTCAAACGGATGGACAACATAGGAATCGTCGTCGAGGACCTCGCAGCGACGATTGATTTCTTCCGCGAGGTCGGCCTCGAACTCGAAGGGCGGGCCATGATCGAAGGAGAATGGGCTGGACGTGTCACCGGATTGGGCGATCAACGCGTCGAGATTGCCATGATGCGCACCCCCGACGGTCACGGCCGGCTCGAGCTCTCCCGCTTTCTCACGCCGCCCACCGTCGCGGATCACCGGAACGCCCCGGTGAATGCGCTGGGGTATCTACGCGTCATGTTCACCGTGGACGACATCGACGAGACACTCGAGAAGCTCCGCAAGCACGGCGCGCAGCTCGTAGGCGAAGTCGTCCGTTATCAAGATGCGTATCGGCTCTGCTACATTCGCGGGCCTGGGGGACTTCTCATCGGACTCGCCCAGGAGCTCAGCTGAGCGCCGGCACCACAAGCGTCTCGCTCGTGATCCCTAGACCCCCTAGAGCAACTGCTGCCGTACCGTGGCAGCGGAGTGACTGAAGAATATGAAGCGAAGGGTTGCCGCATCCCTTACTACGGTTCTTTGGGCCTTCTTCACGTACGTTGGATATGACCTCGTCACTGGGGTGGCTCAGCGTCATGTTCCGGGTTACCCGAACGCAGGTCAGTGGCACTACTACGTGCACTTCCCGCTGGCCATGCTGCTCATTAGTGCTGGCCTATTGTTGCTTGGGAAGAAAACACCTCTGACGCTGTTTGTCACCTTATGGGTAGTACAGATCGTGCTGTTCATCCCGTTCGCCCTTGCATATTCAGGAGGCATATAGCGGGTCCGAAAATACTGGCTAGGCCAGGCGCCTACCTCGTTACACTTCGACCGCCAAACCCTGGAACTCCATGGCCTGTCTGAAGTTGTCGAGCAGTCGGGCTTGTTCCGCCGGAGTGTTCGAGACCGATGAGTTGTCCCAGCGCTCGAAGCTACGCGGCGAGATGCCGATACCTGGCCGACCTGCAACCATCAGGGGCTCGACGCTGAGTACCTTTACCCGTCCGATTAAGGCCCATCGAAGACCCGCGTGATCAACTGAGCCGGAGGCATCTGCAAGGCCCGAGCAAAACAGACAAACGCGACGACGTCCAGGCGTCGCTCACTGGCCTCGGTCTTGCCGATGTATGAGTGGGTTCATCCAGCCTCGTCGAGAGCCGGCGCTACGAACGCCCGGCACGGCCGCCACGCGGACGTTCTGCAAACGGCGTCGTGATGACCATCATGCTCTCATACGTAGGACGTGCTTTCCGGGCACGTACGGCGCCAGTGTCATCCCGCTCTCCCACAGTTTGAGGGCGCCTGGCAGCACCGTGCGATTCCCCACTTTTGCCACGCCACGCTTTCGGATCTGTCGATTCAGACGGGACGAGAACGCGGAAATTCGGGCAAAGTCCCACGCATCTGTTCCCGCTTGATCAGCATGGATCGGCTCCCACCGCTCGGCGCGTGTTCTGGAATTGTGGTTAGTATGCGAATTCTCGAGTCGATCGGACCGCGGAGCTGACAGATACAGCTGAACGAGTCCCCACCCTTCGGCGGTGTATCGAAAGGTCGCGCCGCCACACGCGCTCGGATTGAGCGCAATTCGTCGCGGCTCGAACGGAGGCCCCGCGCCCAGCACATAGAGCTGCAGGTGCACTTGCCACCGGTCGCCGTTGGGGTAGCGCCGCTCGAACTGGCGCATGACATCCACCTCTGATTCGAAACGCTTCATGGGTTGCTCGAAAGCCGAGGCAAGCTCGTAGACATGGCAAGTGGCCTCCGCGAACAGCCACCTCAGTAGAGGCTCGTGATCTTCGGGCGTCGCATAGAAGTCGCAATTCGGCACGATCTCAATGCTCAGTCGGTATGCGGGCGGTTCGTTGGGACCGATGCCGCCGCAGCGCAATCTGCAACAGCATCGCATCTTGATTTTCTCGCGGAAGCTGACCCTTCTGCAATACCCGCCTGCGTTCGTGTCCCAGCCTGCCCTTGCTCGACCGTCATTCGTAGCCTCTGCCCTCACCACACTTCGAATGATGTTCGGCATCGCTCGCGCATCGACACGCCGCTCACCATTCCTACACGGTCGTGTGACGCTCACTTGTTACTCCGCACGCTCCGCCTCCCGATTCACGTCCGACATCAGCTCAGTCGCACCCTGCACTATCTAAACACCTTCCCGACCCCGCCATCGCCCAACACTCCCTCCGAGGTGCGCGCAGCGCCGCACGCGGATCGACTCCCCGATCGCATCGGCCGAAGGACCGCTCACGACCCCACAGCCGTCAGTCACCAATTTCTGCTACGGTCAGTCTTGAAGGCGTAAGCTGGGTTGACTAGCGAGAGGGGGTATTCATGGCCATCGCGACATTCAGCACTGTGAACGATGGGCTTCAGCCGCATCAAAAGGAGCGCGGGCATTACGTCGTTGACGTGAACCTGGAAGAAACAGGGCCGTGGATTCCATACGCCGAAGGAGTCTGGGTACAGGTGTGCCGTTTTAACGTGACTACCGGCGGGTTCACCGTGGTCTTGAAAGGTCTGCCAGGCGCCAAAATTGGGGTTCATTACCACACGGGCACAGTGCACGGTTTTACACTACGGGGTCACTGGAGGTATCTCGAGCATGATTGGATCGCGAAGCCCGGTACCTTCATCTTCGAACCTGCCGGCGAAGCTCACACGCTCGTGATAACCGACGACTCACCCGAACCAGCGATCATTTTCTTTGTCGTAGACGGAGCCCTGGTCTACCTGGATAAACCTGCGAATGGAACAATGGCCGCGTTCGAGGACGGATTCAGCGCTCTTGAGCTGAGTCGTAAGTTCTTTATCGAAGCCGGGTTAGATGTTGCCCAATTGGACCTTCGGATCCGATAGGTTCTGACCTTAAAAAGTCCGCGGTTGGCCGACTGGAGCCGGCGCTACTCATCTGGCTAACGTCCCGCGCCCAACAGTTCCCATCTAGGCGCCCCGCGCCGCCAGCAATTCCGTTGCCTACCAACAGCTTGTATCTAACGCGTGACCCGCGACCGCGAGCATCTAACCGCCAATCAACATCAGCGGTGCCAGCAAGCAGGTGGTCACCTTCGGAAATCGGATCCCGATGAGCAATCCCGCACCCGAGGACCAGACACCCCACATCGCCAGGGTATCAAAGCCGACCGGATGAGCTCCAAGCAGAGCGCGGCCAATGGCACCGATGAAAAAGAAACCGAATAAACCGAACACGGCTCCGCCGATTCTGTCCGCGGCGGTGATCGGTGCCTGCCACCATTGCCGAACGCGATCACACAGATGCGACATAAATCCGCCGACCATCGAGGAAATCTCCCGCCGTGTTCTCTCCAATCACAACATTCTACCCCCGGAGGGGGACTCGAAATCAAAGCGGCGTCGAACTCTAGAGGACTGATCCGGCTTCTGGCGCCACGCCAAACTTCCACGATTCCGGGGTGGGCAGCGCCGGACGCGGATCGATTCCCCGATCGCCTCGACCAATGGACCGCTCACGACCCTGGCCCAACGACCGATCGGAAATCGACAGAGCGGACATCCAAACGACCGCCTTCGCGACCCCATCGGAACCGTTCTCCCATCACTAACAGAGACAGGCTGACTCCAGTTTACTCGCGCTCGAGCAGTGGCCGCATGAAGGATCGGTCATACCGAAGTACGCAGCCACTGTCGTCTCGAATGCGATCAGCCTCGATGAATTCCGGATTGACTCCGAAATGGGTTCGATACTTCTCATACTCCGCAAGGCTTGGAAAGCTGAAAAGCGCCAAAGCACGATCGCTCGCGCCTTCGGACGGCAGAAAGTATCCGTGATGACGGCCGCCGTAACGGTTGACCAGTTCGATCCATCTCTTGGCGAACTGTTCAAAGGCGTCGATTTTCTTCGGGTCGATCACGTAATCTACGACGCAGGTTATCATCGCGCACTCTCCTCATTGTCGCTCGGATGCTCAGACTCTGGTTGGCTCCGCTGTTGGCGGCAGGGTTTCACGAACTCACGCGCTCTCCAAAGGGTTGATGATAAAACAGGCGAGGCTCCACGCCGGACGACTACTACACGTTAGAACAGTAACCCTGTGGCCACGACTGCGGCTGCCTAAATTACCCAGTGCAGCGCCGGACGCGGATGGACCTCCGTCATAGATGCTGGCGAACGAATGTGAGCAGGATACCGGCGGCCAACTCGAGCTCCGTCTTGTTCGCCCCCGTCAACTCGCCCCTGTTGGGGTTTCTCACTGCCCATCGAAAGCGACCAAACGCCTGCGGCCAGACATACTCGAGATCGTTCAAGGTCACACTCGTGCCACAACAGGGCAACACGGAACGTGCCAGGCGAAAACTCCCTTCCTCTACATCGTCATCCATCCGTGCATGCCACCACTTGAGATCGATCTCTGCGGCGCAGTTCGGACACCCGATCTGTTGGAAGTTCTCCCCGCAATCGAAAAAGCGGACTTCCTCCGACGTTTCCGCAGTGATGTCCTCAGCATCGGGTGCGCATTGCGCCAACAGCTCGACGACACGTCGCTGCACTTGCAGCGTCGGTACTTAGGTCGGATCACGTGGAATGACGAAGATGACGTTGTCGGACATGCCTGCAACCGTACCACGGCCACCCGGTCCGAATCATCTCGCTCTGGCCCGACCCCGGATTGGCCCCGCTCGTACAGGGTTCCGTGCGTCTCAATTCCTCGACGATGACCTTGCGGATTACTGACATAATTTGCCCGCTCGGGGACCTGGACTTCATTCCACTCTCAACCGCCGTCCGATCGCAAGTCCCACGGAACGCGCACCTCACGCACGCACATAGCTCGATTCAAAGAGTATATTGCTGCGGGCGGCCTCCTCAGCCTTTCACGAGCCAATGAATCTAATATGTTTGATAGCCCAGTCCCATACAGTGTCCTGCGGCAGGTTGGCCTGGTGATGACCCAGCTCGCCTCCATCGCATCTGTACTGGAGAAGGGTGAGTTAGTCTGCCCATTCGCGGTCGTCACCCAAGGCGCAAACCGGCAGTCAATCGAGTTCGAAGCCCGCACTCAGGACGAGGCGGTGTCGGAAGGATGGGCCAGTCTCGATAAGTATAGAGACCACGTGGATTTATGGGCCTTAGCCCGAGAGGGGTTGGCCAACGGCCCGAACGGCAAGGAGGATGTATTGGTGGTGGCGGCATGGACCCATGGAATGCCAGAGCCCGTTGTGTTTCAGCAGGGATTCCTGCCGAAGGATAAGGGCGGTTTCGCGCTGATCGGTCCGGTGGTGGTCGATGATCAACCTGAGGCAGAATTAGATCGGATTGCAGAGGGGTTCATGGAAGGCGTGCACGAGCATCCCAAAGGCCACCTTTGGAAAACATGGCATCTCGAGACACGTTGACGGAGACCGGCAAGATTGCGCGCGGCCTTAGCGGACGTGAACCGCTTTTATTGTTGATATTGGCGGTGGGAAGCGCGTTGGCGCTCATCTTGATGGACGCAACTCCATTGATTATCAATTTCGTGTACCCGGTACTTGCCCTATCCAGCACTTTGATTGTTTGGGCCGTGATTTTCGTAAGATCCGCCAATTTATTTATCCGCCGAGCCGACGAGCGTGATTGGAAGCAAAGTGTCCTCCCTGGCTTTCTACTGGTGACCTCGATCCTCATCTTCTTTAATGTTTTTTCCTTTCTCCGTGGGTGCAACTATTTAGGCGGCGCTTTGCGGTTCGCGGTTACACGTTCGTACTACGAACACCAGGTCTCGCTTCTGCCCAGGGACGGAAGGCCGAGGCTGGCGGTCTTCAATTGGGGCGGAATGATATGGTCGTCGAGAGGTGTGGTATACGATGAGAGCGACGAGATTGCACTCCCCCTTGGTCAACAATCCGCCGACTGGAACGCGCGTGCCCGCTCTGGTGAATTGGGCTGCGGAAACTGGGACGCACGCCGGCTGTCGTCCCACTTCTACCTGGTCGTCTTTCCTTGTTAGACCGGATCGCCCCTGAGGATCGAGACGCAGACACACATGAACGATGAGTAGCAACAGCAGTCTCGCAGCCGATCTTCGGACAGAAGGTCGCGCCGCCACCCGATCCCGGACGGCTACGTGTTCTTCAATCGCCAGCCGATAATCATGGAGATCGGGAGGCCGATCATGATGATATGACTCGGCAGCGCGATGGCGATCGTCTGCCCGCCTACGTACAGTGGGCGCCCAATGAATGAAAGGGGCAAAATCACGTAGTTCATTGCCAGGAAGAATATGGTTCCGAAGACGAGGCCCGAAAGGAACGCGTGCCTCACCAGCCATTCCCAGCGTTTCGCGACCAGATAGTAGATAGCAGCCGCACCGATTGTAATCAAAAAGTGTAGTCCAACTCCGATCATTGCCGTTGCGTCACCACCCTGGATGACTGCGTCTTTGCCCAGCAACGCAGCGGCAACACCTTTCCAAGGCCTCAGGACGGAAGTTCCCGCGTTGACAGATTTAACCGTGTTGAAGGCCAGATCAATCGCGCCAGCCACCGCTCCCGCGATTGCAACCGTCGAAGCCGCAGTACCGGCTTGTCGGCGTGACTCAACCGGACGGGTAGATATCGCCTCGATACCCGCTTTGTTCCCATGTGCCGCTTCACTCATTTGATTCCTCGCGATCCACGGCTTGGACGCCGGTCTGCAAGTGAGCTTACTGAAGCGTTGTTAACTATCTATAGAGCCATTTCCGAGATAAAGCTTCGGACCATTTGAGACCGCAGGGCCATGCACTCGCACGGACCCTGAGGTTACCGGAATCGGCGCTGAAACTTGCCGCCGGTGCGCGCCCTGGTACGTTTGAGCGCTAAAAAAAGCCTCACCGGGGCGGTTGACGAGGCTACTCCTGCGGTCTTTCAGCTCCCCTCATTCTCACCCTACTCCTCGGCCTGCTCCGATCTCCCGAATCACTTCCAGCATCATTCGCACCGCATACCCGCCGCCGCTCCTTCCGACGGAATCGCCCCAGAGGATCGAGACTCTGCCTCACGGACGCGCGCGCGAAGCGTAGGTCAGGTGCCTGGCAAAAATGACCGAACGCCCACCGAGCCATAACAATTCAACAGTTGATTCCATAAATCGGGGCCGTCGCGGGCTCGAATGTCACCGTCCCCATTTGCACCCCCTGGCTATCAACGACAACCACGGGGAAGGTGACCGTGAAGTGTTCCCAGCGACCGGCTGGCAGCGTGTATTTGAGAACGACCGCGGCGGTCCCCCCCGCACCGTCAGACACGGTGACGAGGTCTCCCTGGACCGACCTGCCGTCGGTCGCGGTTGCCTGGATCGTCACCCCATCCGGAAAGGACACGGTGTGGGATCGTTTTTGGGGAATTGCGTTGGGCCGGGTCAGCCGATAGAGATGAACCGGCTGATCCGACACGACGAGGAACACAGTGGCCTCCTCGGCATTGGTGTGCGCTTCGAATGCATTGACGTATATCCGCGCAGTGCTCTCAGGGACGACGACCTCCAACACACGAAGAGGGTAAGGACATTGGCCCGGCATCGAGCGCGCTTTATCGGGCCCATAGCCGCCGCCTGACTCAAGTAATCGTACTCCCCCGGATTATAGTACGGGTGAGTTGCGAACAACGCGCCGCTGTACGGTCCAACAAAGACTCCCATTACGTCAACGACTCCGATCAGACGTACGCCGCTCCGGCAAAAACCGGACACTTCAGGCCACCTGCACCGATGTACAGGGGATGTTTTTCACCGATCTGCGCCTTAAAGCATTCGAGGTGGCAGAAGTACTGCTGCGGCAGTTGCTGTTCAGGCGGCGAGATCCAATTCCCGATGATCACTAGCGCACACGGATCCATCGGATGGGTTGCACGCATCTGCTTTCTTGTCTGTAAAGCCGATCTACAACTGGGCGTTATGGGCCGACAGCATACGATGCGCAACTCACGGTCCAACACAACGTATCCGCGCCTGCCGATCCGCGGGCGCCCCGGCGGTCGACGGGGGCTCGACGGGGGCTCGACGGTGCCTCTGCGGTGCGGTCTGGTGGTTGGGCGGCCCCGAACCGCCGGCCACCCTCGCCCGCTGCTCCGCTCCAGGCGCGCGACGCCGACCGCGGATCGCCTTCCCAAGCTCGAGAAGTCCCAAGCCCGCCGTCCGATCGCGGAGCGGTCCACCCACTACCTAGCAAATCGGCCGAATTTCGCTCAATGCATCAGTGATCGCCGCGAGCAGCATCTATCACCAGTTGTTTGATCTTGCGCCCGATCTGTCGATCGTCAACGCGCACCGAACCCGACAACGTGGACAAAGTGCGCCGCGGGCGGACTCGAGAAGTCTCGCGACAAGCGACGCCAGCGTGGTGTCAACAAGCAGTGCCGCGAATAGCGGATTTCGGGCCAAAGGGATGTCAGCATGAACGCTGCTCCACGCGCGCATCGATGGCGGTAAAACTGCGGGCTGAATTTCTGGGCCACGGGGCCCGGTACGGAAGCCGGTTGTGACGCAGTTCACGTCGCCTAACTTTACAGAATTCAACAGTTGGTGCACCGCGTGCTGCCGCGGATTTTGATAACCCACTGAATTTGCTTGGAAGTCCCGCACAGGCATGGGCCTTGCAGATTATGTTACACGGGGTGCAACACCGCGCCCCGTCCAAACAGAAGGGGAGAAACATGAAGTACTCTCGAGGGCGAGTCGTCGCCTGCCTTGCTGCTGCGTGCGCTGTGCTCACGGGCAGCGTATGTTCCGCTGCAAACTTGAATGTCTGCCTGGATACCTGTTCGCACAAGACCGTTCAGAGTGCGGTGGACGCCGCCGCCAATAACGACCAGATCATTGTGTATCCAGGTCGTTACGTAGGGAATATTACGATCGTCGGCAAGTCATTGGGGATCATCAGTTCTACGCGGAACCCGAATGACGTAATACTGATCGGTGCCGGCAGAGGCCCTGTGTTCACCCTCGGCGCCAACAACGGGGGGCCGTACTACGACGAGTTTCTCTACTACATCACTATCACAGGAGGCTCGCACTTCGGTGGCACGGGAGAAGGCGGCGGCGTACAGGTACGCCAGGGCGCCACATTGATCCTGCTCAATTCCAACGTCATCGGCAATACCGCATCCGCCGGGGGCGGTGTCAGTATGAACACGCCCGGCGGACCGACGAACTCGATCCAGCAAAGCTGCCTGGTTTCGTCCAACACGGCCTATATCGGCGGCGGAATCTACGTCGCGCCCCATTCCAGTCTCAACCTATCTGACCAGTGTGTGGTCTCCAACAACACCGCGAGCGGCAATCCCAACACGAACAGCGGCGGCCTGGGAGGCGGTGTGTACGCGGCCGCAACCTCGCAGCTCACCTTGGCCGAACCGATCATCACAAACAACTCAGCGACCGCTCCGCTCGGCTGCCAGACCACTCACCAGTGTCCCGCCGCCGGTGGTGGTATCTACGCACTGGGTCAGGTGCAGAGCTTCGGCGCCGATCTCATGCAGAACAACGTCTATAACCCCTGGGGAACCGCTCAAGGCGGCGGGATGTATGTGGTTGTGAGCCCGGCGCAGGTGCTGGGTGGCCTGACGATCGATCATAACTACGTGTATTCCGGCAGCTTGCCTGCCTCGGGGGGTGGACTCTACGCCGCGAGCACCGACCCGAAGGTATCGTGGAAGCTCGATACGAGCTTCGTCCTCTTCAACAACGCGACCGCCAACGATCCTTCCGCGCCACCGGCGGCTGGGGGTATCCAGAACGTGGGCAAGCTGACCGTCACGGGTGGCACCACCCTGACGGGTAATTTCCCTTCCCAGTGTCTGGGAGGCGAGTGTCCAACCAACTGACGCGCGGTTGACCCGAAAGCACCCGCTTGGCGCTAGGCTCGATCCGAGCGCCAAGCCTCACCCTCCGTCCGAGCCGCCTACACCCTCGCCCAACCACTCACTGCAAGGGCGCGCAGCGCCGACCGCGGATCGATTCCCCGATCGCCTCGAGCGAAGGACCGCTCTCGACCCGAACCAGTGTTCTCAACTGTCAGCTTACGGGCAGGTCGAAACCCGGCTTAATAGCATCGCGACTGTAGCCATGTTGGCTACACGAAGGCTTAGCGAGTCGCAGGCGGTAATGCCACGGTGAGGATCTCCTTCGCCACGCTGGAATCCAAGGAAAAGGCCTGCACGGAAAACGCCGACACAATAAACATCTTTGCCGTTCGCCCGTTGTCCGCAAGCCATATCCACGTGCCCGATAAGTCGCTTACCTTGGCGCCCGTGCACTCCATCGTGGCTTGAAAATACTTTGGCCGCTGCACTCGGTAGCTTGTGGGCTGTCCGGTTGCACCGTCCTTGTAGCTCAGAATGCCCTCGGTGACTGTGGGGCGCCCCGCGGAGGTCATATCACTTCCCCTAAACTTGCTCAGTTTGAATTCAGGCGGCGGCCGGAACTCGCACTGGTCACCCGTCTTGCGCGCTTGGGGGGAAGACGCGACCACTGCTTCCGGTGGCGACACTGCCTGCGGCGCCGCGGTTGGCGCGCTGGTTGGCGCGGCCGCGCTGTCGGGCGGATCAGTGAACGCGCCGCATTTAGCAAGCACCGCATCACGATTCATTAACCCAGCATTTGCCATGAATTCGGGAAACAAGAGGCAGCCGTTATAATGAAAATCGTAGTTGGGTTGCCACTGAGGGTCAGGTTCCACGTGACATTTTGCAGAGTGAGTCGTCAGCAATTCAAATTGATGCACGGTCTTTTGCGCGTACTGCTGACAGCGCGCAATGGTGGCCGGACTTGTCGCCCAAGCCTGGTCTAATGCGATGAATATCAGTGCCGTGCTGCCAACTAACACACGGATTGCGTAGCGCATGGTTTTCGCCCTGATTTCAATGACTCATGGGTGAGTGTCGCACGAGTTTATTGAATGGAGAATGGATATCTTTAGCCGGTAGATCAGTTAACCAGGGCGGAGATCAACTTCGACCCATGAGCAAGCGCCCAATTCCTCGCCGCGAATTCGATCCCACCGATCCTCACCTCGCCCCACCGCCCGATCCGAGGGCGCCCTGCGCCGGACGCGGATCGAACCAACCTCGCCGACACCGGGGACGCTGTCGTCGCGTCAATAACGCGGTGCTGCACGCGTCAAGGACCGCAATCAGCCGCATCGCTCTTCACTCGCTTCAGAGTCATGCCGAAAATCTCACGCCACTGTGCACCATCGGCCGAATACTGTCCGGTCTCACGCCATTCATTGTCGACTACACGAATCGTATAGCGGATCTTGGCGCCCTTTGGCACATCCATTTCCCAAATGAACGCACCGTTCTCGAGCCTTCCGGCGAACTCCCCCGACTGTCCGGCCGCTAAGAAGCTCATGAACCGATAGCTGCTGCCATTTGCGGCGGGCGAGATGATGGCGAACGCATCGTGCACAACTTCGCCGGTCGCCGATGACAGATGCTTTCCCGTGAGCGCCAGAATTTTTCCGCCTGCTTTGAACTCGACGACTTCGGTACCGCGGAAT
>Ga0307510_10008626_pt1 | contig 12147 bp, 11 predicted proteins | sample 12_EM_MG_FD_207224 | JGI IMG/M metagenome (GOLD analysis project Ga0307510, IMG submission 207224) | Populus trichocarpa ectomycorrhiza microbial communities from riparian zone in the Pacific Northwest, United States - 12_EM | ecosystem: Host-associated > Plants > Roots > Unclassified | place...
GCGGAGTTCTCCTGGTAGACGGCGTTCAAGTCGGACCAAGAGGCGACGGAGATGGAAGGGGAGGACACTTCCAAACAGTCAGCTTCAACTAAGGAGACTGTTCTAATGTCGTGAACTCACTACTTTATGGGTAGCGAGACTCGACGAGGGCACGGAGTTGAAGGTGACTGATCCAAAGGAGCAGCACAGAGACGTTGATGAGGAAGAGGCAAAAGGCGAGGAGAGGCGGGACAGAGTAGACTGTGGACGACGACGGGCGGGTTGCTGCTGGCGAGGAGGGAGCTTTGAAAGGCTCCAGTGTGGGGGATGACAAGAGAACAGTCTAAGGACTGTTCACCTAAATTCGTAGGTCTTATATACTAATACAGGGTGGTCTGTGCGCAGTTTAGGGTAGGTAAGTATACAGGTAACGGGGGACTGCGCAGTCAATGCACAGCAACTGCAGATTATATAATACATCTCAATTAGGGTCTAGCCCTAATGAGTCGCGTCTTCGTTGATCGAGTCGCGTCGCGTGTTCGTTGATTGTTTAGTGGACGCGTCTTTGTTGATCGTTCCCATGATCTGCCACGTGTTGATCAACGGGTTAGACGCGCGTCCAAAGCGCGTCTTGTCATGTGACATTGTTGATGACCAGTTCCTTGATAGGTCATGTGTTCTCTTCCCAGGGTCACGGGGTCGTAGGTTCCCAGGGTCACGTGCTGATAAGTCACGTGATGTACGAGTGGTGAAGGGGTCACGTGATGAGTCACGTGTAGGGTCATGTGATATGTTCCCACGGTCACGTGGTCTTGGAGTTACGGGTTTGTAGCTGTGACCGGGGGGCACGAGTACTGCTCGCGACACCTACCTCTGGGCCTCCATCCTCCCTTTCCCTGGACACAATTGTCTGTTGACGTACACCCATGAATCCAACCATTAACCAAGATGGGTCAATTCATGATGAAGGGAACCAAAGGTGGAAATGCAGCCTTGAGCTTTGCACCGTCCTCCACAGCAGATGCAAACTCTGCAAAGATTGGATAAAGCACCACAACGACGACACCATGTCATTTGAGCAGGCCAAAGTATCCTTCCATACTGGACATGATGAAGCCTTGGTATCGAAGTAGGTTGACCTTGAACAGGAGATGAGTGCAGCTCGCCAGGAGACTGAGGTGCTACAATGTGAACTCAAAGAGGTCCAGGCAGAAATAGAATGAGTTAAGCAGGATCAACAAACAATCAAGGACCCTGAAAAGCAACTGTAGCTCCAAGTTGTCAGAGGTGCATGCCACTCTGGATCTTCCCCCTTGGAGCCATCCTCATCCCGGCCACGTAAATGCCTGCGCCAGACACACACATCCTTCCAATGTCGCCCTATGACACCACCTTTTGCTGTGGAACAGGGGCCAATCCACATTGTCAGCAGGTCCGAACAGGGGCCAATCTATGTTGGCAGCAAGTCCAAGGGAGGTGATGATGCATGATGCATGATGTTCCCACAGCTCCCATCACCTGGGATCCTTCTGTTGTTCCAATCTGAATATGATAGCTATCTGTGACCGTGATACACCTTACCCACAGATCCCCTTCCCCTTCACTCCCTTGTCAGTACACAGACGTAAGTAGTACACAAATGTTATTCAGGTTGTGCATGCTCCTGTTCAGTATGAATTCGATGCTCAGCGTTTTATCATGGGATCATAATCCAACAAATGTGACATTGCCTGCCACCAATGTGCTCTGCGAACTTGCTACTGAAGCTTAAGAACTGAAGTACTGAAGTGTTGCATTGCCCCATCACCCCAAAGATACATGCGCTCAAAACAGACATTTAAGAACTCGCCAGCCAAGCATCCCATGCTCAGCTGGGGATCCTTTTGGTTTGGTTTTACCCACATTAGTTCATTGTCCAATGGTCGACAGTCGATGGTTGACAGTCTGCTTCAGCCAGTGCAGATACAGATGGTCGACACTGCTTCGCTGAGTTGCTGACTTGGCCACTGTTTGTTGAGCGCACATGGCATCACACCATAAAAATTCTTCCAAAAATACACAATTTCATTGAAAAGAAAGGTGTTAAACTATCTGTCTAACAGTGTCACAAGCACTTCAATTATCGACTGTCAGACAGTCTGCGGCCGGATTGTCAAGTAGTCAACTAATCAACAGTTGACTAGTTGAGTCAGTTGACTGTCAGACCACCTGTGCCCGGATTGTCAACTGTCCAACAGCTGACAGGTAGTCAACAGTTGACTGTCAGGACTATTTGCACCCAACCATCAGCTGTCTGACATTCCATCAATAAAATCTATTTTATTTTAAAGTAAGTATCCTGCGTGAATGTACAGTAACTACAAATACATGGTCCAGTCCATGTGTCTGCACTGGCCCAAGCAGACGGTGCGACCCATCATGCATCATCAATCACTGGTCACCAACCGTCCACTGTCAAGTATCAACAGTCAGACAATCAGGCATCAATACTGGCACTCACACAGTCAAGCGTTGAATGTTGAATGTTGATATTGACCATCTGCACTGGCAACACTTGTAGATTGGTTCATGGTAGACGCTGCACCAGGACTCAGAGGAGATGCCATATACTTCAGACACTGTCACATGTATGATGGTCCCTATATTCCTGCGCTCCAACCCATTTGTTGCCTGCTGTTCAGCAAGGCAAGTGTGCGGGTTTTATACAATTGGGGTGGTGCGATTACAAGACAAGTACGCTACGATGGGTGAGTAGGAAATGAGAGGGAAAGGAAGGTGTAAAGGAAGATCTTGCCAGTGACAGATCTGCACATCGACATTCGATATCCAAAGAAGTAATGGCAGGCACAAGGTCAAATAAAAGGAACACTAATGTAAAATAAAAGCAAGTGGATGTTCTGATAAGAAAACAAATGATAATGTACGATTACGTATGAAGGAGTGTGGAAACCTAAGATATCAACTCCTTATCCGACAAGGCTGGTGCTTGGGCCTAGCTCTCCATCCTTGAGGCTGCATGCGTCCTTTGTATTTGGTGGCTTTGGGCGATCTGAAGGCTGCTGGTAGCAAGATTCAAGGCAAGATATGTCAGAAAATGGAAATAACAAGGGAAATAGTTTCGAATGCAAAGCGGGAGAGGCAAGAGGGCAAGGCATAGTTGCAGAGGTATCATTGACATGTCGAGTGGCAGTTGCAGAAGTCGTTACATGGTTGGAAATGGCCAAGTAGCCCTGTGTGAGTCCACTCCCTACACCACCAATACCACATGCCAACAATGAAGAGATCACCGATGAGTACATGCAATGGTGTTGACTCTGCACACTCTCTGCATTGGCCCAAGCAGACTGTCAGCCATCCACTGTCGATTAAATGCCTGCGCACTCCTCTTTCCAGTAACGATAGATAAAATCTGCTTTGGGGCCCTTGCAAAACATATGGCACTGATTATGTCTCAAAGTTGAAGTACGCTTTGATTACACTCTGTTTTTGAGACAAGTTGGCTTAGCATGTCATTATGCAATATTTTCCTTAGAAGTTATTACAGGAAAACAAGTAATGTGCAGCAAGTGTGCATATGTATCCATTATCTATAGCAATGTTCATCTGTATATGGTAATCCTATTGTGGCACAAATCGGTCAAACGGGCTGTGAGCATGTGAGTGCTTGAGTCCGAATGTTCATCTACCACAATACACCAATACCTTCAAGATGTGCCTGGCATGCGACGACGACTGAGAGACGACCAAGCATAAGTCACTGCAGAAGTGACTTTATTTTGATTGCTCTTCAATGTAAGATTATGTTATTTAATGACACTATTTTCTAAGTGGCAAGATGTGAAAATTTCTTATCAATCTGATACTCAAGAGAATGGGTAACAATACAATAAAGACAGTTAGCCTCTGCCTGAGGCTAAGCTCATGATCAGATTATTCACATGCGTGCTATGCAGACATTGGCCTATGGTAGGATTAAGGAAGTTTGCGGGATGATTGTTAGTGTCAATCATTCAGCAGAAGGATGTGAGAAAACTTACAGTGTAGCACAGAAGACTGCTGTTCTCAGGTTGGCACTGACCCAAGCTACACACCCCAGTCAGGACTGTATCTGTCTGAGGTGCGAAAATCAGAGGAGTCAGATGTGATAAAGAGCCAGATAGAAAAAGTGCTTGTAAAAATAGCTTTTATGAAGGCATCATAATAAAGCTGTTTTGTACAAACAATGTCTGGCCTGCACCCTGTTCGCCCTGTTTGCCCATTTGCTGCACCATCATATCAAGTGTCCTGTCTTCGTCCAAGTCGACGAAAATGACCCAAGCATCCCTAATTCCGGTGAGTACGTCTGTGCCTTTGTGCAGCTCACGCCATCTGTGTTGTGCACCTGGTGCTGTGCATGTGCATGGGGAGAGGATTAGGAGATGCATGTGGCTCTCTGTTATCAGAAGGAGGTATGGGAAGCTGTCAGGGATAGTGTCTTCCATGCACAGAAGGATAGGCTGTGGAGGCAAGAACAACAAGTCAAGGATGTGGAGCCTTGTGTTGCCCTGCAGAAGATTGGGTATCAGGACATTCACATTCTAACCAGTCATAAAGTTAGATGGTTTTGAGAGGTAATACAGAACATACCAGGTCTGAAAAAGAGAAGAAAAAGTTCGGATCTGCGATGCATAGTGTTGCAGTGGTGGGATCACTTGGGCTTAGTGAGTGCTTGAGATGTCAGCTGACAAGGCCTGAACATCTGCATGTCTTTGGCCATAGAACTTGGGGTACAATAAGAAGGGACTTGCTGTGGGTAGCAAGGAAGAGGCGGGCAGGTGGGCGCATGGGGCTGCGTTGGGGCAAGGATGGGACTGGTCAGATGAAAAGAAAGAAGCCAGCAAGGGCACCCAAGGGTTGAGCTGAGCCCTGCAATTGTCGACTGTCAGACCGGACTGTCTGCACCTGGATTGTCAATCGTCCAAGTCAGTCAACAGTTGACAGTTGACTAGTTGACTGTCAGACCATCTATGCCCAGATTGTCAACTGTTGGGACTATTTGCATCTGACCGTTGACTGTCTGACATTCCATCAATAACATCTATTTTATTTTAAAGTAATTATTCCGTATCCTGTGTACAGTAACTACACACTATACATGCACTGAGTCTCTGAGTCACGGGAGTCTGGCCCAGTGTGTCTGCACTGGCACAAGCGTACCATCAGGCACCATCAATCATCAACCACCCACTGTCAAGTGTCAACAGTTGGACAGTTGAGCGTCGACACTCACACAGTCAAATGTTGACCACATTGACCAGTTGACCATCTATACCTTGATCTACACTGGCCCAAGCATCGACCATCCACTGTTGACTAGTTGACTGGTGACAGTTAACTAGGTAACTGTTGGACTGTCTATGCCCAGGCCTGGATTGTTGACTGCCAGTGTCTGTTGACTGTTGGGGCTACCGTTGACAACGTTGACTGTCTGACACAAGGTCTGACAATTCATTGATTTATTTTTTAAAATTTAAACTAATTATTTCATATTCTGTGCGAATGCAGTTGCTATGTGTGCGCTAGGTTGCACAGGTACTTGTGTTAGGATCGGAATGGCCTTTAAAGTTGCAGTTGTTATTATTGTCATTGTTGTGGATGGTGTCACTGTTGCTAATGCTGTGTTGGGGAACTGTTGGGGAGTGTGGAAAAAACTTGAGTGGCTGTTGTAGTTGCTTACGCATTTATGTCGTTGAGACCAAGTCAGGGGGCAAGAAAACCTTGGAGAAAACCTCTGTTGGAGTCAGTTATATCGTCGGGACCAAGTTGCTGGGTGCAAGAAAGAAAACTCTTGTTGCTGTACATGGATGTTTGTCAAGGGGTCAGCACTGACTCAGCAGATACATTAACGCCTGCATTTACTGCATGCAATGAATTAAGGCTTTCACTGTGCTCTTGTGCATCCTCGCTTCACCTCACCTTTGTCAGCGTGCCTCCCATCTTCCACTTCCAATACTTACAAGAATGAGAACACACAGTTGTATTTTGCATGTGGGTCATGGAAGTGGGAAGTTCTCAAATCGGATTATGTACATGATGGAAAAGATAACCCCTACCCTGCTGCTGTCATGACACTGGCATAAACGTATACCACCCACCATGACAATGAAGCCACCAAGACTGCAATGAACAACACATCTAGCCAAAACCTTCGGGTGAAGATCAGCTCTACCCTTTGCCTCACAACAGAGTCTAGGGAGAGCAATTTGTCAGAAATATGATTGATGCCTGGCACCATGGATTATACATATGCATCAACACACTGCATGGAACTGTTACCCACAGGAAAATATAGCTCCTTCCATGTTTTTCTGTGCCTGTCACAATCAAAAACTTGTCTTCTTTGTCCATGAACACAGTCTATATTCAGTGTCAGAAGGGTTACCAGGACCTTTGGTAGAACCACACTCGATGTACCACTAGAGTGTGTACTTTAGAACCCTCTGTGCCACTTATTAGTACTATCATCCTTCTCAAATTGACAAACTTACCCCCATGGTCCAGGGTTAGCAACTCATCTCCACATTCGGCATCCCATATATAGACTTTGTTTTCATTTGCAGAGCCGGCCACAGCAAAACCTTCATGAGAAAAGCAAACAGACTGGTTCTCTGTATGCATATGCTGTGTATCCAGCAGAGTGACTTGCATGGCAGTTATTTTTGAGTTGCCAACACAATAGGCTGGATGTGATAGGACTTGACATTGCATGCTACGGACAGCCCCCAACTTCAACTCTCACACCTTGAAGTTTGTAAACTTCCCACATGTCACCGCAAACCTGCTGTCTGGGGATAGGGAAAGCATGCTACTGTAGTTAGGACACAGTCAACAATGCACAGAAATGAAGAAATACTTCGCGCTTACCATTCCTCCATGGCCAGTCGCCAGAGAACTGTTATCTTCATCACATCCCAGCATCTGACCAAGACTATATGTGAAACGCAATGAAATTGGTATAAGGGTTTGATGGCATACACAATTCCATGCCATCTATATGACACCAGGAGTCGGGTTAAGTGTGCCGCTGCATCTTGATCTTCCCAATTGACAGATGTGACCTCAATATCTTGATGATTAAACATATTCAGAGATTCCAGCTTTGCCTTCAACTCCCAGGACTCCACTATACAATAGAATATGAGTGATAATTATTGGAAGTGCATAAACATACCTTGGCCTTCCAAGCGTCCCGCAGTGCGTGCCCAAACCTTAATGTCGTCCTTGGCTGCTGATATTGGAAAGGTGTCATTGTCCTTTGGAGATATGCAACAGACCGCAGTGGCATGGCCTTTGAAAAAGGTCGTGTATACATACAACTATACTTGGCGTCAGCATGGGTGTGAAGTAAAAGGCTCAGAACATGTAGCAAGTACCTTGCTTATATCAACAGATGCCAGCATTCCATTTTTGCACCCAAAGAGGAATCCATTGGAGTTTTTCAGCCATGCAAGGGAGAGAACAGGTGAATGAGTTTTGATGCGGCACAGTGTAGAACTGGTTTGTGTAGACCATATGAGTATAGTTGAGTCGCTGCTGCCTGTGATGAGCTGATATCCATCGTGGCTGAGCACTATTGCATTTATGACGGATTCATGTGTGGGCATGCGATAGCATTCTTGATAATCGAGCTGTTGAAATTTGATCAGTCGCAGTGAAGCTGAGTGAAGAATGGGCAAGCAAATAGCTTCGGTGCAGAACTCAGAGAACAAAGGGCCAAAGGCACGCATGTGAATGACATGCGATGCAGTCATGCAGACTGCCTGCCAGTGGATCTAATTTTTACTTGATTCCTCTTGCATGTATGGACCACTTGCATATTATCTTATACAATCTGAGAATTGAGAAACATTGACTTGTCCCCCCCCCATGATCTCACAAACATGGATGAGGGAGAGCATGAGAAGAGAAACTTGTGCTAGTCTGACGTAGTCGGTGATCAGCGCTCAATGCTCAATGGCTGATACAGGCTGCCATAGCAATCCCAGCCCGAATTTAATTCACGTTGTGATATGATAGAAAGAATGGGGGGAAACGATTATTAGTTGCAGTCTTTGGACCACTCTGCAGTGGATGAAAGTCTACAATAACAATAGAGCTTCTGCCTAATTTCATCCACCATCCTCTTGACTGAATCAATATAGTTGGAGGTACTATGGTCGGAGGTACCTATAGAATCGACTCCACCTATATCATGTCAGTGGAGAGGTGACACATTTGAGTGGGGGACATACTACAATCATAGTCTTGTTCTGATCTTGAAAGCTGATCGCTCAGCTGGCCTAGGCCTTGCTTTAATTTGTGCCTAATACCTTCAATAGAACCATGCCATGCTTTCTTTGTGCTCAGTGAGACCAAGAACATTCTTTGCATATTATAAACATGAACCTTATGTCCTTCAAAGAATGACCTAAGTTCCTCAACTCCATCTGCTATGCGATTGGCTGAATCATTCGCCACCTTGATATCCCTCATCCAATTATTGTATGTGTCATCAAGGGTATTGTGAAGGTCACTTATATCCAACATCGGGAGAGAATGCATAAAAGTTTGCAACTATAGCCATCTGCAGGTGTGCTTCTGGGTGTCAGTGTTGTCATGGTAGCAGGCCATGCCTCTTGGACCTCTCTGTATATAGTCTGGCAGTCCGGCTAAGTACATATGGATATCTCCAATGCCTACTAGTATACCATATTGTTAAGGCTTCAACGGGCCTTGATAGTACGACTTGTACTAAGAGTGGACTGGTGGCGAGTACTAGAAGGAGTAGAGAAGTCTCTAGCTTTACTAGAGACGACTTAGAGTGAAGTGGGTAAAAGGGGAGGCACTTGGGGAGCTTTCAAGAACGTTGATATTGAGAATCAAGTCAAGCTTAGGGCTTGACTGTCAAAATACAGGGCGCTTATATACAGGCATGGCCGCGCACGGGCCATGGTCACTAAAGTAGGTACTTCTGGTTAAGAGGGAGCTGTCTGTATCGTATGGTACTCCGCGGACAAGTGCTGCGGTCTGTATGAGTCGAACAATAGAGAATGAGCGAGAGCGAATGATAAAGTGACGAATTGCCTAATCTATCCTTAACCGGAGAACAATGGCGGCGGGTCATTCCAAGAAGAGAAGCGTCGTCATGATGCGATGACGACCACGAGGTTTGAGGCTGATCCGAGGAGATCTGATCTCCGCGTGCCCATTCTGGTTTAATGGGCGTCTAGTGTAAGCAACTACCCTTTAAGGTAGTCCGTATTGATGGTGACCCAATTAAGGGCCATGTCGCTATCCGCGTCATCTGCGGAGCTCTGCGTGGATGAGGGGTTGTCTGCAGATCCTCCATGAGAGGTCGACTGGTAGCCCTGACTCTGGGGCGAGGTGCCAGCTATGGGCGACAAGGTAGAAGGGGTGATTGACTGGTAACTGCCTTCTCTACTAGTGCGTTGGCGTATAGGTGCTGAAGAGGGACTTGTGGGTGATAGGGAATGTTTGCGGGACACAGGACTACTGGGTTGAGTGAGGTATGCTGTCCAGGGTTCAATAGGGAGCTCTCTTGGAGACAAGGTATATATCTGTCCTTCAGGGACGTCAGGTTCATAGTGAGTGACTGGTGATGGCTCTAAGGGCGGCGCGTCCTCCATGGGACTGTCTGGGTCTTCCAGTGGGTTCGATACTGGGGATGGCTCTCGGTACTCTTCCATTGAGGAGTATTCCCGACGATGGATGTTCCAGGGAATAGGGACAAGGGGCTTGACTGGAAGCTGATCAAGAGGTGACGATGGTTTGGATGGTTCACTAGGCGGTAACGGTGGCAGGTTTGGCAAGGGTGATGGGTTCAATGGTAATGGTCGCTTAGGCATGGGTAGGGTGACAAGGAGGGGGTCCGACGAGGATGAGAAAAATTGGGGTGGATCATAACACATATCCTGGTCTTGTAAAGTGTAGACAATGGCCCCATACAAACAATACAATGCAATACAGATGAGCACATATAGTATACCAACCATACCGACTATACCAACCTTTCCCACATCACAGTCCATGTACAAGTGCTCTGCAACCGCCCCAGCCTTCTGGAAAAGATGACGAAGTCTCAGGTCGATGTCAGCAACATGTAGACGCCAGCCACTAAAACACTGTGGCAGTACATCATGGTGCTTGTCTTGGCTCTTGGGTACATCACTGAGTGGTCGGTCCTCAGGTGCATCCCTAGCCTCAGGAGCGGCTGCCGTAGTGTCCACATTAATGACTGACATGAGGCTTTCTGACAGTGTACCTTGAGGATATGTGGGTTGGCCTTTGGGATCCTGGGCAGAGGATGCGGGCCAAGGAAGCAAAGCAGAAGCTTGAATGGACTTGATGGTTTCATCTGAAGTCAGCAATGTATTCAAGATACCTGTCAAGAGGCTCTCAATCACTTGTAACTTCTTATGTACGCTCAATTCTGTGAATTGTTAGGACATGTGGAGTACTGTGAATCTGAGGTAGACGAACCAAATTCCTTTTGCCATTCAAGCCTCGAATGGTCAATCCAATCCTTGTGACCATTGACTCTAGCATACAGTGATTCGAAGCTTTTCTGTACATCCTTTTCAAGTTCATTCAGTTTTATTGTGGCAACCTAGACACACCATTGTGAAATACCACATATGCGCGCAGGAGAGCACAAAACCCACATTGGTGTCATCTAGTCAGCTTATCAATGACTGAAGCTGTTCTTCTGTTTTCTCATTTGCAGCATGTAGCTTCTCAACTTCACCTTGCACCTGTGTCAAGGAGTCTTTTACTGCCCAGTTGAGATTTTCTTTGAGATTTTTTGCACTATTTATAGTCTTCATAGTTGCCATATTGTGACACAGCGGGAGTGCATTAGAATGCAAGAGAGTAGAACAAAGACGAAAATTAGTGCCAGTCAATAATGTGATTGGCAGCGACCTCACCTCACCCCCAGGTTACTCCACAGTCTCCACTTTGTTGCGTCCTACAGTCATTTGCAGCGATGCTCATACCCACAATGACACACCCTAAGCCTCTAACCTTTTTCAATATCACCCCTATAAACCCAACTGTGATGACAATTGTTGATCTGGGACAAATGGATGGGGACTCAGTCCTGAACCTAGGCAACTCAAGGGTGGCTCCAGTGGCTTGTCAGATCTCATGTCAGAACTTGGAGGCAGCTCACTACACATCCTTACCTCCAGAGAGTCGGTTGAGGTGTCACGAACATGCCAGAGGGGGGAGGCATAACTCTCTGCCTCCAAAAATGGTTACAATAGGAGATGCATCCCCCATTCCCTCTACAAATGGCTCTGAGATGGATGGTGTAGTGTTGCCGCGACATGGCTAGAATCCGGCCCACGAGCCGGAGCTGGTCGTTTTTGCAAGTCAGCTGACCGAGCCAATCTTAGTCATCAACTTGCCTCGAGTCGCGACTGCAAGTCGACTCAGACCGCTCATCCTCTGGCCTCTACAGCGAGTGAGTTCCCCTCGCCGGCTTGTGTTCTTTCCATGCCCTGATCAGTCCCAACCCCTGCCCTTGCACCTTTTGATCCCCCTCTTGCTCATATACACCCCTCCCACCACTGACAGCCACTCAGCCCCAAGGACATGCCACACAAAAACGACAACGACGAGGTCGAGACGACCTCACCCTCTCCAGTGGCTGAGTGCCCCTCCCTCCCTCCGTCCCTCCCTTTCAATCTATATCCTGACCAGTCCCCATCCTAGAGTCGCCGTCATTCTACATGACCCGCGCGATGTACGACTCTCATATTCCTGTGCGTTTAGTCCCCGTCCATGCCATTTTTACTTCATTTTCGGTTGACATCCCACACCAACCCACCACAGTTTCCTACCGCAGACCTTGTCTATCGATTGCCGCTTTAGTATCTCTATCGCTCGGACTCTTCCAGGACTTTGGTCAACCCCAGCTTCGAGGCATTCGCACGAATGTGCGTCTCCGGACTCATCCTTGACCCCAAGTCCCCGTCCATGCCATTTTTACTTCATTTTCGGTTGACATCCCACACCAACCCACCACAGTTTCCTACCGCAGACCTTGTCTATCGATTGCCGCTTTAGTATCTCTATCGCTCGGACTCTTCCAGGACTTTGGTCAACCCCACCCAAAGGAGAACCACC
>Ga0307510_10008627_pt1 | contig 12147 bp, 5 predicted proteins | sample 12_EM_MG_FD_207224 | JGI IMG/M metagenome (GOLD analysis project Ga0307510, IMG submission 207224) | Populus trichocarpa ectomycorrhiza microbial communities from riparian zone in the Pacific Northwest, United States - 12_EM | ecosystem: Host-associated > Plants > Roots > Unclassified | place...
TTTTATTGCTTGATTTTGAAGCAAATACTAAAGGGATGAAAATGGTGTTTTTTGGTTTGATTTGTAGCAAGATGGGCTAACTTTAAGGGTGGGTTTATGGCTACAATTAGTTGTAAATTAGCAAAGAGATGGAGTCTGAACTTTGGCTTATTCTAATGAGAAGAAAAAATAATGAGGGAATGAAAAGAAATGTTTCTAGTTTTTTGTTGTGGACGTGAAAAATAGAAGAATTTCATCTTTTTTTTGTATTCTTTAAAAAGAATTGATATCTCAATCTTTGAAAATTTTCTAACATGAAAATGATAAATAAAATGATTAAAAATTATGAAATGATTGAGAATTGGTTTAATTGCATCGATAATGCATTTTTCATGGGAATTTTGTATTTTTTATTTTATTTGAAAACAAAGTAGAAAAAATGGGTGAAACAAGGTTAAAATCGAGCTATGACATACCATATCAAAATTGGGAGAGCCATCATGCCTCTAGTGTGGTATTCTCAGTTTTATCATTAAGAAAAGACCTCTAGTGTCCTACTTCTTTAATGGCTACATCAACTTTCTTATAGGGTACACTACGAAGGTTTATTTCTTTGTGGTTTTATAAGGGACTAGAGATAGCTAGATATAACGTTTGATAGAGACCACATAAGAAAAAATGATAGAAACTTGATCCTTCCACTTGGTGCATACATGGTAACCATATAAAGATGAGGATTTTCAGTTCGATTTGATTTTTTATATAACAAAACCAACCAAATTATATATATATATTAACAATACTCTAAAACATGTGGGGAAAGCTATAGTACTTTCCCCACATATTATGATTTTTTTTCTGTTTTCGCATTTTTTTCCATTCCCCGCATGTTTTTTTTCTTTTTTCTTTGTTTTTTCATTTTTTTTTGTTTTTTTTCCATTCACCCCATGTTTTTTCTTTTTCTTTTTTTTCCTTTTTTCTTTTTTTTCCCCAAAATTATCTTCTTCTTTTTTTTGTTTTTTTTGTTTTTTTGTTTTTTTTTTCAAAATTATCTTTGTCAATTTTATTTTTTTACTATTAAACTGATTGAGAATTTAGTTTTATAATTTTTTTTCTTTGAAACATTGTCAATTGCTACTAGTTTTTGCTTTTCTATAGTGTTTTTCCACATGTTTTTTTTTTCTAAAATTATCTTTGTTGAATTTATTTTTTAATATTGAGATGGTTAAGAATTTAGCTTTACAGTTGTTTTTCTTTAAAACATTTTGGATTGCTACAGTATTTCCCCACGTGATTTTTATGTTTTTTTTTATGATTTTCTACAAAATTATCTTTCTTTAAAACATTTTGGATTGCTACAGTATTTTCCCACGTGATTTTTTTGTTTTTTTATGATTTTCTATAAAATTATCTTTGTCGACTTTTTTTTTTTAATATTGAGTTGGTTGAAAATTACAACTGTAGTTTTCCTCACAAAACATTGTGGATTGCTATAGTGTTTCTCCACATAGGTCTTTTTTCTTTTCTTTTTTTCTTTTTTTTTATGATTTTTTTTATATGATTTTTTTAATTGTCTTTGTTGCTTTTATTTTTTTAATATTAAGTTGGTTGAGAATTTAGTTTTGTACTTTTTTTCTTTAAAACATTGTGGATTGCTACAGTCATTCCCCACATATTTTTTTTATGAATTTTTTCAAAATTGTCTTTGTCAATTTTATTTTTTAAATATTGAGCTGGTTGAGAATTACAACTGTATATTTCCTCACAAAACATTATAAATTGCTACAGTGTTTCCCTATATGATTTTTTTCCTTTCATTTTTTTTTATGTTTTTTTTCTAAAATTATTTTTGTATTTTTTTTCTTGAAAACATTATATATTGCAACAATCTTTCTTTGTATAATTTTTTTTATGTTTTTTTCATAAATGCACGACAACGCACAAGCATGTCACAAGCCCGCAACAATGCATAAGCATGGCATCTTTTGTGTGTGTGTGTGTGTGTGTGTGTGTAAAGAGGGGGGGTTTAAAAAGAAAAATCGACCTGTTAGTTTTTTATTGGGCTTTCTTAAGCTTTTTATGGCCAAATTCAGTTTATTTTATTGAATAAGAGGCATTATAATTGAAAACACTCAATAAGATATATAAATGTAATCACAAAAATAAAAGGAAAAAAATAAAAGAAGATATTAACTTATTTAAACAAAATATATAAATGTAATCACAAAATCTTGATGCAAGTAAAACCTATTCAAATGCTGAACTTGTTCTGTTTTTGTACATTAGGAATAATAAGAACTTCATGTTTTAACAAAAGAATGCAAATATTAAGTGCGAGCTGCGGGTAGAGCCATAGAGGAGATCGAGAGAGAAGGGTGGGGAATGGGAAAGGGTAGTAAATTTTAGGATTTTAATCTTTAGGAGATAATTTTATATTTATACAAAAATCGGTATGGTTATGTCATCACAGTTTTAAATTTTTTTGATCAAATCGGTATGGTTTGGTTATGTTCAACGAAACCTTAGATCAAAACCAAACATGATTTTTTTTGTTTAATTTTCTAATTGATATTTTTTCTCGGTTTGATATTTTCGATTAATTTTTTTTTGTTTTCTTAGTTTAATTAATTTTTTTTTCTCACTGCTGTAACCATACATTGACACCACCAATTCTAATATTGTGAAGATCTAAATTAAATATCAAATACAATAAAATGTCAAAAAACAGACGCATAACTTGTGGTTTTTCCCTTCCTCGACCAATAATTGGCAGTGTGTGTGTGTGTATGTGTGTGTATGTGTGTGTGTAACAACAAGAGGCAATGGTTTCTGTCTATCAAAATAATCTTGTATTTGGTCATAAAAGGATCTATAGCATCATTCATCTTCCAGCTAACTTTGCTATTTTCAATCTTCTTTACTTCCAGTAATGCTTATTAGATATTGATTCAAATTCTGGCTGAATTTTTTTGTTGAGAATGACTCAGCAACATGCTTCCGGGCCTCTTCCGCCCATTCTGCTTGCCATCTGGGGATCCTGAATGAGTTTAGCCATTGCCAGAGAGAACTCTTCAGGAGTAGGGTTGCAAAGAAATCCTGTTTCTCCATCCTTAACAGTCTCCACAGGACCACCACTATTGCATGCAATCACAGGCTTATGAGCTGCCACTGCCTCCAAAGTGTTCATCCTACATTTATTTAACTATTAATTTAAAACACCCTCATTCACCTCAAAGTATGATATATGTGATAGACAAGTGCACAGGATCACACCTTAGGAGTATAAATGACACAGGCACTGTGAAAGAAGTTTATTTCTTTCAGCTGTTGAGCAGGACGTAATGAAGTTTACCCGATGAGAGACTCTTTCCCTTTCTGCCAGGCGTCTAGGTTCCATCAGATACTCAACATTCTCTCTCAGTCGATTATCATATCCGCCTGAAAGAAAAATTACACGCAAGCATTTAATGAGCAAACTCATCTCAAAGAAAATTTTCAGCTTGTCATCTTAATAAAAGATTTGAATTATTTCACTCTCTGTTACAAGAATACCAGCATTTTGCAGAACACTGCCTTCACAACATATTTGTTATCCATTCCACCCATTCAAAAAATGCTGTAGGAATTTGCAAAGTAATTATCTAAGTGTAATTTCAATGAATAGAAATCATTAGTGAAGGTGCATGTCCCCCCCACTCCCTCCCTCCCTCCTCTTTTTATGAGAGGAAGGTGCATGGCCCTTTCTGCAACAAGTATAAAGGGATAATGAAGACGCCACATCACAGGTATAAAAACCATTTTCCAAACTCATCAATATAAAAGGTTGGTGAGTAATGTAACCCAGGAGGGAAGCAAATTGAGACTTGCCAGCAATGGTCAAAGTAGCTTCAGTTAGACTTTGACTTTGAAGGGCATGTTCTGCAAGTGTATGAAGTCTGGCAAAGGCAGAAACTGTCAACTCTATGTTCTTTTCCTTTCAAAGCGATTTATCGAGAGAAAATTCAGCCTGCACCACATGAAACAGATAAGAATAAGATTCTGAACTACTAGAGGGAAAAACAATGAAAGAAATTCTTGTTCGTCATTGCAAGAGCCCGTCTAGAGTTATAAGATGCAAGAGATGTACAATATTTTTTTGTTACTTGTAGGAATGAGGAACATCAAATTGATCCATGTTAACTGCAGGGTAAAGAACAGCAGGTTGGATTTCTCGTGCATGAAGATGCTTGAATGTATTCGTGAACATAGATGCAGTGAATTTACTATTAACAAGTATCATATCTGCCATTCCTGCAGTCCCAAAGAGCAGTTAATGAGAATTGGTAGTTTCAACTTTCAACTGGGACAAAGTTAACATCAAAGAGATATTTGATGTGAACAAAAAAGAAAAACAACAGAATTGGGAAACAGACCAGTTGTAATTTCTTCTATGAAATCAATGGGTTTCCTATATAACCTCCAGAGAACAGTTGTATGTTGAGCCAGCAACAAATCCGGAAAATGACAGTAAAAAACCACCTGGATAAACAGGACTATTGTAAGAAACCTAAGGCTAGAACCTAAATAATAAATCATATCAATATCAAAGGCATGCAATACCTTCATTGATTTTTAAAGTTTCAACAGTGGATGACAACAGAGACCCGGTGAGCTAATATAACATCAAATGACGGCCACAGGAATAGCACGCAAAGGGCAACGAAAATGCACCGCAAATATGCACTTACAGCATGAAGACGATAGAATATATGTAGAGGTAGGAAAGAACCATATACAAGAGCCACCTAATTGTGAAACACCATATCACACACAACTTCAACAAGTCCATACAATCATGACCTCCTACGCACTAAGATTTTTAAAGAAGAAAGTCCAATATTTTACTTTTACTTAACATATAAAGTTTTCTGCAAGAAGAATTCAAACCAAATGCAGACTTTGATATGGATAAATGACAATAAACGCAACTTACCAGCCACAGTTTCTTCGAGGCATCGGTTTTTATCATGATGAGCTGTAAGAACATGAACATTGTGGCCAAGGGATGCAAGTTCAACAGCAGCATCAACTATTAACCTTTCAGCTCCTCCTATAAATCATTATTATGTACGAAAACAATCAGTTTAAGATTCCAACAGTTGGCAACACAACCTGTACTATACAATAACACTCATACATTTGAAGAAACAAAAATCTCTTTTCTTCGAGCCAAATAATTCAACCCCTTCTACCAAATAAGCATTGAATTTTTCTATGCATCGTTGGATTCAATTGGCTTCGTTATTTTAATCGTCAAAAAAAAAATCACCCATTGGTAGTTCAATTGATACCAACAAATTCCCAGAATTGAAAAGGTAGAGAGAAAAAATGTAAGGCAGAGAAAAGGGTGAAAAGTGATGCAAAAAATACCTATTCCAAGGTCTGGATGAATGGTGCCAATCTTTAATTTTCTCTCCATTCCTTTGCTCCTCTTCGTTTACGGATCAGACCTGAAGAATATAAACTGCCTTATCAACAAGATCGATAAGTTAATTCAGCTTTGGAATAAACTAAGCATGCATGATAAAACAGAATTCACTGAGAAATAATCCTACATATCTTGAAGATACCTATCCAAAAACTAATCATTAAAGCCCTAATCCATTTTTAGGACCCTTTCTACTGTTGCTTCTCCTTTGAAGACCTTGGTATGGTACCTACCCTAGAATAGTACCTTGTATTGACAGTATTCTCGAAACCTATATATAAGGTATACTTTTATCAAAGACTAGATAAAGTCTTAGAAGAGGTATCCAGGATATCTAAGATATATCAAATTAGGAAATTCAGTGAAAAGAGTAACTTTGAAGGGCTGAGATAAAAGGTGTTTAGGGTTTGCCGAAGCAGAAACCCAAGAATCTGAATACCAGTTTGGATAGGAACCAAATACTAGCCTCAGGGATCTTTGGAATTGTATTATTTCACACCACTTCCGGTATAACCAATCTAAAAGATGCAAACTTGTTTGTTAAGTTTGGAAGGGACAGGATCAACTCATCAGTTGCAATCCTCACCAAAACAATTTTATCCCTGAACCACTGTAGGAAGACATGAAAAGGTTCCATAAGTGTTCTGTATAACTACTCTACATTGGATTTGGATAGCGAGCCACATAGAAACTGAGATTCCAGTATTTAGATTATTTTGGTGGCATCATCAAAAACCCACTTGAGAAATATATTGGAGGCAGTTGGAGTATATTTGGAATTTCTGATTATTTTTTAAAATTATTTTTATTTAAAAATATATTAAAATTATTTTTTTATTTTTTAAAAATTATTTTTGATATTAATACATCAAAATAATCTAAAAACACTAAAATAATATTAATTAAAAAAATTTTAATTTTTTTAAAAAACACTTTTAAAATACAAAAACAAATTTGATTTTAAAATGAGTTAAGAAATTCGAAAATCTACCACTTAACAAGTTTAACCGGAGAACCACTTGATTGAGCATGAATTTTATTTATTAATATGAGTGTTCAGTTCAAAATATATCTCAACTAATTTTATAAATTTTTAAATTAATAATAATGTAAATCTCCCATTACTATAAAATTTATATAATTTTATTTAATAATGTTCAGAAAAAAATCTAGAATATAATTAATTAACTACAAGCTTGCATAAAATTTTGTATAATTCGGTGAGGACAAAAGTCTTGGGTGTCCTTCATTGAAGTGACTAGATATGTAAGTCATTATGCCTTAGCTTTGGTAGAAAGACAATTTAGGTAATAACAACAATGTATTCCAATGATAGTAGGAATTCTCATGAGATTTTAAAGAAGTTGCCTCCCTGACAATGGAGAGCTTGAGTCTGAACAATGATGTTTTGGTCTATTCCAATCCTACTGTCACTGGTGCTTTGAAAGCTCTGCAAACTCAAGCTGACAAAGATGCGGTAAAGGTCACTAAATTGCAGAAGTCACATCGAGTTGCTAGAGGCACCGTACTTGTGCATCAACATCATCTTAAAAATTTAGCTGACAAGGGCAAATCCTTCTGATGTAGTGAAATTTTTGAACTCGACTATGTATATCAAACATTTTGGACTCAATAAAAGGCTTTGACTAATATTTCATGGAATTATATTTTAGTTTTATGAATTAATATTTTTAATATTTGATTAATTATAAATTAAGTTTTATTATTTATTTTAGTTTATTTTCTATAAAATTATCTTAACCTTATAATTCTGATTTGAATTTTGTGAGTTAACCCAAATAAATTTAGATTATTTTATTGTGTCTTCTTTTTAGATTGGATATTTTCTAATAACCTTATAAATCTGATTTGAATTTTGCGAGTTAACCCAAATAAATTTAGATTATTTTATTGTGTCTTCTTTTTAGATTGGATATTTTCTAATTTTATCATTCAATAATTGGTTCATTAAGAATTAAGTTTCATAATTTATTTCAATTTGCTTTATTTAGAATTATTATGGTCTCATGGTCCAAGTCGTGTTTTTGAAAGGTTAACTTAGGTTCATCCAGGTCAATCCAATATGTTGTTGTCTTAATTTTTTTTTTTAAGATGTCATCTTGAATTTCTTTTGTGTCAAACTATATTTTTATCAGTCGTCTAAATTGTCTTTGCATCAGTCGAGTCAATTAGGTCATATCAAGTCAACTCCTATAAAGTTTAAACTTATTTTCTACTAGAAAAATGTTAGTTACGCCTTGATGTTTCCTTTTACATTAAAAACATTGATCCAACCCACAACGTCACGGCCAACAATCTAGTAGTTACTAAACAAGAATGTTTGGATTTTAAAGCATGTTTAGATAATTGTGTTTAAAATTTGAATTGCATAATTTCAAGTTAATTTATTTTTCAATTATAATTGGGATTATGCATGTTGAATATGTGTGTGTGTGTGTTGGGGGGTGAACAATACAATCTCAAAACAACACATTGAAATGCTTTGAAATCGAAATGTATCGTTTCAATAAAAAACACATAACGCCGAACAAAACAGAAAGGACACCCTTGATTATAACCATTCAACCAATAAAAACATCATTGTCCATAATTATCCATCATGCATAAAAACATATTGATAAGCATAAATAAATATATTATGTGCTCAATTCTAATTATTGGCTTTATGTGAAGTTTTAAAAATAATGTTTTAAAAATTAGAGAAATTGAATCAAAATCAATTTGATAATTTCTTAAACTTTATAAATTTAATTTAATACATATTTTCTTGAAAAACTATTTTTCAAGATTTAATAAGAAAATTAATCATATTAAAATTTTTATTAACATCCTAAACTATTTTAGGATCAATTACATAAAACTTTCTTCGAAAACTGTTTTTCAAGACTTGATAATCATATCAAAATACTTATTAATATCCTAAACTATTTTAAGATCAATTAAATAATTTTTTTGGGCTAAAAAACTCCTTTTATTTTTAAAAAATAACTTTTTCTAAAATAGTTTAATTAATAGCTTTAATGAAATTCTAATCCAATTAGGATATTTCAAAAATAAGAAAAAAATAAATTAAACACTTTAATTCAATCATAATCCAATTAGAAAAATTCATTCCATAATTAATTTATTTTAGAGTTTTCATTTTAATAAAAAACCAGAATTTTAAATATGTAAGGGCAGAATATTAATTTTACCTAAAACCCTAAACATGATTGCAGGTGCAAGATCATACCTTTCCTCCTTTTCTCATTTTTCTTGCTCAATAGAAATGATAATAATAAAGAAGGTTATCGTTATTCTACATACAGTGCAATGACAATCCCTTACACTATATTGCCTTATCACGAGGCAGGAGTCTCCCACTAAGCTATTGACAGTGCTAATAGCCATGGCATGTTGCCTTTTCCACTAGCAATAACTAGTTATGTGCGCAGCACAACTAGGCACGCTAGCAACACTAGTGTTATTTCTTGTGTATTTCAAAGCTATCTGAACAATGTTTTCTATAGATTCCGATCAGATCTGACAAGAATAGTAACCAAAGATCTCTTTTTTGAAAATTTAAAAGAAAAAACTTATTTTTTGGAAAAATAACTTTGCACATAAAATTAATTCATAAATAACAATAGCAATCAAAACATGCAATCAACAACCCTAATTATGTAACAATAGCTCTATTACTTTATTAGGTTTCTTAAAACACTTAAAAGCAACGAAAACAATAATTTTTTTTAAGAAATTGAAAGTTCTGAGGATTTTGTTAAACAATCCAGGGTCATTTATGTTTTGAGCGAAGATTACCTGAAGATTATATCTTTTTTCTAAGGTTTGATTAGTTTATTCAAAACTGAGTTATCGCAAACCACAAGTCCTTCAAATATGCGGTCTCTAATAGTAATCCACACGAACCACCAGTAAAAAATCTCTTAAACCTTTTTTAGAAAAGAAGGATCGTTATGCTTTGAGTGCTAACTCTTTATTTTCTCTACTTTGCCTTTTTATATGGGTGAAGTATGTACAATACATGATGTGTAGAAAATATAAGGTATAGCATTCTATTTATAGGGAAAACTTAATAACCTTATAAATAAATTAAGACTAAATAATTTAATTTATTATCAATTCAAAAATTGATTGATCTATATTTGAAGATCAAATGCATTATTTAACAATGTGGCATGATCCCCTAAATATTAGAAAATTCATATGTGACCTGACTTAACCTTTGAGTAAGCAATTTCTTAATGTAATTATTATTCATTCATCAAGAATGTTTCGATTTAGACATTATAACATGGAATATGTCTATTGTATCAAATCACATTTGTTCTTAACATCATAGTCATGATCATTTAAATAGAATTTGAAACTCTTTTCAAATCTCATTCCACCTTATACAAGGATTCCACAATCAAAACTATTTAAGAACATGTAAAATATTTTCTCTAATTCACCTATGATGATGAATCATCTCTTGATCACTCAAATACCTTTATATAGCTCATGTTATACCCAATATATGCTCGTTTGTTATCCTTGATTAGAACAATATGCAGTCAGGATCAAAGCATAACATTTCCTATATAAGATAACTTAGTGATCTCAAGTCTATAGATCACTTACACAATTATCATATGAGCCTTTTTAAAGACACATGTGATTTCTCCATATAGAATCATCATAAGGGTCAGTTTAGTGTACATATCACCTGACAAGCGCTTACATATTGATTTCAAATACCTCTCATATCTTAGTTTATGAGAACAACTATTTTCTTTTATAAAAAAAAGACAAAATATGTATCAGTCTTAAGAACTCCAATTAATTTACAATATTAATAGAGCATTGACTAAGAACATTTAGAAACAATGCTTTGATGCATTAAGAATCTGTAAGTATTGTAAAGAGATGATAGTTGTCATAACATATTTTTTACTCCTCAGTTTTCCATGTATTTTAAAAAATATACAAAAATTCTAAATAATGTATTCTTAATGCAATTCAGTTAATTCCCATTAATTTCATGTTTTTAGCACTTTTGTTTATTTTATTTTATTTTTGTGTGTCAAGATAGATAAAAGAGAAATAAAATTTTAGGGAGTGAAATGAGAGGCAAGAAAAAAAGAGACCAAGATGACTAAGGATTGAATAATTTAAGGGGAGGTTCGATTAAATGAGAAAAAAAATATAGAGAGAATTAAGTTGAGATTGGAAAAATTATAAAAGGATTCTAATTCACTAAGAAGATAAAATAAAATATTTCTAAATACTTTTTTTCCTATTTATTCTTTTCATGTTTTACTAGGAGCCCTAATATTATAAATGAAAGAGCAAAAAAACTAAAGACGAAAAGGAGACCCTTTTGTAAAACAAAAGGAACCTAAAAAAAGACAAAAAAAACCTAACATATAAAATTATATCTTCAACTGACAGTCCCTCTCCTTGATTTTCTCTCATGTAAGAATCTAGCATATAATAACCATCATATCAAACCCCTACAAACCTCACCTCCCGCCATCCCTCTCTATCTTTATATTTTTTGAACCATAGAAACCGAAACTACAACTACCGAACACCATCTCCTCCTCACCATCGATGGCCAGACCACTCATACAGTACTAGTCGAACAACATCCATACCATAACAAAAAAAAATGCAAAATAAGAGAGAGAGAGAAAGAAAGGGAGGAAAAGTGAGAGAGTTGAATTGGTAGAAAGAGAAAATTGACTGAAACTTTCATTGCTATAAGATCTCCTTGTAGGTGACTATAAATTTCACTATCAGTTGGGGAAGAAAGACAAGAAAGATATGTATTTGACCTAGCCATTCACATGTTTTTATCTCCACAGGAGCATGGATTCACGCACCAACAACAACACCTACTTAATGGTGTGAGGTGCACACGCCGACGTTGCCTCATCAAGTTCCAGCAATTCTCGTCCAATTTCTAAAGCACTTGAAGGTCATTTTTTAACCTTAACTCCTTGATTTTGTTTATTTTATGGATAATTTGTAATATTATTGGTGTTTGCAAATATGGTTGAATAAATAAAGTGTTGTGGATTCGTACCATTACTTGATAACCCTGAGGGTATAAAATTGTGAGGGAATTGATATTTTATTTAAGTTGAAATAAGAACATGTTTCAAAACGAAGATTGCAAATCCATTTTAAGTGTTAAATTTTTCTTGTATGTTTGTTGTGTGTATTCACTGTCTTTTATTTGAGAAATTGACCCAGGATTAGGCTACCTATTATTGGCTCCTATCCTTGGATGTTGACAATTAGGTAATGAAATTGGTGGGTATGTATTCATAAATTGTTTTCAGTATTTTTGTTTATAGCTATGGGGTATGCATTGTAATATATGTGAAGAGCCCATCCTGGGATTATATAACTTTTCTTGACTTCTATTTTTGAAGGTTGATTATTAGATATTTTAATTAGTGACTAACTCAACCTAAGATTAGGTTACTTGTTATTGGCCCTTATCATTGGATGTTGATTAGCAGGTAATGGAACTGGTGCGTACACATTCATACTTCTTAGTATATTGTTTTGATATTTGTGTTTGTTGTGATGTATTTGCTGGCATATATCATCAAAGCTCAATCTAGGATTAGATGACCTGTTCTCAACTCCTATCTTTGAAGGTTGATTGTCGGGTATTCAAATTGGCA
>Ga0307510_10008628_pt1 | contig 12146 bp, 9 predicted proteins | sample 12_EM_MG_FD_207224 | JGI IMG/M metagenome (GOLD analysis project Ga0307510, IMG submission 207224) | Populus trichocarpa ectomycorrhiza microbial communities from riparian zone in the Pacific Northwest, United States - 12_EM | ecosystem: Host-associated > Plants > Roots > Unclassified | place...
GCCCAACCGTATGGTATAACCGACACCTGTGCTATGAAAGGAACTTGATTTGTTGTTAACATAAGTTATAATCATGAATACCTGACAACATTTACAAGTATTAGCATTATTCGAATAAGATAACTAAAGTAATCATGTTAACAATTTATAATCCGATTGGAACCTCCTTTGTGTGTGGTTTCCAGTTGAGTAATAAAAAGAGTTTATAATATACTTGTTTGAAATACCATTAGTAGATCCTCTAACCTTGACAATTATTTTATCCTTGTTTAATCCTTATATCAATATCACATCTCAAAGCTCTCTTCAACTCCTTTTCTGTTATTATCTATTTCTTTATTTATAGTTTATAAAGTTAACCTTCATGTGGTTCGACCTTGGTCTTGCCGGGTTATTTATTACTTCGACACTCCTACACTTGGGAGAAGACATCAACTCTTTGGTCGTGTCATGTTTTTTGCACCGTTGCCGGGGAGGTAAATTCTTGTATAAATTATAATATTTATTTTATTTTCTCTTTTCACTTTTCATTTTATCTAACTTTTTTTTCTTTTGTTTTGTTTTCTTTTCTTTTCTTTTCTTCCTTTTATTCTCTTCCTACACGTGCATGAGAGTTTGGTCACGTACATTAAGTGGTAGACTTTGTAGGGTATCCTCATCATTTTCAGAAAATATGACCGAAGAAGATAACCAGTCACTTCATAATGAGAATAATCGTGTTAGAACACTTAGAGACCACATGAATCCCACAAGAACAAGTGCACCCTCATGCATAGTTTTCCCTCCTGATGCATCTCATTTTAATTTTTAGCCAGGCATTATTCAACTTTTACCTTCTTTTCATGGCTTAGATCTAGAAAATCCATACTTGCATTTGAGAGAATTTGAGGAGGTCTGTAACACCTATAATGACTTAAATTGTAGCATGAACACCATCAGATTAAAGCTTTTTCCTTTTTCATTAAAAGATAAAGCTAAAACATGGCTATAAAATTTGAAACCAGGATCCATTCGTGCTTGGGATGAAATGCAACAATAATTTTTAAAGAAGTTTTTTCCATCTCACAAAACAAACTCTTTCAAAAGACAAATCATCACTTTCACTCAAAAACCAGGAGAAACATTTTACCAATGTTGGGATAGGTATCCAGACTTGCTTAATACTTGCCCTCATCATGGTTTTGAAACATGGAGATTGGTTTCACATTTTTATGAAGGGTTAACACCTAGAGATAGGCAAATGGTTGAATTGATATGCAATGGAACTTTTGAAGATAAAGATGATGCAATGGAGTACCTAGACTTGCTAGCTGAAAATGCTCAAAATTGGGACACTACAGGTACTTATGAGGCACCGGGTAAAACTCAACCTCATACATCTAGTGGAGGTATGTATAACCTTAGGGAAGATCATGACCTCCAAGCCAAGTTTGCATCTTTAGCTAGAAAAGTTGAAGCACTAGAATTGAAAAGGAGTGGTCAATTAAAATATGTTCAAGACATTGTGTGTCAAATATGTGAAGCCAATGAACACTCAACCAATAACTGTCCAACTTTACCTTCTTTCAAGGAATGCCTCCATGAACAAGCCCATGCTTTAAACAGTTTTAAAGGCCCAATCATACAGTTAACCTCCATGTGGTTCAACCCCGGTCTTGCCGGGTTATTTATTACTTCGACACTCCTACACTTGAAAGAAGACATCAACTCTTTGGTCGTGTCACGTCACATACTTTATCACTAATGAACTTGATTCCTATATTCCTAGTATTTGTGTTTCTTTGTTACAGGAGTTTGAAGATGTATTTCCCGATGAAATTTCAAGTGGATTGCCACCTATACAGGGAATAGAATATCATATTAATGTAGTACTAGGTTTGGCTATTCCTAATAGACCAGCCTATAGAAGTAATCTTAAAGAAAGAAAGGAGTTTCAAAGGCAAGTGGGGGAGTTAATATTGAAGGGGTACATTTGAGATAGCACGAGTCCATGTGTTGTTCATTAACTTTTAGTACCTAATAAATATGGTAATTGTAGAATGTGTGTTGATTGTAGAGCAATCAATAACATATTGGTAAAGTATAGACATCATATCCCTGGATTAGATGATATGCTTGATGAATTGCATGGAGCTTGTTTATTTTCCAAAATTGATCTTAAAAGTGGTTATCATCATATTAAAATGAAAGAAGGTGATGAATGGAAAAATGCTTTTAAAACTAAATATAGTTTGTGTGAGTAACCAATCATGTCTTTTGAACTTTCTAATGCGCCTAGTACTTTTATGAGATTTATGAATCATATGTTGCGTGAATTCATTAATAGGTATTAGTTGTTTATTCTGATGATATATTGATTTACACTAAATGATTAGATGAGCATATAAATCACTTAAGACAGTTACTTGATATTCTTAGAAAGGAAAGTTTGTATGCTAATCTATAGAAGTGTGACTTTTAAAAGGAAAAGATTGTTTTTCTTAGATATATTATTAGTGCAAAAGATATTGAGATGGATGAGGCTAAGGTTAAGGCTATAAAAGAGTGGTTTATACCTAAGATGGTAAGTGAGGTAAGAAGTTTTATGGATTGGATAGTTTCTATAAAAAATTTGTGAAAGCTTTTGTTACAATAGTTGCTTCTTTAACTCAAATTATAAAGAAGACAGTTAGTTTTAAATGGGAAATTGAACAAGAGAGAGGCTTTAATTTGTTAAAAGAAAAGCTTATTTTGGCCCCATTACTTGTTTTGCCTAACTTTACAAAAACCTTTGAGATTGAATGTAATGCTTCAGGTATAGGTATTGAAATTGTTTTAATGCAACATAAAAGGCCTATAACCTATTTCAATGAAAAGTTTAATGGTGCAACTCTAAACTACCCAATATATGATAAAGAGTTGTATGCCTCAGTGAGGACTTTGGAGACTTGGCAACATTACTTTTAGCCTAAGAAGTTTGTGATTCATACTGATCACCAATCTTTGAGATACTTGAAAAGTCAAGGTAAGTTGAGTCATAGACATACCATGTGGGTGGAATTTATTGAGGCATTCTCACATATCATCAAATACAAACAAGGTAAGGAAATTATAGTTACAGATTCATTATTGTGAAGTTATGTTCTTTTTAATACTTTGAATACTAGAATTTTAAGATTTAAGAATGTGAAAGAATTATATCCTGATAATACTAATTTTGGGGAAATTTATTTCCAATATGAACTTGCAGCAACTAATGAATTTTTTAGGCATAATGAATTTTTATTTAGATAAAACATTATGTGTGACTATTGTTCAATGCGTGAATTACTTGTAATGGAAGCTCATGGTGGTGGATTAAAAGGACACTTTGGGATTATTAAGACTTTAGAAGTTTTACATGAATATTTTTATTGATCTAACATGAAAAGATATGTGTAAAGAATTTGTGATAGGTGTATAACATGTAAACAAGCTAAGTCTAAAGTGATGTCTCATGGGTTATACAAACCTTTACTTGTTCTTAAGGAACCTTGAGTTGATATTTTTATGAACTTTATTTTAGATTTATCTTGGTCAATGAAAGGATTAGAGTTTATATTTGTCGTTGTATATAGATTTTCTAAGATGACATATTCCATATCTTGCTATAAAATTGATGATGCAATGAATATAGCGGATCTATTATTTAGAGAGGTAGTTTGGTTACATAGTATTCCAATGAGCATTGTGTCTAATCGAGATGTTAAGTTTCTGAGCAACTTTTGAAAAGTTTTGTGGGGTAAATTAGGAACTAAAATTTTATTTTCTACTACTTGTCATCCACAAACAAATAGTGAGACTAAAGTAGTAAGCATGAATTTAACTCAATTATTAAGAGCTATCATTCAATAAAAATCTTAAAAATTAGAAAGATTCTTTGTCATTTATTGAATTTGCATACAATCATAGTCTGCATTCTACTATTGATTATTCACCATTTGATATTGTTTATGGTTTTAATCCTTTAACACCATTAAATTTGATTCATTTACCTATTAAAAAAAGGGTTAGTATTGATGGTAATCAAAAAGCACATGTGGTGAAAGACTTACATGCAAAGATACAATAACATAGAGAGAAAAAAATAAATAATATGCATTCAAGGCTAATAGAGGATGCTAATTAGTAAGGTTTGAGCTAAGAGACTGGGTTTGGTGTAGATAAGGAAGGAAAGGTTTCCTGAACAAAGGATATCAAAATTAATGCCTTGAGAATATGGTCATTTTCAAATTATAGAGAGGATTAATGACAATACCTATATAGTGGATCTATTAGGTGAGTATGATGTTAGTTCTACATTCAATGTTTTTTATCTCTCTTTATTTCATGTAAGTGATGATTTAAGGACGAATCCTTTCAAGGAGAGATGGAATGATGCGATCCAAGCAATACTAAGAGATCCGTTAGAGGTTCCAATTGGTCTGGTAACAAGACTGATACGAACCTACCCCAAGGCATAATGAAATAGGTCGAAATAGGAGTGTGACACAATGAAAACCTACCCCAAGGCACCAACACTATTGGAATGAAGTAGAATGATGCCACAAAGCCAGTTAATCTTCGATAAGTCAGATTTAGTTCGTTCAAGAACTGAAAAATGCAAGAATACTCTCACACGTTAAAACTGAAAAATTCAAAAGTAATATTCATCAATGGTTACTGAAATTTTGGTTACATGTGTTTAAATAGTTCTTAAAAATTAAACCTAATGGATCTACTCTAGTGGGCTTAACTGACCCACATACAAAACTAACCCAAAAACCTGAAATTGAAAAGCCCATAGCCTGATCCAAAACAAGCCTTGGATCCTAATTGAAAAACAAAGTATTAATTAAGATCAAATATAAAAGAAAATAATAAAAATAATTAATTTGTCATTAAATACCACCAGCTCTTCTTTCCTTGTGTAGCTAGGATGAATAAGGAATCCTAATAAAAAAAAAAGGATTCTGAAACATTAATAAATCATTTCCACACTTAAAGATTATATTATAGTTCATTAAAGATCCTTATAGAACTAGAAAACTCCCAAAACAAGCTCCTACATCCTTGTCAAATAGGAAGTCCACAAGTCAAAAGGAAGTAAATAAGAAAATTCATACAGCCTATTCTGACCTATATCGCAAGTCCTTCGCAAACTTTGATTCACCTAACACTTTACCCCAACATAGACCAATACCTCTGGGATCTTCAGGTCAAGTTTTAGCTCGATCCAACGGTCGGATTTGAAGTTGTGCTCAAAAGTGTAAAATTGGACAATAGAAAATTTTATGATAAAATCTGAATCTGACCTTGTTTGGATCGTATCATTCCCTCTCTCTTCAAGATGATTCATCCTCGAATCACTAACAGGTTTAATGGACAATTCCTTAGCCTCTTGTTGAATCCTTTGGAGTTCTTTTCTTACACGCAATTGCCTACAACAATATTGTATGAATGTAGTAACCGATAATAATTTCAAATAAGCATGTCTTGCCATCCACTTGTGTGTATATTTTTGAATGATAACCACCGCTGCCCTCTTTCCTTTTTCATTCTTTTGGTGCTGAACTAAAGCTCTCCATTCTTCATGTTCTTTATTTGTTTCTTTATAAACATTTGCAAGTCGTTCTGCCTCGCGCTCTTTATCTAACCTCATAGAAGCATTATGATCATAAATATTTAAAACTCGTAACCTCTGTTTCTCTTCCTTACTCATATTGAATCTCCTCCAATCAGCCCCAATAATTTGTTGCTTCATCGAATCCATATCATCTTTCAGCATTTTCACCTCCTAAGAGCTACGACAATCAAAAACTCAATCCACCTTTTTCTCCCACTTCAAATACGTCTCCGGATCATTTTTACCTTGAGAGTTAAGAATTTTAAGTTTAATTGAGTCCAAATCCCCGTCCACATCTTCATAGTTCCCCAAGCAATGAAAACTCACATTCCTCCTAGCCTTATTGGGTCCAGACCTCATTCCTTGACCAGCAGATGCAAAATAATTGTCATCTTCACCCGCATCTGTGTTTTCATCATCAAACTCTTCAAAATCAGATCTGGCATTCCATACGACTCTATGGATCATTTTTCCTCAGCGATCAGCACCACTATTCTATTGCTTTATTGAATTCACCTCATCTTTCAAATCTGTGTATGTTCTAGATAAGAGCTCGAGTTGCTGGCCTATGGCTCGCAAGTGGAAAGCGACGTCAGCGTTTTGTGTCACTAATTTGTTGTTTTCAGACATTCTTTGAATCTGAAACATTTGGTTAGTAGCACAAAATGTATCCTCACACCTCTCATGTTTCACACAAAAATCAAGGTTTTTCACTCTAATATGCTCAATACGCCTTTTACCTCACAACTTGTTTTCTTTTCGTACTTTAGGAACTGAAATCAACAAATCAAAGTTGGTGTTTTTTGCAACCTAATCCAATTATCATTTTCAAACTCAAGAATCAATAAATATATTGAAAAGAAAGCAAAACAAAACTATAGTTATGATTTTGTGAGTAGCAATGCAAATTCGTATGAATTTGCGACGAAACGAAGACACGAAATAAAACAAAAGCGAATATTTGCAAAAACAATTACTTTACTCCTAAATAACCCAATTATAATATAAACAAAAAGATTTGGACAAAAACAAGCAGTAAGGATCACGTTTTGGAACTTGACGCAAATCTAACCTGTTACACAATGTTTACGTAATAGAATTGAAACCCAGACCAAAAGATCTCAAAATGACCTAAATTTCAATATTTAGTATTTTGATACCAAACAAACAACAAATCTCAGTTTATAGGTCGTTCTCTTATGTCTAGGTGCCCAAACCCCTTGTATGATCAATTTATAAAAGAATTGAACCTCGAATTAAAATCTCAAGCAAACAATATCAAACTAAGCCCAAATTTAAAATGTGGTGTAGTATCACACTCAATAGACAAAATATGGAGTTTCAATTGATTCTGAGATGGTTTGCTTATAGTTCACTAAGAGTTGTGTTTTTGCGGCAGAATTAAACCTCGAATCAAAACCTCAAGCAAACACTATCAAACTAAGCCCAAATTTAATATATGGTGCGATCTCACCCCCAATAGACAGAATATGAAGTTTTAATTGATTCTAAGGTGGTTTGCTTATGGTTCACTAAGAGTTGTGTTTCTGCGGCAGAATTGAATCAACCTTCAAATTTCATCTAATCTCTCTTCTTTTTTTTGTCACTGATATGATTAAAGATAGCAAAAATATGAAATAAAATTTATTTATTTTTCTTAGATGACGCATACATAAGGAACAAGAAGATAAACAATGCATACACTGAAAAACTTAAAGGAACGCTAAAAAAACAAAAAACAAAAGGATATGACCTTGTTTCAGAGCCTAGCTCTAATACCAACTGATGTGAACCTCATGATCACATGGTCACACAACCCACAATCAAGATTGAGATTTGATCTGCAGCAAATTACTTCCCTTTGTCAGAACTTTTTATGGACTGGTGATATTTTGCGAAGTAAATCTGCTTTGGTGGCTTGGAAATTTGTTTATCTACCCAAAAAGGAGGGAGGTTTGGGTCTGCCTGACCTCAAGGCTCACAATTCCAGCTTCATTGCCAAGCAATTATGAAGCATCCACTTACAAACTGATTTTATTTGGATTCGGTGGATTCATCACTTCTACTTACAAACTCATACCATTTGGGATGCTCCAACTAAGAAAACTTCATCGCCACTGTGGAAGTCCATCATTAATTTAAAAAATCAGCTTCTTAAAGATTGTGGGGGTCACCTGGCAGTCATTGCTCTAATGCGAAGCTAGGAGCAGAATGCTGGTTGTTTCTCCTCGAATGCATATGCCTTCCTCAGGTTTAAAGGGCCTATTGTCCCTTGGGCAAGTGTGGTTTGGGAGCTTTGGTCCTTACCCCGTTACAAATTTATCCTTTGGTTGGCAATGTTAAAGAAGCTCAGAACAAGAGACAAGATACAATTCCTTCCTTACACTTCTTGTATTTTCTGTCAACAGGAAGAAGAGAATCATAGCCACCTTTTCTTTGCTTGCAGCTGGCCGTCCCTCTTGTTGAATAAAATTAAGTCCTGGCTCCACATCACTAGACGTATGTCGAATCTGAGGAGTGCTGCTAGAGGGCTTCATACAACTAGGAAGAGCCTTGAGTCTAGAATGAAAAAAGTCTCTCTCAGTCTCACTGTCTACTTGATATGGGAGGAGAGAAATAAGTGGCTTTTTTTATGGTAGTAGACATTCAACTGATGTGGTGCTTCGTAAATTCCAAGTCTTATTTTATATGGTGCTTCGTAAATTCCAAGTCTTATTTTATATGGTGCTTCACTTTCATGACCCGAACCACTCCCTTATACATGTTGGGTAATGTTGAATCCTGATACTTTATGTCGGGCTGTTATTGATCTGTTGCAGATGTGAGGTGGGCCTAGTCTTCTTGCATTACCTTGTATTGTCATGGCAGTTGCTGCCTGGTGGATCATGCTTCACAATTATAATCTGGCCACTTATTATTCCTTGCTTTAGGATGCTTCTTTGCCTGGTTCCAGCTTCTTCTTGTGTAATTAGGCTTCCCAATGCTTTGATTGGTTTGCTGGTTGCTCTATGGTCTTGATTTTATGGTTAGTTGTTTGCTGTTGTTTGATGCTATTCTTTGGCTTGTGATGCTGGTTGGGTTAATTTTGACACCTGCAAACCTTGTTATGTTTCTTTCTTAACCGTTGCTACTCACTTGTTTTGAGCCTTGCATGGCTAGTCTTTTATGGGAGCATGTTCCCTCTTTTGTTATTATGATGGGAGTTTGTTCCCTCTTCTGCTCTTGTATATCTTGTACATGTTTATGAACTTGCTGGTTAACCAGCATGGTTACTTTTGATCTTAATACATACTTATATTCTGATATAAAAAAAAAAGATTGAGATTTGATCCTAGAAAGCCCAAATAGGTCTGATAGGAGTGTGATACAATGGAAACCTGCCCTAAGGCACCAACACTATTGGAATGAAGTAGAATGATGCCACGAAGCCAGTTAATCTTCAATAAGTCAGATTCAGTTCATTCAAAAACTGAAGAATGCAAGAATCACTCTCATACGTTAAAACTGAAAAATTCAGAAGTAATATTCATCAATGACTGCCAAATTTTGGTAACATGTGTTTAAATAGTTCTTAAAAATTAACCCTAATGGATCTACCCCAGTGGGCTGAACTGACCCACATACAAAACTAACCCAAAAACCCTAAACTGAAAAGCCCATAGCTTGATCCAAACAAGCATTGGATCCTAACTGAAAAACAAAGTATTAATTAAGCCAAAACATGAAAGAAAATAATAAAAATAATTAATCTGTCATTAAATACCACCAGCCCTTCTTTTCTTGTGTAGCTAGGATGAATAAGGAATCCTTATAAGAAAAGGATTTTAAAACATTAATGAATCCTTACCACACTTGGAGATTATATTGCAGCTCATTAAAGATCCTTGTGAAACTAGAAAAATTCTCAAAACAAGCTCTCACATACTTGGAGGAAACGGATCCTTGCCAAATAGGAAGTCCACAAGTCAAAAGGAAGTAAATAACAAAATTCATTCATCCCAAACTATGATTCATCTGAAACTTTACCCCAACATAGACCAATACTTCCTAGATCTTCAGGTCAAGTTTCAACTCGATCCAACGGTTGGATTTGGAGTTATGCTTAAAAGTGTAAAACTGGACAGTATAAAATTTTACGATAAAATCCAAATTTGACCTTGTTTGGATCGTATTAAAGACTTGGGAGTAAAAGGCTCAAAGAGGCTTTCAATGAAATTCTTCAAGATACATAGGTTAAGGTGGGCATTCAGACATTACTTAAAGATTGAAATAAGAAGATTTACATCTTCTAATTTTTACCTTTAGCTATTATTTTTATCTGGAGCTACAAAATGCATTTTAATTCTATTCTAGTTTTATTGGAAAGTAGACATCCATATATTTCCATTGATATATGGCACGCATTCTGATTTATTAAGATGAGAGAGAAATATGTATTTGAAATTGGGCTTTGATTCTACCAACCGTATAAAAAACGATTGTAGTCTTAATTAAATTAGTTGGGCTATTATTTTATTTATTTATTTGTTGTTATTAGCCCTTTTAGAGATATTAAAGCCTTTATTTTTATTAGATTATTATTATTTTTTAGGTTTATTGATATTCATTAGGGATATCCTATTAAACGTAGGATTAATTCTAATATAAATACTCTGTGCGGAGATTTTAAAAAAAAATAGTTTTAATTAAAAAAAAATTAACATTCTAACTATCTTTTATACAACAAGCAAAATTCATAAAAGGTTTTGATCTAGGAAGATATAGAACATTAGACTTATTCGTGGAAGTGGTAAACTATTAAGTTTCATTCAAGATGTAACCTCTGCGCCATATAATGGTTGCAGCCTTCTAAACAAATGTGTAAGAATGAACATCGAAGAAATTTCGTGATTTGATAAAAAAAACAAAAAAAGAATAATATTAGGGTTCAAGAGGAAATAAAAATCTCTACTCGGATGTCCCAGAATGAATCAAAGATCATAGGGCAAAGACTTGGTGGCCTTTTTTAGTTTATCTCACTGAATGCCAGGTCATACAAATGAGAAATTGAATATACTATTTACATGACCCGCGCGATGCCGCGGGTCAATGGTTTTTGTATAAAAAATATCAAAAAAAATTAAGATTTAAAAGTATTAGGTTTTTTTGCAAAGCTATACCCAAGAGTCTTGGATGTAGCTGCAACGCCTGACCCAAGAGTAATATTTATAATATTAATAATAACATTAAACTTGCATGATCCAAGTTTAAGTGGGTCTGACTGCAATACCAGACCCAATAGTCTTGGATGTGGGTCTGGCTGCAAGGTCGTGTCATAAAAGTGTGTTAATTAAATAGATTAATTAAAAAGAAAAAAAACAAAGAAAAAAAACCAAAAGGAAGAAAAAAATTAATGAAGAAAAAGAAAAAAATCTGAATTAACTGGGTTAACCCTTCAAACCAGGTTAACCCGTCAAACCTTGGATTCGTGTCGTGAAAGTTTGATAACTAAATAGAAAAACAAACTGACAGGTTAACATAAAATTAACTGGGCTAACCCGTCAAACCAGGTTAACCCGTCAAACCCGGGATCCGTGTCATGAAAGTTTGATAACTAAATTAAACAAAAAAAAATAATTCAAAAGGAAAAAAAAAACAAACAAAAAGGCATCAGCCTTTTCACTGTGGACTCAGTATGCAGTCTACAGTTAAAGACATAAAAACAGCAAAAAACTAAAAACTAAAAGCATCAATCGATAACTAAATAGAAAAAAATTTAATATTGATGAACTAAATTAAATAAAAAAATATTAAATAAAAAGAAACAATAAAAGAAAAAAAAACTTATAAGAAGAAAAAAACTAATGAAGAAAAAGAAAAAAAAATCTAAATTAACTGGGTTAACCCGTCAAACCTGAGATCCGTGTCATGAAAGTCTAATAACTAAATAGAAAAAAATTTAATATCAACAAACTAAATAAAAAATTAATTAAAAAAAAAAGAAGGTATCAGCCTTTTCACCGTGGACTGCACTGTGCAGTCCATAGTGAAAGGCATAAAAAAAAAGCAAAAAAAAAAAAGCAAAAGCTCAAGGCTTCAGCCATTTCACTGTGGACTGTATATAATATTAAAAGATGAAATTGGAAGAACAAAACTAATGAGAAAAAAGAAAAAAAATCTGAATCAACCGGGTTAACCCGCCAAATTAGGTTAACCTGTCAAACCTGAAATTCGTATCATGAAAGTGTGATAACTAAATAGAAAAAAGATTTATTATTAATGAAATAAATTAAAAAAAAGATTAATTAAAAAGGAAAAAGCAAAGAGAAAAAAAAACCTACAGGAAGAAAAAAAACTAATCAAGAAAAAGAAAACAAATCTGAATAAACTGGGTTAACCCGTCAAACCTGGGATCCATCTCATGAAAGTCTGATAATAAAATAGAAAAAATTTAATATTAAGAAACTAAATTAAAAAAAAATAATTAAAAAAAAGACAAAAAAAAAACTGTACTGTGCAATCCACAGTAAAAGGCTTAAAAAGG
>Ga0307510_10008629_pt1 | contig 12145 bp, 8 predicted proteins | sample 12_EM_MG_FD_207224 | JGI IMG/M metagenome (GOLD analysis project Ga0307510, IMG submission 207224) | Populus trichocarpa ectomycorrhiza microbial communities from riparian zone in the Pacific Northwest, United States - 12_EM | ecosystem: Host-associated > Plants > Roots > Unclassified | place...
GACCATCTTGATCTGGTCGTCGGACGCGACGCGGGCGAATTCTTCCGGGTTGAACGAACCATCGCGGTTGCGGCAGCCGAAATAGCCGGAGCCGATCTCCCAGATGATGTCGCCGCCGTTTTCGCGATGATAGGGACTGACGCCGCCCTCGCCGGTATCATGCGCGAAGCCGCCCTTCCTGGCACCGGTATTCAGCGCCCGCACGGCATTCGGGCTGAGCGCGCCAAAACTCATCGCCGAGATGTTGAAGACCGATGCCGAATACGGCTTGCTGCAATCCGGGCCGCCGATGGTGACGCGGAATTCCGCGCCGCTGAGCGCCTTCGGCGCCACCGAATGATGCATCCATTCGTAACCCTCGCGGTAGACGTCTTCCTGGGTGCCGAACGGCCGCTTGTCGAGCTGCATCTTGGCGCGCTGATAGACCAGCGCGCGGGTGTCGCGGGAGAACGGCATGCCGTCCTTCTCGCTCTCGAAGAAGTACTGCCGCATCTCCGGGCGAATTTCCTCGAGCAGGAAACGGATATGCGCCGAGATCGGATAGTTGCGCAGGACCGCGTGGTTCTTTTGCAGGAGATCGCGAATGCCGAGAAATGTGAGGGCGCCGAAAATCACGATCGGGATCAGCAGGATTTCCCAGATCTTCGGGTTATGGTCGAAAATCCCGATCCCGATCAGCAATGCGGTAACGACAGCGCAGATCGTCAGTACGATGAAGCGTGGCGAGAACGGCAGCAGCAGTGTTTCCATAGAACCCTCAGCCAAATTATTCTTGCCGGCCGGCAGCTTAGTCCAACCGATGCGGCAAGCCCATACGATATACGGGCCGGCGCTCGCGGATGTGACAACGGGGACCAAAAATATTCGCGGGTTCGGTCCAGCGCTTTTGCAGTGCAGCGTAACGGCCCGGCGCCCGTCGTTCAGTGGCTGTGCAGCCGCATCTCATGCGGAATCTTGCCCTGCTGCAGGCCATGCTGGGCCAACCAGGCGTCGGTGGAGAGAATGGCGCGGTCGATATGATCGGCAGTTCGCGAGAAATCGTAGGGAGAGCCCACCAGTGGGCATAGCGGCGGCACCACGAAATACTCAATGTCGGGCCCAAGCATTTCGAGCTCGCTGACCAGTTGCCGCGCGATCAGGAGCGTCAGCGCGTGGAGCGCGTTGGCGACCGCCCCGATCGGCGGCGTCTGGTTCGCGCAGGCGTGCCCGGTCGGCAGAATGATCAAGCGCCGGGCGCCCTTCTTCACGGCGGCCTGTATCGGCGTGTTGCTGGAGATCGCGCCGTCGGCAAGATAATGATCCTTGTAGCGGATCGGCGAGAACGCGCCCGGGATCGCGGTGGACGCAACGATCGCCTCCACTGTGGAGCCCTCCGACAGCACTACGCTGTCGCCGGAGACGATGTCGGTGGTGACGATATGCACCGGCAGCTTCGCCTCCTCCAGATTGCGATAGGGGATGTGATCCCCGATCAGCTTGCGGATGCCGTCATGCGAGATCAGGAAATCGCGGCGCCACAGAAAGCTCAGCACCGTCCGCCAGCTCATCGGAAAAACGTCGTTCCGCTGCAATCCGCGCCAGACGGCGGCAAGCCGCTGCACGCCATCGAGCGTGGGATCGCCGGCGTAGAACGCGCCGTTCAGCGCGCCGACGCTGGAGCCGACCACCATGTCAGCGGCGATGCCGTGGGCGGCGAGCGAATGCAGCATGCCGACCTGGATGGCCCCAAAACTGCCGCCGCCGGCAAACACAAAGGCGGTCTTGGCTGGACCGATCTCGTCGCGCACCGACACGCACACACTCCCTCATCGCCGCGTCGGCTAGGTGCGCGGCGTTGGGATCGTTATAGCAGTTGGGAAACGGGGTGGGCTACTGGGGCGCAGTCGCCCAATGAGCCCGTAGCCCGGATGGAGCGAAGCGCAATCCAGGAATCGGTCTATCGACCGAGAGAGCGGCCCCGGATTTCGCTGCGCTCCATCCGGGCTACAAGACGTCAGCGCTCGACGAACGCCTTTTCGATCACGAAATGGCCGGGCTTGTTGCCGCTGCCTTCGATGAAGCCGCCGGATTCGAACATCACCTTCAGCTCTTCCAGCATCCCCGGGCTGCCGCACATCATGACACGGTCGGTCTCGATATTGAGCGGCGGCTGGTGAATGTCGTTGAACAATTGCTCGGACGAGATCAGGTCGGTGATGCGGCCGCGGTTGCGGAACGGCTCGCGGGTCACCGTCGGGTAATACAAAAGCTTCTCCGACAGCAGCGGTCCGAACAGTTCATCGTCGCGCAGCTTGGCAACGAGTTCCTCGCCATAGGCGAGTTCGGAAACCTGACGGCAGCCGTGAACCAGCACGATGGTCTCGAACCGCTCATAGACGTCGGGGTCCTTGATCAGGCTCGCGAACGGCGCCAGCCCCGTGCCGGTCGACAGCAGCAGCAGCCGCTTTCCCGGAATCAGATTGTCAGTGATCAGCGTGCCGGTCGCCTTGCGGCCGACCAGGATCTCGTCGCCCTCGCGGATCTTCTGCAGCTTCGAGGTCAGCGGCCCATCCGCGACCTTGATGGAGAAGAATTCGAGTTCTTCCTCGTGATTGGCGCTCGCCATGCTGTAGGCGCGCAGCAGCGGCCGGCCCTCGACCTCGAGGCCGATCATCGCAAACTGGCCGTTCTCGAAGCGGAAACCGGAATCGCGTGTCGCCCGGAAGCTGAAAAGCGTATCGGTCCAGTGGCGGACAGAAAGGACTTTCTCTCTATAGAACGCGCTCATGTGTTTTCGTTTTCCCTGACGTCTCGATGTAGAACGTTTCGGTTTTTCGGGCCTCGAAGTGCCGAAAATCAGCGAAATTAGCCGCGATTTGGCGCTTCATTTGCGCACGGCAAAGACATAGTCAATATGACCTGCAGCACAATCGATAACTCGGAATGGCTGTCGTTCTATTTTGCAAAAAGGTTCGATTCGCTTCGTTAACGCTTTTTTGCGCAATTAACTTGCTGAATTCGGCGCCGATCTGGCAATAAATGACCGCGTCAAATTAAGAACGTTTCAAAAGAGATCGCATGCGAAGCCCAGCTGAGTTTCGAAAGGGAAAACCGGGCTTCTATCCGGACCAGTCGGTCTATGCGGAATTCGCCTGCGCCGAATTCGGGCTCCATTTTCGCGACCTCGATGGCGGGTCAGGACTGCTGTTCAGCGTCGCCTCGCGCGACAGCCTACTGCATTTCGGCGCCGGCCGATGCTCGTGGTATCCGCAGAACAGCGCAACCGCTGCGACGCTGGCGTCCGATAAACATTTTGCGGGCAGGATTCTGCGAGAGGCCGGCGTGCCGGCGCTTGGCGGTGAATACTTCTTCCTGCACGACCGCCACCGCGCGCATCGCCCCACGGGACATCAGCGCAGCGACGCGATCGATTGTTTCAGGAGATTGGGCGGAGCAGCCTTCGTCAAGCCGCTCACGGGATCGCGCGGCGATTTTGCGCAGGCCGTTCACGGCGAAGCCGCGCTCGCTCGATATCTCGACGACGTCGTGAAGTATTACGACGCGGTGCTGATCCAGCCGATCGTCGAAGGCACAGAGTATCGCGTGTTCCTGCTCGACGATGACGTGCTCTATTGCGCGCGAAAATATCCGCCGTTTGTGTCGGGTGACGGCGTGCACACCGTTCGTGAACTGCTCGCCGTTCATAACGACACCCTGCGCGCCCGCGGCTTGTCACCTGCTTCGCTGCCGGATCGCGATCTGTCCCTGGACGCCATACCTGCAAAGGGCGAACAGCGGGAGATTCCCGGGCGCATGAATCTGAGCGCGGGAGGCACGATGGTGCTGGCGGATGCACCATCCGAAAAGGCCATCACCCTGGCGCGGCAGGCCGCGCGCGCGATCGGACTTCGCGTCGCGGCGATCGACATGTTCGTCGATATCGGCGGCAAGCCGGATGCAAACGAGGTCATCGAGGTCAATTCCAACCCCTCGATCCGGCTGCTGGAAGATTCCGATCGCGGCGACCTGATCCTGAAGATCTGGCATCACAGCTTCGTCGCGATGGGACTGCTGTAATGTTCGACCTGCCGAAATACGGCGGTGGCATCTGCCTCGCGCGCATGGCGGGGCTGCTGGAAGCGCTCGCAATCGATCGCGCGTGGCTGCAGCGCATCTCGTTGGTGGTGACCGGTTCGAACGGCAAGGGCAGTACGGCGGCGATGTGCGCTCAAATCGGCCGCGCCTATGGCCTGCGCACCGGCCTGTTCACCTCGCCGCATCTGTTTCGATTCAATGAACGCATTCAGATCGATGGTACCGACATCAACGACGACGCGTTCGACCGCCTGAAGCGGCAGGTCGACACCGCCATCGCCGCGGTCTCGAAACGGCTCGGCGAAAAATTCGGCGCGTTCGAAGCGCTGTTTGCGCTGGCTTGCCTCCACTTCCAGGAAAGCGGATGCGACTTCGCTGTGTTCGAGGCCGGCATCGGCGGCCGCTACGATCCGGTTCGCCTCGTCGGCGCGCAGGAGACTTGCGTCACGTCGGTCGATTACGAGCATGTCGAACTGCTCGGCAACTCGCTTGAACTGATCGTATCGGACAAGAGCGACGCCTGCGCGGCCGGCGGCACGATCGTCTATGGCGAGAACTGCCGCGGCCTGCGGTCGCATCTCGTCGAATACAATCGCGCGCGCGGCTGCACGCCGCTGTTCGTCCGCGATGATATCCGCATCGACAACGAGGTGACGGCGGCATCAGGCCAGCATTTCGACTTTCAGTTCGGATATCATGATTTTCGCCGCCTCGAACTGAACCTCCCCGGCGCGTTTCAGTTCAACAATTCAACCATTGCCGCCAGCCTGTTCCTGCTCTGGCTGCAGCGCGAACAGCCGCGCAAGGCCGCGGACCGAGTCGAGGCTGCGATACGCGCTGGCCTGCGCAATACGCGCTGGCCCGGCCGCCTCGAGGTCATCGGTCAGGACCCGCTCACCGTAATCGACGTCGGTCACACCCCCGACGGCATCCGGCAATCGCTGGCAAGCCTGCTGGCGATTCATGGCGCCGGCGACTGGATCCTCGTCACCGGTGCGTCTGGCGACAAGAAGGCGGACGAAATCGTCGGCGCACTGGCGCCCTCCTTCGATACGATCATCTGCACGGCAGCCCATCACAAGGGAGCGGACGCGCAACGCATCGCCGCCGCAGCCGCGCGCGCCAATCCCGCGGCGAGCCTCCATGTCGCCGCCTCGATCGAGGAGGCGGTGCGCGTCTCGCAGGAATTGGCCAAGGCGACGCGGCGAAGAATCTATGTCGCCGGCGGGCTGTTCCTGGCGATCGAATACGCGACTGTCGCGAAGGGCGACCGTGCGGAAGATTTGAAGTTCTTCTGACACGTCGCCGCGCAACCCCTCATCCTGAGGAGCGGCCGCTTGGCCGCGTCTCGAAGGATGCAGGCCCGTCTGGGGCCTCATGGTTCGAGACGCGCGAAGGCGCGCTCCTCACCATGAGGAGCAAAATCCCTAGTTGCTTCCGTGCTTGTCGTCGAGCACCTTGAAGGCTTCCTCAAGCTGCGGCGAGATCGCAACGCCGAGCTTCTCGCCGGTCGGCAGCCGGGCGACGAACCATTTGTTGTAGAGCGGAATCAGGTCGCGGCCCGAACCGAGCTTCTGGAAGGTGCGCTCGACCACGGCCTTCAACTGCGGCTCACCCTTGCGGAACATGATGCCGTAGGGATCGTAGGACAGATACTCGCCGGTGACCTTGAACTGGCCCTGCGCCTTGTGGCGCGCGATCAGGCCGTAGAGCAGAATGTCGTCGGTCGCGAACGCGTCGGCCTTGCCGTCCACCAGCATCTGATAGGACTGCTCGTGGTCCGGCGACGTCGCGATGTTCAGGCCCAGCGAAAACTTCTTGTCGATCGCGTGCATCGCCTGCTCGTTGGTGGTGCCTTTGGTCACCACCACGGTTTTGCCCTTGAGATCCGTCGGCGCCGAGATGGTGGACGCCTTCGGCACCATCAGCTTGGTCCCGGCCACGAACATCAGCGGCGAAAACGCCACCAGCTTCGCGCGTTCGGCATTGGCCGTGGTCGACCCGCATTCGAGATCGATCTTGTTTTCCGTCACCGCCGGAATGCGATCGTCCGAGGTCACCTTGACGTATTCGACCTTGAGGTTGGCGTCGTCGACCTCGACGCCGATCTCCTCGACGATCGCCTCGCACAGTTCGAGGCTGTAGCCGATCGGCCGGTTGGAGTGGTCCAGGAACGAGAACGGCGGCGAGCTCTCGCGATAGCCGAGACGCACGACGTGCGTCCGCTTGATGTTGGCAAGCGTCGGGCTAAGCCCTTCGCTGCCGGCGGTTTGCGCTGGCGCCGATGTCGCCAGCAGACAGGCAGCCAGCAGAAGGCCACCTGCCCCAATCGGCTTGTTCGGGAATCGATGCATGCATCTCTCCCGTCAATGTGCCGGCACGGGATCGCCCGGAACGGCATCGGTGGGTACGACGTCATCGGGTCCAAGCTCATGCTCTGCCTTCAGCTCGCCCTCCCACTTCGCGACCACGGCGGTCGCCAGCGAGTTGCCGATCACGTTGGTGGCGCTGCGTCCCATATCGAGGAACGTATCGATGCCCATGATCATCAGCAGGCCGGCCTCCGGAATGCCGAACTGGCTGAGCGTCGAGGCGATCACCACCAGCGAGGCGCGCGGCACACCGGCAACGCCCTTCGAGGTGATCATCAGCGTCGCCAGCATCGCAAACTGCGTGCCGAGCGACATGTCGATATGGTAGGTCTGCGCGATGAAGACGCTCGCGAAGGTGCAGTACATCATCGTGCCGTCGAGATTGAACGAATAGCCGAGCGGCAGCACGAAGGCCGAAATCCGCGACGAGGCGCCGAAGCGGTTCAGGCCTTCCAGCGTCTTGGGATAGGCCGCCTCCGACGACGCGGTTGAGAACGCGATCATCAGCGGCTCGCGGATCAGCTTCAGCAAATGGCTGTATCGCGGCCCGATCACGATGAAGCCGACCACGACCAGGATCCCCCACAGGATCATCAGCGACAGATAGAAGCCGCCCATGAACACGATCAGCTTCCACAGCACGCCGAGGCCGTTCTTCGACACGGTCGCCATGATCGCCGCCCACACCGCGACCGGCGCGAACAGCATCACATAGCCGGTTACCTTCAGCATGATATGGGCGAGGTCGTCGATCAGCCCCATGATCGGCTTGGCGCGTTCCGGCAGCGCGCCGAGCGCGACCGCAAAGAATACGGCGAACACCACGATCTGCAGGATTTCGTTCTGCGCCATCGCATCTGCGATCGAGGTCGGGATCAGATGGGTCAGGAATTTTTCGATCGAGAACGCCGAGACCGGCAGGCCGGTCGATTGCGCCTTGTCGGGCAGCGTGCCGGGGAAGTTGGCGCCGGGCTGCAGCAGATTGACCATGACGAGGCCGAGCAGTAGCGAGACAAAGGAGGCGCTGACGAACCAGCCCATCGTCTTGGCGAACACGCGGCCGAGCTTCGAGCCGGAGCCCATATGCGCGATGCCGCCGACCAGCGTGGCGAACACCAAAGGCGCGATGATCATCTTGATCAGTCGCAGGAACAGCATCGCAATCAGGTTTACAGACGACGCGATCTCCACGCGGTTCTCGGGCATATAGTTGAAGACGATCGTCCCCATCACAATGCCGAGCGCCATTGCGATCAGGATGTATTGCGTAAACCTGTTAGACATTCTCGCACCCCCGTATTTCCGGCGCCGACAAGTTTGGCAGATTTGATTGGGGACGCAACAAGCTTGCGGCGTTTTGCACGCTTGCCAGAATGTTCCTGTTGTGAAACGCGCCCGCGCCAACTAGCGTTCGTGCAGCGCACAATCTGTGCAGTTGAACGCCTCGTGCGCAGTCAATTGCATCCGGAAGCGCCAGAACAACGACGCCGAGGGGAGATACGCCATGAACGACACCGTCAATCGTCAGATCCTGCTCGTGGAAAAGCCGACCGGCAAGCTCGGGCCTGAGCATTTCAAGATGGTCAACGGAAAGATGCCCGAGCCGAAGGACGGCGAGGTGCTGGTGAAGGCGCGCTATATCTCGCTCGATGCCGCCAACCGGGCATGGATGCACGGCGCCACCTATCGCGCCGCCGTCGAGGCCAACACCGTGATGGCCGGCGGCAGCATCGCCGAGGTCGTGGCCTCGAAGGCCTCAGGGCTTGCGCCGGGCGATATCGTATTCGGCGACACCGGCTGGCAGGATTATGCCGCCGTGCCGGCCAAGCATCTCACCAAGATGCCGCGGATGGAGCCGATGACCCATCTGCTCAGCGTCTACGGCATCGCCGGCCTCACCGCCTATTTTGGCCTGCTGCATGTCGGCAAGCCGAAGGAAGGCGAGACGGTCGTCGTGTCGGCCGCGGCCGGATCGGTCGGGTCGATCGTCGGACAGATCGCCAAAATCAAGGGCTGCAACGTCATCGGCATCGCCGGCGGCAAGGACAAATGCCACTGGCTGACTTCCGAACTCGGCTTCGACGCCGCGGTCGATTACAAGGATGGCGCCACCTTCAAGGCGCTGCGGGCCGCGGCGCCGAAGGGCATCGACGTCTATTTCGACAATGTCGGCGGCGACATTCTCGAAGCCTGCCTTTCACTGATGAACAACCGCGGCCGCATCGCCTGCTGTGGTGCGATATCGCAATATGACGGCGTGCCGTCGGCCCATGGTCCGCGCGGCGTGCCCGGGCTGATCGTGGTGAAGCGCCTGATCATGCAGGGCTTCATCGTGATGGACTACATGGACCAGAGCGCTGCCGCGCTGGCCGACCTGCAGTCCTGGGTCGCCTCTGGCAAACTGAAGGTGCAGGAAGACGTGATCGACGGCATCGAGAACACGCCGAAAGCCCTGATCGGCCTGCTGGCCGGCGAGAACCGCGGCAAGCGGATGGTGAGGGTGTAGCCGACGCGAGGCGGAGGCCGGTCAGATCGACCATGCCGCACCCGGAGCGGAAGCTGCCTGTTTTCGCCGGGGCCGGCAGCCGCGGCAGAATTTGGGGTTGCCAGCGGTAGCCGCTAGACTTTGACTGGATTGCGTCAGGGCGCGCAAAGCCCTGACAAAGATTTACGCCCTGAATCGAGGCCCGTCATGGTCCAAGCGCAAGCGCGCCCGGCGTTCCTGGAAGTCGATTTGACTTCCGCGCAGGGCGTCGCGCTTCGGCGCTCCGTCTCGGAAAAATATGGCCCGACGATTGTGGAGGCTGCGAGCCTCGCGGAGCGGATGTTTCTGTTGCGCTCGCCATGGGCGCCGGGACTGCGTTTTATCGGCGCGGAGACCAGGCGTGCTTTTCCCGAAGAAGGATGCACCGAGGTTTCGTTCAGTCTGAGCGGATCGGGAGAAACGCTCGAGGACGCATTTGTCTCGTGCGTTGGAGAGGGGATCGACCGGTTGGCGCAGGTCGAATGCCCGACCGACGTTACCGCCATCGCAAATTTAGCGGAGGTGGCACATCGTACCTGGCCCGCAGCCATCGCCGCAATCGAGCAGGACATGGCCCTGCAGGGACTGCCCGCAACGACACCGCTTGCCTGGGTCAGCGGCAAGCCGCTCAACACCAGCTCCATCGGCCGCAGCGACGGTCATGACGTGCTGCTCCCGGCCGATTGGTGCCTGCGCCGCGCCACCAGCCGGCAGCGCCTGAGGCCACGCACGGCGCTCAGCGTTGGCGTCGCGGCCGGTCCTACGTTCGACTGGGCCGCCTCACGCGCGCTGCTCGAACTGATAGAACGTGACGCGGCAAGCCTGTGGTGGATCGGTGGGCGGCGCGGGAAAGCCGTGCCGCTGGATCACCCGGCGATGGCCGAGATTCAGCGGTTGGTCGGGACTTTGCGGCAGCATGCACATGATCGTATCTCATGGCTGCTCGACCTCGCCACCGATATCGGAATTCCCGTCATTGCAGCGCTATCCTGCGACATGGACGGCAAGCACCTTGCCTATGGGCTGGCGGCGCGCCTGTCGCTTGAGGACGCCGCGCGCGCGGCAATTCTCGAACTTTGCCAGACCGAGCTTGCAATCCTGCTCGCACAAATCAAGCGAATGGAAACCGGCGAGAGCAATCTTTCATCGACCGATCGCGCCCATCTCGAACGCGGGGCTACGATCCGGGCGGATCAATGCGAGCTGTTGCATCCACTCGGCCATTTTCCGGCGCAACCCGAGAGAGCCACGGAGCCGGAGCTTCCGGCCATTGCGGGTGCGTTAGCCCGGTGCGGGATTGACGCAGCCCTGATCGACATGACCCGGCCGGAGTTCGGTATTCCGGTGGTGCGCGCCGTGGCCCCCGCATTGCAGCCCATGCCGTCCGACACCGTGACGGACCGGCTGCGGCGCGTCTTGAAGGAGTACGGCGGCGGCGCTCGCCATACGGGCGGGACGCCCTTGATAGCGTAGCCTGGGCATAATGGAACAAACGCCCGCGGTGTGATATGAACGTCGGGACCAGTGCTATAAATCGTGGAAAGACCCCATGGGGCTGCAGGGCGTCGTTCCCCCCGGCCAAGATGATAGTGGCGCGACGAGCTCCATTCTATCGATCAATTTGCTTCGCAAATTTTCATTACATGTCGGCGATCATGAAATCGAGCTTTTGAGCCGCAAGACCAAAGCCTTGCTCGGATATCTGGCGCTGACCGAAACTCAGGAAGAGAGCCGCGAAAGACTGATCGGGCTGTTCTGGAGCGAGGTACCGGAAGAGCGGGCGCGGGCGTCCTTGCGCCAGGCGCTCCACGAGATCCGCAATGGGCTTCAGCCCACCGGTTTCGACGGATTCCACACCGACAAACTTGTCGTCGGGCTCGATCGGGCGAGGATACGCGTGGATCTGATCGATGTCCTCAAGGACGCGACGGGCGGCTCGCCGCATCCGCGGCTGCTGCAGCAGCAAGACCTGATCGATGACATTCTTGGCGAAGTTGAAAGCAGCGATCCCGCGTTCCAGAGCTGGGTACTGGCCAGGCGTCAGACCATCCGCGATCAACTGATCCGGAATTTCGAAGGTGCGCTGCGCGCCCAGATCAAGGTAACCGAAATCGGACGGGATATCGCCGTCGCGATCATCAATCTCGACCAGACCCACGAGGAGGCCTGCCGATATCTGATACGGGCGCACATCGCGGACGGTGCGATTGGAAGTGCACTCAAAGTGTACAAGACGTTGTGGGATCTCCTGGACGCCGACTACGACGTCGAGCCGACCAAGCAGACACAGGACTTGATTGCCGAGATCAAGGCGGCGCTGCCATTCAGCGGCGCATCGGGTACCGGTGGAATGCCCGTCGAGCCCCCGGGTGTTCCGGCCGGAGACAAGCCGGAAGCCACGTCGCCGAAAGCAGGGCCTTCGTCCGGCTTGAATGTGGATCCGCTGCTGGCCGCCCGCGAGGCCAGGCTCATTCTGTCGGTTGGACCGTTCGTATTGTCCGGCACCGATCCAAAGCGAGACTATCTGGCTCAAGGTTTCCGGCGTGAATTGATCGCCTGCTTCGTGCGATTTCGGGAATGGCATATCCGGGATTGGACGAGCCCTCCCGCTGACAGCCCACTGAAGGGCCCAAGGGATGAGTTTATCCTTGATGCGAGCGGCTTCGAGACGCGCAAGGCGCTTCATCTGGTGTTGACGTTGCGCGACGGCACGACGGGCACATACCTCTGGAGCGAAAGCCTCACGCTGACGCTGGAAAACTGGCACCAGGCGCAACAGAATCTGGTGCGACGCATTGCTTCCGCCCTCAATGTTCACGTTTCTGCGGAGCGGTTGAGCAGGATCATGAGCCGCCAGGTCGCCGACCTGAAGGCATACGACATCTGGCTGTTCGGGCAGGCCACGCTGCTTGGTTTCGATCCCCAGCGCTGGGACAACGCGGCGGATTTGTTCCGGCAGGTCGTGCGGTTGATGCCGGATTTCGCGCCGGCTTTCTCCAGTCTTGCCCAGTTGAACAACTCCTATCACATCGTCAAGCCGGGCACGCCCCGCGACGCCAATCGCACGATGCAGGCCCTCGCATACGCACAAGAAGCCGTTCGGCTCGACCCCCTCGATTCACGCAGCCAGCTCTGCCTCGGGTGGTCGCACGCGATGACCAAGCGCTATGAGCAG
>Ga0307510_10008630_pt1 | contig 12144 bp, 10 predicted proteins | sample 12_EM_MG_FD_207224 | JGI IMG/M metagenome (GOLD analysis project Ga0307510, IMG submission 207224) | Populus trichocarpa ectomycorrhiza microbial communities from riparian zone in the Pacific Northwest, United States - 12_EM | ecosystem: Host-associated > Plants > Roots > Unclassified | place...
CGTGGCGTGAGGCGAATCCACCGCCGGTGACCTGCATCCAGGTATGGGGCGCCAGGGCCACCGCTTCGGCAATGCGGAAAGTAGCGCAGTAGCCGACGATGGTGCCCTCGTATTCCACGACGAACTGTCCCTCGGGAAAATGCGACTGCTGGGCCTGCAGCATGGCGGCGGAATGGCCCCATTCGGCGGAGTAGACGCGTGCGGTGAGGGCTACCAGTTGAGGCACGTCGGCAGGGCGGGCCTCGCGAAGCTGCAGTTGCGGTCCGTCGGTTGGTCGCGGGCCGGTGGCGGCATGGTCGGTCATGGGGCTGCCTGTGTGGAAGTGGGGTGGCGCACTGGCCCCCATGGTGCCGATCCGGTCGTGAAGAAATCCTGTCACGGCGTGTTTACCGCGACAGGCCCCACTTCTCCAAGCCAACCGGCGGCGCATTGCGTACCATGGCGGCTTGGGCGCGGCGCGGGCCGCGCGAGCCACCACGGAGCACCATGTCGACATCAATGTATCGTGCCGACCACGCCTGGCAAGGCAATCACTGGAGTCGGGACATGGCGCTTGGCGTGCGCGATGGGCGCCTGGCGATCGAGGGCCACGCCGTCGCAGGCGAGCCATCGACCCGGCTTGGCAAATACGTGCTGCCGGGCATGCCGAACCTCCATTCGCATGCCTTCCAGCGCGCCATGGCCGGCATGGCCGAGCGCCGCGGGCCGGGCGACGACAGCTTCTGGACCTGGCGCGAGGCGATGTACGGTTTTGCCCAGCGCATCGGCCCTGACGACCTCAAGGCCATCGCCGCGCAGTTGTACGTGGAAATGCTCGAGGCTGGCTATACCCACGTATGCGAGTTCCACTACCTGCATCACCAGATCGACGGCTCGCCATGGCCCGATCCCGCGGCGATGTCGCACGCGATCGCCGAGGCGGCGGAAGAGGCCGGCATCGGCTTGACGCTCCTGCCCGTGCTGTACATGACCGGCGGCTTCGATGGCCGGCCATTGGGCGAACGCCAGCGACGCTTCGGCCACACGGTGGATGCGTACCTGCGACTTGTCGACTCGTTGCGTGCGGGCGATGGCGCCGGCAAGACCACGGGCGTGGCCCTGCACTCGCTTCGCGCCGTGCAGCCCGATGCCATCCATGCCGTACTCGGCGCCATTGGCCGGGACATGCCCGTGCACATCCACATCGCCGAGCAATTGCCCGAAGTGGACGAATGCCTGGCGGTGCGCGGCTGCCGCCCAGTGCGGTGGCTGCTCGATAACGTCCCGGTGGATGCGCGGTGGTGCCTGGTGCACGCCACGCACCTTGATCCCGGCGAAACGCGAGGCCTGGCGCAATCGGGCGCGGTGGCCGGCTTGTGCCCGACGACCGAGGCCAATCTCGGCGACGGCCTTTTCCCCCTGGCGTCTTTCATCGACCAGGACGGCGTGCTGGGCATCGGATCGGATTCGCACATTTCCGTTTCCCCGGTGGAGGAGCTGCGCTGGCTCGAGTATGGCCAGCGGCTGGCGGCGCGGCAGCGCAACGTGGCGGCCCGCGACGCGGGCCAGAGCGTGGGCGAATCGTTGTTCGCGCGGTCCCTGGCCGGTGGCGCGGCCGCGTCGGGAACGGCCATCGGCACGATCGCCACTGGCGCGCGGGCCGACCTCATTGTCCTGGACGATGCCTCGCCGGTGCTGGCCGCGCGCGATGCCATCGATGTGATGGATAGCTTCATCTTTTCCGGCAACGTTCCTGTTGTGCGCGATGTGATGGTGCAAGGGCGCTGGGTGGTCCGGGATGGGCAGCACGTGGACCAATCGCGCATCGCCGATCGCTACCGCCGGACCGTGGACAGACTCAAGGCATGAGCCGCGCGGCGCGCGCCATCGTCCTGGCCCTGGTTTCGGCGCTGTTCTTCACCATGACCTACGTGCTTAACCGCGCCTCCGTCGGTGGCGGTGGCGGTGGCGCCTGGCAATGGACGGTGATCCTGCGCTACGCGTTCACCTTGCCGTTCCTGGGCGTGGCGTTGCCCTTCGCCGGCGGCCTGGGCAGCTTGCCCGCCGAACTGCGGCGGCATCCCCGGGCATGGCTGACGTGGAGCACGGTGGGCTTCGTACTGTTTGGCATTCCGCTGACCTGGGCCGCCAGCAGCGGTCCGTCGTGGCTCATTGCCGGCAGCTTCAGTGCCACGGTGCTTGCTGGACCCTTGCTTGCACCCTTCATCTACCGCGACGAACGTCGCCGCGTGGCATGGCAGGCCTTGGCGGTGGGGTTGGTGATCATTGCGGGAATCCTGGCCCTGCAATGGAGCCATGCCAGTGGCCACCTGGACGCCCGCGCCTGGTGGGCCGTGGCCGCCGTGGTATTCGCCGCGTTTGCCTATCCGCTGGGCAATCGCATGGTGCTATTGCATCTTGAACGCACCGGCACGCCGGTGGGCGCGTTGCAGCGTGTCTTCGGCATGACGTTGTGCAGCTGGCCGGCGTGGCTGGTACTGGCCGCGGTGACGTGGTGGACGATCGGACCTCCCACGCCGCGCGTGGTCGTGCTGGCGGCCGGCGTTGCATTGTCGTCGGGGGTGATCGCCACCGTGCTGTTCTTCAAGGCAACGCATATGGTCGGCCGGCAACCGGTGGCGCTGGCTGCGGTGGAGGCCATGCAGGCCGCGGAGCTGTTGTTTGCCACGGTGCTGGGCGTTTCGTTTCTTGGCGAGGCGTGGCCCCATGGCATCGCCGCCTGGGGCGCGGTGGCGATCATGCTGGGCATCGCCGCCTTCAGCTGGATAAGCGCGCGCGAGAAAGTTCCCGTTGTCGAAGGCGATCGCGGCGCCTGAGCGCTTCTTTTTACGACAATTTTATGCGGCCATCGCCGCCTGTTGCACCGAACTTATGAGCCGGCCGGGAGAATACCCGGCATGGACATCCTCTATATCGCCATAACCATCGTGCTCTTCGCCGCAACGATCGGCTTCTTGCTGGTTTGCGAACGCCTGGCGCGGCGTTCTTCCTGACGGGACTTTCCCCATGACCCTCGTTTACGTGATCGCGGCCCTGGTCGCGCTCTTCCTGTGCGTGTACCTCTTGGTGGCTCTGCTGCGCCCGGAGTGGTTCGAATGACTGCCAATGCATTGATGCAGATTGCCGTGTTCCTGGTCGTATTGTTGGCGCTGGTGGCGCCCATGGGCCGTTACATGGCCTTTGTTTTCGACGACAACCGCCGTGGCGGCAATCGCTTCGAGCGTGTGTTCTACGGCGCCTGCGGCATCGATCCGGCCGAAGACATGAGCTGGAAGCGTTACGCGCTGGCCATGATGTTCTTCAACATGGCGGGAGTGCTGCTGCTGTATGCCTTGCAGCGGTTCCAGGGCGTATTGCCGCTCAATCCACAGCATTTCGTCGCGCCCACGCCGGATTCGGCCATGAACACCGCGGTGAGCTTTGCGACCAATACCAACTGGCAGGCTTATGCCGGTGAATCCACCATGAGCTACCTGACGCAGATGCTCGGGCTGGCCGTACAGAACTTCCTTTCCGCCGCCACGGGCATCGCCGTGTTGGTGGCGGTGGTGCGTGGCTTCGCACGCCGCGGCGCATCGGGCATCGGTAATTTCTGGGTAGACCTCACCCGTTGCACGCTTTATGTGCTGTTGCCGCTGTCGCTGGTGATGGCGCTGGTGCTGGTATCGCAGGGCGTTGTGCAGAATTTCCATGCCTATGTCGATACGGGCAGCCAGGTGCTGCCGATGGGCCCGGCCGCATCGCAAGTGGCGATCAAGCAGTTGGGCACCAATGGCGGCGGCTTCTTCAACGCCAACTCGGCCCACCCGTTCGAGAACCCCACGGGACTTTCCAACTTCATCGAGATGCTGGTGATCTTCCTGATCCCCGGCGGCCTGTGCCTGACCTTTGGCCGCATGGTGGGTGACAAGCGCCAGGGCTGGGCGATCCTCGCCACGATGCTGCTGATCTTCATCCCGCTCGCCGTGGGCCTGGTGGCCGCCGAACAGGCAGGCAACCCGGCGTTGCACGGACTGGCCGTGGACGGCCAGGCCTCGGCACTGCAGTCGGGTGGCAACATGGAAGGCAAGGAGACACGCTTCGGCATCGCCGCGTCCGGTCTCTTCGCCGCCATCACCACGGCTGCTTCATGCGGCGCGGTGAATGCCGCGCACGACTCGCTTACCCCGCTCGGCGGCCTGATCCCGATGTGGCTGATGCAGCTGGGCGAAGTGGTGTTCGGCGGCGTGGGCTCGGGCCTGTACGGCATGCTGGCCTTCGCCATCGTCGCGGTGTTCATCGCCGGACTGATGGTGGGCCGCACGCCGGAGTACCTGGGCAAGAAGATCGAAGCCTATGAAATGAAGATGGCGAGCCTGGCGGTGCTGGTGCCGTGCGCGCTGGTCACCATCGGTACGGCTATCGCCGTGCTGGCGCCGGCGGGTGTCGCCGGGGTCAGCAATCCCGGCGCCCATGGCTTCAGCGAAATTCTCTACGCAGTGAGTTCAGCGTCGAACAACAACGGCAGCGCCTTCGGTGGCCTTTCCGCCAACACGCCGTTCTGGAACATCCTGCTGGCCGTCTGCATGTTCCTGGCGCGCTTCCCGCTGGCGATCGCCATGCTGGCCATGGCCGGCTCCCTGGCCGCCAAGCGCCACGTACCGCCTTCGGCCGGCACTTTGCGTACCCATACGCCGCTGTTCGTGGTGCTGCTGGCCTGCATCGTGGTGGTCGTGGGCGCGCTCACCTTCCTGCCGGCACTGGCCCTTGGGCCTATCGCCGAACACCTCCAAGCTGCCGCGGGGCATTGATTTATGACGTCCGCCACCCTTCCCAACCGCACGTTCGACCGCGCCCTGGTCCGCACCGCCGTGCTGGACGCCTTCCGCAAGCTGTCGCCGCGGATGCAGTTCCGCAACCCGGTGATGTTCGTGGTGCTGGTATGCAGCATCCTCACCACCGTGATCTGGATCGCGGGCCTCACCGGCCACCGTGAAGTGCCTTCGGGTTTTTCGTTTGCCGTGAGCGCATGGCTGTGGTTCACGCTGCTGTTCGCCAACTTCGCCGAAGCGCTGGCCGAAGGGCGGGGCAAGGCCCAGGCCAACGCCCTGCGTGGTTCGCGCAAGGAACTGATCGCCAAGCGAGTGGAGGCTCCCCTGCGCGATGCGCAGGTGACCTATACCCCGTCCACGGACCTGCGTACCGGGCACATGGTGCTGGTCGAGGCCGGCGAGTACCTGCCGGGTGATGGCGAGGTAGTGGCAGGTACCGCAAGCGTCGACGAAAGCGCCATTACCGGCGAGTCCGCGCCGGTGATCCGTGAGTCGGGCGGCGACCGCAGTGCGGTAACCGGCGGCACCAAGGTGCTGTCCGACTGGCTGGTCGTTCGCATCACCAGCAATCCGGGCGAAAGCTTCCTGGACCGCATGATCGCCATGGTGGAAGGCGCCAGCCGGCGCAAGACGCCGAACGAGATCGCCCTCACCATCCTGCTGGCGAAGTTCACGCTGATCTTCCTGCTGGCCTGCGCCACCTTGCTGCCGTACTCGATCTACAGCGTGCAGGTTGCCCATGCCGGTGAGCCGATCACGCTCACTGTGTTGATTGCGCTACTGGTGTGCCTGATCCCCACCACGATCGGAGCGTTGCTCTCGGCCATCGGCATCGCCGGCATGGACCGCATGATCCGCGCCAATGTGATCGCCACCTCCGGCCGTGCGGTGGAAGCCGCCGGCGACGTCGACGTGCTGCTGCTGGACAAGACCGGCACCATCACGCTCGGCAATCGCCAGGCCGTGGCTTTCCATCCGGCACCGGACGTTCGGGCGGAAACGCTGGCCGAAGTGGCCTTGCTGGCCTCGCTGGCCGACGACACGCCCGAAGGGCGCAGCGTGCTTGCCCTGGCCCGTGAAGCATTCGGCCTTACCGAGCGCGTGATCACCGATGCGGTGTACGTACCCTTCACCGCGCAGACGCGCATGAGCGGCGTCGACATCGGCGACAGGCATATCCGCAAGGGCGCCATCGATGCGGTGGGCCGCTACCTGGACGCCAACGGCAGCCATCTGCCGCCGCGCGTAGCCCGCCAGGCCGAGGATGTCGCCCGCCGCGGCGCCACGCCGCTGGTCGTGGTGGAGAACGCCCGGGCCCTTGGCGTGGTGGAACTGAAAGACATCGTCAAGCCCGGTATCAAGGAACGCTTTGCGCAGATGCGTCGCATGGGCATCCGTACGGTGATGGTGACCGGCGACAATCCCCTGACCGCCGCGGCCATTGCCGGTGAGGCGGGTGTCGACGATTTCCTCGCCGAGGCCACGCCCGAGGCGAAGCTGAAGCTGATCCGTGACATCCAGGCCGAGAACCGCCTGGTGGCCATGTGCGGCGACGGTACCAACGACGCTCCGGCGCTGGCCCAGGCCGACGTGGCGGTGGCGATGAACACAGGCACCCAGGCGGCCCGCGAGGCCGGCAACATGGTGGACCTGGATTCCGATCCCACCAAGCTGATCGAGGTGGTGGAGATCGGCAAGCAGTTGCTCATTACCCGCGGTGCGCTCACCACGTTCTCGCTGGCCAACGACATCGCCAAGTACTTCGCGATCATCCCGGCCGCGTTCGCCACCACGTATCCGGCGCTCAATGCGCTCAACGTGATGCACCTGGCAACGCCCCAAAGCGCGATCCTGTCGGCGGTGATCTTCAACGCGCTGATCATCATCGTGCTGATCCCGTTGGCCTTGCGCGGGGTGAAATACCGCGCGCTCGGCGCCGATGCGCTGCTGCGGCGGAACCTGCTTGTCTACGGCCTTGGCGGCATCGTCGTGCCGTTCCTTGGCATCAAGCTGATCGACCTGATCCTCGTCGCCATCGGCGCGGCGTGATCCCCATTTCCCAAGCATCGAGGCAATAAGAACGTGCTTACCCACCTGATCCGGTTTTCCGTGAACGACACCCAGGAAGCAGAACTGGACAACGCTGCCAATGACCCGTTGATGCACGAGGCGCGCCTGCTGAAAGTAGCGCCGGCGCCGGGCACCGGGGCATTGAGCGTCCAGGAAGAATACGAACTCGGCGGTTACGCCGGCATTTGACAGTCAACGCACCAGGAATCGAAGTCATGTACCACAAGAAGCTGTTGGCCCTCGCACTGCTGCTGGTCCTCCCGGCCGGCCAGGCCATGGCCAGTGACGACGCCCCCGCCACCGGCAGCGCCGATTGTTCGAAGGGCTTCGGCTCGCGACTGGTCGCCGCCTATCGCGAAGACGCGCAGCCGGCCGATCCGAATGCACCGGCACCGGCGCGTCGCGGCATGGACTCGCCCTTTGATTCGATGCCGTTCCCGTCCTCTGAGTGGCAGCTCGGCGGCGTCGACAATCCGATTGGCGTGCCTGACACGAACTCGCAGTATCCGCTGGAGAAAGCGCTCGCCTGTACCAGCGTGGGCCACTGGATGCAGGACAACCGTATCGAGGTTTACGGATGGATCAATCCGTCGGCCAATATAAGCTCGTCGAGTTTTTCCAACTATCCGCTTTCCTACGCCACGCGTCCCAATCGCGTGGAGTTCAATCAGGCGCTGTTGCGAATTGAGCGCTTGCCCGACACGGTTCAGACCGATCATCTGGACTGGGGCTTTCATTTCGACGATCTGTATGGCTACGACTACCACTTCACCACCATGAAGGGTGTCACCAGTGACCAGTTGCTCAACCATCCCAATTCCAACAGTCCGCTGCCGGGTAAGCTCTACGGCAACGATCCGATGATCTGGTATGTCGACCTGTACATTCCCTGGGTAGCACAGGGAATGCAGATAACGATGGGTCGTTATCTGTCCATCCCGGATATCGAGGCACAGTTCTCGCCGCAAAACTATCTGTTGACGCACTCGATTCTTTACACGGTCGATGCGTATACCAACACCGGCATCATCACCACGACCAAGCTCAACGATCAGTGGACGGTGCAGTTTGGCGTGCATGGCGGCGACGATTCGGCGTTCTGGGACAGCACCAGTCGTTTGAGCGTGCAAGGTTGCGTTCGTTGGGTGTCGGCATCCAACAACGACATGCTTTATCCATGCGTGGAGTCGTACAACAAATCCAAGCAGACCTATAACAACCTGCAGGAATTCGTGCTTACCTGGGGTCATCGTTTCAGCCGCAACGTGCACATGCTCACCGAGGCTTATCGCATTTACGTGCGCGATCAACAGGGCGCGCCTGCGGGCGTGCCGGGTTATCCGTTGGGCGAGGCGCCGAATTTCCCGGCCGGCCACAATCCGGCATTTGGCATCGTGAACTATTTCAACGTCGAGCTCAATCCGCACAACATGATCTCGATTCGAAATGAGTTCTACAACGATGAACAGGGTCAACGCACCGGATACGCGACGCGGTACTCCAGCCATACGATTGGCTTGACGCATTGGGTGTCGCAGGATCTGGAGATTCGCCCGGAGCTTCGCTACGAGCACGCCTATGATTTCCCAGCCTACAACGCCGGCCAAAAGAGCAGCCAAGTGACTGCCCTGGTCGACGCGATCCTCCACTACTAGGCCACCGGCATGAAACTCGTCCGCCAGTCCGTCATGTTGCTGCTGCTGATCACGGTGATCACGGGGTTGCTCTATCCCCTGGTGGTCACCGGCGGCGCCACGCTGCTCTTTCCCGACCAGGCCAACGGCAGCCTGGTTCGCCAGGACGGCAAGGTGGTCGGGTCGGCGCTGATCGGCCAGTCGTTCACCAGCCCGAAGTATTTCTGGGGCCGACTGTCCGCCACGGCTCCCGCGCCCTATACCGCCACGGCGTCGACGCCTTCGAACCTGGGCCCGACCAATCCCGCCCTGACCAAGGCAGCATCCGATCGCATTGCTGCCCTGCGCGCCGCCGACCCCGGCAATACCGCCCAGGTCCCGGTGGACCTGGTCACGGCATCGGGCAGCGGACTGGACGCGGAGATCAGCCTGGCTGCCGCCGAGTACCAGGCCGGACGCGTGGCGCGTGCGAGAGGCCTTCCTCGCGAGCGCGTGGAGGAACTTGTCGCCGGTGCCACGCGCGGCCGCCAGTGGGGGCTGTTCGGCGAGCCGGGCGTGAATGTGCTGGCGCTGAACATGGCGCTCGACAGCGCTGTAAAGTAGTGCCTTCGAAGCGGGCCGACCACGCATGATCCAGCCAGTTCGCGATGCCCGGGCCGACGCCGTGCTGCAGGTGTCCGGCGAGCGCCGCCTGAAGATATTCCTGGGTGCGGCACCCGGCGTGGGCAAGACCTTCGCCATGCTGTCGGCGGCGCGGGAATTGAAGCGGGCTGGCGTCGACGTGGTGGTGGGGTTGGTGGAGACCCACGGCCGCGCCGAGACGGCGGCCCTGCTCGAAGGGCTGCCCGTCCTTCCGCGTCGTGAGGTGGACTATCGCGACCGCCGTTTCGAGGAATTCGACCTGGATGCGGCATTGGCCCGCAGGCCCGCGGTGATCCTGGTCGACGAACTCGCTCATCGCAATGTCCCCGGTGTGCGCCACGAGCGGCGCTGGCAGGACATCGCCGAACTGCTGGAGGCTGGCATCGAGGTTTATACCGCGATGAACGTACAGCACCTGGAGAGCCTCAACGACCAGGTGGCACGGATCACCGGCGTGACCGTGCGCGAGACGGTGCCCGATGCATTCCTGGAGCGTGCCCGTGACATCGTGCTGGTGGATCTTCCACCCCGCGAACTCATCGGCCGCCTGCGCCAGGGCAAGGTGTACGTGCCCGACACCGCGGCGCTGGCGCTGGATGCGTTCTTCTCGCCGACCAACCTGGCGTCGCTGCGCGAACTGGCGCTGGACACCATTGCCCGGCACGTCGACAGCGACCTGCGCGAGCACATGCTGGCGCGTGGCGGCAGCATGCCGGTGCGCCGCCGTGTGCTGGCTGCCATCGACGGCCAGGGCCAGAGTGAATACCTTGTGCGGATGGTGCGGCGCATTGCCGAGAGGCGTGGCGCGCCCTGGGGCGTGGCTTATGTCGAGACGGGCGCGGGCATCGATCCTGCGCGCCGCGAGCGGCTGGAATCGGCCATGCGCCTGGCGCGCAGCCTTGGCGGCGAAGTGGTGGTGTTGCGCGGGCACGACATCGCCGGGGAGTTGCTGGCGCACGCCGATCGCGAGGGCGTCGGCCAGGTGGTGGTGGGACGCACGCGCGAGCGTCCCATCGCTCGCATGCTGGGCCGTTCACTTACCCAGCGCCTGCTTCGCGAAGGTTCGCACCTTGAGGTGACCATCGTGGCAACGCCGGTCACGGTGCAGACCAGGCGTCGTCGCCTGCAATTGCCTGGAGGCTGGGGCAAGGCCCGTGAGTACGCCTATGCCACCGTCGCCACTCTCGTGGCCTTCGCCATCGCCTTTGTCCTGGACCGCTTCCTTTCGGTGGCGAATCTTGCGCTGATCTTCCTGACAGCCGTGTTGGTGGTGGCCGTGCGCACGCGCATGGCGGTGGCGGTGTATACCGCCGTGTTGTGCTTCATCGGCTACAACTTCTTCTTCGCTCCGCCCCGTTACACGCTTGCCATCGCCAATGTCGACGATGTGCTTGCGGTGGTGTTGTTCCTGGTGGCCGCACTTGTCTGCAGCGGACTTGCCACCCGGCTGGCCCTGCAGGTGCAGTCGTTGCGCGGTGCACACGCCCAGGCCCGCGCCCTGCTGGCGCTGGGCCAGGCCTTGTCCACCAGCACCGATGGCGCGGCGATCCGCCGTGTGGGTGCGCTGGCATTGGCGCGCGCCCTGGAATGCGAGGCAGCGCTGCTGCTGCGCGGCGACGACAACACCTTGCACGTGGCCGCCGGCGCGCCGCACGACATGGCCTTGTCGCCGCAGGACATCGCCGCTGCCGAGTGGTGCGAGCGCCATGGCGAGGCGGCCGGTCGTTACACCGATACCATCAATGCGGCCTCGTGCTGGATCCTGCCATTGGCCGGCGAAGGCTCCACCGCAGGTGTCGTGGCCCTGCGCTTCGATGCCACCACCACCGCACCCGACCCCGACCGCCGCAGCCTGGCCCTTTCGATGACGCAGGACATCGGCCAGGCGCTCGAACGCGCACGCCTGGCCGATGAACTGGAAGGCGCAAGGGTGCAGGGCGAGACCGAACGGCTGCGCAACGCGCTGTTGTCTTCGGTATCGCACGACCTGCGCTCCCCGCTGGCCTCGATGATCGGTTCAGCGGGTACGTTGCTCGGTTATGAAGACAAGATCCCGCCAGGTGAGCGCCGGGAGTTGCTGCAGGGCATCCTGGGCGAGGGGGAGCGCCTGGACCGTTACATCCAGAACCTCCTGGACATGACCCGGCTGGGCCATGGCGGGTTGAAGCTAGCCCGTGACTGGATCGATGGCGCGGATGTGGTGGCCTCGGCCGTGTCGCGGGTGCGCAAATCCTTCCCCGAGGTGCGCGTGGTGGCTGATGCCATTCAGGGCGAGGCGTTGTTGCATGTCCACCCGGCGCTGGTGGAGCAGGCCTTGTTCAACGTGCTGGAAAACGCAGCCAGGTTCTCGCCGGCCGCCGAAGCGGTACAGGTACGCGCGTCGGTGGTCGATGGCTGGTGGCGTGTGGACGTCATCGACCATGGCCCGGGTATTCCCGAAGAAGAACGTACGCGCATCTTCGACATGTTCTACTCGGTGTCCCGCGGCGACAGGGCCAAGCAGGGCACCGGGCTTGGCCTTGCCATCTGCCAGGGCATGATCGGCGCACACGGGGGGAGCGTGGAGGCCTTGCCGGGAATCGGCGGGGGGACCACCATGCGCATCATGCTTCCCCTGGGCGAGCCTCCGCCATCCACGACATGAGCAGTTCTGCAGCAAGGATCCTGGTGATCGACGATGAACCGCAGATCCGGCGGTTCCTCGACATCGGCCTGCGCGCGGAAGGTTATACGGTGGTCACCGCGGCCACGGCCGAGGAGGGGCTGGCCCAGGCGGCTACCCAGCAGCCGGACCTGGTCATCCTGGATATCGGCTTACCCGATCGCGACGGGCACGAGGTATTGGCGGAGTTGCGCCAATGGAGCCAGGTGCCGGTATTGATGCTGAGCGTCCGCGACGGCGAACGCGAGAAGGTGCATGCCCTGGATCACGGCGCCAACGATTACGTGACCAAGCCCTTCGGCATCCAGGAACTGATGGCGCGCCT
>Ga0307510_10008631_pt1 | contig 12144 bp, 9 predicted proteins | sample 12_EM_MG_FD_207224 | JGI IMG/M metagenome (GOLD analysis project Ga0307510, IMG submission 207224) | Populus trichocarpa ectomycorrhiza microbial communities from riparian zone in the Pacific Northwest, United States - 12_EM | ecosystem: Host-associated > Plants > Roots > Unclassified | place...
TGATGAACTATAAATGTTAAAAAATCTCAATTATTTTAAAAAAACAACTAATAACTTCGAAAGCAACAAGTAAAATAAAGAAATTCCCAAGACAATAACTTCTGAATCTAATTTGGACACAAATTACTAATCTTCAATAGATATTAGGCACTAAATTACTAACTGGGCACAAGGGAATTAGGCACTCATGCAGCTCCGTCCCAGTACAATATCATACACAGAAAAAAAAACATAGTTTTGCCTTGCAAGGACCCAATATCCTGCCATGATACTTAACCATGGGCCTGGCATTATGCATCTGAGGTATATGTTGCTGCTTTAATTCCAACAGCCTAATGAGAATTAGCTTGTTTTTTTCCCCTGTTGGAGCTCTCTCTTCCACATTATTAATCCAAAGAGAAGCAAGATAATATGCTAGTGCATGCATAAAATAATTGTGAGGACAACCCAGAACAAAATTGCCATTCATGTAGTTGGTGTGGATTCTGTGGAAGTGACCCATGGAAAGCTATATGGGCCTACCACTTAGTCAATGGCTGAGATTGAAAATGAAAGCTCTGCCTTTATGGACAGATGGTTTTGTCTTCGCCTCACAAATCTCAATTATGAGCAAGAATAAAGTCTGTGCTAGACAAAATCATTTGAATGCAACTCCAGTCCATTTATTTTATCCCAAAAAAGAAAAAAAATGTACGAAAAACTTGCTTTCAAGTGGACGGGGAGTTTGGTATCTTTTGTTTCTTATGTTTTTTAAAAATATTTTTTATTTAAAAATATATTTAAATTAATTTTATTATTTTTTTTTATTTTTAACATCAACATATAAAAACTATCATGAAAAACACTAAAAAAATTATTAATTTAATATTTTTTCAAATTAAATATATTTTTAAAACACCACTGAACACAATTTTAAATTCTTTTCTCATCTTATTTCTATATTTTCTGGCGAGACATGGGCAGTAGTGGACTAGGAACTTTATTTTCATTATCATATACAGGACATGGATCATCCTGTCCGTGATTCATGAAGTGCTTGAAAGTGTTGAATCTACCCAAACTCAAAAAGGCAAAAAGAAGAAGGAAAAAAACATACTAAAAAATGAAAATAAAGTGCAAATAGTATATATAAAGGAATAAGCTAGAATCTGTAAAACATAGTTAACTTAAAAAAGAAGGAAAGAGAAAATAATTCAACACCAAGTTGCTTGCACTTTTAATTGTGGAGATGATTATACATTGGTGATTGGTGTTTGGAGGTGGGATAACGATTATGATTAAAGTGTTTTTTGTTTGGAAATATAATAAAATAATGTATTTTTTATTTTTTTAAAATTATTTTTAATATCATCACGTCAAAATAATTTAAAAATATAAAAAAATTAATTTTAAATAAAACACAGTTTAAATATTACCATAAATTTCATCCCGATACTAAAAATTCAATGAGAAATAAAAAATAAAATTATATAATTGACCACCAAGTTGCACTGCATCATGTCATAATAAAATAGTAATACATACACATACACCTCTCTTTTAATTTCGCATTGCTAATTATATACCTTGTGAGGCAGAGGCAAAGAGATTCATTAATTTATTTACGTTATTTTTATGATTAATTATATTTTAGCTCTAGATTCAGCAAGAGTATAATAATAATTGTTTTTAAAAATATTTTTATAAAAAATATATTAAAATAATATATATTTTTATTTTTTAAAAATTATTTTTAACATCAACTAACTTGAAAACCGTCCGGCCAATTACATCTTATATAAACCTTATAGTTTCATAAGAGCCCTTTTTTTATATTTATAAACAGCGAGGCATCTGATAATGGATGTAAAATATGAAAAGAAATCATTAAAAAAAACTTTGGAAACTGGTTGGACCTGACAGAACCTGGAGAACTCGAGATAAATTGGGTCCTTGGCGAGTTGAACCGAGAAGAAAATAATATGCCAACAATTCAACAAATTTGTTCGAACTAAAAGTTGCGAAGGCAGGATAAGTTACCTACCGAACAATGAAGCCCAAATAGAAAGAGTAGGCTGAAAATCTTAGAAGCTAGTTGAGTCCTAATAGAACCAGTTTAGTTCATGATGAGTTGAAATCAAGAGAGAAAGTTACCACAACGGTTGATTTAGGTAAATCAAACCAATCCTGAACCAAAATGAAATTAGAGAGTCTACAAGGATTGGAATATAGTTTAATATTCTTTATATTTATTTATTTTGTCAGATGGTAATCAACACATAGGAAAAGAGAACACAATGACCAGAAAAAGGGGCGGGGGTAATAATAATAATAAATCCCTCAAAGTTGTGTTTCATGAACCAAAGCAAATTTAAAAAAATAAAAGAGAACTTAACTGTAAGCAAGAAAAAGAAGCCATTTTCTTAAGGGCTGTTGAAATAATCTTGATGGTCACATATCACTTTATTAATGTAACTAATAAAATATTAGTCTAGCGGTTAAAACACTGCTATATCCTTGTAAAGATAAAAATACAAGTTTGATCTTCAGTAAACACACTTATTACGAGAGGCAACCACAAACCCTAAATGTGATTAGTCTTATCCTTTAAAAAGATATGAAAATATCCAGATAAAAAAAAAATTAGTAATAAATAATCTAGACACTTTATAGTAGTAGAACTCATGCTCGGAAATAGAATAATATAATTTTGCATTAGGAAGAAGCGAATGTTTCTCTAGTAATTATTATTATTTTTTTAAGATGTGACGACAATATAAAGGAGTTGGTAGATACCTATAAATCTTACAATGATGCTAGTTTGCCGACCCTTTTAATTAAAAATATATATTTATAAGTGTAATAATAATTATTTTTTCAAATAAGTTTTACTTAAAAATATATTAAAATAATATATATTTTATTTTTTAAGAATTATTTTTTATATTAATATATTAAAATGATAAAAAAATACTAAAAATTATTTAAAAAATAAATAAATTTAATTAAAACACTACTTGAGATGCAATTCCAAATAGCTTCAAAGTTAATGATTGAACATACCCTAATGCTATCCCTTTCATTGCAGTTTCCTTTAGGTTCCCACCTTAATTAAATCCCGTGTTTACTTTATATTTATATAACCATAATTGTGGCTTAATGATCATGACAATAAGAAATTAAAAAAGGATCGGAGCAAAAGATGACAGCAATATCATTTGAGTTTCTCTCAACCTTCAAAAAAAATAAAAAATCATTAATCTCTTTTTTATTTTTCGTTTAAGAAAAAGGAGTAAACATTGATCATCTATGTTATAATTATTTATATATTTTTAAGTGAAAAATATTTTGAAAAACAATCATAACTACATTTTTAATAAACATGTTTGAAAATGTAATTACAATTACTTTTCAAAATATTTTTTACTTATAAATACATTATAAATACATTAGTAAACAATCCTTTCACTAAACACCACCAATTCTTTAAATACTAATTAATCGACCACTTGCCATTGTTATGTACATTCTAATGGATATGCTACCAGGAAAAAAAAATGATAAGAACAAATGGACAAGTCAATTTTTGAAAATATATATATGTTAATATTTATTCATTCTTTATTGACATGGCATTTATTACATTAATCCATACATGTCAATTACAGGCCTAGAAATCTGTTATGCCTACGATGATATATATAAATCCCAGGTCGAGAAGAAAATGTAACCATTTAACATCACCAAGTACTGTCCTATATGTGGCATGTCATGCTGCATGTGTCGTTTTATTATTAATAAAAAAAAAAAATTGTCATGCAAGAAGACAAGAAGAGTAATAAATTTAACATCTTTTTTTTTTTAAAAAAAACATATTTCTAGCATGTCTACATCACACCATCATCATCATCTTATTACCACAATCATCTTGTTAATTTTTTTTTTATTATCACTTCGATCAACTCACCACCATAATATTATTATTATAACTGGTACCACTAATATCCCATCACCACTATTATTAAAATATCTAGCTGTTGTGGTCAATCGTGTGACTTGTTCCGTCCCCGTCCCGGGTTCGACCCTCTATGTGCACGCCTGTCACCCCTGCGGTGCCTTACCTGCTCCTGGGCTTGCAGGGTGTCCAGTGGGCCGTGGGGAATAGTCGTGGTGCGCGTAAGCTGGCCCGGACACCCCACGTAAATAAAAAAAAAATATATATATATTTTATACACATAAAATACTTTATGTAAAAAAAATTTTCAAGCTAAATATTAGAAAGTATTATATATATTTTATGTGAAATAAAAAATCCAAAGTACATTATTAGGCTTTGCAATGAGATTTGTATATTTGGTTTTCTATGTACTCTCACATCATGAGAAAAGAAAGTGAAAAGCATTTTCTGGTTTATAATTAAGAACATGAACGGTTTAGAAACGAGGATACGCAATAGAAGTCATTTTCTGATATGATTTTGAAAGTGGTTAGCATAATTATTAAATCTAAACGCACTTGGCTTGGTTTAATTCGGCAGCCAATGCCAAGAACAAATTCTGCATTATATATATCTTTCACTCTTTAATCATATATGCCACGAATATGCAAGAACCATACCTTTGCTCTCATTTCGATCTCCGAAAGAAGAAAATTAAGGTCTTCCCATTTCAGTTCTGTCCCCTGCGACACTTATGTTCAGTGTCTTTGGCGAATCAAAACTCTTTAAGAAACAAATGCTTTATTAATGCTAGAATAAAAAAAAAAGGGAACAGAAAGGCATGGAAGGTTGAGTGTGGACAGGAAAGAGAACTTCAAAAATAGTACCAGTAAGGAAGATAGCTAGAATGAGCTGTTCCAGTTTCTAAGCACATGGGCAGCAATTGAATATGATAAATTATTTCGTCATTCCTAGTAGTGTTGAATCTGCCCTAAAAGCAAATGGAAATGAATCAGATTTATATATTTGGATAGCTAGAGAAAGGTCAACTGGTTTAATTATCAGTTACGAAAGGCATTGACGAACAAGTTGCAGCATCATTTTATCTTAACATCGATCCAATAGAGGGTGGGGGGAGTGGCTTTGATGTATTCGCAAGCTCATTAGTTTGTGATTTCGAGTAATCCCAGGACAGCAATTGCAGGATTCACTCATCCTTCAACACCAAGAATCTCCACCATATTCCTTAAAAAATAAAAACTGGACGAGATACATGTACAGAATGAACCAGAAAAAAGTGCAGTTGACCCCCTCTTCTTCTTCTTTTCAAATTTATAAAAAGGGTGCCAGCACTGTAATGTGAGGCACAAGTTCCTCTCCTCTCTCAGAGATGCAAAAAAGACAGATTAATATTGCTTTCTGATATTGCCACATCAGATCAGACCCACCATCTAATGTGGGGCAAGATGCTTATATGGCTCCATCAGAGGGTCATGATGTCTACTGAATAATGAATTCACTCTATGAATCAGGCATCGTGATTCAGAACCGAAATAAATTCATTGATAGTCAACTGTAGCTCACAATGTGGCCATGAAAAGCTTCAAAATATACCACCTGTATTAAAAACTTCTTGCCTCTTGGCCAAATAAAATCCGTCAAATTAATGGTAACTGAAGCTTCCTGGTGGATCCATACAGCTGACGTGGCCCAATTAAAAGGGAGAGTGCATGGAAGTGGAAATGATCAAGGGTATAGAGGATTGACATCCCCCAAGCTAGAGACTCTTCATTTCACTCGCATGACCAAGCATTGCTGCCTACACCAAATCTACCTCCACACCCTTCCAGGTAACTTTTATTACTATATATATTTGGAGCTTCTTCTCCTTCAATTGTCAACACATTGGAACTCAAGAAGAGGTTTGTATTGTTCTTGTTTGTGGAGACCAACCCACCAACTTCTGTCCTGCACAGCGAACTTCTCCCCCTTGGCACTCTTTTGTCTTTAAACTCTTTGCTACCCATCGTATCATTATTTTACTTTGCTGTGCTTGTTAAGCCAGGTAGCATAGAGCAAGCTCACCTGTGGATTCATCTTTCTTTTTCTTTTTTTTTTCCTCTAGTCCTTCTATAAGTTGACCAGATTGATGATTTTCAAGTTATGTAGCCTTTTCCACTAATCAGTTCCTCAATGAATCCATTCCTCCCTGTAAAATCCCAAAATTGTCGCTAGAGGGTATTCTAGCTTTAGCTTCTGAGTGTTTGAGTCATCTTTTGCAAGCTTTCAAAGAAGGAAGAGATTCAAGTGCAGCACTACTTTTCACCAGTTAGCTTCTTGTGGATAACATCATGGAGGAGACATTTGTGCCGTTGCGTGGAATCAAGAATGACCTTCGTGGAAGATTAAGGTGTTACAAGCAAGACTGGACAGGTGGATTCAAATCAGGCTTCAGGTATCTCATCTCTTTAGTGATCATACAAAATCTTGCTGTGCATGGTTTGAAGTAATTGCCATTTTGTTGACAGATACATATATTCTTTGCATTTTAGGCCTTCTTTGTTGGTCAATTTCAACATGATTGTTGGTGACAAAAAATTTTGATGTTCTTTTCAGGATTTTGGCTCCCACCACATATATATTCTTTGCTTCCGCTATTCCGGTCATTTCATTTGGTGAACAATTGGAGAGAAATACTGGTATTGACATGAACTCAGTGAAGAACTATTTTATCTCCTGTTGAATATTCTTTTTCTTAAAAAACTGATGTTGCTTCACTCAAATCATGCCCATTCTTTTTCTCATACTCTACCGTTTTATCAAAACATTTTAATCTCAAGGTGGAAAAAAGAAAAAGAAGAGACATGACTATTATGTAAAATTTTAGCACGTCGTGAAATCTATCTTGCACTTGCAGATGGGGTTCTAACAGCAGTTCAGACCCTAGCATCCACCTCAATTTGTGGGATCATACACTCAATTGTTGGGGGTCAACCTTTGCTGATATTGGGAGTCGCAGAGCCAACAGTCATCATGTATACATTTATGTTTAACTTTGCTAAAGAGAGAGCTGATTTGGGAAGGGATTTGTTTCTTGCATGGACTGGATGGTGAGCTGATTAACCCCTTTTTAGTGGTCTTAGATGATCTCCTTCCTCTGTTTGACAAACTTTACCTGGTTATATGATCTTGCAGGGTATGTGTTTGGACTGCACTCTTGTTGTTCTTACTGGCTGTCTTAGGAGCATCCTCCATTATCAATAGGTTCACCCGTATAGCAGGAGAGTTGTTTGGTCTACTTATTGCAATGCTCTTCATGCAACAGGCCATCAAAGTAAGAGTGGTTAAAGGCTTTGTCTGCATTATGATGGCTTGTTGTGATTAATTTCTACTTGATATTATTTTTGTTTAATTACTAGTTAAACTAATCAATTGACCTGATTGTGAAGGGACTTGTGGAAGAGTTTCGCATTCCACAACGAGAAGATCCAAAATCAACGGAGTTTATACCTTCATGGAGGTTTGCGAATGGAATGTTTGCTCTGGTTCTATCATTTGGCCTCCTGCTCACTGGATTAAGAAGCCGCAAGGCAAGATCATGGCGCTATGGGAGTGGTATGTAGATCAAAATTCGGGTTTCTGATAGAAAACTTAAATATTACTAATTATGATCAGTCGGCAATCTTGATCACTTTAAATATTACTCAATTCTTTTGTTTTGAAAACTTAAAATTATTTTCCTGACAGGCTGGCTTAGAAGTTTAATAGCAGACTACGGTGTACCCCTCATGGTTCTAGTGTGGACAGCTGTCTCGTATATTCCAACAGGAAATGTTCCTAAAGGGATCCCCCGGCGTCTTTTCAGCCCAAATCCCTGGACTCCTGGTGCATATGAGAATTGGACTGTCATTAAGGCAAGTTCTGTCGCGTCTTATAGTAATCTGGAAATCAATGAATTTTATCTCCACATATTTGACTAAAATGATTATTTTAAACCCCATATGACAGGAGATGTTAAACGTTCCCATTTTCTACATAATTGGAGCTTTCGTTCCTGCTACGATGATCGCGGTGCTTTACTATTTTGACCATAGTGTAGCATCTCAACTTTCTCAGCAGAAGGAGTTCAATTTGAGAAAGCCATCTTCTTACCATTATGACTTGCTTCTTTTGGGGTTTCTGGTATGCAGATATTTGTGTTTCCTTCTCCTCGAATTGTCCCTTCTAACTTTATTTTTTTCGATCATTCATAATATTTACATTTATGATGTCAGACCTTAATGTGTGGTCTTCTTGGAATCCCGCCATCAAATGGAGTCATCCCCCAATCTCCAATGCATACAAAGAGTCTGGCTACTCTTAAGTACCAGGTAATATATCCTGAAATCTCTCTAAAACTAAACGTTCTTTCAATAAAGCGATTAGTATTGAAGAAATTGTTTTTTGTTATTCAAATCATCATTTCCAGTCTTGTTGTCTCAGTGATAACTTTGTGCACTAAATCTGCTTATGGAAAATATTACGCAGTTGCTTCGAAATAGACTTGTGCAAACAGCACGTAGAAGTCTGAGAAAGAATGCCAGCTTGGGACAGTTGTATGGAAATATGCAAGAAGCCTATCAACAAATGCAGACTCCTTTGGTCTACCAACAGCCCGCTCAAGTATGTTTGCAACTTATGCTGCTGTTGACCATTTGGCTTTCTCTTGAAAGTAAACATGGTCATATTTTTGGAATTCCTAAATGAAATCACATTATCTGCTTTTGCAGAAAGTAATTGAGAATAGTTAAACATCTTGTGCAGGGTCTAAAGGAATTCAAAGAATCAACCATCCAAGCTTCTACATGTACAGGCCATATCGATGCCCCGGTTGATGAGACAGTATTTGACATCGAGAAGGAAATTGATGATCTATTGCCTGTTGAGGTTAAAGAACAACGTCTAAGTAACATACTTCAAGCCACAATGGTTGGAGGTTGCGTTGCAGCCATGCCCTTCCTCAAAAAGATTCCAACCTCAGTCCTTTGGGGCTATTTTGCGTTTATGGCCATTGAAAGTTTGCCGGGTAACCAATTTTGGGAAAGAATATTACTGCTCTTCACTGCACCAAGCAGAAGATACAAGTAAAACCTTCAAATCCTGTATCTTTTACACTTCCACTTTATCTTGCATGCTTGCTTGTTATTCATCGCCTAAAATAACTTTCTCGCAGAGTTCTTGAAGATTACCATGCCACATTTGTAGAAACAGTTCCTTTCAAGACAATTGCCATGTTCACAATTTTCCAGACAACTTATTTGCTGATATGTTTCGGTCTCACTTGGGTTCCAATTGCGGGCGTTATGTTTCCTTTGATGATCATGCTTTTGGTTCCAGTAAGACAATACTGTCTTCCCAAGTTTTTCAAAGGAGCACACCTTCAAGATTTGGATGCAGCCGCGTATGAAGAAGCACCAGCTTTGCCATTCAATCTCGCAACAGTAAGATTCCTTGTCCGACATAACGTACAGGAAAACCCATCGTGCATTGTTCTAAAAAAACCCATCTTGCAATCACTTTCGCTTCACATATATAATTTCTTCATTATGTCTATAGGAGGCAGAGATGGGGGCAGGAGCTGCTTATGGAGGAGATGGAGAGATTTTGGATGAGGTTATTACCAGAAGCCGAGGAGAGTTCAGGCACACAAGTAGTCCTAAAATCACAAGCTCCACTGCAACACCAGCAAATAATCCTAAAAGCCATCAAAGCCCACGTCTCTCTTACACATATAGTCCTCGTGTAAGTGAACTAAGAGGGGAGAAAAGTCCTAAACCTGGTGCAAGAGGGTCTAACAGTCCAATAACTGGAGATCAAAAGTTTTCTAAACTGGGGAAGAGTCCTTCAAGTTCAGAACAAAATTAGTGTCAAATTGTTTTTGGCTTATCTACCAGTAATTAAGAAAGGAGCTTTAGATTGGCTTGTGCTTGCCCCATTTCCCTTTTTAAGTGTGTTGTTTTTGTTGGAATTAGTGTAAAATATTCCTTCTATCTGATCTTCTCCTTCCGAGAAAAAATTTGTATAATAGAATAGTTGCTTTGGTTGTGACAAGTGTACTGAAGTATATTGGTTCCGTCTATAGTAATTCAATGCATCGCTTTATGATGAAATTTAGTTGTTCTTAATTAGAATTACAAATAGCCAGTTTATAATTCAATGAAGCCTTACTTATTTTGCTTCGGCTGCAAGGATCCCATCTTGATATTACTTCCAACCACACTACCGATGCCTCAAACTCTTACGGTAAATATTTTCCGGTATAACGGAGAGCATACTGTTTGAACCTAAAACTACTATCACGATATCTGGCTGTCTTGCCGCCTGACCTTATTTCAGATGATGTTATTTTGGTTGATACATCGGCAGTTATTAGAAGCCTCTGTTGCTCAGTTTCGGATATCCATATCTGGTGCCAGTGCATGTCCGATAAACATATCCATATCTGAATCCACATCCATCTGCAAATATCAAATGTCACACATGGATACTCTAGGCAAAGTGAAGAACTGATCGAAGCAACATAAGTTGAAACTTATCTGATGTGTTCCATGCCATCAAATTTCAGCCCTCTTTCTGCCTTCATGCATCCCTAAGCAATTATTACAAGCAAGGATTGCCAACAAATGAAGCCGTTACAAATTTGTCAATGAGATTCACCTAATCATAAAACCAATTTTGTGAAGCAAGCTACCAATGCCGTTGTTCTGTTACTATCGTGTATATCACTTTAATAATTAGAACTGAAAAACAAAATTAGGTTCTGGTGTATTTCATTGTTGAAAGACTTTGATTCTCTTTAAAGAAATTATGAAATGCTAGTGGCCCCAGATCATGATTTTGAACGGACCTGTAGCTGGACACATAAAACTGCTTGTGGCCCCAGACTCTGGCTCTTAATGTCTTTTTTTTTTTTTGGGATTGCTGGTGTGTGTGAGGTCTGTTCTGTAATTATAAATAACTTGTAATAATCCAACCCAAGCGTCAACGCTTCAATAGAAACGAAGCATGTAGAAGACTGGTTTGGAACACAAACTTGATATGAATAAAGGGACTTTTAGAACAGCTGTGGTAGAAAAGATGTGGTCAGAAGTTTTCCCATCGAGCATTCCAGGGAATAGAAGAACTAGAAGAGATAGCTGGTTAGCTAGAACTTGTAAGGTCCTACACCCTCAAATTGAAAAACACACACACACACACACGAGTGAACACTGCTGAACAGGGTTTGAGTGCTTTTCATAGCATAGATTTTGGTGGGCTATAGTTCTTCACGTCAGCCATTAATTATGAAATATAGGCGAGCGAGCTCAAGTCCCTTTCTAATGATTTCAGTATCTCTGTCAGTGCACAATTCAAAGAAACATTCCAAAAAGAATAGCTTGGTTATACAAGTATATCCTCAACTTTTAATTCCTTGCAAAAATGAAGTTGCTTGAAATCAGATGTTCCGAGTTTCCATTGGAGAAAGGAGTTGACCATCAGAGTTTTGTTGAGATGGAAGGAAACCGAATTATGAAAAGTCGCTACCATGTGTAACATCTGAATCGTCTTGAGTAAATATTGCGATATGCACCACAATAAACCTGAGGAAATCATGCATACTAGCTGTCAAAAATATGTGGTCTAAATTTATGTCTTTCTCCAGATATCTCCCTTTCTCTAAAAACTCGAAATAAACCACACATTCATCCTTTATTTTTTTCTTATTATAACAAGAATTTGATCTCCTATTTTTCAAAAGGAGTCACAATCACTCAATTAATTGACTATATAACAATAATTAATTGTGTCAGCAAATCAAATTTCAAGAAAAAAATGACATGATATAGATTAAATTGAAAATTGTACCAGCATGAATATCAAGAACGCTAGTAATCACAAGTAAAAACAGACATTGATGATACAGGTTTAAAAAATAAGAAAAAATATGATATGAATTTGTGCAAGACACGTTAGCTTGATTTGCCTGGGTCAAAGCAAGAACAATCAAGCCCATTTTTTTAGCTCGGTTCAAATAGTATTGGGTCAATTTGATCGTGGTCAAATCAAGCCCAAATTACCTCATTATTCACTGCAGCATCGAGTCTAACTTCCTCTAGAAAGTCCAAGTTTTCCCTCAGTTCCTAATCATTGATGTTAGCAGAGAAATGTAAAACCCTATGGCTAAGGCATCTTATTTATGTTGGGATCAT
>Ga0307510_10008632_pt1 | contig 12144 bp, 13 predicted proteins | sample 12_EM_MG_FD_207224 | JGI IMG/M metagenome (GOLD analysis project Ga0307510, IMG submission 207224) | Populus trichocarpa ectomycorrhiza microbial communities from riparian zone in the Pacific Northwest, United States - 12_EM | ecosystem: Host-associated > Plants > Roots > Unclassified | place...
GGCGATCCGTACGCCTTACGAATGCCTCGGCCATCAGGTGACCACGGATGCCTCGGTCGGCATTGCGCTGGCGCCGCAGGATGGTTCCGACCTCGACCATATCCTCAAGAATGCCGATCTGGCGATGTACGCCGCCAAGGCCGCCGGCCGCCGCACGTATCGCTTCTTCGAACCCGACATGGACGCCCAGGTCCGCGCCCGCCGCAATCTGGAGATGGACCTGCGCCAGGCCATCACCGACAGCGGCCTCGAGGTCTATTATCAGCCTTGTCTGGGCTTGCAGGACAACAGGATCACCGGCTGCGAGGCGCTGCTTCGATGGCGCCATCCGCAGCGCGGCATGATCTCGCCCGCCGAGTTCATCCCGATCGCCGAGGACACCGGGCTGATCAACCAGCTCGGCGAGTGGGTGTTGACCACCGCCTGCATGGAGGCCGCGACCTGGCCGGACGATATCCGGCTTGCGGTCAACGTCTCGCCGGTTCAGTTCAGGAGCGGCACGCTGGCGCTGAAGGTCATTGCCGCGCTGGCAGCCTCCGGGCTGGCCGCGAGCCGGCTGGAGCTCGAGATCACCGAGGCCGTGCTGATCCGTGACGACGATGCGGCGCTCGCCGTGCTGCACCAGTTGCGCGCCATCGGGGTCCGGATTGCGCTGGATGATTTCGGCACCGGCTATTCTTCGCTGAGCTATCTGCAACGCTTCCCGTTCGACAAGATCAAGATCGATCGCTGCTTCGTCACCGATATCGGCACGCCCGAGGGCTCGGCCAGCATCGTCGAGGCGGTGGTCAATATCGCCGCCGCCCGCCGCATGACCACGACTGCCGAAGGCGTCGAGACTGAAGCGCAACGAGACCTGCTGCGCGCGCTCGGCTGCTCGGAAATGCAGGGGTACCTGTTCAGCGCGCCACAACCCGCGGCCGACGTCAGGCAATTGCTGCTCGCCCACCAGCAGGGTCCCGAGGCCGCAAGCCCCGGCCGGTCGCGCAAGCGCAAGCCCGTCGTCCGTACGGCTTGATTCTTTTCTTTTGTCATTGCCGGGCTTGACCCGGCAATCCAACTTCCTCGAAAAACTTTCTTGCGAAGGTTGATGGATGCCCGGGTCAAGCCCGGGCATGACGATCTTTGGAGGCTATGGCTACTAGTTCGGCACCGGCCGCTTCACCGAGGCCGGCGCGTCGGCATTGACGGTGACGCCGCGCAGCTGGTTGAAGGCGGCCTGAAGCGCCTTGTCGTCCTTCTCCGACGGCGGCACATAGGCTTGCGAGCCGCTCTGCTGCTCGGCGCCGTCACCGGCGAGATGCCCGCGCATCGATGCCTCGCCCTTCAATTCGGCGCGGGTCTTCAATTCATCAGGCACCTCTTGCAGCACTTCGACATCCGGCTTGATGCCCTGGGCCTGGATTGATTTTCCCGACGGCGTGAAATAACGCGCCGTCGTCAGCGCCAGCGCGCCGTTACCGGTCCCGAGCGGAATGATGGTCTGCACCGAGCCTTTGCCGAACGACCGCGTCCCGATGATCGTGGCGCGCTTGTGGTCGCGCAGGGCGCCGGCCACGATTTCCGAAGCCGATGCCGAGCCGCCGTTGATCAACACCACAATCGGCTTGCCCTTGGTGAGATCGCCGCCGCGCGCGGTGAAGCGCTGGGTTTCCTCCGGCGTCCGCCCGCGGGTCGAGACCACCTCGCCGCGCGCCATGAACGCGCTTGACACCGAGACCGCCTGGTCGAGCAGGCCGCCCGGATTGTTGCGGAGGTCGATGACGTAGCCTGTGAGTTTTTCCGGCGGGATTGCCTTGGAAATTTCCGTGATCGCCTTGCGCAGGCCGTCGGTGGTCTGCTCGTTGAAACTGGAAATCTTGACATAGCCGATGTCGCCGCCCTCGGTGTGGTAACGCACCGGCCGCACCCGGATGATTTCGCGCACGATCGCAATGTCGACCGGCGCATCCGTGCCCCTGTGGATGATCTTCAGCCGGATCTTGCTGTTGGCAGCGCCCTTCATCTTGACCACGGCCTGGTCGAGCGTGAGGCCGGCAATGGCCTCGTCGTCGATCTGCGTGATCACGTCGCCGGACAGGATGCCGGCCTTGGCGGCCGGCGTATCGTCGATCGGGGCGACCACCTTGACGAGACCGTCTTCCATCGTGACCTCGATGCCAAGCCCGCCGAACTCGCCAGCCGTGGTCTCCTGCATGTCGCTCCAACCCTTCGCGTTCATGTAGCGCGAATGCGGGTCGAGCGAGGAGATCATGCCGTTGATGGCGCCCTCCATCAGCTTGGAATCGTCGGGCTTCTCGACGTAGCTGGCACGAATGCGCTCGAACACGTCGCCGAACAGATTGAGCTGCGAATAAGTGGTATCGGGACGGGCAGCGGCCTTGGCGGCCGCCACCAGATGCGTCCCCTGCGGTCCGGTCACCAGTACGGTCAGACAGACGCCCGCTACCGTGCCGAGGAGAAAGGTCAAATTCCTGCGCATCTTGCCATCCTTCTCGTTATTTCGGCCCCGATTTCGGATGAATCGGCGGCTTTCCCCGGCGCCGCCACCACACAATGGCTTTTTGGTCGGATCAAGGCGTTCCATTCCGGCACACTACGGATTCGGGGGGCCAAGTAGGGGGCGGATGGGCGTTTTCGAGTTTGGGGCGGTGCCGCCGCACCCGCGATTGTCGTACCTGCCACCGGGTCGGGCGAATGGCCGCCCGATGACAGGCCCCGGCGGGTATCCAGTACGCCGCGGCTTCTCGGTTCTATCATCGGCGTCTCTGGGATACTGGATCACCCGCATGTGCGGGTGACGACAACTGGATGTGTGTTCGCGTTCTCGCGGCACGATGCGCCCGAGGTTTGCAGGTAATTTCGCGTCCTCTCGAATTCAGAGGGCGCAGGGAATGCCGGATGCGCGCTGCACCCGCGATCTCATGCGCAATGTGCACAGAAAGTGCGCGCATGAGCATACAGGGCAGCGGAGAACATCCGACATTCCCTGCGCAATGGCTTTACGGCTTATGGCGCGCTCTCCCCGGTGAGCCCATGCTCTGTTGCCACCGTCGCTTCGCGAACGATTCCGCCAAGCTTGACGCCAGCATCTGGGGCGTCAGGACCACACGTCTTCGCCGTACGCGTCAGCACCGTTCGTCGTCGGCACCTCCACGTCCACCGCTCCCTGCCCCGCGTTTCGTGACGATCGCGAGCGCCCCTCTTGGTGGAGCAGGATGGCGATAGATGTGCCACTGATTTGACTTCTGGAAAAGCGAAATATTTTTGATTTTGCGGCTTGACACGATTTCCGTAAATCAGAAGTGATTTGCCCGGCTTCGCCAAGGCTACGCCGGGCGCGGCCGTCGGGCAGTTTTATTTTAAATTGACCGTTACTCCGGCAGGCCTGCGGCACGAAGCGCATCGCCAAGGGATGAGGCAAGCGCCGGAGCACAGTTGACGCCCGAGAATTGGCGGCTGTAGCGGAACGTCGGGTGCAGCTCGAGCACCTTGGCGGCCGCCGTCCTCGCTTCATCCAACCGTCCGAGCTTGGCGAGCGCCGCGGCCAATTGCACATACGTAATGCTATGTCGGGGATTGGCCTGAACCGACCGGTAAGCCGCACGACAGGCTTCGTCATATCTGCCGCGGTGGAAGTGGCCCATGGCCTGCGCATCGAACGCCGCGAAGGCCCAGGGATCGAACGGACTTAGCCGCATCCCTCGTTCGCTCCATTCAATGGCACGGTCGGCTTCCCCACCCCATCCGAGCATCACGCTGCCGAGAATGTAGGTCAGTGCCGATGACGGGCTGATGGCAAGCGCAGCTTCCAGCGCGATGAATGCCGCGGGGCGATCGTGCCCATCCATTCCAATGGAAAAGCCCGCCAAGGTGAGGGCCAGCGCGTCATCCTGTCCGTGAATCACGGCCGCCTGCGCGTGGCGGATTGAAGCGGCGCGATTTACCTCCTGCAAACCTGCCCGAAGGAACAGGCAGTGATGGCACATCGCTGCGTTGCCATGCGCCAGCGCATAGGCCGGCTCGATTGCGATGGCACGGTCGAGCAGCAACAGCGCTTGCGTTACCTGCTCCGGCATGCCGGAATCGACATCCGGCTGGGCCCGCAAGACAAGGTCATAGGCATCGAGGCTGTCGGGCCGCTTGCGCTTGACCCTGTTAAACTCGGCGCGTCGCACGCTCGGCGCAATGGCACCCACCACCGATAGCGCGATTTCATCCTGTAGAGCGAAAATGTCCTCGGACTGGCGGTCGTAGCGCTCGGCCCACACGTGTACCCCGGTGGACGCATCGATCAACTGGCCAGTGATGCGCACCTTGGCGCCGGTCTTTCGGACGCTGCCCTCCAGCACATACCGCACGCCAAGGTCGCGGCCGACCTGTCTTGCGTCCACCGCCCGGCCTTTGTAAATAAGGGTCGAATTTCGCGCGATCACGAACAGCCATTTGATGCGCGACAGCCCGGTGATGATGTCTTCCACCATGCCGTCGGCGAAATATTCCTGCTCGGGGTCGCCGCTCAGATTCGAAAATGGCAGCACCGCCACGGACGGCTTGTCGGGCAATGCCAACACCGGTAATGTCCCCGCGTTTGCATCGACAGGCGGATTCCCGGTCGAGGCCGCAGGCCCGACGTAGCGATAGCCACGCCGCGGCAAAGTCTCGATCCAGTTCGCACCCCCGGCCACTTCCTCGAAAACCCGGCGCACGGCTGCGATCTGAACGGTCAGATTGCTGTCCTCGACCGCAAGCCCCGGCCAGGCGGCCTCGATCAACGCGTCTTTGGAAACCGGCGTTCCTGCGCGCGCGATCAGGGCACAGAGCAGCGCCACCGCGCGCTGGCCCAGCGCTGTAGGCTCTGTTTCGCGAAACAGTATCTTGGCGTCGGCATCGAGACGAAACGGCCCGAATGTGTAGATCGTCGTCATGGGCAGAGTGGGAACCATTCGGAACTATTTTGCAACAATTTCGGCCTTGATTCACGACCTTTCGGCCGGATTGGTTCACTGCTGATGCCGTCGCAAACGCATCATCATTGCAAACCGCGAGGCACCCATGAGCGCAAAAGCAGTCATTCGAATGCCGAACGAGGGCAAGAGCGTAACGCTGGCCGGCCAGCCGCTGGCCTTCCTCGTCACCGGACAGGACACCAAGCACACCTCAATGTTCGAGTGGACGGTGCCATCAGGCTTTTCCACCGGCCTGCATGTTCATCGCGTCCAGGAAGAGACCTTCTACGTGCTCGAAGGCGAGTGCGAATGGCAGGTCGGCGACCAACTGATCCGCGCCGCACCGGGCGCCTATCTCTTTCTTCCGCCGGGGGTTCCTCACGACATCCGGAACACCAGCTCTGCACCTGCAAGAATGCTGATGACGGTGTCGCCGCCGGGACATGAACATTATTTCGAGGAGCTTGCGAAAGCCATCGAGCACGGTCCACCCGCCCCCGAAATCATCGCAGCGCTGCGAGGGCGCTACGACACCGACCAGCTTTCGGCGCTGGCGACCCGTTAGGTCTGCAGGGCGGGTTCTGTTTAACCCGCCGCTTCGTGCGAGATGGCGGATTGAACGGAATCCGCCCTACCCGCCCCTTCGTGCGAGACGCGCCGGGCCGTCAGAGAGATGGCCGAAACGGACTGACACCGATGCCGGCGCGATCGATGCGAACGAAGCTCTGCGGCGGGACGGCGTCCCAGCCGATATCAGCATCATCGATCGGCTCGGAGACCACCAGCGCGCCGCGCCCGGGCCCACGCGTATTGAGGTAGAGCGTCGGCGGGCGCAAATCGCTCGCGTAGCGTATCGCATAGAGGGTTTCGCCGTCGGACATCGCGGCGGTGAACCGGAACGGCTCATTGACGGCGTTCGATGCCATGTGATGCTCGATCAAGCCGACGACCCGGGCGAACGCGCCCTCCGCGTCCGATCCAAATCCGAACGCCAGCAAGAGAAGAAAGATCACTTCGCTATCGGTCGTGCCGTTGCGGCTTGCGTAAAGGCTATCGGGAATGTGGCTTTCCAAGACGCGGCGCACGCGCGGCCAGCCGCCGATCTGGCCGTTGTGCATGAACAAATAGCGGTCGTTCGCAAAGGGATGACAGTTGGTCCGGATCGTCGCAGTGCCGGTCGCGGCGCGCACATGCGCAAGAAACAAGGAGGCGCGAATCTGGTGGGCGATCGAGAGCAGGTTTTCGTCGCTCCAGGCGGGCCGCACATCGCGGAACAGACCGGGCCTCTCGCGCTCGCCGTACCAGCCGATGCCGAAGCCGTCGGCGTTGAACCCGGATTTCGCTTCGCGGCAGTGCCGGCTTTGCGCGATGAGACTTTGACAGGGCTTTGAGACGAAGTCCTCGAGGAAAACCGGCTTGCCGAAGTATGCCAGCCATCGGCACATATTGTTGCTCTCCTCGATAGGTGCGGCGTCCGCGCGGCGTCGCGCTTGCTGTTTTGGTCCCGTTATTCCGCCGGCTGCAGCGCGTGCGCGCGGCGCGCGATGCGGTCATGCATTTCGCAGATCATGCGGCTCGCCGTGGCCTCGAACAGGCACGGGATGAACGCGTGCACGAGGGCCGCCAGGCCGGCGCCGAGCAAACGCATCGCAAAGCCGAGCGCGAACAGGAAATGTTCACCATAGGATTCGTCGACCGTCTGCGGATGGGACAGGAACAGCCGGTGCAGGATTGCGTGCATGGGAGGGACTCCAGCAGGTTTGGCTCTCCCGGAAGCCTAAACGAGTCGGGCCGAGCAGATGTCCCAAATGTCACAATTAATGCGTTAATCTGGTGGAAAATGGACGGCAATATGTGATATTGTTGGGATTATGGACACAACGGATCGAAAACTCCTCGACATCCTGCAGCGCGACGCCGCGCTGTCGCTCGACGAGTTCAGCGAACGGGTCGGGCTGTCGCGCAATGCCTGCTGGCGCCGCATCAAGCGGCTGGAGGATGCGGGGGTCATCAAGGCGCGGGTGACGTTGCTCGATGCGAGCCGCCTCAATGTCGGCCTGACCGCCTTCATCGCGCTGCGGACCACCGAGCACAGCGCGAAATGGCTCGACCAGTTCGCCAGGGCCGTGCGCGGCATTCCCGAGATCATCGGCGTCTATCGCATGAGCGGCGATATCGACTACCTGCTGCAGGTCGTGATTCCCGATGTCGCGGCCTATGACCGGCTCTACAAGCGTCTCATCGGCAAGATCACGCTCGCCGACGTGTCGTCGTCATTCGTCATGGAGGAGATCAAGTCGACCACGGTCCTGCCGCTCGACTACGCGCCTGCCGAGCGGGGTGGAGCGGATCAAATCTGACATTTGAATCCCGGATAAGGATTCGGTCGGCGACAAGCGCGAAGCGTTTGCGCCGGGAACCACCGGGTCGCGCGAATGCGCGCCCATGTCGGGCTCCGCGACTTGTCCGCAGTCGTCGAGCAGGCGAAGGCGGCTGCAGTCGATAGTGCGGCAAACGAAGAATGGATTTGCTACGTCCCTTCTCGTCAGCCGATCTCATCGACACGGTCCGGGTAGAAGGCGACGTAATCCTTGATCTGCGCCATTGCTTCGAACGGGGTCTCGTACGTCCACACCGCATTGATGGAGCGATCCCCGCCGGCCGGAATGCTGTAGTAGGAAGCATCGCCCTTGTAGGGGCAATAGGTCGTGTGTTCGCTGCGCGCGAGTGCGGCCATATCGACATCGCGACGGGGAATATACTGCACAGGCGGATAGGACGCCTCACGAAGGGTCAATGCATCGCGCGTGTCGGCGACAATTTTTCCGCCGACTTTGACCACCACGCGAGAGGGGTTGGTGTCGATCGTAATGGGATGGTCAGGACCCGGAATCTTGATCGTCTTGTCAGCCATGATCTTAGTCCTTCTGAATTGGAAACGGTACCGCGGCATCCAAAAATCGCGTCACGTCGGCGACGAACAGTGCGGGATACTGGTATTGTGAGCCGTGATTGGAATCCGGATAGAGGATGAGCTGCGCGTTGGGCAGGTTGCGCTGAAGAATGAGCGAGTTCGCCGTATAGATGATCACGTCATGACTGCCGTTGATCACCAGTGTCGGGTGAATAATGTCCCGGAGGTAGTCCAACGCGCCCCAGCGCGGAACGCCCCATTTGCCGATTGCGGCGATCTGCGCCGGCGCGACCTTCTCGCTCGCCTCCGGATCGCGTCCCTGCTGGCGCAGGCGGAACCGTTTCAGAAATGCCCGCCCCGCAGCCTGGCTCGCCTCGCTCGGCGTGAAGAAAACGCCAAGCCACACATCGTCCGGGTGTGCATATGTCTTGCCGAACACAGCCTGAGCCTCAGGTGTTCGGGTCGCCATGCCCTCGCCGCCCCGCGGGCCTGTCCCCACCAGGATCAAGCGGCGAACCAGCGCAGGATTGTCCAGCGTCAACTCCTGCGCGACCAAGCCGCCGAGCGAGAAACCGAGGACGTCCACCTTCGCAAGGCCGAGCGCCTTGATGAAGGCCGCCGCGTTGGCCGCCATCTCCTCGACCGAACTTGGCACCTCGCCGCTGGTTGAGGAAATGCCCGCATTGTTGAACAGGATCACCTCCCGCGTCGCCGCCAGGCCGTCGGTCACCAACGGATCCCAATGATCCATCGTGCCGGTGAAATGCATGTTGAAGACGAGCGGCACGCCACCCGCCTTGCCGAAGCGGCGATAGGCAAAGCGGATGCCGTTGGCCTCGACGAACTGCGTCGGCGCGGTCTGATGGGTGTGAACCGTTGCTGGGCGGCTATGAACGATCATGGTCGCACCCTCAGTTTACGGTCTTGCCGCCATCGACGTTGAGGACGTGACCGGTGATGAATTTGGCCTCCTCGGATGCGATGAACACGATGCCGTCGGCGACCTCCTCCGAAAGGCCGAGGCGGCCCATCGGAACCGTTGTCGCCAGCGCCGCCTTGTTCTCCGGCGTGCCGGTGAAACGGGTCAGCATGCCGGTGTCGGTGGGGCCGGGTGCCACGGCATTGACGCGAATGCCCGATTTGGCGATTTCGAGCGCCACCGATTTGGTGATGCCTTCGACGGCATGCTTGGCGCCGACATAGATCGAGGCCCCGGCCGCGCCGGCGTGCCCATAGGTCGAGGAGATGTTGATGATGCTGCCGCTCTTCTGGGCCTGCATGGCGCGCACTTCGTGCTTCATGCTCAGCACCACGCCGAGAACGTTGGTCTCGAAGGTCGCGGCAAAGCTTTCCGCGGTCTGGTCGGTGATGGGCCCGACCTGGCCTTCGGTGGCGGCGTTGTTCACCGCGACATCGATGCGGCCGAAGCGAGCGACGGTCTTGTCGACGAGTGCGCGGACCTCGTCTTCCCGGCGGACGTCGGCGTTGATGAACTCAGCCTCCGAACCGAGCGCGCGCAATTCCTTGACGAGGGCTTGGCCGGCCTCATCACGCCGCCCGGATACGACGACCTTTGCGCCCTTCCTGGCGAAAGCGAGGGCGGCGGCGCGGCCGATGCCGGTCAAGGCGCCGGTGATCAATACGACTGGGTTGCTCATGTTCCGATTTTCCCTATGATTTCCTGTTTCCTGCCGGTGAAGCATGGATCGCCCCGCCGGGAAGCCGATAAGCCCCTGCAGGTTTTTCCCGCAGGCACTTCCATGATTAGGCAGGTAGGAACCCCTGGCGTCTGCGCCAAAGACTTTATAAGTTGATGGCCATGCCCTGGAGATATGGGATGCGACCATGGAGCTACGGCACCTTCGCTATTTCGTCGCGGTCGCCGAAGAAGGCAGCCTGACGCTTGCCGCCGAAAAACGACTGCACACCGCGCAGCCTTCACTGAGCCGGCAAATCCGCGACCTCGAATACGAGGTCGGCGTTTCCCTGATGAGCCGCAGCGTGCACGGCATCGAATTGACCGCCGCCGGCAAGGCCTTTCTCGACCATGCGCGGCTGGCGCTCACGCAGGCCGAGGCGGCCGTGGAGGCGGCGCGGCGCGCCGCGCACCCCGCCAAGCCGACTTTCGCCATCGGATTTTTGACTGGACAAGAGATGGATTGGCTTCCGGAGGCGATGCGCATCCTTCGCGACGAACTGCCCAATATCGAGATCGCAATATCCAGCCAGTATTCTCCCGACCTTGCACAGGCTCTACTGAGGGGAAAGCTCGACCTGGCCTTCATGCGTCTCGAAGCGCAAACGCCCGACTTGGATTATATCGCCATCGTCAAGGAGCCGCTGGTCGTTGCGATGCCGAGCGATCATCGCCGGGCGTCGCAGAAGGCCATCGCGCTTCAAGACATCGCGGGTGAGGTATTCATCGGGATGTCGAACACGGCCCCTGCGCTCCAGGTGGTGATAGATGAGTATTTGAAGCGATCGGGGATGGATCTCCGGCCAGCGCACCGGGTCGACAATCTGGCAATGGCGATATCGATGATCGCATCGACCAAGGGCGTGGCGCTGCTGCCCGCCTATGCGAAGAACTTCCTGCCGCGGTCCGTGGTCAGCCGCCCGCTAAAAGGCGAAACGCCGACCATCGATCTGGTGATCGGATATCATAAGGCAAACACGTCGCCGACCTTGAAGCGATTTCTCTCGAGAGCGGACGAACTTGTTGCCCGCGCCACGAAGAAACCGTGAGGCCCCCGATGAGCAACCACGATGACGTGCGGATCGAGATGGCGCTCACCGCGACCGACGACGTGCGCCTGCTGATCGGTGAACTCGAGACGGTGCTTTCGGCCGAATATCCGCCGGAGCAGCGGCATGGATTGTCGATCGATGCGATCTTTCAACCGCATGTCCGCTTCTTCATCGCAAGGCTGCGGGGAGTGGCGGTCGGCTGCGGTGGTGTCGCCCTCTTTCCTGACTATGCCGAGGTCAAGCGCATGTATGTGCGGGACAGCGCGCGGGGACAGGGCGTGGCCGACGTCATCCTGGCCCGCCTCGAAGCGGAAGTCCGCGGTGTCGGGCTCTCCGTGTTGCGTCTGGAGACCGGCGACCGCCAAATCGCGGCGATGCGGCTCTATGCGCGTGCCGGGTTCCAGAAGTGTCCAGCGTTCGGCGCTTATGCATCGATGGCGCCGCAAGCCATTGCGACCAGTGTATTTTTCGAGAAACGGGTTGGATGACCGAGATCGCCTTGGAATGAACCAGCGCGACCATCGCATGATGCCGCCAATGTGATTGATCGTGACGCCGCTGCCGGTTGGTGCGGTGCGGCCTCAGCCCCACGTTACTGCGCGTGGCAGATCGATTGGAGAAAAACGATGCGCGCTATCTTGGCCTTGAGCCTTTTAATTACTTTGTGTGCCTCTGCTGATGCCGCGACAGTGCATCATCGGCGGCATGCCGTTGTCAATCCCAACCAAGGCTATTCGGAGCGTGCCGTTTCAGGCTTTGCCTATGCACCGGATGGGCCGGCGGTCCGGCAGGTTCCGTATCCCGGGCAATACGACGACCAGCCCAGCATGTATGAGAATCGCTACAAGAACTGGGGTGGTTAGAGCGTTTTCGGGCGAAGTGGATACCGGTTCGCGTGAAGAAAACGCGTCAAGACAAGAATCAAGAGCATCGGTACTGATTCAAACAGAACCGATGCTCTTGCGCGCCATGCGCAGGGCGGACTGAGCCGAACTTGTCCGCCCTTCGCAACGATCACGCCGTCTTGCGCGGTGCTGCCATCGCTCATGGACTCCCTCCTCATAACGATCGTTATGTTTTCATGCAGCTTTCAAACTACTTGTTCTTCACGACGAATTGCGAGGATGCGCTCGCGTTCTACGCCGAATGCGGCCTCGGCCGTGTCGTCGACATGCTGCGCCATGGCGAGAACGGGATGCCGGCCGGCAGCGAGGCGATGCGTGGCAAGATCATGCACGCCAAGTTCGAGGGACCGGGCGTGTTGTTCTACGCCTCCGACAATGACGACGCCGAACCGATGCGCGGCTCGGCGCACATCCTGATGATGGACGACCGCGAGCAAACCACAGGGCTATTCGAGCGCATGGCGCGCGGCGGCAAGGTGACGACCGCGCTCGGCATCCAGCCATGGGGCGACTATTACGGAAAGCTGACGGACCGTTTTGGGGTGCAATGGATGATGAATTGCACGGTGGTATGATTGGTCGTAGAAGCGGCGGATTGGAGACGACGATGGCCCGAAATGCGTTCGCA
>Ga0307510_10008633_pt1 | contig 12142 bp, 8 predicted proteins | sample 12_EM_MG_FD_207224 | JGI IMG/M metagenome (GOLD analysis project Ga0307510, IMG submission 207224) | Populus trichocarpa ectomycorrhiza microbial communities from riparian zone in the Pacific Northwest, United States - 12_EM | ecosystem: Host-associated > Plants > Roots > Unclassified | place...
GAAATTATTTGCGAGAAGTTCTCATCATGAAGTGGCTGTGTTGCCCATTCTCCTCCAATCAAGTTTCTCCAAAAGCAGTGCACGGACCAGGCTACAACTTTGACAGTCTTATCCGACCAAGGGATAATGACCCCGGCAATGCATGCCGAACGGCGCGGCTTACAAAACAAGCAACGACGGCGAGCGGAAAGGGTATATTGGGTCGCATATTGTAAGTTGGGATGTGCTGAAATAGATAGAATGAGCAAAAAAATTGGTGCCTTTCGTATGGGTAGGGGGAAAGGTTTATTGCGAAATCTTGTGAATAGGCAAGTGGCGAGTTGCGGATGGCGGAAAGAAAGAGGGATGAGTGAGGAGAGAGAGAAAATATGTTTTGTGAGCCTGTCGCTAAAAAATCACTTCAAGTGTTTTGCTGGACACTCCCGTACTGACGGGGGTTCATTGAATGCATAGATCTCTCACTATTGCTTGTTTGGTAAAGGTTCCATACACCCACGCTATGCTAGAACGTGGTTGATGCCTGATTTCTTCGGTAATGCTAGTACATACTAGACAGATATCGACAGATATGTGATAACATGACCCAAGCGGGGTGGCGAAAGAAATGATAAATGATACATCAAAGGGGTTCACATGTAGAGAGAAGAAGGGTATGGAAAAGCAGTGACAGACTACCGAGGCACGTAAAATTTGTTAAATGGCACTCAAATTAAAGAACGAAGAGTGTAGAAAGAAAACACTAGCGGGGACCAATGAGATAACAGCAAATTCCAGCTATGTGATCCAATCCGGGGGGTTTGTCATCTGGGATTTCCGGTTAGTCTGCATGAGGAGAATTGTCTATAGCGGGCTCAGGATTGTTTTTCGTCAAGTGTTATTGCTGCCGGGAGGGGTATGTAAGTTATGTGGGGCTTTTCCTCCGGCGTCAAAACCTGCGGATCCTTTTGGCAGGAGGTTCGGATGACTCGGACGGCTTCGGAGGGCGGGGCTCTGCCTGCTGAAGCCAAGCTGCATACTCTGAAGCGGAATCTGTTCGGTCACTTAGCAATTTTACGATTCCGTCATGCATGTTCTTGGAGGCCCACGAGGCCGGTGTTTGACCATAGTTGTCGGTTGTGTCAAGGTTGAGGTTATCTCGTGCTAGGAGCATCCTGACCACATCCTCATTTCCGTTACGCGCAGCCCACGAGAGCGGTGTTTGGCCATCTTTGCTAGTTATATTTGGATCCACGTCGTCCCGCGCTAGTAGTATCTTAACCACTCCCTTTTTCCCTTTCCGGGCCGCCTGCAAGAGGGGTGTCTGGCCGTACTCGCCCGCCAGGTTCGGATTGACGCTGGCCCGCTCCAGGAGTACTCCGACGGTGGCCTTGTCCCCGTTCCGTGCGGCCCAGCAGAGCGGTGTTTGGCCACCTCTGTCCGCAGCTTCGGGATTGACGCAACTACGTTCGAGGAGAATCCTGACAGCTCCCACTCTCTGGTCCCAAGCCGCCCACAGGAGTGGTGTTCGGCCAAAATCGGTGTCAGCTATACTGGGGTTGGTGTCGTTCCTTCCCAGTAGTCTCCTCATGACTCCTTCATGCCCCCACTGGGCCGCAAAGGATAGAGGGGTCCGGCCGCTGGCGCTAGCCGAGTTTGGATTGACGTCTTCCCGCTCCAACAGTATCCTCACAACTTCCTCATGCCCCATCAATGCAGCGACCGAGAGGGGTGTGTGCTCATTTTTGTCGGGGGTGTCGGGGTGGACGTCGCTACGCTCTAGTAGTGTTGTCACGACTGTCCCATGCCCGTTCTGCGCAGCCCGTGAGAGCGGTGTTTGGCCATATCCATTAACTTTGTTGGGATTAACGTCGAGCTGTTCTAGAAGTACCTTCACGACCCCGTTATGCCCGTACTTGGCAGCCCAATCAAGCGGTGTTCGCTCCCACTTGTCAACATTGTTTAGGCTGGCATCGCTATTCTCTAATAGCATCCGCACGACATAGGCAGACCCACTCTCAGCAGCCCAGGAGAGAGGCGCTCGGCCATCTTCGTCAACTATGTTAGGATTGATGTCGTCCCGTTGGAGCAGTAATGTCACAATCTCCTCAGGCGCTCCCTCAACAGCCAAGGAGAGAGGTGTCCGGCCATCTCTGTTAGCTATGTTGGGATCTAGGTCGTTCTGTTCCAATAGTATCTCCACGATGTCTATTTGTTCATTGATCACGGCCCAGGAGAGCGGCGATTGGCGAAATAGATCATCAGTCGTGTTGAGACTAGCGCTGCTCCGCTCTACCAGTATCCTCACAATTCTTGTATGCCCATTCTCGACAGCTGCGCAGAGCGGTGTTTTTCCGTATCCATCAACCGCCTCGAGGTTCACCTCGCTGCGTTTGAGCAACATTCTGACAACTTCTTCATGCCCGTTTTTGGCGGCCCAGAATAACGGTGTTGGGCCGGGCATGGTTTCACCTGTTTTGAGAGTGGTGCCGCTTTGCTCGGCTAGCATCCTCAGGACTCCGTAATGTGAGCCCCTAGTGGTCCAAACGATTACTGCACTCAGGCAATTAGTTACCTGTGCCTCTTATTCAGCCTCTCACGCAACGGCCATCTCCACCAGCCTGGAGCACTCAATGAACAATATCAGGTGTGGGAGGAGAATAGAACAGCTAGGAAGGCTTCACTTACTGGCAGCTCCCAACGGGAAAGAAGGGAAATCACGGGTTATGCTGACGATTAGAGCGGAATCAAAGTTGGCTTGCCGTAGAGCGTCGGCTACCCGAGCGTTTCTGGGCGGTAGGAAGAACACAGAAAAATAAAGGAAATGCAATTATGCTATTGGTAGTTGTATTGGTTGTTCTTCTGGTTAGAAGGCCCTTGCTGTTCACTTCCTTTCTTGCCTGGCTACCTTGTGTTTTGTGGGGACTGTCCCATTACACCTTTCAGAAAACCTTGCCCCCCACAAACACACCAGACGGGGGTGACGTAGCGTAACCCTACAAGGGCTGTTGTTATTTCTCTGATTTTGTTCTTCGTTATTTTTCTACTATCGGGGGAAGCCCTCCGCTACTTATAGAAGACCCATCCCCTATTGACATGACTTGTGCTATACGTACTCCATTACATCGTACTTCGTCACCATGACACTCCTCTTACCGCATGACTGACCCAACATGGGAAGCGTACCCAGTCATGTTAGCCCCGTTCGGTATATCCTATCCAATCCGGAGGACCAGCTTCTCATCTCTCCGGATGGATGTCTAGACTGCTTCCCGCCTGAGGTTATCAGGAAGTACTGACAATCTCCGCCACCTAACAACAAGGGCGAACCCTGCTACAATACATATAGGAGGGTATAGACAGAAGCCCACGGGGATACCTACATACTGCAGGGCAGGCAGTATCCTGAAAGCTTATGGGTTATTTGGCATACCGCCATTTTAGATGACCGTCTTCTCAAAAGGCATTTTGCTAAGCAACATGGTTTGCCAACAGCGTTTGACAAACAGTATGTCATTAAATTTTGGAAACTATTATTTAGGTTTTGTTGCAAAGTTTGTGCATGGGCATAGGGCTTTCCGATATTAGAAGCTGGTTAAAATAAAGTTTAATGATAATAATATATTATTACTGCATGGTAATCTGGGTTCCAGAGTTAATAATCTTGTTCATCACCGGCGCACACCCGAACATGATCCCTACTATCACATCAGGTGGAATATGCCAGAAGGATATCAGGGCGCTCCCCGTAGTCAGGCACTCGGTGGAGGATGCGAGGGGAGGGGTTGATGGATCACCAAAGCGGGGAAGCCCAGGGGGGAATGAGGGGTAAGGAAATCGGGTGAGCAAATAAGGAAATAGTGTGATGATGTTATGGGGACAGCCGGAAGAGTTCCCATTGATTTTTGTATTTAAAAGGCCCCCCCCCCGCCCATAATCGTAGGAGTGCGAATCACCGAATTATGGGTCTATCTTTCATATACCTTGCTCTGTTCTTTAGTTAGTACGCTTCTGTCAAGGCTGCACATTTCTCTTCATAATTTTGTCGGAACGGACTACGCCTAGGAAAATGAGGACCAGGCGGAATGTAGGGAACTATAGTCCAATATTATAGCTTGAACCTTCGGTTCCAGCCCAAATTGAAATCAGGCACCTCCGAAAGGAGGGTTATAAGCTCATGAGACATGACTCGTACCATTCACGGCTGTCCCCCGCTATGCCCCACCGGCCCCGACGATACTCCACCATCACCGACTGTCCTCTACAGTCCCCTGCCGCTCTCTATGATCTCCAGCTGTCCCCATACCCTGACCATGAACACACACCTCTGACCTTCTAGGCCCCTCGGCACGACATAAGGACGGCAGTGCTGCATTGGGACTGCCCCGGAACGAATAAGGGTGGCTGTCCGGTCCCATTCAGGGCTCTTGACACTCGTACGCGAGGATTCTACCGGGCACCCAGATCATTAGTCACACTATTCTGTTATTTTTCCAGAAAACTGGATAGCAGAATAGCATCACTTCCAGCAGGCGACAGCGCCCAAAAATATTTACCCTGCTTGAGAGGTATCGCTGGTTGGCCGGGGCATTTCTTCACCAATGGGTTCTGCATCTGCACAAAGGTGGCGTAACCTGAGTATGGATTCACGAAGGGCAAAATAAGAAGCAAGTGGGGGAATTCGGATGTTGTCAGCCATGCCATGGAACTGCCATAACCACGCCTTCGCCGGGACCCTTGTTGACTCTTTTAAGTTGTGGGGTAGCAATCCCCTGCGGATACCCCGCGGGAAGCTAGTAATCACCTCTGTGGTAGCATACAACAGGGGTTTGAATGCGGCCCGAGGTTATTCAGTGCCAACCTGAGACTCGCGTTATCGAACATTGAATGGATGGAGTTATCTAGGGCGACAATATTTCCTGGACCATTTATCTGGTCAGATACACCTGCAAATATTCTGTTCGTCGCTTCCAGGCCGTAGAACATGTTAAGCATTTTCCAGAAGTCTATTCCTGGCAGTGGGGATAATGGCTCCTAATCGTAGATGGGAATCGGAATCTCAGTGTTCCCAAGCGTCCAGTCCGTCCGTCTTCGGGTCCGGGCGGGACGGCGGGGACTGCAGGTGTCTCGGGTGGCGCAATTTTCCGGGTAACTCGGGATGACGGGCGGGGAGTCCTGTAGGTAACCGACGGGCCCTACAGTCACCCTCTTAGACGGTAGTCTTCCCAAAGGACGGACGCTCTTGCCCTACAGCTTAAGACACGCACGAGACGCTTGGGAACTCTGGATGGGATGATGTGCGCAACCTTCACAGCAAACCCATCCCGAGACCTATGACAGTTATCACACATTCTTTGCTATCCCGTTCCAGGCATGCGGGAGTGGATGTCCGGATTCTTGGAGTGGCTCGCGCCGCGCTCGTAGCTGTCTGGGTATTATTCGCAGCTAAACCTGGGTGTGCCGGGGTGCTGGTGCCCGAACCTGATCGCAGAGTTGGGAAGTCGGCTAGTGCCGATTTTATAATGTTGAGCTGGATTATCTATGGGCTGACCTGCAGATAGCCCGCGGATGTACAATCCAGCACGGCCAGGCCAAGGCGAAACTAGCTTGTGCTTTGTACACGTAGGGGAATTCGGGGGGGTCAAGCAGGTTCCGGTCATTGCCGAGTGAGGTTACTGGATGTGTCGGGACTAGAGGAAAGATACTCCTGGAGAGTAAAGGAGATCGCTGATGCCTCTTTATCCATAGTAATAAGCCCTTGACGGCAGTTCACCAATGTTGACATGTTACCGGCATCGAAATCCGTGGACCCTAGCTCGACTGCTAGGGCGTGGCAGACTCACTCGCTCCCGGCGGGCGTTCCGCATAACTGATCCACATTAGGGCTGTCATCCCGAGTTTTGATTTGCCCCTACCTTGCGCCCTTATCCGCCGAATCGCCGAATCGCCGCACCGTAAACTCTAAACTCTAATCAATCTGTTATGTTGCCGAGCTTTTCTAGTCCCCAAGAGACCGCCGATTCGTGTAAGATTGCATTGATCTTTGGGGAAGCCGATGGAAACTTAGAGGTATATCTGTTAGATGTCGTTTGGCTGGGTTCCCGGTATCATTGTTCCCACTTATATTTCCGAAATATTTTGTGGAATCTTCGCTAGAATGTCTGCTGCCAGGCTCTCATCCATCGCATCAGGGGTGTTGGGTAGTGCCACGAGAGAGAGTAAGCGGAAAGAGGTAATAGAAGCGAGGAAGCAACCTGTATTGCTCGTTGATTTGAGAGATATTTAACCAAGAAAGAAAAGATGGAGAAGAGCGGAGGAGAGGTAAGAGGAGAGAGAGAGGGGGTCGGGGGCTGCGGGTGGTTGTAGGGGCAGGTAGGTGGCGCAGGCGGCCAGGAGGTATCACTTGTAACTCCGGCGGAGTCAAGAACGCAAGTTCCAATATGTGGTTTCATCCTCGACCAGTCTAAAACGATGGTATTCGATGATATCATCCTTGCTAAGACCTAGAGATACACTTATCACTCTCCCAGAAAGACGCTGTTCAATCTCGGCCCGAATATGAGGCTTGCAAATAATGAATATCCGTATGTATTAGGAACAATCGGCGGCGGGATGAACCAAATGGGCGGTGGCCAAACTGGCTATTTCAATAATAGCTACTTGGATGCGGAAGGGTTAAGGCCACAAAAACAAGAGAGGGATGAAAGGCCGAATGAGAAACGAGGTGAGACTTAAATTTTATTGATTGGCACCAGCAGAAAGAAGAACTTGTTTAAGAGCAAGAGTAAAAATAAGGTTTGAAAGGACAAGCATGGTCTGCCACCGATGATCACTGGGCAGGTCCATGACTAAGCGATTGCCCTCCGGTGAGCGACTCACAGTATCTAGCAGGAATCGTGGGCCTCGCCTATCATGGACCATTTTTTTCAATTTGGATGAGGATATGAGGCCAATTGAATTGACTATTTAGACAAGACAAAGAGAGTGAAGACGCGAACAAATGAAGATAGGCGATACTCATAAGACAATAATGAAAAGATCCGCCCTTTATCCCACAATAACTGAACAACAACAAAGAGACTAGAAAAGGGTTTCCTCCACAGGGCACAAAACTGCTGGTAGTCTGTGACATGAGTGCCTCAGATGTTTAGTGAATCTATGCGAAACAGGAAAGTATGTGGGACAAATTGGAAACGGAATCTGAATCAACGGCTCTGATTACAGGTTTCAACACCTTTTTCTGCTCTTGAAAGTCCTGTGATACCTCCTTGGGGGGTATTTTCCATTCCTCCAACGGCCTGTTTCAGCCAGTGTTTCCAGGCGGCCAGGTAGGCTAGGCTTCAGTGAAGCCGGGCTCGGTCTGTCAAAATTCTCTGGGGTGTAGCCTGGCCGGATAAGCCTTTTCCCGGCTGCCTGATAAGCAGCCCTGGCCTATGTAGCTTGGAGCGGCCTGTCCGTTCCGGTTAATTGTTCCATACCTCGCATCAGCGCCCCCAACCACCGACTACTGTCTATGTGACCTCGGCAGACCGACTCATAGCGAGAACCCGCACCCTGCCAACAACAAAAATTCTCTATAAATGTTTCCCAATTGCGCAATAATATTCAAAATAACAGGACAATTTCGCTTGGTTAGCAAAAAAATACTAAAAGATACTAGAGATAGTGAACTAAATAAATGAGTTAATTGTAGAAAGGAGTTGCTGTTATGATGGGTAAGTTGTACCAATTAGGATGGTGACTACATAAGCGATCAATATGGGGAAGTAGCATTAAAAATACAACAATTTCACTTTGTTAGCTTGGAGATTTAATGTAATCCCTGCTGAAGAGGCGAGATAAGAGGAATGATGGGATAGGATACCCTTAAGGTGATCTGTCAGTGCTAATCACCGGGCTGATAGAAACCTATCAGGCCTCATGGGCTTTCGTCGGCTAATCGAATTCTGTACATATCGACCTAGGCTTTTTTCTGGAGTTGCCTGCTTTGGTCTGTATAGGCAGGCGTCCTAGCGTCCTAGCCTGTTGGGAACACTAGTGGGAAATAGTCTATCACACTTTTACTCAGCAAGAAAAAATTCACCTTTTCAACATCTTAGACAAGATTTTCGCAAAGAGCTATAAATACATGGTGAGGCCCTGGTCACTACCCCAATATGCATACCGTATCCTTTGGCTATAATCCATGATGGGTCCATCCTCATGTCTACAGTTCGCAAAAGGGCTGTGAGTAATTCAGTCTTTTTGGGGTCGCAGCTGGAGTAGCGCGCTACAATGTTGGAAAGCCAGGTATACAGAAACTTGAAACTGACGATATTTCCATTGCCTCGGCCTTTGTGGAGTCTATTAGAAAATAGGCTTGGTGTGTCGGGCGCTGAGGCTATAGTGCTATAGATATATAATAGCGGGGGTTTGTCTGCCGGCAGTACTGAAATCAAAATATCTGGGTAATGGTATCTACTCTGCGGAACGGGAGAAGTACGGGCAAACAACTGTCACTTTCAAGAAATCTCAAGTAGGGAAGAAAACCACACAAGTCCCGATCAATTCAAGCTCACTAAACTACTTCGCAAAACCAATCCAGCAAACGGCACAAAAGAGAGAGGATTCCAGCAGCAAGAAAGCCCAACCCTGCAGGTTGTCCGACCAACTAGGTACAGGCCCAATTTTCCTTCCTCAAACCACAGTCAAAACGGTTCCCCGTGGTGCTGTGTTCCTTCCTTACGGTCCTCATTGTCCTTGTCACCGCTCTGGAGGGAAGGGGGGAAAGCGTGAGAGAAGTTAAAGAACCTAACTTACATAGAGTCCCCCGGCTGCCAAGGCTAGGCAACGGCCACCCCTGCAGAAACGTGATATCTCTCCAAGCTAAGATGAGCAACCAGCTACGGTATGTATTTAGCCAGTGTTATTCGCAGATAAGCAAGAAAACTGCCGGTTAAGAAAGCCAAATTTAAACCGTAACAGTACGGAGGGGGTTTTGTTGGTGGCCAGTCAGTGAGTACCGGTATTCGATGGCCAGTATGATAGGCTCGGATTTAGAAACCCGCATACATGACGCCTCATCCTACAGTGCCTCATCCTACAGTGCCTCATCCTACAGTGCCGGTAGTAGCCATGAGAATGGTTTTGGTTTCACAGGTTTTCGGGTGGTTTGATTGTAATTTTGTTGACACCTAGGGACGCTGGGCTGCGAGGCTGCTTTAACAGACCCCCGCTTTTCTCCTACTTCCGGGAATATCATCAACCATACTCAGAAACTCCTCCTCTTCAACTGAACAAGCAATAAGGAGTCAAAGATGTCTCAAAATATCTTCAATAATAACATAAACTCCCAGAATACTACGAACTCTCATAATACAACTAATAATGTGTGGAATAACTGTACTGTTACGGATGAGTCGTCTCAACTCCTAACCTGGCTATCCCCCCTGGATCCCGGTTTACGACATTGGGACATTCAAGATCGCCGTATCGATGATGTCGGAGAATCGCTCATGAGGACTGAGGAATTCGGAAGATGGTCTGGATTGGGTGGGGAAGCTGAAGGCGATAAGGCAGTTCTGTTTTGCTATGGGAATCCGGGGGTCGGCAAGACGTTTATTAGGTAATCTAGATTATCTTCCGAAGGGAGAAGTAAAGCCATGCTAACGAGCCGGGATGATAGCTCTTTAGTGGTGGACAGGCTCTGCAATCAGACTAGAGGACAAAACACGGCTGTTACGTGCTTTTACTTCGACTTTGCGGCTCGAAAGGAGCAGTCTGCGACCAGTATGCTGGGTTCCCTCCTGAGGCAGGTGATTAGTGGAATGGAAAGGGTTCCGGAGGAAATATCGCGGGCCTTGTGTGAGCACAAAAAGGCAGTTTGTGGGCGCAGACCGCAACTCGCTGATATCGTGAAGATGCTGCAACTCATCACCTCCTCGCAGCCCACATTTATGGTAATTGATGCTCTTGACGAATGTACGGCTGTGCAGCGATATCGGCTTTTTGATTCGTTGAAAGAAATCCTCGAGAAGTCGCCCGCCGCCCGAATATTCGTGACCGGAAGGCCTCACATTTGCCCCGAGATTGAAATACGCCTTGCAGGACGAGTGACCTGTGTATCTGTTGGTCCCACCAGGGACGATATCATCCGATTTCTTCGTGTCAGACTGAGCCAAGACGAAACGCCGGATGCCATGGATTCGAGTTTAGAGGCAGACATTCTAGAGAAAATTCCTGGAAATATATCGGAAATGTGGGCAACGGCCATGGTATTGAGAGCCCCATAGCATGCAAGCGGCTAATAGATATATTTAGGTTTCTGCTCGGTTCCTTAAATATCGAATCAATTTTGCAAGAATCGACCTTATATCGGAGACGGGAAAGGCTAAGTAAAATGGTAGAAGGATTGGGGTTGGGAGAGGTCTATGGTGGGACGATAGACCGGATAAAGGCCCAGGGTGGTGATAAATCGCGACTAGCGATCGAAGCTTTGATGTGGATCAGTCATGCCGAACGGCCGTTGAGGGCGAATGAGCTCTGCCACGCTCTAGCAATCCAGGCAGGCTCCATGGATTTCAATGCCGGCAACACCCCTTCAATAACGACATTGGTGGCCTGCTGCCAAGGGCTTATTACAGTGGATAATGAGGCATCAACTGTGCGATTGATCCACTATACTCTCAAAGAGTATCTTTCCGCGCATCCCGATATTTTCAGTACACCTCACTGTACAATGGCAGGGGTCTGTTTGACCTATCTAAATTCCCGACAAGTCAAAGCTATTCCACTCGATGACGAACCAGACCTCAATGCCATGCCCTTTCTAGAATACAGTTCCATGTACTGGGGGGTCCATGCAAAAAGGGAGCTCTCGACCCAGTCAATATCACTAGCCCTGCGACTGTTGCGGCGGTATGATGGCCATATATCCACCCAACTTCTTTTCGGGTCTGGAGAGTATTGGGAATTTGAGGAAGTACGAACCTGGTATCCATTCAGTGGACTACACTGCGCCTCGTTCTTCGGAATTGTTGATATTGTGGCTGCTTTGACCGAGATGGGATGTTGTGATACGAACGGAGAGGATCTTCTGGGGTATACGCCGCTTGCATGGGCTGCAAGGAAGGGGCATGAGGAAGTGGTGAAAATACTACTAGCGCGGGAAGAGGTCAACCCCGACAAGACAGATGGTTCGATCCGAACGCCGCTCTCGTATGCCGCTGAATATGGATATGGGGAAGTGAAAATGCTACTTGAGCGTAAAGAGGTCAACCCCGACAAGCCAGATGATAACGGTCAAACACCGCTCACCCATGCTGCCGGCAATGGAATGGGAGAAGTGGTGAAAATACTGCTCCAGCGTGGGGATGTCAACCCCGACCAGCCAGATGATGAGGGCCGAACACCGCTCTCGTGTGCCGCTGAATATGGATATGGCGAAGTGGTGAAAATGCTACTCCAGCGTGAAGAGGTCAGCCCCAACAAGCCAGATAATGAGGGCCGAACGCCGCTCTCGTACGCCGCTGTCGATAGAGAGGGGGAAGTGTTGAAAATGCTACTCGGGCGTGAAGAGGTCAACCCCAACAAGCCAGATAATGAGGGCCGAACGCCGCTCTCGTATGCCGCTGGATATGGATATGGGGAAGTGGTGAAAATGTTCCTGGGGCGACACGAGGTGAACCCCGACAAACCAGATAATGAGGGCCGAACACCGCTCTCGAATGCCGCTGGCAATAGAAGGGGGGAAGTGGTGAAAATTATACTAGAGCGTCAAGAGGTCAACTTTGACAAACCAGATTATCAGGGCCGAACGCCGCTCTCCTACGCCGCTGAATATGGGAATGAGGAAGCAGTGAAAGCGCTATTGGGGCGAGAAGAGGTCAGCCCCGATAAGCCGAGTAATAAGGGCCGAACACCGCTCTCGTACGCAGCTAAATGTGGATATGAGGAAGTGGTGAAAATGTTCCTGGGGCATGAGGTCAACCCCGACCAACCAGATAATGAGGGCCGAACGCCGCTCTCGTATGCCGCTGCCGATGGAAAGGAGGGAGTGTTGAAAATGCTACTCGGGCGTGGAGAGGTCAACCCCGACAAGCCAGATAATGAGGGCCGAACGCCGCTCTCGTATGCCGCTGCCGATGGAAAGGAGGGAGTGTTGAAAATGCTACTGGCGCGGGAAGAG
>Ga0307510_10008634_pt1 | contig 12141 bp, 10 predicted proteins | sample 12_EM_MG_FD_207224 | JGI IMG/M metagenome (GOLD analysis project Ga0307510, IMG submission 207224) | Populus trichocarpa ectomycorrhiza microbial communities from riparian zone in the Pacific Northwest, United States - 12_EM | ecosystem: Host-associated > Plants > Roots > Unclassified | place...
AACTACTTGAGCTCTCCGCCTACAGCGAGTTGCGTCGCGCGGGATTGAGCCACCGGTTCGCTCTTGGCTTTGCCTGGATCGGGCACCCAGGGAGCAACGAAGATCACAACGAAGAACAGCGTTAGAATTGCCAAGTAGGCGAGACAAATAGATACAGTCACGCGCCAACGTCTCTGCAATGTAGCCTTGTCGATTGCCATTGGACCCACCTGGTTCAGCGCCGCTTGCGTTGAGTCGGAAGCTGTTGCTGGTTCCGACCCGATGGTTCAAATCGCAGGATGCCGCAACCTGTTCCGAACGATCGGCTGCACGTGGGCAGCCAGGTAGCGATTGGTACCGCAATAAGCCGTCAAGCCCGAAGCAGTCGCTTGGCATTGCTGGTAGGTCGAGAAGCTACATTCGCGGGCGCCGTATTCATCACCTTGGATGCAATACCGATAATCCTCGGCTCCGGCGGGGTTAATGCCCCTTACGAACAAAATCGTCGACGTGACGAAGGCAAGAAACGCTTTACGCATTTTCTCTCTCCTACGTTAGTCGCCCTCTTTCACTCTTAAATGCAAAAACAGTACCGGCATGTGAGCTAATTCACTCCATCCGACTCACACTTCAGTGATTGAATCGGCGAACAATCGAAACGGAATCCTACGCATTGGCGGTAGCTAAATCCGCAACGCGCGCGGCGGGGATTTTCGCGTTGAACAGTACCGTTGGTAGTGAGAGGTCGACAGTTCGACCTGCCTGGCAGCATCGTTTTTTAGCGAAACAGATAATTGCTGGAGGGCTCAAGCCTCTCCCGTGTTGATTCTTGCGCCAGAATATTCTTCGATTGGTACGCAGCGAGGCAAACCCCGCACATGGTTCGGGCGCATGCCGCGCGTCCCGACGGTCGCAACGCTCATCAAGAGAAGCGCATGAAGCCCATCATGAACACGAGCCGACCCGTTTCGCCGCGACAAGAGCGTCGGCGATTTCTCAAGCAGGTCGCCGCCGGCCTCGCAGCGGGCGCAACGGCATTTCCAGCGATCGCCCAGGAGAAGACCGAACGGCCTTCCTCGGCGGCAAGTGGTCAACCTCCGCTCGCCGAAATACTGGCGCGCTATGCGACCGAGCTGAAATACGAGGATCTGCCGCAGGACGTGGTGCGCATCGCCAAGCGTGCGACCCTCGACACCATCGGCTGCGCGTTCGGCGGCTACGACGCCGGGCCTAGCAGGATTGCGATCAAGCTCGCGAGCGACGTCAGTTCGAAACAGGGCGCGACAGTCCTGTTCAGCGGCATCAGCACGAGCGCCGAGTTGGCGGTTTTCGCCAACGGCGTGATGATCCGGTATCTGGATTTCAACGATGCCTTCGTCAGCCTCACGCACGGCGCCGGGCACCCGAGCGACACCATCGCGGCACTGCTGACCGCGGCGGAACTGGGCGGACGCAGTGGCCGCGATCTCATCACCGCCACCGTGCTGGCCTACGAGGTGTTCTGCAAGATCGCCGATGTCTTTGACTATCTCGGCAACGGCATCGACCATTCGACCATCACCGGGATTGCGGCCGTGGTCGGCGCCGGCCGCCTGATGGGACTGACGGCGGAACAGATGGTACATGCCATCGGGATCACGGTCGGCGGCAACACCGCGACGCGCCAGGGCCGCTCCGATGCGCTGTCGAACTGGAAGGCGTTTGCCGCGGCCGATGCCAGCCGCAAGGCGATATTTTCGGTGCAGCTCGCACAAAACGGAATGACCGGCCCGAGCAACGTGTTCGAGGGCAGCTACGGTTTCTTCAAGGTGATGGGCAGGAAGCCGGTTGCGCCCCCGCTGCTTGGTGAACCGTTCGGTATCCGCCGCAGCTTCACCAAACGCTTTCCGCTGGGCCAGTTCTCCCAGACCGTGGCGCAGGCCGCGCTGGAAGTGCGACCTTTCGTCAAGAGCCCGGACGATATCGCGGAAATCAACATCCACGTTTCACGCTCCGCGATCAAGATCATGGCCGACGGACCGGACAAGTGGCGGCCGCAGACGCACGAAACCGCCGATCACAGCATCCCCTATGCGGCGGCACTCGTGCTCATGAAGGGCAATATCGATGCTGAATATTACGAGGATCCCTATCTGCACGACCCGGCCCTGCTCGACCTCGTGAGCCGAGTCAAATGCCTGCCGTCGGACGAAGCCGACAGAACCGAGCAGGAATTCAATCTGTGCGAATTCGAGGTTGTCCTGAAATCGGGTGCGCGCAAGACCGTCCGCGTCGAGTATCACCGCGGGCACTTCAAGAATCCGATGACCGATGCCGAAATGGAAGAGAAGTTTCGCCTGATGGCGCAAAAGCACATGAGCGCCGATCGCATCGACAACCTGCTGCGCCTGATCTGGGGGATCGAGAGCGAGCCACAGGTGAGCAAGCTGATCGCGGCGACGCGGGTTTGATGGCGGTCGCCGCCGCCCCACCCAGCACGTTGCCAATACTGACATAGCGCGCCTCGGGACCGTAGCGCCGCGAGTGCCAACAGCCGGGTTGAAAGCGCCGTCATTGCGAGGAGCAAAGCGACGAAGCGATCCTTTCTTTCCGCTGTAAGATGGATTGCTTCGCTTCGCTCGCAATGACGTGGAGAGAGGATCTGCCCTCCCTCAAGCGTCATCGTCTGCCATCGAGTGTCGCCTACGGCGCTCGATGAAAGGCTCCGGCGGACGAACCGGTATTCCGAGGCCGGACTTCAGAACCGGAGAGCCGACCGGCGCCGGCGGACATTCATTCACCCCAAATTCGATATTGACAGATTAGTTTGCTATTAACAAACTCGTCTCCATGTACGGGCATGCCCGGCACTGTTGATCCGCCGCAGAGCGGACAAAGGGAGAGAAACGATGAAGCGACAGCTTTTGGCCTGCGTCATCCTCGCCGCCATGACCTCGGCGGCCTCAGCGCAGATTTCCGACGATACGGTTCGGATCGGCGTGCTGACCGATCTGTCGAGCTGGGGACGCGACAACAGCGGACCGGGCTCGGTGGAAGCAGCGCGGATGGCGGTGGAGGAATTCGGGCCGACCGTGCTCGGCAAGCCGATCCAGATCATCAGCGCCGACCACCAGATGAAGACCGACGTCGGCACCCAGATCGCGCGCGAATGGTTCGACAACGGCAAGGTCGACGCCGTCGCCGACATTCCGAACTCGGGCATCGCGATCGCCGTCCACAACATGGCGAGGGAGCGCAACAGGATCGCGCTGCTGTCCGGTCCCGGTGCGAGCTCGCTGACCGACGAGCTGTGCAGCCCCAATACCGTTCACTTCGCCTACGACACCTATGCGCTCTCCAAGGTGACGGCTTCCGCCGTCATCAAGGAGGGCGGCAAGTCGTGGTTCTTCATCACCGCGGACTACGCGTTCGGCCAGCAGCTCGAAAAGGACGCCACGCGCTTCATCAAGGAACTGGGCGGCACGGTGCTCGGCGGCGTCCGGCATCCGACCAACACCGCGGATTTCTCCTCGTTCGTGCTGCAGGCGCAGAGTTCCAAGGCCAACGTCGTCGCCTTTGCCAACGCTGGTCAGGACACCGACAATGCCATCAAGCAATCAGGCGAATTCGGCCTGGTGCAGGGCGGGCAGAAACTCGTCGGTCTGCTGATGTTCGATACCGACGTGCATGCCGTCGGGCTGAAGGCGGCGCAGGGCACCTATATGACCACCGCCTCGTACTGGAACGTGGACGACAAGACCCGCGCCTGGTCGCGAAAATTCTTTGCCAGGGCCGGCGTGATGCCCACCATGATCCACACCGGCGTCTATGGCTCGGTGCTGCATTATCTGAAGGCGATCCAGGCCGCCGGTACCGACGATCCGGCCAGGGTGATGGCCAAGATGCGCGAGCTGCCGATCGAGGATATCTTCGTGCATGGCGGCAAACTGCGCGAGGACGGCCGCGTGATCCGCGACATGTATCTGGCGCGCGTCAAGGCGCCGTCGGAATCGAAGGAGCCCTGGGATTATCTCGAGATCGTCAAGACCATCAAAGGCGAGGATGCCTACCGGCCGGTGTCGGAATCCAAATGTCCTCTCCTGAAGAAGTGAGGGCACGCGTGACAGACAGCAGCACCTACGAATGCGATGCGCTGGTGGTCGGCTCCGGCGCCGCCGGCCTGTCGGCGGCGGTCACCGCGGGGCATCGCGGCCTCAATGTCCTTGTGGTCGAGAAGGAGGCTAGCTTCGGCGGCACCACCGCGCGTTCCGGCGGCTGGCTCTGGATTCCCGGAACCTCGCTGGCGCGGCAATGGGGGATCGTCGAAAGCCCCGAGCAGGCGCGCAGCTATCTGCGGCACGAGGCTGGCAACAGTTTTGATGCGGCGCGGGTCGATGCTTTCCTGAGCGCCGGACCGGAAGCGGTCGATTTCTTCACCACGCAGACCTCACTGCGCTTCGACATGCCGCTGGTATTTCCCGACTATCACGCCGAAGCCACCGGCGGCACCCAGGGCGGCCGTTCGATGGTGACGCGACCATTCGACGGACGCGAACTCGGCCCGCTGATCAAAAGTCTCGGCGCGCCGCTGCCGGAACTGACGGTGTTCGGCATGATGTTGGGATCGGGCAAGGAGATCATCCACTTCATGCGCGCGACCAAGTCGCTGACCTCCGCAATCTATGTCGCCAGGCGGCTGTCGAAGCATCTGATGGACGTGATGCGCCACGGCCGCGGCATGACGTTGACCAACGGCAATGCCCTGGCCGGACGGCTGGCGAAATCCGCGCTGGATCTCAAGATACCGATGTGGCTGTCGTCTCCGGTTCGCGAACTGATCGTCGAGAACGGCGCTGTGCGCGGTGCGGTGGTCGAACGCGAGGGACACATGGTTCGCGTTCATGCCAGACGCGGCGTCATCCTCGGCTGCGGCGGCTTCCCGCATGATGTCACCAGGCGTCAGGCGATGTTTCCGCATACGCCGACCGGCATCGAGCATTATTCGCCCGCACCAAAGGGCAACACCGGCGACGGCCTGCGCATGGCCGAGGCCGTCGGCGGACGGGTCGTGGACACGCTGCCGAATGCCGCGGCTTGGGTGCCGGTATCGGTGACAAAACGCAAGGATGGATCGAGCGGGATCATGCCGCATTTCATCGATCGCGCCAAACCCGGCGTGATCGCCGTGATGCGCAATGGCGCGCGCTTTGCGAACGAGGGCAACTCCTATCACGACTTCGTCCAGGAGATGATGAAGGCGGTCAAGCCCGGCGAAGAGATCGCCGCCTTCCTGATTTGCGATCATCAAACCTTGCGCAAATATGGCCTCGGCTGCGTGCCGCCGTTTCCAATGCCGCTGGGCCATCATCTCGACACCGGCTATCTCATGCGCGGCGATACGCCGGCCGCGCTTGCCGCCCGCGCCGGGATCGATGTCGCGGGCCTCGAGGCGACGATCGCGGAGTTCAATGCATCGGCCGCGAGCGGGCAGGATCCGGCCTTTGGCAAGGGCTCGCGCGCCTATAACCGGTTTCAGGGCGACGCGCTGCATGGGCCTAACCCCTGCATCGCTCCGATCGAGCATGGACCTTTCTATGCGATCAAGATGGTGATCGGCGATCTCGGCACCTATGCCGGCATTCGGACCGACGAGCACGCCCGCGCGCTCGACGCCAACGATCAGCCGATCGAGGGGCTCTACGCGGCGGGCAACGACATGGCGAGCATCATGGGCGGCAACTATCCCGGCGCCGGCATCACGCTCGGGCCCGCGCTGACATTCGGCTACATCGCCGGCCGGCATATTTCCGGTGGCGATGGCGGGGCATCGAAAGCGTGAAAAGCCGCGGCATCCAGTCGATCGAGGTCGGCGGCCGGTTGCTGCAGGCGCTGGCCCGGACAGGCGAGCCGATGATGCTGCGCGATCTCGCCCGCGAGGCGGCCATGACGCCCGCCAAGGCGCACCCCTACCTAGTGAGTTTTTCGAGGCTTGGCCTGATCGAGCGGAATGAAGCTACCGGACGCTACGCGGTCGGCGCGCTCGCCCTTGAACTCGGCCTGGTCAGCTTGCGCAGCCTGTCGGCGGTCAAGGTGGCCGGCCCAAGGATCGCGGCGCTCGCCAACGAGATCAAGCATACGGTGTCGCTGACGGTGTGGGGCACCCATGGTCCGACCGTGGTCAGGCTCGAGGAACCCGATCATCCCGTTCACATCATGATGCGCGTCGGATCTGTCATGGGAATGCTGGAGACCGCGACGGGCCGCATCTTTACCGCGTTCCTGCCGGAAAAAGTGGCGATGACCGCATTGAAGTCGGGCCTCGACCATTTCGGCGTCGGTTACAACGGCAAGCGAACGGTGACGGAGGCCAGCCTCAGGAACATGCGTGCCGAGATCCGCGCCCGGCATCTGGCACGGGCCATCGGAGATCCGCTTCCCGGAATCAATGCCTTCGCCGCACCGGTGTTCGATCACGAGGGCGCCGTGGTGCTGTCGGTGACTGCCATGGGCCCGGAGAGTTCGTTCGATGCCCGCTGGAACAGCACCATTGCCAGGGCGCTGCTCGACTGTACCAACGATATCTCGAAGCGGCTCGGATTTACTGCCAGGACATAGTGCGCTACGCGTCGCTTCGACGGCTTGATGGACACGCCATCCATTGGCCAATATGTCGATCGGGATTCGGCGAGCCTTTCGGGGCGACACGAGGATCAATTTCAAGTGACCGGCCCTGAGCTGAAACAGCTTCGCGAGGATCTCGGCCATGCGATCGGCAGAAGCCTGACCGCTGCCGACATGGCAAAGCTGTGCGGCCTCGCGCCGGGCGACGGCCCCGACACCATACGCAAATGGGAAGTCAAAGGCCCCAGCGGTCCCGCAGGCGAACTGCTGCGCATCCTGGCAATGGCCAGCGATCGATATCCGATCCTGGAAAATTTCAACATCTTCGATCGCTTCAATATCAGCGAGAAGGACAGGCCCGCGCGCCGGGCCGCCTTCCGTGAAAACATGCGCGAAGAAATTCGGCGTCGCCTCGGCTGAGGCCTCGTTCCACGAGTTTGGTATTCACCTACTTCCTTGCTGCATACGACGAGCAAAGGCTCTGCGCGAATGCACGCCGCGATCAAATTCGCGTGTCTGCGCGCGCAGAAATCAAGGCCCGATTCAGTTTTGATTAAGTCGTTATTAAGCACGCGGGAACCGTTGTTCCGCAACAGGATAGGAACCCAATCACTGTGACTGATGGGTGACAGCATTTTCGACAAAAGCTGGCTATCTCCGCGCCATGGATGGGCCCGATACGCGGCGCCTCAAAAAAATCCGCTGGAGAACTGAGTCTGATGAAGAAGTTTCTGCTTGCTACTGTGGCCCTCGCTGCTCTCGGCGCAACTGCGCCTGCACTCGCTGCCGATCTCGCGGCTCGCCCCTACACCAAGGCGCCGGCTTATGCTGCGCCAATCTATAACTGGACCGGCTTCTACATCGGCGGCCACCTCGGTGGTGCGTTCGCCGGCGACAACAGCCTGAGCGGCAATGACGGACGCTTCCTCGGCGGCGTGCAGGGTGGTTTCGATTACCAGTTCGCCCAGAGCTGGGTGTTCGGTGTCGAAGCCCAGTACAGCTGGCTTGGCAGCAACAACAACGGCGTGCTGTTCCCGGGCAACGTGCTGGTCACCTCCAACAACGATCAGATCGGGTCGGTCACCGGCCGGCTTGGCTACACCTGGGGCCCGGCGCTGCTTTACGCCAAGGGCGGTTATGCCTGGAAGGACGGCAACAACGTCCGCGTCAGCACCGCTGGCGTGCCGCTGGCCTTCACCACCAACGGCAATCACAATGACGGTTACACCGTGGGCGCCGGCCTCGAATACATGTTCGCACCGAGCTGGTCCGCCAAGGTCGAATATCAGTACTACAATTTCGGCTCCACCACGTTCACGACGGGCCCCGCCGTCATTGTCGGAACGAGCTTCCGCGACGACGAACACACCATCAAGGCTGGCCTGAACTATCGCTTCAACTGGGGTGGCCCGGTGGTTGCGAAGTACTGATCAACGCCTGATCAGGACCTTATCAAGATCCTTAAAATCCTTCAGGGCCGGCCTAGCGCCGGCCCTTTTTCGTTCCCGATGCGAAAAAATCGAGCAAAATGCTCCCATATTCCTGATTTTGTTAACCTGGTAACGCGATACTGGCGATCTATTCATCCTGGGGATGAAACGAGCGCGAGGCAGAAGGCATGGCGTTACGAGCGGCTATTGGCAAATTCCGGAGTCCTGGCTCCCCGCGCCCGCAATCGGGCATCAGGGGCCGTTTGTTTGCGGCCTTTGCCGTGATCGCAGGCATGGCCGTCGTCATCAGCGCCGGCGCCGCGACAGTCCTGGGGCACCTCGGCGGGTCAATGACCGTTCTGAGCGGTCGCGACATCCCACGGTTGGCAGCCAGCCTGCAGCTTTCGGCGCAGAGCGCCAGCCTTGCCAGTCAGGGACCCGCTTTGCTGGCCTCCCGAAGCGAAGAGGCGCTGAAGGAACGCAGCAAGAAAATGAAGGAAACCCAGCAGATCGCGCTGCTGAAGCTCGGCGAGATCACCGAACTGGGGGCCGACAAGGCGGTCGTCGCCGCGCTCGGCGAGACCGTCAAAAGCCTCGACGACACCATCAACAGCCTGGGCGCGGCGGCCACCGAACGGCTCGAGATCGCTGCCAAGCATGAAAAGCTCTACGACGCCCTGCGCAAGGCGCAGCGGAGCTTCGTCGCAGCCGCCGGCCCCGCGGCGGTCGACGCCCAGACTGAACTCAACAGCATTTACGCGGCTCCCGTCTTCTCGCAGGACGACGCAACCAAGGCAGGACGAACCGCCGACCAGCTCGGCGACGTCTCCGGCAGCGGCAACCTGATCGCGTTCAGCATGCTTGCCGCGCTTTCGACCAACAGCAGCGACACGCTCCAGGCCATCGAGAAGGAATTCCGCACCGCGCAGGGGCGTGTGAAGTCGAATCTCAATTCGCTGCCCAAGAGCTCGGCGATGAGGTCGGTTCAGAAAGCAACCATGGAGCTGCTGGCACTCGGCGAAGGCGACGCCAGTGTCTTCAAGATCCGCCAGAAGGAACTCGACGCCTACGATTACGGCGAACTCATCCTTGAAGAAACCCGCAAGCTCAATGTCGGTTTAGGCATGAGCGTCAAGAAACTGGTCGATGGCGTGCAGACCGAAACCGACGCTGCGACCTGGCAGGCGCGGCAGGAGATTTCGCTGGCGACCGTAGTGATGCTGGCGCTCGGCGGTCTCACCTTCGTCGGATCGGTGCTGTTCGTCTGGCTTTATGTCGGACGCAACATCCTGCGCCGGATCAGCAACCTGCAGAATTCGATGCAGCTATTGTCCGGCGGCGACCTCGAATCGGAAATCTTCCGCAGCAACCAGCGCGACGAGGTCGCGGCAATGGCGGATTCGCTGCAGGTGTTCCGCGAGAGCATGATCGCGGCGCGCGCGCTGAGTTCCGAGCAGGACAAGGACCGCAGCGCCAAGGCCGAACGTACCTCCCGCATGGAGACGCGGATCGTCGAATTCGAAGCAACCGTTCGCGCCGCGCTGGATGGCCTGCAGAAATCGGCCACTTCGATGCAGACCACGGCGGAACGCATGTCGGAAACCGCCGATCAGTCCAACGCGCTGGTGAGCGCGGTGGTGTCGGCCGCCGAGGAAACATCCGTCAACGTGCAGACCGTATCGTCGGGCACCGAAGAGCTGTCGACCTCGATCTCGGAAATCGGCCGCCAGGTCGTGACCTCGGCGGAGATTGCCCGCAAGGCCGTCGAGGAAGCCGGTCAAACCGACGCCACCATGCAGGGCCTGGCCGACAATGCCAGCCGCATCAGCGTCGTGGTCGACCTGATCCAGGTGATCGCATCGCAGACCAACCTGCTCGCGCTCAACGCGACCATCGAAGCCGCGCGTGCCGGCGATGCCGGCAGGGGATTTGCGGTGGTGGCGTCCGAGGTCAAGAGCCTCGCCAACCAGACCGCGAAGGCGACCGACGAAATCCGCGGGCAAATCGCCAGCATGCAGGAGGTGACCACATCGGCGGTCACCGCGATCCGCAACATCGGCGGCACCATCGCCGAAATCAACGAGGTCACCACCGCGATCGCCGCCGCGGTCGAGGAGCAGGGCACCGCGACACGCGAGATCGCCCGCAACATTCAGCACGCCGCCGGCGGCACGTCCGAGGTTTCCAGCAATATCATCGGCGTCAGCGCAGCCTCGGCCCAGGCTGGATCGGCTGCCAACGAGGTGCTAAGCGCGTCCGGTACGCTTCGCCGCGAAGCCGATGTGCTGCGTTCGGAAATCGACGCGTTCCTCTCCAACATCCGGGCCGCCTGACATCTCGAAGTCGCGCGTATCCTGATCAAAACCACCACGTGCCGTCGGACCAAACCCGACGGCATTTTTGCGAGATGCTGGCTTCGCCAACCACCGCAGCCGCCGCCCTGCGCCTCCAGCGCATGGTCGGCGCCGGGATTTACCGCCGCGGAGCCCGGCTGCGCCCTGTTTTGCCGCAATCGCGATGGTTTTTCGGCTGGCGTCGCACCGATTGTGCGGCTAAGCCGATACAGGACAATTGCGACGCGAAACGATGCATTCAAAAACAGACACCGTCCAATCCTCGGTCGAGGCGCTGCGCTACCCCTGGGAAAACCACCCCGGTGCGGATGAGGTCGTCGAGGTGATGCCCGGCGTATTGTGGGTCCGGCTCAAGCTGCCGTTCCGCCTCAACCACGTGAACATCTACCTGCTTGCCGACGGCGATGGCTGGGCCATGGTGGATTCCGGTTTCGGCAACGAGGAATCGATCGCGGCCTGGACCGCGCTGTTCGAGGGACCGCTGGCGCATGTGATAATCACCCGCCTGATCGTGACCCATTCGCACCCCGATCACGTCGGCCTCGCTGGCTGGATCGTCGAGCGCTTCAACTGTGCGCTCTACATGTCGCAGGTGGAATATCTGCAGTCGGTCTATCACCAGAACCGCGGCACCGAAGAGCGCAAGATGGCGCAGCGGCTGTTCTTCCGGCGCCACGGCATGGATGAGGGCCTGACCGACAAACTGCTCGGCCGCGGCCAGGACTATCTGAAGCGGGTGTCGATCCTGCCGCCATCCTATCGCCGCATCTCGCATGGCGACGAAATCTCGATCGGCACCCGGCGCTTCAAGGTCATCACCGGCGGCGGCCACGCGCTCGACCAGGTGATGCTGTATTGCGCCGCCGACAAGCTGTTCCTGTCGGCCGATCAGGTGCTGAGCAAGATCTCGCCCAATGTCAGCGTCTGGGCGGTCGAACCCGACCAGAATTCGCTCGGCGAATACCTGGCCTCATTGGCGAGCCTGACCACCACCCTGCCCTACGACGTCATGGTGCTGCCCGGCCATGGTGTGCCGTTTTACGGATTGAAGACCCGCATCAAGCAGCTGGCCGACCATCACGAGGAACGTTGCGGGCTGATCGCCGACGCGTGCCGGGAAACCTCGAAGACATCGCGCGAACTGGTGCCGGTGGTGTTCCACAAATATCCGCTCGACGTGCACCAGATGGGCTTTGCCTCCGGCGAACTGATCGCCCACGTCAATTACATGCTGGTCGAAGGGCGGCTGACGGCTGAAGAAGCTGACGGCGTGTTGCGGTTTCGGACGACGTGATGTTCGCTGCAAGCACTTACGTTCTCGTCGACGCCGGCGAGCACTGACTCCGTCCAGCCCCGCGCTCATTCGAACGAACGACCCACTCCCGGCGATCGCCTGAACGGGTGTTGCGCTCGAGGTACATTGGTAACGCACACGCGATGGTATCATCTTCCCGATGCTCGAATGCGTTGGGGGATCTCCGTGAAGAAGCTGATTTTTGCCGCGTCCTTTCTTGCGGCGAGTGCCGTTACCGCGTCCGCCGCGGATCTGGCTGCGCGTCCTTACACCAAGGCGACGCCGATTGCCGCTGCCGCATATGACTGGAGCGGCTTCTATGTCGGCGCCACCGCCGGCGGTGCGTGGTCAAAGGATGCCGTCAGCCTCAACACCGTGAACGGCGAGCCCCCGCTCTATGACACATCCGACATTCCCTCGCTGAACGCGTTGGGATCGTCACAGCTCAACCAATCGCACGGCATCTTTGGTGGAAGGATCGGGT